>Ga0209578_10003558_pt1 | contig 11774 bp, 5 predicted proteins | sample tdAd472_FD_187127 | JGI IMG/M metagenome (GOLD analysis project Ga0209578, IMG submission 187127) | Marine sediment microbial communities from the Atlantic coast under amendment with organic carbon and nitrate - tdAd47.2 (SPAdes)... | ecosystem: Environmental > Aquatic > Marine > Coastal >...
GATGACTACTTCCTCGTGATGGCAACGCGGAACGGGATCGTCAAGAAAACCGCGCTTTCGGAATACAGCCGACCCAGAACCGGCGGCCTGATTGCGATCAAGCTGAAAGAAGGCGATGAACTGGTCGACGTCGTTATTGTCGGCCCCGGCGACGACGTCCTGCTTGCCACGGCGACCGGTATGGCCATTCGCTTTCCGCACACGAAGGCTCGCGCGATGGGCCGAGCGGCTGCGGGCGTTCGCGGCGTCAAACTGACCAAGGGGGACGAGCTGGTCGGGATCGTTGTCGCCAAGCCGGACATGCAGCTGCTGTCTGCCTGCGAACATGGCTACGGCAAACGGACGCCGTTTGGACTCGGCGGCTCGGTTCCGGAAACCGACGACGTCAGTGACAGCGATGTCGACGACGCAAGTGCGGACGCCGTTGAAGCGGAAGCTGACGAGGGCGACAGCGAAGAAGGCAGCGAACGCAGCAACTTCTCATACCGCTCGCAGAACCGAGGCGGCAAGGGGCTCCGCGATATTCGGACCACCGCACGCAATGGCCGAGTCGTCGACATTCTCGCGGTCGAAGACGGTGACGAAGTGCTGATGGTCACGACCGGTGGCAAGATTCAACGGCTCCGCGTCACCGACATCAGCGTCGTCGGTCGCAACACACAGGGCGTCCGTATCATCCGATTGGACGATGACGACGCCCTCGCGTCGATGGCCCGAATTCCTGGCGAGATCATCGAAGACGAGCCGGAAGTTCCTGCCGCCGCTGAAGCGTCAGCAGAACAGCCGGCTGATGCATCTCAAGACTCCGAACCAGTGGACGATGCTGCTGGCGAATCAGAAGAGTCGCAGGAAACGGATTAGACGGCGTTTGTGGACGCCGTAGCTACGCTCGCCAGAGCGTGGAGCCCCGCCGTCTGGCGACGGCAGCTACGGTCACAGCACCTCAAGACTCCGAACCAGTGGACGATGCCGCTGGCGAATCAGAAGAGTCGCAGGAAACGGATTAAACGGCGTTTGCGGACACCGCTGCTACGCTCGCCAGAGCGTGGAGTCCCGCCGTCTGGCGACGGCAGCTACGACCAGGATCGAACATGTTCCCAAGCCCGCTCGAACACCGCGTCGAGCATCGGTTCGGTGAGCCGTTTCGTAAACGTGTTCTGCTGACTGGGATGGAAACTGCCGATGACGCGTCGACCGTCGGCCAGTTCGAGCTCGGCACCGTGGGCAAATTTCGGCAGACGGCCTTCGTACCAGCCTCGATCGCGAGCCAGATCGATGACCGCGCGCCAGCCGATCTGCCCCAGAGCGACGATCACTTTCACGGGCAGCGCATCAAACGTCCCGTCGAACCACTCGCGGCAATTCGCGAGTTCCTCGTTCGTCGGCTTGTTGTCCGGCGGAGCACAGTGGCAGGCCGCCGTGATGGCACAGTTTTGAAGAGCGAGTCCGTCATCACGAGAAGTCGCCGCGGCCTGGCTGGCGAATCCAGCTTTGTGCAGAGCCCGAAACAGCCAGTCGCCGCTGCGATCGCCCGTAAACATCCGCCCGGTCCGATTCGCACCGTGAGCCGCTGGTGCAAGGCCGACGATCAGTAACTCCGCCTGCGAATCTCCAAAGTTCGGCACCGGCCGGCCCCAGTAATCCTCGTCCTGATACGCCCGCCGTTTGGTCTCGGCGATGTTCTGACAATGTTCGATCAGGCGAGGACAGCGCTCACATCGAGTGATGCGCCGATTCAGGCCGTTCCAGGAAACTCGTCGTGCCACAGCAGTCTTTCAGGATGTCGCATCAGAATCGCAGTTCGACGCCGTTGATCCACGAGTGCAGGTCGGTTTTGCCGATGCTGAAGTAGTCGTAGCCGGTGAACAGGCCCCAGCCGTTGCGGGTGATGCCGATGGTGGCTCGACCGTGGAACAGGGACGCGTCGCCGATGCGGCCCCAGTCGATGTCTCCGGTGATGACGAATGGTTCCGCCGGGTACAGCTCGCCGCCGTAGGTGAAGTTGAAGCCGGCGTCGGACTGGCCCGCGCCGGCCAGCCAGTTGACGCCGAAGCCGGTCCGAAACTGTCCCAGGTCGCCCTTGGCAAAGGTGTAGACGATGTTGGCGTCGCCGGTCCACAACTGGTCGCTGCCGCCGACAGCCAGATCCTCGTGACGATAGAAGAACTCGGTGTCGACTCCGAATCGCGTCCAGTTGTCGAGCAGCAAACGGCCGGACGCGTGGCTCAGTCCGTCAAAGTCGTCGCCGTACTGGCCTCGCAGGACCGTCTGCCAGTCCGCCAGCTCGGCGTTGCCGAAGAGTTCGCCGAGCGGGCTGTGGCGACCGTCCGAATGCGGAAGCTCTGGAAATTCGATCGCGTCCAGATGGCGATCGGCGACGACAGCACGCGGGATGGTGAACGGCGACGAGAGCGCCATCAGCAGCAGCTGGCCGGAGAAATCACTGAAGCCGGTCGCGGCCACGTCGTCATCGTCATCACAGTGTCGGTGCGTGTCCCGCGAGGGCTTCTTCTCTGGTTTGTGAGTCGATGGTTCGCTCGTTGAGGAGCTGCTTCCGGCTGCGGCCGCTTTCATCGCGCCCAGCTTCTGCGCATGGGCGACCGAACTGACCGTCAGCAGGCAAACGACGGTCAGGGCGATTGTCAGTGGCTGTTGAAAACGGCGAGGCCGCATGGAGACTCCGAACGCGGGGACGGTCGGTCGAGCCGGCTGGCTCTGAAGTCGAGAGCGGGGATAGTCCGGGAACCTGAACAGGCGAGTCAAGAGGCCTTCCGGAGCGGCGGTACGACCGGGCAAGTCGGTGCGATCCTGCATTCTCGCGACGAACGCATCTGTGATCGCTGTTCCCGCAGTGAGGGGTCGGATGAAGTCGAGCGGCGGATTGGGTATATCTGGGCTGGAACCCGCGGCTTTGTTGCAGCCGGGGTGCGCCGTTGACTCAGCAGGAAACTCACACTCGCCATGTCGACTCTGACCACTGATCTCGTCGTTCTCGGGGGCGGTCCCGGAGGCTACCCCGCCGCTTTTGCCGCAGCCGATCACGGCATGGACGTCACGCTCGTTAACGAGGAATCCACGCCCGGCGGCGTCTGCCTGCACCGCGGCTGCATTCCGTCGAAGGCGCTGCTGCACGTCGCGAAGCTGATCAACGAAACACGCGAAGCCGAGCAGTGGGGCCTGACGTTCTCGAAGCCGAAGCTCGATCTCGACAAACTGCGCGACTTCAAGAACTCGGTCATCGGCGGCCTGACCGGCGGGATCGGACAGCTCGCGAAGGCGCGCGGCGTCAAGCTGGTGCAGGCGCGAGGCAGCTTCCTCGATTCGAACACGCTGGAACTCAAGCACGCTGACGGCTCGACCGGCACGCTGAAGTTCAACAAGGCGATCGTCGCGACGGGTTCGTCTCCGGCGATGCCCGGTTTCTTCAACATCGGCGATGAACGCGTGATGGACTCGACCGGAGCCCTCGCCCTGGCTGACGTCCCGAAGAAGCTGCTGGTTGTCGGCGGAGGTTACATCGGCCTGGAAATGGGCTCGGTGTACGCAGCCCTGGGATCGGAAGTCACCGTCGTCGAGATGCTCTCCGGACTGCTGCCTGGAGCCGACCGTGATCTCGTCCGTCCGCTGCAGAAGCGGCTGGCCGAACAGTTCAAAGCGATTCATCTCAACACGAAAGTCGCGAAGCTGACGGCGGCGAAGAAGGGCATCGTCGCGGACCTCGACGGTGAAGGCGTCGAGTCGCCGCAGACGTTCGACCGCGTGCTGATCTCAATCGGCCGCCGCCCGAACAGCAAAGGCTGCGGGCTTGAGAACACGAAGGTGCAGATCGACGACAAGGGTTTCATTGTCATCGACAAGAACCAGCGGACCGCCGATCCGAACCTGATGGCGATCGGCGATGTTGCCGGCGAACCGATGCTCGCGCATAAGGCGACGCGCGAAGCGAAGGTCGCGGTGGAAACGCTGCTGGGTGAGCCGGCCGAGTTCGACAACGTGGCCATTCCCGCCGTCGTCTTCACCGACCCGGAACTGGCCTGGGCCGGCATCACGGAGAACGAAGCCAAAGCGGAAGGCCGCGAGGTCAACGTCGTCCGCTTCCCGTGGGCGGCTTCCGGTCGGGCTCAGACGCTGTCTCGAACGGAAGGCCTCACGAAGCTGATCACCGAACCGAAGACCGAACGCGTGCTGGGTGTTGGCATGGTCGGCCCTGGCGCCGGCGAGATGATTGCGGAAGCCGTCATCGCGGTTGAAATGGGCCTCGTCGCCCGAGACCTCGCCGACAGCATCCACGCGCACCCGACGCTGTCGGAAACCCTGATGGAAGCCGCCGAAGCCGTCTTCGGCCAGGCAACACACAGCTACCGGCCGAAGAAGTAGCAAGACAGTCGGCCTTGCCGTTGTTTGACCCGAAGCCGCAGGCGACGGCGTTCTCCGATGCTGCAACCATCCAAAACGCCATCGCCTGCGGCATCGGGTTAAACGAAATCCCGCCCCGGAAGCCACTGACTCAGTTCGCTCGAATGTCACAATTCGGCAGTGCGGCTCGCAGTCGCGCCAGACCGTCCTCGCTGATCTTCGTGTTCGTGACGTCCAGAGTCGTCAGTGCCCGGAAACCGGAGAGTCGCTCAACACTTTCGTCGGTGATGGCGGTGTTCGACAGGTTCAGAAACTCGAGCGATTGCAGGTTGGCGAGCTGATCCACATCCGTGTCGGAGATCCGCGTGCCAATGGCGATCACACGTTTAAGGTGGTTAAGCCGCCCGATCGCGGCGAACCCATTCGGACCGATGCTGCGGCAGCCTCCGATCGAGACCGCGTCGAGATTCGGCAAGCCTTTAAGGACAGAAAGTCCTTCATCACCAATACGCGACTCGTCGAGCCCGAGCGAAGTCAGCTCGGGCAACGTGTCGACGATTTCAGCGAGCAAAGCGTCGTCCACGTTCGACTTTTTCAGTGTCAGATGTTGAAGCTGAGTAAGCCGCCCAAGTTCTTTGATCCCGGCAACTGACACCTGGACCTCGTGCAGATTCAGATCGTGAAGATTCTCCAGTGAGGAAATGCCCCGAAGTGCGTCATCGTCGAACGGGGAATCGTCTGTGGCTGTCAGTTGAAGCAGTTCAAGTGATGGCAGGTTCGACAGGAAACCAATCGCTGAGGCCGGGATCTCTGAAAACAACATTGAAAGATACTTCAATCGTTCGAGTTGCAGACGCGACAGGTCGGCGGGAGCAACCGGAATCCCAAGCATCTGCAGCTCTTCAAGCGATTTCAGTTTCGACAGGTCGGAAAAGCAGGCTGAGGTCACGGCAGAATTAGAAAGACGCAGCATTCTCAGATTTTGAAAGGCTGGAAGAATGCTGGCGACTTTGTTGTCGACCGCTGTGTCGTCCAGTTCAAGTTCGGCGATGTCCAGACCGCTGAGCTTTTCGATTCCTGAGGGTGTCACCGCAGTCCCGTTCAATCGAAGAGACAATCTCAGCGAGCTTCCCAGCCGGCCCAGCATCGCCAGCGCATCGTCCGTGACATCCGGCTGCCCTGAGAAATCGACCTTCAGATGTCGCGTGGCAATCGCCAGGTCAGTGACTGCTACTTCTTTCCAGCCACCGCCATCAGCCATCATCAACAGCCTGCCACCTCGATCGCTGCACCATTTCGCAAATCGCTGATCCCGGCCTTCCGGCCCCATTGCTTCCAGAATCTGTTCTTCACTGAAGTCGGAGCGAACCTCAAGTGTGGGACGTTTTACCAGGGCCGACGCGACCCCTTTCGACGTGACTGGGGTTCCGTAGACATCGATAAGCTGCAGCGTCGGAATCGCCGCGAGTTGTTCCAGGCCAGCATCCGTCAGCTTGACATGCTTGGCGTTTAACTGCCTCAGATTCGGAAGTGTCTGCAGACTTTTGACATGCCGGTCAGCGAAGCTGGTTGTCGTCACGTCGAGCTTTTCGAGGCTCGACAATTGAGCAATCTGCGCGAAGCCTTCGTCAGTCATCCGCTCACAGCTCGACAGTTTCAGCGTCGTGAAAGATTCGAGTGAACTGAGATGTCCAAGCGTCTCTCCCGTAATGAGCGACCCGTGCAGCTCGAGTCGTTCAAGCTGCGGATGCTGGCTCGTGATGATTGACAGAGCTGCGTCAGAGAGATTCGAGCCACCGAAATCCAGCGCTCGTAGTTGTGACAGTGATGCCAGTCCAATGAGTCCCTCATCCGTCACGCTCGTACGCCACACTTTAAGCTCCGTCAGACGCTTCAATGACGCTTCGATGTCCTGAAGCGTCTCGTTGTTGAACTGAAAGTCGAGACTTCCGCTCGCCGTGCCAAGGTGAAGCAGTTCAAGATTCGGCAGACCACTCCAGTCGTACCTGCCGCTTCCCGCTTCAGTCAGGCGTACATCGATCATGCTCAAATTGACGAGCGACGGGCTTCTGAGTGCTCTAATATCGCGTGGCGACACACTGCATCCGTTGAACCACAGATGTCTGAGCTGTGGAAGCGCCGAAAGAGCAGAGAAACAACCAGACGTCGCACCCGCGTCAGTGACTTCAAGATCAAGGTAAGTAATGCATTTCGGTATTATCTGGACGAGTTTATCGATGTCCTCATCTCGAACATGCTGACCCGACAATGAGATCTTTACCCCAGTCAACTCACGGCCATTTGCGAGGGGCACGCTCAGCCGCTGACCAAAGACCGACAGTTCTCCACCAAGGTCATCCACCCACTGAGCCAGTCGCTGCGAAGCGGCTGCGTCGTCAACGGAGAAGTCGCCGGGGAGGGAGCGGCGGTGGTTGAATTCGGAGGGGGTGAGCAGGTGGCGGTGGCCGGTTTCGTCTTCGATGACGTAGACGAACTCGCGTTCAAACAGCTCGCGGTTCCCACTCACAAGGTCACCCGACGCAGTGAATGCGACTGGCGGACTATCCGACATCACGATGGCGACGCGGTCTGGTACCAGCGTATCGGTGTTCCAGCGAATCAGAGTTCCGGCCTCGTCACCGGAAACGGCGACGGGCTTCTCAGGGTGTACTGCAAGGCTCGTCACCATGCCGAAATGCAGCTTTGCCGTTTTCTGAGTGATTAGTTGTTCATTGATCCTTGTGACTGTTCCATCGCGGTACGCCGCCAGCAGTGCGTTCCCCGCGGCGTCCCAGGCCAGCTGGTCAACGTACGTTGATTCGGGCCGCGTTCTCAGTTCTGTGCCGTCCTTGTTCCACAATCGAAGCTCGTGCGGTGCCGTGATCGCTCCGGCAAGTATGTCTCCATGCGGATTCCATTCGACGCGAGTTACTCTTCTTCCCTGTAACTTGAACTGATGGCCGCCACCTGCTGGCGAGGTAATCAACAAGGTCCCGTCGCGGCCACCGACGGCGAGTAGATCCTCGGCATGATGCCACGCGAGGCTGACCACGGGCTCAGCAAAGACTGCGAACTGGCTCACATGGTCCCGGCGAGCCAGCCAGACGCCATCGTGTTCCGTTCCGAAGGCGCACATCGCCCCTGTCGAATTCCACGCTGCAGCCTGAACAAAATCACCAGAAGGGAGTCGAAGGTTCGAACGCTTGAGGTTACGCGAATCGTAAATGTCGGATTGCCTGCTTGACGCGGCGATCACCATTCGATCACCCGTTGAGTTCAGGTCAATGCTCTTGACGTCTGCTTCGAGCCTTCCCAGTTCAGCCGCGCTTTCAAGCGTATTCTCCCAGCGCCAGACCGTCCCAGTTCGCTCTCCAGAGACAATCTGACCGGACCGCCGGTCCCAACTCAATGTGGTGATCGCTGGTTCGACACCATGGAGTGCTGGAAGCGGTCGGCCGTCAAGTGTCTGTCTTTCAACGCTCGGCCTGTCGTGAATAAAGATCTCGCTCCCATCAGGACTGTAACCGCCGCAATGGGGTACTCGTGTGGTCATCTCACGAACGATGCGAATCCTGTCACCCGACGCTGTCCACTCTGCAACGTGTCCGTCCGCCGTGACGGACAGGATACAGTCTTGGACAGGGTGCCAGTCGATGTCGGTGACAGTTGATCGCCCCGCCGTCCAGCTCGTGGAAGTCCCGTTTCCCATGTTCCAGACTTCAAGGCGATCATCGCCCAGACCGGTCGCCAGGTGGTTTCCGTCCGGGCTCCAGACCATGTCAGCACAACCTTTCGGGTGCGAACTCTCCAGGCGTTTGACCAAACTGCCGTTGAGATTCGAGATGCGCAGAATGCCTTTGAAATCGCTGGTCGCGATCCAGTCCTGTCGGGGATGCCAGCAAACGCAACGGTTGGAAACATAGCCATGGCGAATGACACGCTCGACTTCACCATCAAGCGTTGCAATCTGGATGCTCGCTCCGCCTACGATTGCAAATTGCCGGCCATCGGGGGAAAAGCTGACTCCATTGACTTCATTTTCAGTAGGTATCTCAGCGAGAAGTTCACCATCGCGGATCCAGAGCCGAACAACTCTTCCGCGATAACCAGCGACGAGGATTCTGGAATCACGGCTCCACTGCAGGCACTTGACCTGATCTTTGTTTGAGATCAGCAGATTCTGGAGGGCTCCGGTCGCCCTGTCACAAATCCGGATTTGACCATCAAATGTGCCGAACGCGATCAGTTGGTTGTCAGGACTGTAGGCGATCGACCGAATTGGTGTCCGGGGCGTCCGAGTGACCAGATTCCAGCGTTTGATTCCCGGAATTCGTGCGGGTCTTGGGATCAGTCCGGGGAGGATGTTTTCGGCGGGGCCGAGATTGATAGCGGTCTGTGGAGACTGCTTTTCAGTATCGCGTTGTGCGTCGACCACCGTGGCGTCGGGGTGCCGAGTTTCTGAACTGCCTTCGGGGCTGAGCTTCAGCTCGAAGGCTCGTTCGCCGTTGCGGGTGATCCAGAAGTGTTTGGTCTCCGACGAAAAACCGTCGCGGGAGACGATGAGTTCGCGGCGGCCGGCGGGGATGTTGGGGAGTTCGATGCGGTACTCGCCGTTTGCTCCGTCCATGACGCGAATCTCGTGTGGCTCGCCGTCGACCGAGACCTGGATGTCCTTGTGGTTGACTGTCAGTTCGACGCGTCCTTCGCCCGTGCCGACGAAGAAGATGATGCCCAGCAGCAGGATGCCGCCGAGACCGGCCAGTGCCTGCCGGAGCCGACGACGCGAGCCGTTGCCGCGACCGCCTCGGCGTCGGGCCAGGATCGGTTCCGGCTCGACCATGATGGTTGGAGCCTGACTGGCGGGGTCGATGATCGGGTGCGGGCCTCGTTGAGCGTCAGCCTCGGACGGAGATCGACGCGTTTCGGGGCTCAGGGTGTCTGACTGGGCGGAGGACACCGGGACGACCGTTGACTGCGGTGCCGAGTCGTCCGTCATCGATTGCGCGGCGTCTCGCCAGAGCTTGAGCAACGCCGGGAGTGCTGCATCGCTCGCAAATGGCTGCAGAGCCGCAGCGACTTCCGCCGGAGTCGCGTACCGCTCGGAGGGCTCCTTGGCGAGCAGGCGGTCGAGGATCGTCATCAGTTCGGGCGGGACGTCAGAGCGAACGTTGCTCAACGGCGGCACGGGCGTTTGAGCGTGAGCCATCATCTTTTTCAGGATCGTCGAGTACTGGCTGCCGCTGAACGGCGGCGACCCGGCCAGCAGGTGGTACAGCGTGCAACCGAGACTGTAGAGGTCGGCTCGAATATCGACGCCGTGCGTGTCGGACGCCTGTTCGGGAGCCATGTAGTCGAGCGTGCCCATAATCTGGCCGCTGCTGGTCAGCTCGTCCTGATCGGTTGGATTCTCGCGGAGCAGTGCCAGACCGAGATCGAGAATCTTCACGGCTGGGCTGCCGGTCGCCGAAGATGGTGACGGACGACCGTCTGAGAGCAGAAGATTCGACGGCTTGATGTCGCGGTGAACGAGGCCGTGTTCGTAAGCGTGCTGCAGACCCTCGGCCGCCTGACGCACCAGTTCGCACGCATCGGCAACCCGCAGCGGTCCGACCGTGCGGGCGATCTGCGAGAGATTCGGGCCGTCAACGAGTTCCATGACGAGGAAGTGGGTTCCGTCGTGATCGCCCGCGTCGGTGGCTCGTACGATGTTCGCGTGGTCGAGCTTGCCAACAGCTTCCATCTCGCGATTGAAACGCGCGATCGCGGAGTCATCCTGCAGACGATCCGTCAGCAGCAGCTTGATGGCGACCGGTCTCTTGAGGCGGACGTGCTCGGCACGATGAACGGCGCCCATGCCGCCGCGACCGATCTGCTCAAACAGCCGGTAGTCGCGAAGCATCGCGCCTTCGCCGATGAGTGCAGCGCCGGTCGAGGAGCTTCCGCCCACCGTGGCTGCGGGCGGTGATTGAGCAGAGATTCGCTGAACGACTCCGGAACACTCGGGTTCGGCCGCGAACGATGAAGACACCACGTTCTGCAGCCCACCGACCAGCTTGTCTGGCCCCGGATTGAGCGTGCTGATTGTTGCGTTGCAGATCGCACAGGTGTCGATGTGGTCCGAAAGGTGGTCCGACTTCTGTCGATCAAGCCTGCCGGAAAGGTACTCAAGCAGTAGCTTCTGGTCGGGGCAGTTTGCTTCGCTCATGGTGCTGTGTCCGTCTGAAGTTTGTCCCGTCGAGTGCGAAAAGTGTCAGCACCAGGTACATCGCTGAGGTGTGGACAGGATCCTGCGATTCTGCAGCGATTCAGACGGCAGGGTCGTCCGTAACTCATTTCAGAGCAGTGACTTATCGAAACCCGGAAAAGGGAGTTTGCGTAACGACCCCGGTCCGCTCCGGCACCTGCCGCCTGTGAGCGGAGACGCGTCAGCGTCCGGGCGGCAGCTTGTGAGCCGTGACGCCTCACGGCCTGCGGCTCATTCGTCGAGGAAGTCGGCCAGTTCTTCGCGGAGCCGCAGCAGGATTCGCTGGCGGGCTTTGTGTACAGCCGAGACCGTCACGCCCAGGTCCTCGGCGATCTGGCTGGGCGGCTCGCCTTCGACGGCGGATCTCCAGAAGGCCTGCCAGTTCCGCTTGTCAAACTCGCGACGGATGATCTCCAGTGCCCGGCGTTTGATCAGACTTGAGTCGAGCGTGCTGGTTTCGTCGGAAGTCGGCGGCGGCTCAGTCGGCAACTCGCGAAACTTCCGGAGAGCTTCCGTACCTCCGCTGGCCTGCTGTTGCTGCTCTTCCCGGCGGACGTGATCGACGAATCGATTCCGGGTCACCGTCCACAGCCAGCCCCGAAACGAATGGCTGTCCTCGGTCTGACGGTAGCGACCGATCGACGCCGAGACCGACCGAAAGACGTCTTGAGTGACGTCGGCGGCGTCGCTGGCCTGCAGACCGAACCGGCGACACCATTCGTAGACCAGTGGTCCGTAAATTTGCGAAAAGCGCGACCAGGCATCAGCGTCGCCCAGCTGCACGCGCTGAATCAGCGACAGAGACGTGGATTCGCTGATTGCTCCCGACATGACAGCCCTGCAGCCCGGTGGACAGATTCCTCACAGGCTGCAGAAATTAACCGGTTCGACATCCGTCGCGAAAGCTTGATCGTCTTCGTGCGTTCTCAAGCGGCGGATGGATGTCGATTGTGCGCAAACGACCAAAGTTTCGTGCTGAAACGCTGACGTGCTGAAACTCTGCGCGAGTTTCGCTACGGGTGTGCTTACGTGCCGGAACTCTGCGCGAGTTTCGCTACGAATGCGTCTCAAGGTTGCTCGCCATCAGGTTGGCGATCTGTTGAGAGCCAGCGTCGGGACGCAATTGCAGGCCAGCGATCACTCTTTGTTGACGCTCCGTCGAGTGGTTCTGGTT
>Ga0209578_10003559_pt1 | contig 11772 bp, 5 predicted proteins | sample tdAd472_FD_187127 | JGI IMG/M metagenome (GOLD analysis project Ga0209578, IMG submission 187127) | Marine sediment microbial communities from the Atlantic coast under amendment with organic carbon and nitrate - tdAd47.2 (SPAdes)... | ecosystem: Environmental > Aquatic > Marine > Coastal >...
GGACTCGAGCTCGCCGGCGCGCACGAACTAACCGGGCGCACACTCGGAGGCGCAATCGCCGCACCGAGCATGGGACCCGGCATAGGCGGGCGCTCCGCCTGCCTCTCCAGCCGCGTGATCAGCCTCAAGATGGTGACGTCGGCCGGCAAGTTGATGAAGATCAACGCGAGCCAGAAAAACCTGATGAGCGCCGTTCGGTCGAGTTACGGGTTACTCGGCGTGATCGTGGAGGCCACGCTCAGGGTACAGCCCGTGTCGACCTTTTCCGCAAGCCACCGGAAGTTGACTGTGGACGATTTCTGTTCCGTCGTTGACACGTTGTCGAACAACGATGTCGGCTTCAAGTTTTACCTGATGCCTTATCGCGATCGAGTTTATCTCGACCTGCGGCGCTACACGGAGTCGCCCGGCAACGCCTACCGGACCCCGTGGAAGATCAAGGACTGGGGTGAAAGCACCGTGCTACCGAATCTCTGCAAGTCTCTCAACCGCTTGCTGCCGATACATGCCGTTCGCTACCAGCTTATCGACACGGTCAGTGAGGCTACCCAGGGCATCGTGAATGGAGCGTTTGTCAGTGCGGGCGACAATACAATCGCGGGTTCGACCGGGCGCAACTTCAGCCGCACCCGCAACATGCTCTACACGACCTGGTGTTTCCCTGCGGCGGACTTTTCGGTCGTTGCGAGGGCATACCAGGACTTCTGCCAGCAGACCTATTCGACCACTCGCTATCGATGTGACATGCCGGCCGTCGGGTATCACGTATGCCGAGATCGAACAGCAGTGTTGTCGCCCACGTTCGACGAGCCGATGATCGCGCTGCAGACTTCCTCGACCCAGGCCAGCGGTTGGGAAGACTTCATAATCGACCTGGCGGATTTCGCCGAACACTGGGCCGGCGTGCCGCTGTTCAGCCAGACACGTTCCCTGCGTTCCGATTACGCAAAGCAGATCTACGGCAAACGGCTGAGCTTCTTCCGCAACGTCCGCCGCCAGCTCGACCCGGACGACCGCCTGCTGACACCGTTTATGGCGCAGTATTTCCAGTAGACGCACGGTTTTTTTGCGCATGCAGCCGCAGTTCTGCGATCGTCGAATGATTATTTTCCGGTCGTAAATATTATAATACTTTGTTTTTATAGGTATTTTTTGTCCTGAATTCTTATGACGGAACGGTACTGGACTTTATATATCGAAGCAATATAATGCATCGCCCCGATATATGCGTGGCCACGACCACCGGAATGAAACGCCATGGACGTAAAAACCGTTTGCCTGGGAATGCTCACCGACGGTGAAGCTTCCGGCTATGACCTGAAAAAGGAATTCGAGTCGTCGTTCGGTCATTTCTTCGCGGCCGGCTACGGTTCGATCTACCCCGCGCTGAACTCACTCGCAAAAGACGGACTCGTCGATTGCGAGCAGATTCCCCAGGAAGGCAAGCCTGACCGCAAGGTCTACCGTATCACCGAGGCAGGCCGGCAACGCCTGCTGACGGCGCTGGAGAACCCCTGCCCCAGCCACAAGGTACGGTCCGAATTCCTGGCGACGATGTGCTTTGCGCACCTGATGACTCGCGAGCATGTCGAGACTGTGCTCGAGAATCGAGTCCAGGAGGCAAACGACAATCTCGAGTTGTTTAACGAATTCGAAACATCATGTATGCATGATTGGCCGCAAGGTGCCAAATTCGTGCTCGGCTTCGGCCAAACGATGATGGAGACGATGAAGAAATACGTCGAGGAAAACCGGCACATGCTCTTCGAAACGCCGGACGACGACAAGCAATCGGCAACGGGTTGATCCGGTTGTCGCCAATGCACCAGAAAGCCGCAGACAAATGAAAAGAATCCTGGACACCTTGAATGAACACCGCTCCTGGCTGATGTCGGCCGGTATCGCCTTGCTGGTAGCCACCTGGTTGCTCTCCGGACAGGTTGGTGGGGAAGCTGACGAGATAATCGCGCCGGACCTCTCCACCCAACCACGAACAACGCAATCGAGCGTGCGCGTGCGCACGCAATCCGCCGAGGAGATCATGCGCACCATCGTCGTGAATGGTAAGACGGCGCCGGCACGCATCGTCGACCTTGCCGTCGAAACCGATGGCCGCGTCGAATTCGTCGGCGTCCCGCGTGGCGCAAGCGTGCGTAGCGGTGAAGTCATCGTACGACTGGACGAACGTGATCGTCGAGCACGCCTGGCGCAGGCGGAGGCAACGGTCAAACAACGGCAGGTCGAGTACGAAGGTCGGGAACAGCTCCAGTCCGAGAGCTACGTCTCCGAAGCCCAGCTGCAGGAGGCCATTGCACAACTTGAAGCGGCGAAGACCGAGCTGACGCGTGCACGGCTCGATCTCGAGTACATGAACATTCGTGCGCCGTTCGACGGCGCCCTGCAGGCTCGCCATGTCGAGGTGGGCGATTTCATCAGCCGCGGCGACCCGATCGCGCGATTCGTCGACAACCGTACGATTATCGTTTCGGCCAACGTATCTGAGTTCGATGCCGGTTACGTAATGATTGGCCAGACTGCCCAGGCGCGGCTCGCCACGGGAGAAACCGTGCACGGGAAGATTCGCTACGTCGCACCGGTTGCCGATGAAGCGACGCGCACGTTTGAGGTCGAACTCGAAGTGGACAACAGCGATGGTCAGTTGCGGGCCGGCGGCACCGCCGAATTACGCATACCCGCAGAACATGTGCTGGCGCACCGCATATCGCCATCGCTCCTGACGCTGGACGACGCCGGTAACGTCGGCCTCAAGATCATCAATGACAGCGGCGAAGTCGAGTTCGTCGTAGCTGACGTGGCTCTGTCAACCAACGAAGGTATCTGGATCGTCGGCCTGCCTGAAACAGCAACAATTATCACGGTTGGCCACGGCTTCGTCGCGCCGGGTTCGGTAGTCAATGCGGTTGCCGAAAAAGACATCGACACCGCTGTCGCCATCAAATCGGACGACGAGACCAACTAGCCGTGCAAATCATCGAGACAGCCATGTCGCGGTCGCGGACCGTCGTCCTGTCTCTGCTTGTCATACTGGTCGCCGGCATCGTGGCCTACATGACCATTCCCAAGGAAGCAGAACCGGATATCGAGATTCCGGTTATCTACATCAACATCAGTCACGACGGGATTTCCCCGGAGGATGGCGAGCGCCTGTTGATCCGGCCGATGGAGCAGGAACTGCGGACTATCGAGGGCATCAAGGAAATGACCGCGAGCGCCTTCGAAGGCGGCGCGTTCGTACAGATTGAATTCGAAGCGGGCATCAACACGAACAAGGCGCTCGCCGACGTCCGTGAAAAGGTGGACATGGCGAAGTCCAAGCTACCGGGCGAAACCGATGAGCCAACCGTCAACGAAGTAAAGTTCTCGCGCTTCGACCCGATGCTGGTCCTCAACCTGGCAGGAAATGTCCCGGAGCGGACGCTGACAACGATCGCGAAGGACCTCAAGGAGAAAATCGAGGGTGTCCCCGGCGTGCTCGAGGTCAATCTCGTCGGCGTGCGTGAGGAACTCATGGAAGTCGTGGTCGACCCGTTGGCGATGGAAAGCTACGGTCTCGACCAGGCGCAGATCATCAGGTTCGTCACCCTCAATAACCGCCTCGTCGCAGCAGGTTCGCTGCAATCAAGTGAGGGCCGTTCCCCCGTCAAGGTTCCGGGCGTTTTCGAGAGCGCCGAGGACGTGCTCAACATGCCGATCAAGGCGGTTGGCGAACGGGTCGTGCACTTCAAGGACATCGCCGAGGTGCGTCGCACCTACAAGGACGCGGAGAGTTACGCGCGCCTGAACGGCAAGCCGGCACTGGCAATCGAAGTCGTACAACGTGCCGGTGCAAACGTCATCGATACGATAGACGAAGTTAAAGCACTGATTGCCATCGAGCAAAACTTCTGGCCCGTCGAGATCGAGATAATCGCTTCTCGCGACAAGTCGGAAGACGTCAACGACATGCTAAGCGAGTTGCAGAACAGCGTGATCGCCGCGGTATTGCTCGTCTTCATCGTGATCATCGGCATACTGGGAATGCGCACTGCCCTGCTCATCGGTGTCGCCATTCCCGGCAGCTTTCTGATGGGCATACTCCTCATCGGCTCATTCGGCGTGACAATCAACATGATGGTGCTGTTCGCACTGATCATGGCCGTCGGCATGCTCGTCGACGGTGCCATCGTTGTGACGGAGATGGCCGACCGTCGCATGGCCGAAGGCGAACACCGTTTTGCGGCCTACTCACGCGCGTCGATTCGCATGGCATGGCCGATCATTGCTTCGACGTGCACGACGCTCGCCGCGTTCGTCCCGCTGGCCTTGTGGCCGGGCACCATGGGCGAGTTCATGAAGTTCCTGCCCATTACGCTGATCGCCGTGTTGTCTTCGTCACTCGTAATGGCGCTGATCTTCGTGCCGACACTCGGCTCGATGTTCGGCAAGGCCGGTGCCATCAGTGAGAAGGCCCGCAAAAACCTCGCCGATGCCGAAACCGGCGATCTCGACGACGTCACCGGATTTACCGGAGCCTACGTGCAGGTTCTGAAAAAATCGCTGCGACATCCGTGGCGTAGCGTGGCCGGAGTGTTCGGCCTGCTGATCGGCGTTTACGTCGCGTTCGTCACCCTTGGCCGGGGCGTCGAGTACATTCCCGACGTCGAGATGCCATTTGCGACAGTCGATATCCGGGCCCGCGGCGACATGTCGATCGACGAGCAAGACACGCTCGTTCGACAAGTAGAGAATCGCGTGCTCGGCATGCCTGAAATCGAAAACCTGTATACGAAGACCGGTAGCAGCAACCGGGGATCCGAGGACCTGATCGGTTCGCTGACATTGAATTACATCGACTGGGACCAGCGGCGCAGATCGGACGAAATCCTCGCCGACATTCGCGCCAATACGGCAGACCTCGTCGGCATCGGGATCGAGACACGCAAACCGGATGCGGGACCCCCTATCGGCAAGCCGATTCACATCGAGTTCGCGTCGCGCTACCCGGACCGCCTCGAACAAGCCGTCGCGGACGTCCGTGCCGTGATGGAGGACCACCCTGCGGTCATGAACATCGAGGACGGCAGGCCACTGCCCGGCATCGAGTGGCAGATCCAGGTCGACCGTGCCGAGGCGGCTCGTTTCGGCGCCGACATATCGCTCGTCGGCGCGATGGTTCAGCTCGTGACCAACGGCATCAAGATCGGGGAGTACCGACCCGACGACACGGATGACGAAATCGATATCCGTGTTCGCTATCCGGCTGCCAACCGCAGCTTGTCGCAGATCGACGAGCTGCGAATTCCGATCGCGAGCGGGGCAATGGTACCGATCAGCACCTTCGTCACGCGCGAGCCGGCGCAGAAAGTCAGCACGATTCGGCGCACGGATCTGCGGAGAACGATCACCATCAACGCCGATGTCGCTAGCGGTTACCTGGTCTCCGACGTCGTTGCCGAGCTTCGCGACCTGTTCCCGACGCTGGGAATCGATCCCTCGGTCAGCGCCGAGTTCCGCGGCAGCACCGAGGACCAGGAAGAGGACATGGCTTTCCTGTCACGTGCAATGATGATGGCGTTGGCAATCATGGCGATCATCCTGGTCACGCAATTCAACAGCATCTACCAGGCCGGTCTCATACTGACTGCGGTCGTGTTCTCGACGGGCGGCGTGCTGCTGGGTCACCTCATCATGGACAAACCCTTCGGCATTATCATGTCGAGCGTCGGCGTTATTACGCTCGCGGGCATTGTCGTCAACAACAACATCGTGTTCATCGATACCTATAACGTGTTGCGGAGCCGTGGCCTCGAGGCGTTCGACGCAATCCTGCGTACCTGTGCGATTCGTTTGCGCCCGGTATTGCTCACGACGGTGACGACAATCATCGGCCTCATGCCGATGGTTTTCGGCGTCAATATCAATCTCATCGGCCGTGAGATTTCGGTTGGGGCGCCGAGTTCGCAATGGTGGACACAGCTGGCCTCATCGGTCGCCGGAGGACTGGCGTTTGCCACGATCCTGACCTTGCTGCTGACCCCGAGCCTGTTGATGATCCAGGCCAACATTTCGCGGAGAGTTGCCGCGCGCCGTGCGGTGCGGGACGACGGCACGGCCGGGACAGTCACCTCCTGACGCGAAATTTACGCGCCCAGGCATCCAAATTCCCATTTGGGGCATCTAACAGACAGACGCTTACACCGGAGAACGCCCTGACAGTTAGGCGGGCACTGAACTCCGGCCAGCCGGGCCTGTCGGAAGCCCTGATATTGGCGCTGCTAATGGCTGACGCGATGCATGTAACTATTTGTTTTTACTGGTTATCGCGATGTTCAGAGAAATGTGATTCGGGGTGTTGCGTTATACAGAACTAGTGTTATACTCCACTATAACACCGATACTGATAAAAACGGCACTTACCATGACAAACAGAAAGTACATCTTCGCAACACCGCTGCTCGCAGTGACAGCCATCATGCTGTCAGGCTGTGGTACCGGCGAGGCCAGTGTCGCGTCGGATGAAGAGATCCAGTCCGCGACGCCGGTACCGGTAGCGATTGCGCTGCCCACACGCGCCGATATTTTTGCGACCTACGAAGCAACCACGACGATCGCCTCCGATGCGGATGCGCCGGTCGTCGCGAAAGTTGGTGGAGAAATCGTCGATCTCTTCGTTGAAGAGGGGGACCGGGTCGAACAGGGCCATGTACTCGCACAGCTCGACGGTAAGCGCTTGCGGCTCGAGATGTTATCCGCCAAGGCCGATCTCGACCGGGTGCGTGGTGAGTACGAGCGTTATACAGACCTCGCGGCGCGCGGGCTGGTCAGTGAAGCGATGTTCGAGGGCTTGCAGTATGACCTGGAAGCGCTGCAAGCCAGTTACGAACTGGCGCGACTGAACTACGATTATTCAAAGATCCGTGCGCCAATCAGCGGTGTCGTTTCGACACGTGAAGTCAAACTCGGTCAGAACGTCGCCATCAACGATATTGTTTTCCGGATTACCGATACCGCCGATCTGGTCGCCTACCTGCAGATTCCGCAAGCGGAAATCGCCAAGTTTTCCGCCGGCCACACCGCAACGGTGGCCGTGGACGCGATTCCCAATACAATGTATATCGCGACAATTGCACGCATCAGTCCGACGATTGATATTCGCAACGGCACATTTCGCGCCACGGCATTCATAGATAACCGCGCCGGCGAACTTGCGCCTGGTATGTTCGCGCGATTCACGGTCTCTTACGAAAAGCATGCTGATGCGCTCGTCATTCCGAAACGCGCCCTTGTCGAAGAGGATGACCAGACTACCGTTTACATCGTCGAGAATGGTGTGGTGACGCGGCGCGTCATCGAGACCGGCATCGAGGCCGACGAGGTCGTCGAGGTTATCGGCGGATTGTCTGGCAATGAGGAAATTGTCGTCATCGGTCAATCGGGCTTGCGCGACGGCAGCGAGGTGCTAGCCAGCAACATACTCCAGGACAGCTATACCGGCTGATTCGACGGAGCTGTGCCGCAAACTGGTTGGAAGAACCACGCGGCGCTAGGGAGGGATTCAATGAGCCTACACCGTTTCGGGCCGGCAGCGTTCGTAAGTGTCCTGCTGCTGGCCGCCTGTCAATCCGAACAACAAAACGAAGCCGATTCCGACGAGGAAGAATCGCCGCCGATCCCGGTCGAGACAGGACAACCGACGCGTGGTGACGTCTATGCTATGTACACGGGAACCGCTCCGATCGAGGCCTACGCGGAAGCGGACGTGATCGCGAAAGTCCACGGTGAGGTGCGGGAGTTGCTGGTCGAAGAGGGCGACGAAGTCGTCAAGGGGCAAATTTTGGCGCGCCTCGATGGTGACCGCCTGCGGCTGGAGCTGAACGAATCCAAAGCGAACCTGCAAAAGCTACAGCGCGACTATGAGCGCAATATCGATCTCAAGTCGAAAGGCCTGATCAGTGACGGAGATTTCGAAAAGATCAAATTCGAGATGCAGGCGCTGGAAGCATCATTCAACCTCGCCAGCCTCGAACTCGACTACACACAGATTCGCGCGCCGATAGACGGCGTCATCTCTGAACGCTACGTCAAGCTCGGCAATACGATCAGCGTCGGCGAATCGGCATTCAGAGTGACGGGGCTTGATCCGTTGGTCGCCTACCTGCACGTGCCGGAACGTGAGTACCGGCATATCAGCGCAGGGCAGCCCGTCGGTATCCAGATCGATGCATTGCCCGGCGATCCGATCGCCGCGTTGGTCAGCCGCGTGAGTCCGATCGTTGATCCGCAGACCGGCACGTTCAAGATTACGGTCGAGATGTTCGACGAGGAAAGACGCATCAAGCCGGGCATGTTCGGTCGGATCAGCGTCGTGTACGACGTGCACGAGAACGCGCTCCAGATTCCTCGCAGCGCCGTCGTAGAAGAGACTGACTTATTGAGTGTGTTCGTTGTCGAGGACGGCCTCGCCGTGCGCAAGACAGTTACTACCGGTTACGGCAATCGGGGCATGATCGAGGTCATCAGCGGCATCGAAGACGGCGAGCAGGTTGTCACCGTCGGCCAGATCAGCCTCAAGCAGGATTCAAAAGTCACAGTCATCAACCAGACCGATAACGGGGAATTGGCGGCTGACACGATCGATGCAGATGCCGAGCAACAGGCCGATCAACAGTTGTCAGAAAATGCGCCGACTGATTGAAATAGCGACTGAACGTCGCGTTACGATCGTCATGCTCATGGTCGCGATCGGCCTATTCGGCATGGTGTCCCTGTCGCGCCTGAACCTGAACCTGCTGCCGGATATCTCTTACCCCACCGTGACCATTCGTACCGAGCTTACAGGCGCAGCTCCGGTCGAGGTGGAAAACCTGGTGACCAAACCGATCGAGGAAGCGGTCGGCGTCATCCGCAATGTTCGCCTTGTGCGCTCCGTTTCCCGCTCCGGGCAGTCCGATGTCACGCTCGAGTTTCTGTGGGGCACGGACATGGACGTCGCGGGCGTCGAGGTGCGCGAAAAGCTCGACCTGCTGTTTCTGCCGCTCGAAGCAAGCCGGCCATTGCTGCTGCGCTTCGATCCCGCTTCCGAGCCCATCATGCGTCTCGGGCTGCTATACAAGGACGCGCCTGAATCCGGGGTCGATGACTCCGAAGGACGACTGAAGGCGCTGCGCCGCCTCGCGGAAGACCGCATCAAGAATGACCTCGAGGCCGAGGAAGGCACCGCCGCTGTCAAAGTCAGTGGTGGCCTCGAAGACGAGATTCAGATCCAGGTCGACCAGCAGAAACTCTCTCAACTCGGTATCGGCATCGAACAAGTTGCCGATCGGCTCAGGGCAGAGAACGTCAATCTCTCGGGCGGCCGCCTCGAAGAAGGTGACCAGCGCTTCCTGGTTCGCACGCTGAACGAATTTCAATCCGTTGACGAGTTTCGTGACGCCATCATCGCTTACGTTGCCGAACGGCCCGTTTACCTGCGCGACATCGCGACGATCGAGCGTGGCTTCAAGGAACGCGAAGCCGTTACCCGGGTCAAGGGGCGCGAATCCGTTGAACTCGCGGTGTACAAGGAAGGTGACGCAAATACCGTGCAGGTTGCCAATCGCATCGAACAACGCCTCGAGCGCGTAAGGGAATCGCTACCCGAGGATATCGACCTAATCAAGGTTTATGACCAGTCACGATTCATTTCGTCGGCAGTCAATGATGTCAGGAATGCCGCTTTTCTCGGCGGCATCATCGCGATCATCGTCCTGTTCGGATTCCTTCGCGACGCACGAGCGACGACTATCGTCGGGATCGCCATTCCCATTTCGGTCATCGGCACGTTCCTGCTGATGTACACGAACGACGTCTCGCTGAACATCATGTCGCTGGGTGGCATCGCGCTCGCCGTCGGCATGCTCGTCGACAATTCGATCGTCGTGCTCGAAAACATCGTCCGCAAGAAGGAACAGGGCCAGGAAATACTCGAAGCGGCACAGAACGGAACTGCTGAAGTTGCCTCTGCGGTCGTTGCCGCGACACTGACGACGATCGCCGTGTTTTTCCCGATGGTGTTCATCTCCGGGATTGCAGGGCAGCTGTTCCGCGACCAGGCGCTGACCGTAACGTTTGCCCTCGTCTTTTCGCTGATCGTTGCGCTGACCGTGATCCCGATGCTGGCGTCGCTCGGTGCCGGCAGCCGCTATCGTGACGAGAAGGAAGACGAACCACCCGACCTGTTCACCCGCGGTGTTGCCTGGATCGTTCGCGGGGCAGGAATTGGGTTCGGCCTCATACGCTGGCTGTTCTGGGCGTTGCTCTGGCTGCCGACGCAACTCTTCCAGCGCCTGTACGGTGCGATTGCCGCCGTCTATCCCGCGCTATTGCGCTGGTCGCTGCAACACAGGGCTGCGGTAGTGTTTTCGGCACTACTGATCTTTGCTGGCGCCATGGCGCTCGTGCCGAGGCTCGGCACCGAACTGATTCCGCAGCTCTCCCAGGGGGAATTCAACGTCGACCTGCGGTTGCCGCCCGGCGCCCCGCTCACAGAGACGGATCGTGCGATCCAGGCGGCGCAGCGAGCCACCATCGACATCGACGCCGTGGCCCTCGATTACTCGGTCGCTGGAACGGGCAACCGGCTCGATGCGAACCCCGTGGACGCCGGCGACAATACCGGTACCCTCAGTATTGCGCTCGTTCCCGGTGCAGGTCGCAACGATGAAAGCGCGACGATGGACGCGATGCGCCGCGAACTCGCCCGGATTCCGGGTGTTCAGTACGACTTCTCACGCCCTTCGCTGATGACCTTTGCGAGCCCGCTGCAGATCGAGATCTCTGGCTACGATCTCGAAGGTCTGGCCCTCGTCAGCCAGGCGATAGTTGCAGAAATGTTTGCCGATGATCGTTTTGCTGACATCAGGACGACGATAGAACGCGGTAACCCCGAAATTCAGATCGTCTTCGACCAGGAACGCGCGGCCAAGCTCGGCCTCGCGGTTCGCGACATAGCCGACCGTGTGGTTGCGAACGTGCGCGGCGAACTGGCTACTCGTTACACCTGGCACGACCGCAAAATCGACGTCCTCGTACGAAGCGTCGACACCCGCCGATCGAGCGTCGATGAAATCCGGCACCTGATCGTCAACCCGGCGTCGGACAGACCTGTAACGCTGGAGGCTGTTGCAGATGTCAGTATTGCCCAGGGGCCGGCCGAGATTCGCCGCGTCGCCCAGGCGCGCGTGGCCATCATCACCGCCAATGTCGCTTATGGAGATCTCGGCGCCGCAGCGGCGGCCTCCGGCGCGATTATCGCTCGACTGCCGATGCCGGCTGGCATCACTGCGACGGTTTCGGGCCAGAGCGAGGAGATGACGGAGTCGTTCCGCTCCATGCAGTTCGCGCTTGCGCTTGCAATCTTCCTCGTTTACCTGGTGATGGCATCGCAATTTGAATCGCTGATCCACCCGTTTGTCATCCTGCTCACGATTCCGCTGGCGCTGGTAGGTGCCGTGCTCGCACTTTTCGTCACGGGTACGACGATCAACATCGTTGCGTTTATCGGCGTCATCATGCTGGCCGGCATTGTCGTCAACAACGCCATCGTGCTCGTCGACCTGATCAACCAGTTGCGCACCCAGGGCAAGAGTGAATTCGATGCGATTATGGAAGCCGGCAGCGCAAGACTGCGACCTATCCTGATGACGTCATTGACAACGGCGCTGGGACTGTTGCCGATGGCGATCGGCTTCGGCGAAGGAGCCGAGGTACGCACGCCGATGGCTATCACGGTAA
>Ga0209578_10003561_pt1 | contig 11766 bp, 13 predicted proteins | sample tdAd472_FD_187127 | JGI IMG/M metagenome (GOLD analysis project Ga0209578, IMG submission 187127) | Marine sediment microbial communities from the Atlantic coast under amendment with organic carbon and nitrate - tdAd47.2 (SPAdes)... | ecosystem: Environmental > Aquatic > Marine > Coastal >...
CCATTGTTGCCGTTGCCTCATCCATGACGGCTCAGAGTGGCGGAGAAGCATACGGGAGAATTTGATGAATAAGTATACTAAGTTGTTGTTTATAGGTTTGGCAAGCGTGGTTTTAAATTTGATCGCGTTTTCTGCTTTCGCTGAAATTCCGGTATGGGAAGTCATTAAGGGCAAGAGTTCCTATATTCTTTTCGGAAGCGTCCATGCTTTTGAAACACCTGTTCCGTGGCTTACAAAAGACCTGAGAGAGAAGATTGTAAAGTCAGATACGATTTTTATGGAGGTGCGGCCTGAGGAGAATAAACATCGTAATATTGTTCCTTTATTAGACAAATATGCCTTTCTTACCGATCAACAATCCATTACCGATTTCATTCGTCAGGAAACCAATAGACAGCTGACGGATGTTGCAAAGCGGACAAACTTTCCTGAAAAATCACTCAATCATTTTCGACCCTGGTTCGCAGCAATCGTATTTTCTCAGTATTTGGAGGAGAAGGCGGAGCTTCGTCCCGAGATTGGGGTTGAAGCTACGATGGTTGGGCTGGCGCGTACACACAACATAAAAGTAATTGGCCTGGAAACCAATGAGGCCAGATTTCGTCTGATGGCCGGGCTGGATAATAAGGCCCAGGACAAGCTGTTTTATCAGTCCCTGATAGAGGCGGAAAACTATGCTGATGAATTCAATGAATTGGTTATGGCTTATCTTGATGGGGATACCCAAAAACTTGATGAGCTTATAAAGCGTGGAATGCCGGATGAAGTTTCCATAAAAGAAGCGTTTTTATACGAACGCAATCGGCGCTGGGCTGGCAAAATAGACGATTATTTCTCTAAAGGATTGAATAATGCCGTTGTCGTTGTTGGTATTGCGCATATGGTTGGGAAAAATTCCGTCATAGACCTTCTTCAACGAAAAGGGTTCAATGTACGTAGAATTCAATAACCTTACCATAAGACTCTATTGCAGAATTGCGCCTTATCACTCGTTAGCCAGCAAGTGGGTCCCTTGTTTTTAGGAACAGGATTGAGGCGGCGCGCGCGGCGCCTTCCAGACAGGGCGGCAGCCCGCCCCGCCGCAACGATTTTGCCGCAGTCATGGATCAGTCATTGATCAGGCCGTTCACTTCATAGACTGCGCCGCCCTTGCCGTTGGTCGGCATCGCCAGGTGATGCTGGCCCAGCTCCTTCGCCATGGCGACGGCCCCTATATTCCCGCCATGCCCGCCATATTGATGGCGAAAAAACTCGCCAATGACGAGCTGAGCGACAAAGGCGCCTTTCCCTGCATCGGCTTCATCACCCGCGATGAATATCTCGACGCCTTGAGCGGCATGGATATTTCCTGGCACGCTGAATAAACACCGCCATGCGCGCGCCGGTCTCAACGCCTTTCGCCAATATCGTCGAAAAAATCAGGATTGTTCGGCTTCCCCGAGAAAGCCTCTTTAAAACTCAATATACCAGTATTATATCTATTCGGTAAATCTATGGTTACTTCATAATATATTACTCTAACTTAGATATTATTAATTACCATCTATTGAAAATGTCGTAAATTTGTACTACTATAGTGTCGTAAATTTGTAGGAAATAATATGACGACCAAGCAGACATTGGCAAGCAGGATGCGCTATCGCATCAAACGCGGTAAAGCCTTCGTATATCTGCCCGGTGATTTTGCCGATCTTTCGGACAGCGATCAGATCGGCAGGGGCTTGCGGACCCTGGTTCAGGAGGGTGTTCTGGTTAAAATCGGCCAGGGCATCTACGCCCGCGCCAAAAAATCTTCCCTGACCGGTGCCCCCGTGCCGGAACGGCCATTGCGGGATCTGGCGATCGCGGCGCTGGCGAAACTCGGTGTGGAAGTCGCACCTTCCCGGTATGAAAAGGCCTATAATGCCGGGCAAACCCCGCAGGTTCCCACAGGCCGCGTTATCGGCGTGAAGGGCCGCATCTCCCGGAAAATCTCTTATAACGGGAGGTCAATCACCTTTGAGAAAGCCGCCTGACCCGCAAGAAATCATAGAGATCGCGGTAGAGCTTGGCGTCGCCCCCTCCTTTATTGAAAAGGACTGGTACGCCGTTCAACTGCTGGGCCTTATCGCCTCGATACCCACGAAGGACATGACGTGCGTCTTTTCCGGCGGCACCAGCCTGTCCAAAGGTTATGGTCTTATTCAAAGATTTTCGGAGGATATCGATTTCAAAATCAAAGCTTCGGCTATGCCGTCCCGCGCCAAACGGCGACAATTTCGCAAAACCGTCATCGATCTTGTTAACGCTGCGGAGGGCCTGAGGGTGGATGATATGGTCTTTCACGACGGCGGCCATTTTTTCGGCCTTGACATCATCTACCCTCAAATGCATGGCCTTGATCACTCTTTACGCCCCCACCTCAAACTCGAGATGAAGTTTCTAACTGTACCCTTTCCGACAGAATGGCGGCAGATTTCCGCCTTTGTGACCCAGTTTAAAAAAGATCCGCCGGATTGTGCGATAGAGTGTGTGTCTCCCGTCGAGACGGCTGCAGACAAACTCAGCGCCTTGATATGGCGCCTGCGCACCAGGGATAGAAGCCAGCCGCCCGGATCGCGTGACAATGATCCAACGATCGTCCGCCATCTTCATGATCTGTGCGCCCTGGAAAAACGAGCCCTTGCCGATCAGAATTTTGCGCGGGCGGCGCGCCGCGCCCACTGCGACGACAGCAGACGCGGGGGACAGGTTGAGGCGCCCCTCGCAGAGGCTACAATGGAGGCTTGGGCTTGCCTTCTGACAGATCCGGAGTATGAACGCGAGTATGCGCAATTTGTCGATGCCATGTCATATGCCCCGGACGCCGAACGCATTGAATTCACAGCGGCTGTAGCCGCTTTCTCGCGATTGACCCTCCCCTTCCAACAATAGAAACTCGTTATGGAACGTCCTATCCGGTCTGGAAATTGACCGATGTATCTTGCCTCCCAAAAAAGCCAAAAAAAAAACGTTCATTCACCTACATAATGGCAAAAAATGCAAATTTTTCTTGATAACCATCCCCTGTTCCCACAAGATAAAATGGCTTTTACAGACGCTGATTATTTTGTTGAATTAGGATGTTATCAAAGAGGACCCCGAATCAGGTTATAAATTGATCAAAAGGTCGCCACAAGCCTGTTAATCTTGAAGGCACTGTCCACTTTTTTAAGACAAGTCCAATCATCGCCACCTTCGCCATAAAGATTATCGGCACCGTCTTTGCCGTCGATAATATCATTCCCCTAGGAACCATAGAAAGTGTCATAATAGTTATCACCTTCCAGCCGGTGAATATTAACGACTTCCATCCCCCTGAGATCGACTGTTTCAAAACTATCATACTGATCTCAGTCTGAAATTGCCTTTATCAGCCGTCGAAAGCATCGTTTATGATGTTCTCCAGGTCCTTGACTTCCCTGTCCGTGAGCGCCTCAAATTCTCGTTCTCGTCGCTTTTTGGAGAGATGCCCTCCATTTTTCCGGACAAAAAGGATAAGCTGCTCGGCCATCCGGTTCGGCATTTCTACCCGACCCATAATGGCTGTTAGAGCCATATCGTGGCTCCTTAAATAAGCTGCCTCCTGAGGCAAGTCCTGCTCTATGGTCCTTTGCACACATCCATACAGGAATTCCGCATGGGGTGTTGCGTCAAAGAATCTATAGTAGTCGGCTGTGTCATTCACAACTTCAACATTGTTGGAAACTGTGGGGCGCCAGTCTATCAGCGGTAGCAGGCGTTTCGAATAACTCTCAAGTACCAGCCGGTACTTATCAATCTCATCCAGAATGGCCGCAGATATGGGAAAAATCACGCCAGGCGGCGTAAAGCCCCGGTGCGCCAGAATATGATGGATCAGATATCTGTGTATCCTGCCGTTACCGTCTTCAAATGGATGGATATAAACGAAACCAAAAGCAAGTACAGCGGCAGCAATCACTGGATCAATATCTGCGGCAAGCCGGTCAAAAGCAACCAGACCGTCAATCAGCGACATCAGATCATTATGTCGGGCACTAATATGATCAGGTAAAGGCATCTGTGTGTCCCGATCATGGGTTCCTACAAAACCTCCTTCGGCTCTAAGGCCCATACGAATGAAACGCTGATCCCCGATGACTATATTCTGTAGGCGGTTTAATTCTTCAAGATCAAGAGCACGAAGGCCAGCCTCTCCAATAGCCCTGCCCCAACGCTGAATACGATCCTGAGGCGCATTCTCGCCTTCAATCACATAGCTGGATTTGGAATCTTTCAGCAACAGGAACGCTGCTGTCCGGGCCATAATATCCTTTGGTACCGCAGCAACCGCTTTTTCAGCCTTGCTTTTCAAATCCATGGCCATAAAGTCGGCAATAAGCTTTGTTTTAAAGACCATGGGGCAAAATTCAGGCGTACCGGGAAGATTATCTTTCACGCGGTGTCGAGAGACTGATTTGCCGCCCGGCGCCCACTGTTGTTTTGGATCAACAACCGGCACATAACTGCCTTTTTGTGCATCAGGCAGGTCAAGCTTTTGTCCGGTCAGCCACTCATACAGAAACCAGAGGCGCCGGGCATACGCGCCTGTAGGGCTGTTTTTCACAATTGCTTCAATAGGTTCACCGCCTATGGTCAAGAACAGGCGCTTCAGAAGGACCAAATCAAGGCCCTCATACTTAAGGGCAAAGACGAGGTGTCCCTCAAGAGATGCCTCAGGATCATGACGAGGCGTGAGAAGCCGCCAGTTATCTGTCTCGATGATCCTGTGATGCGCCCCAATCGCTGTTAGCCGCATGGGGGTCGGCACAGCAAGTTCATACGCATCAATCAGCGCAGCATAACCAACTGGCTTGGCTTGTTCAGGTAGCCTGTGTTCCTGAAAAACAGTAACTGGCCCTGAAAATGGATTCTTTTGGTGCGTTTCCATGAAAAACGATCCTAAAGCATGAAAAATCAATACTGAGTCAACTTATCATGAAAAACGATAACTTTCCATGAAAATTGATAACTTTTGCACATTTTTATGAATTTTGATAACTAAAGACATCCTAAACACTGTCTTCGGGCCCTTACTCCGGGACCTCGGTTATGTTTGGCGGCACATCGCCCTGACTCTTTTAGAGAGGCTGCGGCAGGTCACAGCACGCTCCCTGCCCATGAGATTGTATCAAAGGCCAAGACCGAACTGTGGCATAGGATCCAGACCCACTATTTGCCCCTCTATTTCCCAGAAGCCGAGCGCTACAAGAACCGCAGCCGGAGTGGCTGGCTTCTGAATTTCCTGAAAGAGTTTCCAACTCCGGCCAGTATCACCTGTCACAGCAAAACAGAATTCACAAGCCGGGCCTGGAATGTTGTTGGCCGGAAGGTATCGAAGGAACGCCTGCTGGCCGATATATATGACACTGCCCGTGAAAGCATCGGCTTGCCAGTTGCCCTTGATTCCAAAGCCATTTCCATGTTCCGCATGGTGCTGGAGGAAGGTCTGTCCCTGATCCGGCAACGGGACGAGATTGAAAGGCAGGCGATTGAATTGCCGGGTGAGCATCCTGATTTTATCCGACTTCAGCAAATCCCCGGCATCGGGCCAATCAACGCCCTGACAATACTTGCCGAGGCCGGGGACCTGCGGCGGTTCAGGCATCACCGGCAATTCCTCAAGTTTTGTGGTATGAACCTCTCCACACAGCAATCAGGTTCCTTCAGGGGCCAGACAAAACTGTCAAAATACGGCAATGCCCGCTTGCGCAGGGCTTTCTGGATGGCTGGCCAGATCGCTATCATGCAGCGGGAAAATAGTTTTAAGGACAAATTCAACAGATATGTCAGAAATGACCGCCACAACAAGCCCCTCAGGCGCAAGGCATATTCTGCTGTAGCAGCCAAGGTTGCCCGCATCGCATATGCGGTCATCAAGAGTAACTCAGATTATCGCCCCTTCCATGAAGCGGCGATGCCAGGTGGAAGAACCTCCCTCTGTAGGGCCGTGGAGGCACACAAGTGACCTCGTAGATAATGTTTGGGTCTTCCGCCTGGACCTGTATCCCTTGTTAAGGACGGTGAAGGCAGCGCTGGTTTGGCAAAGCTGACCTTGTATTTGCTATGGCAGGGAACTCTTCCTTTGACAGCGGAAGCCGCCTGGAGCAAAATATTCAACAATACTGATGCAGATAATACCGCTGTCAGTGTAAAGAGGCTTGTTGGCCAAATTCCCCTTATGCTTCCCTAGGCTCAGGACTCATTAAATCCACCAAATGACGATTGCGGCGATTTTGATGGCGGCCAGGAAAGTATGTGAGCAGCGGTCATATCGTGTTGCAATACGGCGCCAGTCCTTGAGTTTTGCAAACATATTCTCGATCTTGTGGCGCTGGCGGTACAGGGTCTGGTCATATGCCTCCGGCTGTTTGCGGTTTTTCTTCGGCGGAATGCAGGGTGAGATTTTCCTGTCGCGCAAGGCCTTGCGGAACCAGTCAGCGTCATACCCCCTGTCCGCCAGCAAATGCCGGGCCGGAGGCAGGTCATGCATCAGGACAGCCGCTCCCTTGTAATCACTGACCTGACCTGCGCTCAGGTGTAGAAGAACGGGTCTTGCCCGCTCGTCACAGACCGCATGCAGTTTGCTGTTCAGTCCGCCTTTCGTGCGGCCAATGTCACGGGGAACACCCCTTTTTTTGCCAGACTGGCGGCTGTCCGGTGGGCCTTCAGATGAGTAGCGTCTATTTGTAATTGCTCGGGAATATCTTTTGAGGACAGTTCCATGAAGATCCGATCAAAAACCCCCATCTCACTCCAGCGCCTGAAACGATTATAGAGCGTCTTGTGGGGGCCATATTCTCTCGGCGCATCCCGCCATTGCAATCCCCGCTTCAACACATGAATGATCCCGCTGAGAACACGGCGGTCATCAACACGGGGAACCCCATGGGACAATGGGAAATACGGACGCAGACGATCAAGCTGCTCTTCACTCAAATAAAACAGGTCGCTCATGATGGAAACTCCTTCCATCATCTTGAATCATATTTTTAACCAGTTGGAAACCATAAAAAATTAATGGGTCCTGAGCCTAGGTAGGACGTAGCATATACGGAAGGAACGATTTGCCACCTGCTTCTGCAGAATGCCGATGATCTGCTTGCGCGGGCTTACTCCGCGCCACTGGCGCGAAGGTCCTGCTCAGTCACTAAATCTTCTACGTTTCATTTAAAAATCCTCCATGTTTAATTTACACGGAAAACTCTCTCAAAAAATGACCCAGTTTATGGGGAGCAGGTCAGGGTTATGAAGCCCCTCTAAGCCCCACTCTTTTCTAGCCATGTTAAACAAATGACTAATAATCGCGAACTCCAGTCGAACGGTGGAGGGGTTTATACCTTCCGTTATTCGAGTATCTCTATAGCTAACAAAATCAGAGCCGTTTAGCCTGCTCAGACCATAACTTGCGATTTTATGTTGCTTCCAAATATCTATGCGACGGGTTTCCGCCACAACACCTTTTTTATGAACTGTATATTCAGTGTGATAGCGTTCGAGCGCCGCTTTTAATGTAGTGTTTTCGGCATCAGAATTATCTTGCCATTTTCTGGCGTCCATCTCGGCTTCAATTTTGCGAGCCCAGCGGTCTGCATCAATCTTTCTGTCAAAGCTTTCTGTTTGGCTAGGGAACCCCTTCTTTCTGATTTGAACATGCCAAGAAGTCGTGCCGTTTTTATTTTGACGCCTTCGTATTGATGCCATTAATTCACCCCCGCTCACATAGGATCACTACAGATATACTCTGTCACTGTGCCACTCCACTATTGTGCCACACGAGAAAAAAACGACAAAATTGAAAATAGTTCCAGAAACACAAAAACCAGCTAAGCGCTTGACTTAACTGGCTTTAAAAAATTGGTAGCGGAGGAGGGACTTGACCCCCCGACACGCGGATTATGATCTGCTAAAATTGTGTGCACTGGAATTCACCGCACTTCACGCCAATACACTGTAATACATATAGATCAAAGTGTTAGCTGGAGTCAACTTCACCGGAGTACACTCTGCATGCCCTCAGGTTCACCCTGCATTAATGCATTATTGTTGACTTGGTTGTCCTTTAAGGAATTAAAGACATCCTTAGCAATGCCCCCTCACCCGCCCAATTGGATGAATTTTCAGATAAAACGGCTTCACAGACAACCGGTTCAAAACGGCACCCTCCTTCATCACAGTACACTGCAATACACGCCAATCCCTTTCTACAGAACACGAAAAAAGCTATCATGGAACATTCAATTGGCGTCTATTATCAGACATCTGTCCGTCCCGCTTCCAAGGTGCACATGGTGCGCTGGAAAGGATGGCGCGTGATAAAAACATCTACAGCAATCCGGCTCACCAAAAGCTTGGTAGAAAAAGCCGAACCTCAGGAGAAACCCTATTATTTATGGGATAACAGACTTTCGGGGTTCGGATGCCGGATTTATCCAACCGGTAAAAAGTCATATATCCTGGCTTATCGTAATGAGACGGGTGTGCAAAAACGGCCCGTCCTCGGCAGGCATGGTATTATCACACTGGAGGACGCCCGCGAAAAGGCGCGCAAATGGCTCCTTGATGTGGCGGCAGGATGTGATCCTCTGGAAGAGAAAAAAGCAGAACGCAAACGTCCGGCAGTCAGGGATTTTGCCGAACGCTATATTACAGACTACGCCATAATCAAAAAGAAACCGAGCAGCATCAGATCTGACAAGTCCAACCTGCGCAATCATATTCTTCCGGCGATGGGCCATAAACGCATCGACCACATTACGCGACGTGATATTCAACGGCTTCACAGCGCCATGCGCGATACGCCAGGCGCCGCCAATCATGTTCTGGCCCTCCTCAGCAAGATGATGAACCTGGCGGAGAAATGGGAAGAACGCCCTGACTTTTCCAACCCTTGCCGGCATATTGAAAAATATAAAGGGAAAAAACTCGGGCGCTATATAAAACCGGAAGAGTTCAAACGGCTTGGCGAAGTGGCTGCGGCGCGTCGAACGGGAAGCAATACCCATGCGCGCCGTCGATGGCGCCGCTCGCGTCCGCATGGTCCAGGCCATCCGGCTTCTGATCTTGACCGGCTGCCGCGTCGGGGAGGTTTTATCCCTCCAATGGCGATATATAGATTTTGCCACCAGGATCATCCTGCTGCCCGATAGCAAAACGGGCGAAAAGATCGTCTATCTTTCAGACGCCGCACTGGATGTTCTTCGAGCTGTCATCCCTCTGGAGGGGAGCCGTTATGTTTTCCCGGGCCGTCATGGACGGAGCCACCTTGTCCGCATGGGGCACCTCTGGCTCCGCATCCGCCGCGAAGCAGGGATAGAGGACCTGCGCCTTCATGATCTCAGACATGGTTTTGCAAGTGTCGGCGTCGGCATGGGTGAAAGCCTGCCGATGGTCGGGCAACTTCTCGGCCATACACAAGCCCAGACAACCGCAAGATACGCGCACCTCGCCACAAGCCCGATGCTGGATGCCGCAAACCGTATTGCGAACCGGATCAGTCAGGATTTGCAGTCAGTTTGAAGACAGTAGCATTTCGTTCCAGCGCCGCTATTCAAATATTTGGATTGTCTGAAAAACATAACTTCTCATAAAGAACCCCCTCCATTCAAGTTACGAGAAAATTCTACTTTTGAAGCCCACTAATAGGAGGTGTTACCATTAACTTAAGCGCCAGTTTCACCCCTGCTTTCAACTACAATCCTTCAATATTTACCCTAACTTTCACGAGATAAAATTGCAGAAGTTTTGCTATAGTTCCAAAATCATATTGACAAACATGATCAACAAGAAAGCAAATCCATTAATCTTCTAGCCATTTTTTGATCGTCTTCATTGGCAGAAAGAGGCGGTTTTTGATGTTTGGAAAAGCGATAAAGCCACAATGTCGCCAATAAGCATGAGCCTCATCATCCACTGCGTCCACAACAAGGGCAAACGATCCAACTTTTTGTGAATTAGCGAGAACATTATGCAGAACATGACCCAGCAACCATGCACCAATATTTTGGCCTTTCCATGTTTCATGGATAGCGAATTGTCCTAACAACGTACAGGGAAGCGGCCTTTTGGTTGGCAAGCCCTTCGTAGCATTTTCACTCAGATCGCCCACATCTACGCTGAGTGCTGAAAGAGCATAATAACCTATAATCTCTGTCCCTTTCTCATCTTCTAATACGAAGACAGCAGCAAGTCTTCGTTTCATGTCTTGGGACGCTTGCATCTTCAAATACTGATCAAGCTGTTTTTTACCACATGAAAAAGCGCCACGGTCGTGACGCTTCATCAGGGGCGATATTATTGGCTGAAAAGGTAAACCCATTATTGGTTCTGTTTATAGGTTTTTATCGCCTGCTTCATATAAGCTGTGGGTTTATGCGGCTCAAGGAATGCATTGACGAAAGCTTGACGATCATCATCGGCCAGGATCATCACACCCTCTTCTTCCAATATTCTTTTTGCATGCTTTACGGCATCTTGCAGGATAAAATGGCTTACCTTTATACCACGTAACGCAGCAGCACGCTCAATAATAGCTTTGTCCTGTGGGCGAGCGCGCAAGTTTATGCGTGCCTCTTTTATATCGGCTATAGCTACAGTAGATGCCATTTTGTCCTCCATGACATTAAACAATTCAACAGTACGCACATTGTACTCACAATGCGGAATTGAAGTCAATAACAATCTTACTTAGCAGTCTTATCAGTCGACTTTATCAACTGTAAAAGGCGAGTGGAAGTGTTGATTGTAATAGATAAGGACCTACCGGACGGTATCGTTCCGTGCCAGCGTCGCTACTCAAACATTAGTTTGAGACCGCCCGGATGACCATTCATTCAGGTCATCAATATGATAGTAAACACGGTTTCCATGCTTTCTGAAAGCCGGACCATTGCCATATGACCTCATATTCTCAAGCGTTCTTTTGTTCAGGCGCACGAATTGGGCGGCTTCTTCCGTGTTAAGAAACGGGCTGTTAATTATCTTCTGTGATGTATCAGCGCTTTCCGGACCTTGATCAAGTTGAGAGATTTGCTCCTGAGCAGAATGAGGTTCATCCATCGCCGATCTCCAGATCGGTGATCAAACGGTCCACCTCCTGTTGCACCACACTCAGTTCACCTTCATGGCCGATTGTCGTGTAGAGGTGACGAACAGCGACAGAGGAAAAAATGATCATCCGCGCCAGGCGCCTGATCACCGCATCCGTATTTGGGGAAAGATCTTCTCGAATGAGACTGCGAATATATTCTGCGGCCGACAGACCAGCGTACGCCGCACGGCCATCAACCTCGCGGAACTGAATGTCAGAAAGCCTGAGATTGATACGACATATTTTTTTCATGTTACACACCTTGTTTTGAGTAAACAGATGTGTTGCCGCTATTTGTTGAATGGTATCGTCCGTACTGGTTTTATAGTAGCATAGCGCAGAGTGGATTCCCACAAGGAAACCGGGAAAACTGCCAAGAAAAATGTTACCTGATCCGGGTTTACCGGGATGCAAGACTCCTATAATGCTGGGCGGTTAACCCTTAATTCATTGAAATATACAACCACATGACTGAACTTCGTTATAATCCACTCGCACAAAGAATAATGGACTGGACTTACTCTGCAAAAGTAGAGAGCTTTCCGCTATTTTGGCGATGATAAAAAACTGACCATCCTTGTCGCGGCCGATTGCCGGCAAGGGCATTTTGGCGAGCTTCTTCCAGTCGGCCTTTTTGG
>Ga0209578_10003568_pt1 | contig 11754 bp, 11 predicted proteins | sample tdAd472_FD_187127 | JGI IMG/M metagenome (GOLD analysis project Ga0209578, IMG submission 187127) | Marine sediment microbial communities from the Atlantic coast under amendment with organic carbon and nitrate - tdAd47.2 (SPAdes)... | ecosystem: Environmental > Aquatic > Marine > Coastal >...
CCCAATGACCGCATTGAATCTCTGCGGCTTGATGCGACTGCACATTATCGATAATCTCCTGCTGATCATCGACGATCGACAGCGGACAATCGGAAGGCACAGATGACGGCGACCGCTCGCACAACTCGACAGATGGCATCCGCAGCGGCGACTCGTGCGCGGCGGCGTGCAGGTGCGACGGAGCGTGGCGGGATCGACCATGGGCAGCGGCGGAAGGTGATTGTCGAACAACTGCTGACCGACATCTTTCAGGGCCGGCTGCACGCGGGTGAGCGTCTCGTGATTACAACGCTGGCCAGCCGGTTTGGAGTGAGCCAGTCGCCGATTCGCGAGGCGCTGGTGTCTCTGGAAGGCGTCGGCATCGTCGACATCGAACCGAACCGCGGAGCGGTCGTCCGGCGAGTCACGGAGTCCGATGTCAAAGAGGTCTGCCAGGTGCGGCGGGCTCTCGAATGCGCGGCAGTTCGCCTCGCCTGCGGGAGAACGGACCTGACTGTCCTGCAGGAACTGGCCGACGCCTTCCGATCAGCTGCAGAGTCGAGCTTTCCAGCTGCCGACGGCAACGGCCAGACTCGTCGGGGGAAAGCCGGGCAGAGCAAACCACGAGGCAAAAGCAAGCCACGAGGCAAGAGCCAGACAAGCGTCCGCAAGGCGATCGACTCCGCACGACAACTCGACAGCCGCCTGCACGACCTGATTGCCGAGTCCTGCGGGAACCGCTTTCTGAAAAAGGAACTCGGGCGACTGAAGCTGCTGTTCCGCAGCTTTCGCGACGTCGCCTGGGATCAACGTTCGTCGGACAGCGACCTTGCCCGGTTTACTGAGGAAGCTCGCGAGCACCTGGCCATCGTTGAGGCTCTGCAGACGGGCGACCGGAAGTCTGCGTCGCGGGCCATGTCGAACCATATCCGCTCGGGCGTCAAATACTGGAGTCGCGGGCTTCCCAGATAAAACACAGGCGCCGTGCCGGGTTCTGCCGCCGCATGCCGCACTATTGATTCAACTCTGAGTCCCCTCGGTTCTGAATTGAGGTTCTTCCATGATCGCTCAAACAACTCAGGTCACAACAGCTCGTTTCGTCCGCGGAGTTCTGGCCGCAACCAGCGCGTGCCTGATTCTGCTTCAAAGCGCGTCCGCTCGTGCCGACGATCAGTTGCAGTACAACCGCGACGTGCGGCCGATCCTGGCGGAATACTGTTTTGCCTGTCACGGACCAGACAGCGCCGCTCGCAAGGCCAACCTGCGGCTCGACCAGCGCGACGCCGCCATCGAAGCCGGGGCGATCGTCGCTGGAAATCCCGACGACAGCGAACTGATCGCGCGCATTCTGACAGACGACCCCGATCTCCTCATGCCGCCTCCGGCCACAAAGAAGTCACTCTCGCCGGAACAGATCGCGATACTCAAACGCTGGGTTGCCAACGGAGCCGCCTACCAGCCGCACTGGTCGCTGATCGTCCCGCAGAAGGCCGACTTGCCTGAGGTCGAGAACCGCGACTGGTCGAAGAACGCCATCGACCGCTTTGTTCTGGCGAGACTGGAAGCCAACAGCTTGAGCCCCGCCGACGAAGCGGATCCGCGGACGCTCTTCCGCAGACTGCACCTTGATGTCACTGGCCTGCCGCCGAACCCGGACGACGTCGCGAAGTTCGTCGCAGATTACCAGTCGGGCGGTGACTCCGCTTTGTCCGCCTGGATCGATCGGCTGATGGATACGCCGACGTGGGGTGAGCACCGGGCTCGTTACTGGCTCGACGCCGCTCGCTACGGAGACACGCACGGCCTGCACTTTGACAACTACCGCGAAATGTGGCCCTACCGCGACTGGGTCATCCGAGCCTTTAACGCCAATCAGCCGTTTGATGATTTTCTTGTCGAGCAGCTTGCTGGCGATCTGCTGCCGCATCCGACCGACGACCAGCTCATCGCGACCGGTTTTCAACGTTGCAACATCACGACCAACGAAGGCGGAACGATCGACGAGGAGAATCTCGCGAACTACGCGGTCGATCGCGTGCAGACGTTCGGCTGGGTGCTGCTCGGAATGACGACGAATTGCGCGCAGTGTCACGACCACAAGTTCGATCAGTTCTCGATGCGGGACTTCTACTCCCTGGCCGCTTTTTTCCGAAACACGACGCAAGGCCCCAAGGACGGCAACGTCGCCGACGGTCGAGGCCCGATTCTGGTCGTGCCGTCCGCAGCGGATCGGCCTCGCTGGAAGGCCCTCCCGGAAGAGATTGCCGCGGCGGCCGCGCTCCGTGACAGCCGCAGAAAAGAAGCGAGAACCAACTTCGACACCTGGCTGGCGACCGTCACACCGGAACAGATTGGCAAGGACGTCCCGACCGACGGCCTCAGCCTGCACCTGCCGCTTAACGAAGGCGAAGGGCAGACGATTCAGGTGCTGGGTGACGCCGAACCTCGGCAGATCGACAACGCAGTTGCCTGGGTCAAGGGCGGGCCAGCCGGAGCCGCTCCCACATTCAAGCCGAACGCTACGCTGGAGATCGGCGAGGCCGGCAACTTTGAACGCGACGCGGCCTTCAGCTTTGGAGCCTGGGTCAAAGCCGCGAAGAACAACACGCAGGCCGGCATCATCGCGCGGATGGACGAGCAGGCTCAGCATCGCGGCTGGGATCTGTGGCAGAACGGAGCCGGCTTCGGCACACACATCATCGACGCCTGGCCGGACAACGGAATGAAAGTCGTCACGAAGAACAACGTCGTGAAGGCCGGCAAATGGCAGCACCTCTTCGTGACCTATGACGGCTCCGGAAAACCTGCTGGCGTGAAGATCTTCGTTGATGGCCGCGAGCAGCCGACGCGTGTTGAAAAGGATACGCTCAAAGCCGACGCATCCATTCGCACATCGACGCCGTTGCGCATCGGCCAGCGCAGCCAGGGAGCGATCTTCGACGGAGGCTCCGTTCAGGACGTCCGCATTTATGACCGACAACTCAGCGGCGCTGACGTGCAGGCGATTGCCGGCAATGCGTCACTGCAGGCATTGCTGGCCGTCGAAGCTTCCGCCCGCACACCGCAACAGACGAATCAGTTGTTCGAGCACTTCCTCAATCACATCGACGCGGACTATCCGCAACTGGCTTCTGAAGTGGCTCGACTGGAAACCGAGCGCGAGGCGATTCGCAGTCGCAGCCCGGTCACTCACATTCAGCAGGAGAAGCCCGACTCGCCGGCGATGGCTCAGATTCTCATGCGGGGAGCCTACGACAAGCCGATTGAAGACGTCTCCGCCGCGACGCCTGCTGCCCTGCACACGATGCCCGAAGACGCTCCGCCCAACCGGCTCGGCCTGGCCAGGTGGGTCATCGATCCCCGCAATCCGCTGACAGCTCGGGTGACAGTCAACCGCTTCTGGCAGCAGCTCTTCGGGACGGGGATCGTGGCAACCGCCGAGGACCTGGGTGTCGCCGGTGCCGCGCCGACTCACCCGGAACTGCTCGACTGGCTGGCCGTCGAGTTTCAATCAACCGGCTGGGACGTTCGTCGGATGTTCAAGCTGATGCTCATGAGCGCGACCTACCGCCAGTCGGCTCAGGTCAGTCCCGACAAACTCGAAAAGGATAGCGACAACAAACTGCTGTCGCGTGGCCCGCGATTCCGCATGGATGCCGAAATGGTGCGGGACTACGCGCTTGCCAGCAGCGGACTGCTGTCCTCGAAGATGTACGGCCCCGGCACGAAGCCGTATCAGCCCGAGGGGATCTGGGACATTGTCGGCCTCCCCGGCGGCAACACTCGCAACTACGTGCAGGACAAGGGCGAGAACCTCTACCGGCGGTCGCTCTACAACTTCTGGAAACGCATGGCCCCGCCGCCGAACCTGGAAGCCTTCAACGCTCCCAGCCGCGAAGTGTGCGCTGTGCGCCGCGAACGAACCAACACCCCGCTGCAGGCACTCGTCACGCTGAACGACCCGCAGTTTGTCGAAGCAGCCCGGCATCTGGCCGAACAGACACTGCAGCGGGACGGCACGACTTTCGAGTCGCGACTGCAGTTCATTTCGCAGCGGTTGCTCGGACGACACCTGCGATCAGAAGAGATTGCAATCGCCCAGGCGACGTTCAATGACCTCAAGACCTACTACAGCGAACACGAAGACGACGCTCAGCAATTGCTCGCCGTCGGTGAGTCCGCGACGAGGGAAGAACTCGACGGAAAAGAAGTCGCTGCCTGGACGATGCTCGTCAATCAGCTGATGAACCTGGACGAGGTCTTGAATAAATGACCGACCAATCCGGAACGACTCTCGAAGTAGCGAAGCCTCGCTGTCGTCACAGGAACGGATTGACAACCGTCACCGAGTCGTACGTCATACCGGCGTCGAGGTCTTCGGAATACAGGGTTTCAACCCCCGCCACCGCCGCGGCGGCAATCAGCATGCTGTCCCAATGGGAAAGACTGTATGCCGACGTAAGCCTGAGCGACTTTCGAACAACGTCTCCCCTGGGGACAACAAGTGGAAACAGCGTCAACAGGTCTTCAACGTCGTCCGCGATCTCCACTTCTGGAAAACGGCCAGCCCGAGCAAAGCGCCGGAGGCAACTCATGTATTCGCCGAGCACCTGCCAGAGGAGAACCGTCTCGGACGACTCACTGAGTTTCTGCAGCAGTTCGCGAGCCTTCACACGTTTGTCGGATTCGCTGAAGTCGATCGCGTATACGAGCACGTTTGTGTCAACAGCGTTCATGCAGATCGTCCCGGCTGAACCGCTCACCCTGAGAATCAAAGTGCCGCTTGTCAGCACGTTCCAGGAATCTTTCCAGTGCGGCCCTGGCCTGATCAGCATCCGGGGCGAGTGGTTCGATACTGACACTGACACGACAGTTGTCAGGCAGCTCCACATTCGCATCAAGCTGTACGGTGCGATCCGTCAATGTTCCGGTCGTTGTCACATTCTTCATCATCATTCTCCCAGCCAGTCGCGGCTGTTTGAGTGTATCGGGCAGCGTCGTTCCACGGCACATCGATCTCAACGAACGCTGATGGCAGCGCACTCTCCATGCGCTGTCGCGATTTGAATCAAGTTACGCGTTGACAGACCTGTTCGACCCAGGGAGCCATCACTATGAACATCTTCGAAGAAGCCCGCCAGCTGGAAACTCGTCGTCACTTCTTCAGCCGCGGCAAGCATCTGCTCGGCGGTGCCGCTCTGGCTTCGCTGCTGGGGCAGTCGGAAGCGGCGGCAAGCGGCTCCGGCTCGATGCCTCTCGGCAGCCACTACCCAGGCAAAGCCAAACGCGTGATCTACCTGCACATGGTCGGAGGACCCGCGCAGATGGACCTGTTCGATTACAAGCCCGTCATGCAGGAGTGGTACGACAAGGACCTGCCCGATTCTGTCCGCATGGGACAGCGGCTGACGACGATGACCAGCGGCCAGGCACGTTTTCCGATCGCTCCATCGAAGTTCAAGTTCAGTCCCGCCGGCGAATGCGAAATGTGGATGAACACAGAGCTGCTGCCGAATCTCGCCAGGAAGGCCGACGACATCTGCTGGATGCGGACTCTGCACACGGAAGCGATCAACCACGAACCGGCGATCGCTGCGATGCAGACCGGGAATCAGGTCACCGGCCGACCGTGCCTGGGATCGTGGGCGTCGTACGGTCTGGGCTCGGACAACGAGAATCTACCAGCGTTCGTCGTGCTCGTTGCCGTTCCCACCAATCGTGAACAGGAACAGGCGATCTCGTCGCGACTGTGGAGCGCGGGCTATCTGCCGGGCGAGCACTCCGGCGTTTCGTTCCGCAGCCAGGGAGATCCGATTCTCTACATCAACAACCCGCCCGGCGTGCCCAGTGGCATCCGCAAACGGACGATCGACGGACTGAACGCGCTGAACGAGCTGAATTACAAAGCACTCGGTGACCCGGAAATCCAGACGCGGATTCAGCAGTACGAAATGGCCTTCCGGATGCAGTCGAGCGTTCCCGAGTTGACCGACATCGGCCAGGAACCGGATCACATCTTCAAACTTTACGGCGAAGACGCGAAGAAGCCGGGGACCTTCGCAAACACAGCGTTGATGACACGGCGTCTGGCCGAGCGCGGCGTCCGCTTCATTCAGGTTTACCACAACAACTGGGACCACCACAGGAACGTCGGCGGCCGGATGCCCGCCCAGTGCAAAGACGTCGACCGGCCCTGCTTCGCTCTGCTGGAAGACCTCAAGCAACGAGGCATGCTGGACGATACGCTGATTATCTGGGGCGGCGAGTTCGGTCGCACGATCTACTCGCAGGGCGGTTTGTCGAAAGAGAACTACGGTCGCGATCATCACCCGCGCTGCTTCAGCATGTGGATGGCCGGCGGTGGAACGAAGGGCGGGACGATTTATGGCGAGACCGACGAGTTCTCGTACAACATCGTCCGTGACCCGCTGCACATCCGCGACTTCCACGCCACCGTGCTGCACCTGCTCGGCTTTGACCACGAGCGCCTGACCTATAAGTTTCAGGGGCTCGACCAACGACTGACTGGAGTCCTGCCGGCCCACATCGTCCAGGACCTGATCGTCTGAAAGCAGGGAGAACAGAGTGCCACCAGCAGACTGGGGATATGTCATGATGGGCGTCGGCGTCTTTTTTCTCGTCTGCGCGTCGACTCAAACCGAGTTCGTTCTCTATCGACTGTGTGTTGCCAGATCGCGGATGCTCTGGGGCGACAACGTTCATCGCTTCTTTCAGTTTCTCGGTGCCGGCTTCATCATCCTTGGCGGCATCCGAGCAGTCGGGCTCTGACCTGCCGCTCGCCCTTTCGTGACTCACCACCTGGTTCGGCGCCTCTCCCATCAACAGTTTTTGGATCTCATCAACGGTTCTCGGAATGATCTGTCAGAGGAAACAATCTCCCGGAGCTGCCTGGCAACTGACACATGCCTCGCGTATCGCTGCCGTGTCTTTCGCACTGATCGTCGTTGGCATCCTCTCAGTCTCGCGAGCACTCCACGCGGCCGCTCCGTCAGAGAACGACAGGCCCGCTCGACAAACGCTGCTGGCACACTACATGCCGTGGTACGTCGCGAAGCCACACAGCGACGTCTGGGGCTGGCACTGGACGATGAACCATTTTGATCCCGAGCGGCAGACCGATGGGCAGCGCGAGATCGCTTCGCACTTTTATCCGCTGATCGGGCCCTACGATTCCGGCGACCTCGCCGTGATTGAGTGCCATCTGCTGACGATGAAGCTGGCCGGCATTGATGGCGTGATCGTCGACTGGTACGGCCTGACGGATTTCCGCGACTACGCGACACTGCACCGCAACACGACACGCGTCCTCCAGCAGTGCGAGCGTCTGCAGATGAAGTTCGTCATCTGCTACGAGGACCAGACGATCCCCGCGCTCGTCGAAGGCGACCGTCTCTCGGCGGACGCTCGAATTTCGCACGCAGTTTCGGAAATCGACTGGCTGGGCAAGTACTGGTTCAAGTCGCCCAGTTACGTGAAGCTCGATGGAAAGCCGGTTCTGCTGTCGTTCGGGCACGCCGGCCTCAGTGACGACGAGTGGCGACAGTGCCTCGATCAACTGCAGTCGCCCGTTACGTATTTCAGCGAACATGCTCGCCGTCAAGGAGCCGCCGGAGCGTTCGACTGGCCGATCCCGTCACAGGGGTTCGAGGCCGTCGCTCGATTTCAGAAGTCCGCTGCCGACTGGCCGCACTCGATCCCCGTTGCCTTCCCGAGATTCGTCGACATCTACAAAGAGGCAAAGCTGCACGATGGGTATGGCCGCATCGACGATGATCGCGGGCGGACATTTCGAACCACGTTCCAGCGGGCGCTCAATTCGAACGCGAGGATCATTCAAATCGCCACCTGGAACGACTGGGGCGAGGGAACGGTCATTGAACCCAGCGTCGAATTCGGCTTCCGCGACCTGCAACTGATCCAGACGCTGCGACAATCCCGGAATGCTCTTCCCGCCAATGTTCGAGCCAGTGATCTTCGACTCCCTGGCAAACTCCTCGAGCGCCGACGGGCAGCAGACTCACCCACCGAAGTGCAGCATCTTGACCGCGTCTCTGAAATGCTCTCCGCCGGCCGACTCCCGGCTGCCCGTGCAGAACTGAATTGACGGACATATAAACTCCTCTGCCACAACTCCTCTGCCACAACGCCGTCCGAGAACCACCCGGATCGCAACCCGCCTGAATTTCCGCTGAGGAACTGCCATACTCTGTGGGCAGTCCCATCATCGATCATGACGCGGAGCGAGCCATTGCAGTACGACGAGTCACCAGGTTTTCAGATTCTGCGAGCCATTCGGCGAATCATCCGCCGCACATCCGAGCACTCGCGCAACGTCGGCAAGCACAGCGGCATCAGCGTGCCACAGATGCTGTGCCTCAAGGCGATCGCTGACTTCCCACCGGATGCCGAGGTCACGGTGGTCATGGTCGCCACCGCGGTCCAGCTTTCTGCCGCGACCGTCTCACGAATCCTCGACCGACTGGAGAAAGTCGGTCTGATTCTCCGCGAACGTCGCAGCACGGACCGCCGCAAAGTCTGCCTCTCCCTGACCGAAGCCGGACAGCGAAAGCTCGACGATCTGCCAACGCCGCTGCACGAACAGTTCCTCGAACGACTGGACCGACTCGACCCGGTCGAGCGGCTGGGTCTGCTGAAAGCGCTCGAGCGAATTGTCGAACTGATGGACGCCGGAGGGCTCGATGCCTCACCGATGCTGACGCCTGAGCTTGAGGTCGGGCCGGACAGGACGGCCACCGAAAAGTCGTCCCGCTCGAACGACGAGACCTCAACCGGCAGCCGGATTGTTTCCTGACGAAAGACAGCGTCAGCGACCGGGCACAGATGCGACGCGGCACAGCCAGGCCGTGAACTCCGGAATTAAACGTTGGCGTCTTCGCCAGCGGCCTCAGGTGGGACGTAGGCTCCGTCCTCGTCGTGAATCTCGCGCCCCGTGACCGGCGGATTGAACGTGCAGACGAGCCGCAGTTCCGTATGAGCTTTGAGAATGTGACGGTCGTGCTTGTCGAGAGCGTACAGGGTGCCGGGGGCAATCTCGTGCTGCTCGCCGGTTTCCAGATCAGTGATCACGCCCGTCCCCGAGTAGCAGTACACGGCTTCGAGGTGATGCTTATACCACATTTGAAATTCGAGTCCGGCTGGGAACACGGTCTCGTGCATCGAGAATCCCATCCCATCGCGGGCCAGAAGAAATCGATAGCTGGTCCAGCCATCGGGGCTGACGACTTCCTGGTCAGTCCCCTTAATGTCATCAAGTCGAACGATCTTCATTCTGCTGTCAATCCTGAGTGTGTCTCTCGTTGTGACGAGCCCGCAACATCGTGCTAAGGAACGCGTTCAAAACAACTTCCCGATTTCCGTGGTCCATCGAGAAGAGGTCGGGAGTCTCTTTCGGCCAACCGCCATCTTTCCTGTCGAAGAGCCGTCCGCCGGTAATGACCTGCGACCGCCTTCAAGCTTCCAGGTACCGCTGATCACTGATCACGGCTGCATACGAGTCTTCGACAATATCGAGGCCGCGTTCGAGATTGTCGTCTTCGATCGTCAGCGGGCCAAGGTACTTCAGAACGTGACTGTCCGTGCCGCTGGTTTCGATGACCAGGCCGCGTTGAAACGCTTCCGCAACAACTGCCCCCGCGAGCTGCGGAAACTCACTGCAGCCCAGACCGCGCATCATGCCGCGGCCTTTCGGCTCAAGTGTCACATCGTCGGCGAACCGTTCCGCGATGGCTTTAAACCGGTCGCGCACAACACCGGCCTTCCGATCAATCTCGCGAGTGAACGCCCGCGACGACCAGTAATGCTCCAGCGCGGCTGTCGCTGTGACGAATGCGAGATTGTTGCCACGAAATGTGCCGTTGTGCTCGCCGGGCTCCCACGCGTCGAGTTCCGACTTCATGAGCACCACCGACATCGGCAGCCCGTATCCGCTCAGCGACTTCGACAGCGTCACAATGTCCGGCACAATCCCGGCCCGCTCGAAGCTGAAGAACGTCCCGGTGCGACCACACCCCGCCTGAATATCATCAACGATCAGCAGAATTTCGTTCGCCTGGCAGATCGACTCGAGACGCTGCAGCCATTCATAGCTGGCCGCGTTGATGCCGCCTTCTCCCTGCACCGTTTCCACGACGACAGCCGCCGGATGGTCGAGCCCGCTGCTGTTGTCGGCAAGCATCCTCTCGAAGAGGGCCAGAGAATCGAACTCGTCCCCCAGATACCCGGCGTACGGCATGAAGGTCACGTTGTCGAGCGGGACTCCGCTGGCGTTGCGGAAGTGGCTGTTCGCCGTCGCCGCGACCGATCCCAGACTGACACCATGAAACCCATTGGTGAACGACACGATGTTTGTTCGACCGGTGACATTGCGGGCGAGCTTGAAGGCCGCTTCGACGGCATTGGTACCCGTCGGACCGGTAAACTGAACTTTGTAATCAAGCTCCAGCGGCCAGAGAACGCGCCGCTCGAACACCTCCAGAAACTGCTCCTTCGCTTCGGTATGCATATCAAGTCCGTGCAGAATGCCATCGGACTCCAGGTAATCCAGCATTGGCTGCTTGAGATGCTCGTTGTTGTGGCCGTAGTTCAATGTCCCTGCGCCAGCCAGAAAGTCGATGTACTCGTTGCCGTCTGCGTCGACGAGGATGGCGTTCTGAGCGGTCGAAAACGTCGTTGGAAATGAACGGCAGTAACCGCGGACATTGGATTCGATCCGGTCGAAAACACTTTGTGAAGCCCCTGTCGTCGTCATCGTGACCTGTCCTGTACAGCGGTGGCTGCTTTGAAAGTGCTGGAATTACTCGCCGTGCAATAAATGAGACTGGCTCTTCGCGGTCGCACCTGAGCCGCATCTGACCTGAAAGCCAAAGCCGGCAGTGAGTGTTCGTCGAACCCCACATTTCCCCGATTTCCGCCTTCCCGGAAGCCCTCTGAGTAACGATGCCCGCCCGAAGATGAAGCTCGTCAAGATCTCAGTCCGCGAGTGGTCCGATCCGAATCAGAGGCTCGGCCTCATGGTCGCCGGGTGGAAAGTCGGCTTCCACAAACCCTTCGGCCTCAACAAGAGTGGCCCCGTATCGCTTCGCGAGTGCCTCAAACAAACGACGGGACGCCGTGTTCGACGCCGCGACGGTCGCTTCAACAAACTCAATCGGCGGCCCACCAGAACTGACTCGGCTGACGAGTTCATCCAGGAGGCGGAGGGCAAGTCCCTGGCGACGTGCCGACTGCGCCACGCCAACCTGCCAGACGAAAAGAACTTCTGGCCGTGACGGAGGCCGGTAGCCGGTCACAAACGCCTCGATCCCGGAACCTCGCTCCGCAACGAGACACGTCGACGCAAAATCCTGGCAAAGCAAGAGGTACGCGTAGGCGGAGTTCTCATCGAGCACGCCCGTGTCGCGGACGAGCTGCCAGATGGCCGCACCGTCACTGACGGTCGGGTTTCGAAATGTGAACTCCCGTTTGTCAGGCTCCGGCATGCGGTCGGCATCGATTTGAGGGCTCGGCGAAAGCAGCGTTCGGTCCTGCTGACCGAATCGACTCCTGCAGCAACAATCTTTAGCATTGCAATCATTGTGCTTGCACGAACCATAAACAAACCGGGTTGAGGTTCAAGCCGAGATCGGCAGCAGCTCACGAAACCCGCGCAACTTTCTGACGCAAAACGAGTTCCGACTCACCGAATTGAGAACGCCCAATGAGCACCGTGATCGTCAGTTTTCTCTTCTTTCTGGG
>Ga0209578_10003570_pt1 | contig 11753 bp, 6 predicted proteins | sample tdAd472_FD_187127 | JGI IMG/M metagenome (GOLD analysis project Ga0209578, IMG submission 187127) | Marine sediment microbial communities from the Atlantic coast under amendment with organic carbon and nitrate - tdAd47.2 (SPAdes)... | ecosystem: Environmental > Aquatic > Marine > Coastal >...
GTTTAATGTGTGGTGAGAAAAATAACTTCATCTTATAGACACCCTCCAAAAACCTGGATCAAGCCCGACCCCTAAAGGCATTCCTTTAGGGTAGGTATGCCTTGCATAAATCGGTCCAAAAATGGATAAATGCCCCTTTGATTTTTGGTACTAGTTTTTAGTGCTTATCGACCTAAATGTACTTAAATCTTGATGAGAATTGTTAGTTTTGAGAAACGTTCGTTTCGAGAGACCACTTCAGAATTTATATCTTTATTTGCAGGTGTTGTGGAACTTGAAAAAGTAAGCAGAAAATTAGTTGATTAAATGTACAAACCTACAAAATCAAAAGAGATACAAACTCTAAAAAAGTCAATGTAGAAAATTCATCATTATGGCCAGGTATAAAAATTCAAGAAGAGATTTTATCAAAAAAACAGCAGTTGGCACTACCTTAATGAGCATAGGAGGTGTTTTACCAGCGTTTAGTGCACAAAGTTACGCCCGGATTATCGGTGCTAATGAAAAAATCAGGGCTTCCGTGATGGGCGTCAACAGCCGGGGAAATGCACTGGCTAAAAACTTTGCTTCTCAGGATAATTGTGATGTAATCCATATTTGCGATGTCGATAGCCGGGCCATCGCAAAATGTTTATCGGCCTTGGAGGAGCGGCAGACGCTAAAGGCTAAGGGATACCGTGATTTCCGCAAATCGCTGGAGAGTACCGACGTAGATATGTTGGTCATAGCGGCACCAGACCACTGGCATGCCCCTGCCGCTCTGCTGGCCATGCAGGCCGGCAAACACGTTTATATTGAAAAGCCATGTAGCCATAATCCGAAAGAAGGAGAGATGCTGGTTCAGGCTGCCGCCCGTTTCGGGAAGGTGGTGCAAATGGGAAATCAACGTCGCTCCTGGCCCAACGTAATGGAAGGCATAGAAGCGGTGAAGGGCGGCGCTATCGGCAACGTATATTTTGGTAAGGGCTGGTACTCAAATAATCGTCCTTCCATAGGCATTGGCAAAAAAACGGCGGTTCCCGAATGGCTGGACTGGGAATTATGGCAAGGGCCAGCGCCCCGAAGGGATTTTAAAGATAATATCGTCCATTACAATTGGCATTGGATGTGGCATTGGGGTACTGGCGAAGCGCTGAACAACGGAACCCACATGATCGATCTGTTACGCTGGGGGATGGAGGTGGACTATCCGATTCGGGTAAGCTCCAATGGCGGTAGATACCGCTACCAGGACGACTGGGAAACCCCCGATACCCAGCTTATCAATTTAGATTTTGCGGAGGGGATAACCATGACATGGGAAGGAAGAAGCTGTAACGGTAAAAATATAGAAGGCAGTTCAGTAGGGGTAATGTTTTATGGGGAAAAAGGTAGCTTACTCATCCCGGGAGGCGACAGTTATACGCAATTTGACTTGAAAGGAAAAGTTGTAAAAGAAGTAAAAGCAAGTGGGAAGATCGACCCGAGAAACCTCAGTAACCCGGCCGAACAACTGGATGCTTTGCATATTCAAAATATGTTTGGTGCTATCTCGAAGGGAACCAAACTACACGCTGATATCGATTCCGGTCATAAAAGCACCCTACTGGTGCAATTGGGAAATATTGCACAACGACTTGGCCGGTCTTTGGATATTGATCCAGCCACGGGACATATCTTGCGGGATAAAAAAGCCATGAAATTGTGGGGCCGACGGTATGAGAAGGGATGGGAGATGAGGCTTTGAACCACTAGAATCTTTACCTCGGTCAGCTTTATCATTGACAGGGAAGGATTGATCCGGTATATCCACCCAGGGGGCTCCTATAACGCGGAAGGCCTGCCGTATAACGACCCGCAGTGGCGACACGACTACCATGAGGTGAAGGCCATGCTGGAGGAGTTGCTGGAAAAGTGATACCCAATAAAAGATTAACAAAACCCCTTTCAAATCGACAATCACCTGGCAGAGTCCTATTATTATTCAGCTCTCGTTGAGGTATAGACAGATTGGCAATGGCGAGACAAGAGGCGACTCAGCTATTTAAGCCTGAGACCGAAAGGCATACACCAACTCATCCTCATATGCCCCATTCTTGAATATCGTTTTTTCGAAACGGGCTTCCAGGATAAAACCTGCTTTTTCTAAAACTCGTTGTGAACCCATATTGGAGCCAAAAGGGCGGGCAAAGATGCGGTTGATCTCCCATGTTTTGAAACCATATTCACACATCTGAATGATAGCCTGGGTGATGATGCCTCTTCCCCAGAAAGGCTGCGCTAACCAATAGCCCATTTCTGCGTTTTTGCAAAAAATATCCGATTGTGGGTGGATGCCAATAGCACCGGCAGCTTTGCCTGCTATATCGATGGCCATGATTTGGAAAGGCTCCTCCTTGGTAGCCATGGCTATGAAGCTTTCGCCACTTTCTCGGGTATAGGGATGGGGAAAGTGATTGGTAAGTTTTTTGGCGATCTCGTAATTATTAGCGTAGTTCATGAGGTTTTCGAGATCGTCGAGCTGCCAGGGTCTTAGGGTAAAATTCATATTCTTCTTTATTAGGGCAACAAAAGCTGGGAAGATAAAATTCCGCCTCACGATTTTCTTTTTTCTAGAGTTTGTATCTTTCTACTTACGATTTGTCCTCAACAGTAAATGTGTTTGTTTCTTTTCTTTGTTATTTTTTATGAACAGGTACCCGTCTAGAGCCGCTTCTGATTAACACTTTACAGTATTTAATCTATCTATTTTATTAGAACAAGTCTCAAGATTTGTCTTTATCCGGTTGCCTATTAGTTCGTAATTTGCTTTTGCGGATTTACCTATAAGCCATAAACATGCCTTACACCCTTATTAAAGGGTAAGAATAATATGGGGAATTTTGCAGTAAAAGGCAATAAAGGCGATTTGGATCAATTGGTAAAGGATATTATTTTCGAGGAGGAAGGGATGGTGGAGTGAGCCAATCAAGGCTTCCCTTATGAACAACTTGAGTATGAAAACAACTGAGTGCCTTAATAGATATTTCCGAACGATCTTATGCTTGTCAATCCTAATTTCATGGGGAGGGCTTGCTGCTCAGCGCCCTACTTTAGTCGTCCCTATTGGCCACACAATAGGTGGATTTGGAAGTTTTACGACTCATCCTTCTCCTGATGGGCGTTGGATAATTATTGCCGACGGTAGTAAAATAGCTAAACTTTGGAATCAAGAAGGTCGAATGGTAGTGAATTTTGAAATGAAGGAGGATATAAAAAATATAGCCTTTTCACCTGATAGCAAAACGATCTTACTTATCAATGGGGATAGAGCGGCACTATGGGATATAAATGGGCGACATATCAGAGATTTTGTTCCTGATGCTTACGCTCTCGATACTGGAGATTTTTCGCCAGATGGGCAATCTATCGTACTTGTTGCGGAGGAGGCGGGATTTTCGTATGAATTGTAGTTTACAAGAATATTCTACGCGATAAAACCGGGTGCTACTTGGCAGAGAAGACTAATAGGGCCGAGTTTTGATGCTTCACCGCCAGTCTTAGCTTCTCGGTTGAATTTTGTTTGGATAAACCTTCTTATTGTAATAAAGCACAAATCAATATGAGACTTAGCCCGTTAAGTTATACGATAAGCCACCGATTTTCTTTGCTTGGGTGGTTATCCATTCTTCTATTTTCCTTCCTTAGCCCGCTGCAAGCACAGAAACCCGAACTAGTGCTCCCTCTCGTTCATAGGCACACAACCCTCGACCTGGACTTTTCGACTGATGGAAAATTCTTAGCTACTTGCAGTGCTACCGAAGTCAAGCTATGGGAAGCAAAAACAGGGAAACTAATTCGAACCTTTGGTGAACGCGAAGCAACTACGAATAGTCAATTGCAGTTTGAGAACCTAGCCTTTATCAAAGTAGCTGTGGCTCCTAAAGGAGACTTTATTATTGGTGCGGAGGCTTGTCAATTCGGTGAAGGAGTGAATCGAATTGGAGGTTGGGATTATGTAGGGGGAGATGAAAGAGAGATAAGCCTCCAAGTATGGGATAGCAAAACGGGAAAATTGACCCAAAGGATAGGAATTGGAGGTTGTAACCAATTGATTGAGAAGCTCAGCATCTCTGCTGATGGTACAAAAATCGCTGTAATTCTAACTGATCATTTCCTATCTCAAGCAGATAAAGCTACTGCCATCTTTGAGATAGAATCAGGAACGCTCCTTCAGTACATTCAAGGTCAGCAAGCCATTTTCGCTAGGGAGAAAAATATGCTACTTGCTAAAGCCGAAGATGATCTAAAACTGAATTTAATCAAGGCTAGAAATATTCGTGGCGAAGTCAAAAATAAGCATATTAAAGCCTCTTTTTCAACCGATAGGCCTATACTTGACATGGTCATAAACACCGATGGCTCCCTGATAAGTGCTTTGACCGCCGATAAAATCTGGACTTGGAGTAAAAAAGAAAATTGGAAAGCTAGCACTTACTCCATTCCTACCATCCACGAACGAAATCATAGCTTCTTCTCCCCTGATGGTCAACATCTCACGATTTTGGATCGGAGTGAGCCATCAACTATTACTCAATATCGGCTAAAAGACGGAAGCAGATTAAGCCATGCTAGCGTCGAATTGGATAAAGACCATGATATCGATATGCGAGTAGCCTTATCTCCAGATCAGAAGACCTTGGTTTATGCCAATTATCCGATTTTTGAAAACTTTTCTGCTTGGGAGAAGGAAATCATACCTGGCAAAAATATTACCGCAGTAAATCCCGAATTGCAGGCCATTAAGCTTAGGGATGCTCAGCAGAAATTCAACTTTGGGATCAGTAATCTTCAAATCCCCTTACTCATGGCATTATTGCACGCAGATAGTTTTCGGATGAATGCTCAGGTACATGCCGATGGCCAGGTTTTCCACCTCAAGGGGCCTGAAGACGAAGGAAGCTGTCTGTTTTTCACCACTAGCAAAGAGCTAAGATGTAGTTGGTCTAGCTTCTCTGAATTGACTTCATATGGGCAAGATCGTTTAGCAACCTTGGAAATTAAAACTGGCTATTCTGCCTTACCCACTGACAACCATCTTTTGGCTCAAATATCAATCTACGATCTAGAAGGCCAATTGGTAGAAATGTGGGATAGTTTATACATCCCTAAAACAGCGACTAAACTTCACTATGACAGCTTGCGTAACCAGCTGTTTCTTCAAGGAAATAGTGGATTGAGATACTACCTGGATTTGCTACAAAAGCAGATAGAAAATCCCGTTGCCGCAAGCAAACAAATAAGCTTGGATTTGGATACTGCTCAATTTAGGTTGTCAAGCACAGATGGTACTTCTATCCACCTGCACAAATCCGGGGACAGTACCATCTTAGCCAAGCTACTTCTTTATGGACAAGGTGAATGGGTAATAGCAACTCCCTCTGGCCTGTTTGATGGCAGTGATAATGGGAAAAAGGCTTTACATTTTGTTAATGAAACAGAAGTCATTCCCCTAGAATCCTATGAAGCAAGATATTGGGTGCCCAACCTTTTACAAAAGCTGCTGTCAGGTCTTTCTCCTTCGGAAATTCGCGATGTAGGAGCACTAAACCTAGACGAACTCTATCCCTTGATCAAAGCGAGAATCGAGCAAGATCATTTGATGATTGATATTGAAAAGAGAGCTGGAGGTTTAGGAGAACTGAACCTCTACATCAATGGTAGTATTGTCCAAAATGATCTCAATCGGCAAAGAAAGTCACATTTAAAAATTTCCCTAGAACGATATGCCAAACACTACTTTACAAAGCAACCGAACTTCATTAGCCTACAAGCTTTCAACCAAGAAGGATGGCTAAAGAGTCCCGTACTAGAGCTACCCGCCTATACGCCAGGATTTCCCATTCAGCGTGATCACAAATTAGCCCATTTCTATGCCATTATAGTTGGCACATCTGACTATGAGGGAAATCAGCTGGACCTAAGCTACGCCGGTAAGGATGCAGTGAGTATGCACGAAGCTTTAAGCATAGCTGGGGAACAACTATTTGAAGACCGAATGGACATTCGTCTTTTCACCACAGATGAAATCCCAAAATCTGGTCTCCCATCTAAAGTCAATATTAAAAAAGCAATCGACGAAATCACGGCTAAAGCAGAGCCCATTGACTTGGTTCTCATTTATTTTGCTGGACACGGAAAGGCCATTGAGGAAGAAAACAGCACGCCCCAATTCTATTACTTGACGCAAAGTATGAGAAACTTTCGACAGTTAGAAGACCCACAGGCGCGCAATTTGGATGCTATTTCGCAAGAAGAACTAACGGATTGGCTTAGTGAGATGGGTGCCAAAAAGAAGGTCATGGTCTTGGATGCCTGTAATTCAGGTCAATTGGTAAATTCCATGATCAAGGATAGGGCTTTCTCGGACTCGCAGATTCGAGCTTTGGATCGAATGAGGGATCGGACGGGGATGTATATCCTAGCCGGAAGCGCTGCTGACCAAGAAAGTTATGAAGCTACTCCTTTTGGACAAGGCTTATTGACCTATAGTCTTTTACAAGGCATGCAAGAGCTATCCATCAAAGACCCAAATGATGAGGTCGATGTGCTACAACTTTTGATGCATGCTGAGAATCAGGTGCCCGCCTTAGCCAAGAGTGTCGGCGTAGTCCAAAAACCAAAAATGTATAACCAGGAAGGACTTTCGAGCTTTCCGATCGGTATTGTGAATAACCCCGGAGCCATCCCAGTAGCAGCAGTAAAACCGCTGCTTATTCAGCCCCTATTGTTACAAGAAGGAGAATTGGCTGATCCCCTCGATCTAGTTACGCAGTTAGAAGAGCATATCCATAAGTTAATTAGGCGAGGAGCGCACTATACCTTTCAAAATATCCGCAAGAGTGAGTTGGGCTATTCTATTCGTGGCACTTATACAATAAAGGGAGATGCTATGGTAGTAAAGGGATATTTACGCAAAGGGAAAACCAAGGTTACTGGAGCCAATTTTCAGGTAACAGGTTCAAGAAGCAACATTCAAGAGATCGTCTTTCAACTCTTCAATGAGGTCAAATCATTTCTAACTATTTGAAATAAATCATTGACAACGACAAGGGTGCCTAATCACAGAGTGCTGGACCTTTGCTTTTGAAAACTTAAAAGTTGAGTAATTTAACCGCATCAACTTCACCTAAATTTATCTACCACATATGAATCATACTTTTCTAAGTTTTTGCATTAGCTTTTTTAGTTTATCCTACCTAATCGCCCAACAACCCGAACTAGTCCTCCCCCTCAACCACGGCACTCAAATAGAGGACATTTCCTTTTCAGCCAATGAACAATACCTCGTTACCAGCAGTAATGGTCAGGTCAAGCTCTGGGAAACAGCTAGTGGGAGGCTATTACGGACGATTGATAAAAACACAGCAAAAGGATTAGAGACCGACGGTTGGGGAGGGGGCTTTAAGCTGGCAAGACTTTCAGCAGATGGAAGCCTGCTAGTTACCGCTCGAGATTGTGGTTTTATTGAAAATGAACCAGGATCTGGTAATTCTCCCACCAATATTCAGGTTTGGGACGCCAAATCTGGAAATTGGCTAAAAACACTGATCACTTTACAATCCTCTGATCGTAATTGCATATCAACTATCGCCATCTCTCCAGATAGTCGATATGTCCTGGCTGTTCATGAAGCCGTAGCATCGGAGCCTGTTGTTACTACCCATTTTAGAAACACTGCACCGCCGGGCTTTGAGCAACCTGCCGACCCCACAGAAGTCCCAGCAGTTAAACCTGAGAAAAAAGAAGGCAAAATGACTAATGTCTGGGATATAAAAACGGGAACACTTTTGATTAGTCGCCCTGGTGAGCAAGGACGCTTTTCATCGGATAGTAAGTACCTCATGAGTCAAGATAGTAATACCGTATACTGGACAGACTTATCTAGCCAAAAATTAATTTCTTCCTTTACAAGTGACACCAATTTCGAGTATGTGGCTGTTTCTGATAATTGGTCTTATCTCAACACTAGTAGTGTTTCAGCTTACAACGACAATCACGAGCCGCTTCCCATTGAGATTACGACCTGGGACCTGCAACAAAAACAAAAGATCAGTTCTTTTACCGTGGATCGCCCCATCGATCAGATGACTCCTTCCAAAGATGGAAAATTACTCATCTTATCAGGTTTTCAATTGAATGAAGTACAGATTTGGGATCCTTGGCAGCGTCAGAAAATAGCGGCCTACCCTGCTAATCATCGTCCCCATTTGCAGCAAAACGACGCTATTTTATCGATTGTCATGACGGAAGATGAGACCGAGAACATGGCAGTCAAACAGCTCCGTTATGATTTGGTCGCGCAAAAACACCTAGATTCCCTTAGGATTCCCATAGAACCCTCCCCTGGAGGCATTTGGGGTTCGCTTTCTCCGGATGGTAGTCTATTTGCTTTCACCAATCAAACCATGGAGGCAGATCCCCGAGCAGAACTAAGGTCCGTCAACTTAAATCAGCCGGAGAACACACGAAATTATGGCGCTACTGCCTTCGGTATCAATTATACCTTAAGTCGAGTACTATTGTCTCTCCCAGAGGAATACAGCACGGCTCAAGTCTTAGGAGATAAGGGAGAATGGCTCTATTTCAGTGAGTCCCAAGATGAGGAGCTTCTATTTGACGTGCAGCGAAAAAAATGGGTAGACCCACAATTACGTGCTAGTCAAAACTTGCGGGAAAATATAGAATGGCGCCTAACTAGCATAGATGGCGCTTCGGTCATCTTATCAAGGGTGGAAAATGGGCAAGCAGAAAAAAAGGCTACTTTACTGTTACTAAATGAGGAGGGTGACGCTAATTGGGTGGTCTCTACCCCAGCCGGCTTATTCGATGGCAGTGCCAATGGGACAGCAGCGCTTCACTATGTGGATGGGTTGGAAACTATAGGTCTAGAACAATTTGAAGAGCGTTACTATGAGCCAGGCGTATTAGATAAGATTTTGGCAGGCAGAGAGGATGAAATCCGCGATGTAACGGGGCTAACCGTCGTCAACATGTATCCCAAAGTGGTGGGAGAACTCAAAAACAAGCAATTGCAACTCCAACTGGAAGAAAGAAGTGGAGGGATCGGCAAGCTGAGTTTTTTCATCAATGGGATTGAAGTAGAAGAAGACATTAATCGCGGCCGAAAAAAGGATTTAAGCATCAATTTAGACACCTATAAAAGGTACTTTTATACAGACCGCCCCAATCAATTAGGCTTGGTGGCCTACAATAAGGAAGGATGGTTCAAAAGTAGGCAATACGTCTGGGCTTATCATCCATCTGGAATAGTAGTTAGTAGTCGTGGAAACATCGGTAGCAATACTAGTACTTCCAGTCGTTCCGATTTCGATCATCGCCGCGCCAAACTCTACGCGCTAGTCGTCGGCACCTCCAAATATCGAGGAGAAGCCTTGAATCTGACTTACGCGGATAAAGATGCCATCGCGATGGCAGAAGCATTGGATATCGCCACCAAAAACCTATTTACCAAAGGCCGGCGAATAGAAGTACTGACCACCCAGGCAACAGCTGCTTCCCAAAAACCCACCAAAGAAAACATACGTGGCATCCTCGCCGAATTTGCCAAAGCGGCCACTCCCTATGATGTGGTGATCCTTTACTTTGCCGGGCACGGGATCAGTCTGGGACAAGATGAAAAGGTACAGTTTTACTATTTAACGCAAGATGTACTCGCCAATCCCACTGCTCAAGATGTAGCCGTCTTGCAGCAGTCCACCATTTCTAGCAATGAGTTAACGACTTGGCAAAGTGCCATCACCGCTCCCAAAAAGGTCATGATTCTAGATGCTTGTCAGTCTGGCCAATTACTCAATGACATCAGCAAGGAAAGATCACTGACCAACGCCCGGCGTGGCCGAGCCCTTGACCGCATGAAAAATCGATCAGGAATGTTTATCCTATCGGGAAGTGCCGCTGACCAGTCCAGCCTAGAAGCCAGTCCTTTTGGACATGGCCTACTGACTTACAGTCTTTTACAGGGAATGTCCTTGGTCGCTAGCCGGGATGCGGATAAACTGCTCAATGTGCAAGAGTTGTTCCAGCACAGCAAAAATCAAGTCGAAAAACTGGCTAAGAGTATCGGTCGACAGCAGGTGCCTGAAATGATCGGTCTCAAAGATGCGGCGGACTATGCCATTGGGCTTTTGGAAAACCCCAACTTGATCAAAGTGCCTACCGTTAAGCCGATGGTGGCTAAGCCGAGATTCATGGACAAACAGCGCTTCAGCGATGTCTGGGGAATAGAAGAGAAACTCCAAGCTCATTTCGTCAAAATTAGTGAAAGAGGCAGCAATCCGCCTTATATTTTTGTCAATAGCCAAGCGCTAGGCGAGGCGTATTCTGTCCAAGGTTTTACGGCTAGTGCGAATCAGTCAGACCTGTTAAAGATTGAAGGAGCTTTATTGAAGGGTGATAAAGTGGTGCAAGCTTTCGCAGTAAGTGGAAAAACGGACGAAATTGATGATATCGTGCGGAAAATTATTGAGGAGATAGAATTGCTTATTGAGTAGTAGGTTGGGCGGGGAGGTGACTTAGGCGAGTTGCGGGTTGAGGGAGCCGGCTTTCTTCGAGATTTTTTTTTGGAATTGAGGATTAGGCCTTACCTTAAATTTTCTATTTTTTACTACCGGAAGTAGTCCAATTTAGTCGGCTTGATAAACCGGAAAGTAGCGAATCCATAAGACCTCAACCCGAAACGCCCCACCCCGCCTAAGGCCAAAACTTCAGAAGTTCGCCTAGGTACGTCCAAGCTTGCTTCTGAAGTTTTCCAAGTCAGCACTAATAATACACTGCCCAACGTTGCAGAGCCCCTTTCTCATCCAGTATCAAAATCAACTCATTGTAAATGATGATTTCACCATTGGGTAAGTTTCTCGTCATTTTGGGTGCTTTATATTTGGCCAATATATCTGTCTTGAGGCTACCTTTTTTGATGCCGCCTGGTAGCCGCCCTTCATAATCCACCGCTGCTAGTTGCACTTTGATGGGGGTTTTCAAACTCGAACCCCTCGGTGGTTTACAGTAATAGACTACAGACTGATTCAACTTGAATTTATCGCCTTCCCACTTTCGAAATAGATGACCACTACTCAATTCTTTCTCTACATTGGCATTAAATTCGTTATTTTCCACAAAGGTTAACAGGTCTTCAATATCGTCTATTTCTACCCCAGAAGGGCCTCGTCCCCCTGTTCCCGGCTTTGGTACCCCAGTACCCTCCAATACCGCCAAATTATAAGCGGCTACGCTATTGTTTGCATCTTTGCCAACAATCGCTTTTAGCGCATTAATCGCTGCTTGCTTCGTCGTTTCATTGGCATTTTCTTCATAGGTGATCAATGCCAAGAGAATATCTGCATCGATGATCGTTTTTGGAAAAAGATCCTTCTGGGCATTTGCCTTACCGATGGCCTCGGTACCTGCATAGAACTTGGCTTTTCCAAAATCTTTCAATAGAAAATACCCACAAGCCTTATTCAAGTAGGCCGGGGCATAAGTCTCATCCATACCGATGGCATAATCAAAGTATCGGATGGCCTCCTTAACCAAGGTTCTCCACTTCTCTTCACCGCCAAACCCTCTGCCTCCAATGGAAAATCGAAGATCCAATTCTAGCGGCATTCGGTACAACTGATTGTCTTTTTTTTCAAAATGCCCAATGGCTTCCAGTATAGTAACGATCCCCAAGTTATTGTAAATCGTTGAACTTTGATACTCCCCCAATATGTGGC
>Ga0209578_10003573_pt1 | contig 11740 bp, 9 predicted proteins | sample tdAd472_FD_187127 | JGI IMG/M metagenome (GOLD analysis project Ga0209578, IMG submission 187127) | Marine sediment microbial communities from the Atlantic coast under amendment with organic carbon and nitrate - tdAd47.2 (SPAdes)... | ecosystem: Environmental > Aquatic > Marine > Coastal >...
CTTTGTGATTAAACGAGAAACAAGGTGTTTTCAGGGCAAGCCTATCCCGGCCCTGGCTTGTTCTCGTGCGCTTGCGCTTGTTCTTCACTCAAGTGGTAGCTACGGCTGCATCGCTTCGCGGGGCGGAAGAGGGGCCCCAACGCGCAGCGGTGGGGATCTGACCCCCGGTGAAGCGATGCCCCCCCCCACCGGCGGTCGCATCCCCGGCTGCGCCGGGGGCCCTGCTCTGCGCCTTGAGCGGGTCCGTCGCTCCAGAACGGCGGCCAAGCACACGAGTCCGGCGCCAGCATCCGGGATCCCTGTGAGATATGCGAGCTAATGGTTCGTTGATTCATCCGACAGCGGTGGTCGATCCCGCAGCCCGTATCGCCGCTGACGTTATTATCGGCCCCTACAGCGTTATTGGTTCCGGCGTCGAAATAGACAGCAACTCCTGGATCGGCTCACATGTGGTGTTGAGCGGTTCGATCAGTATGGGTTCCAATAACAGGATCTTTCCGTTTGCTTCACTGGGAAGCGATCCACAGGACAGGAAATACCGGGGCGAAACCACCCGCCTGGAAATCGGCTGCAATAACACGATTCGTGAATACGTCACTATAAACCGCGGTACGGTTCAGGATGCGGGAGTCACGCGTCTGGGTGACGATAACTGGATCATGGCCTGTGTGCACATCGCGCATGACTGCCGGATCGGCAGTCATGCTGTGCTGGCGAATAACACAACCCTGGCGGGACACGTCCACATTGGCGATTATGCGACATTGGGTGGAGCAAGCCTGGTCCACCAGTATTGCCGTATTGGAGAACATGCTTTTACCGCCTACGGGGCGCGCATCAACAAGGATGTTCCGCCGTTTGTCATGGTGTGTGAAGGTAAAGCCAGGCCTCGCGGCCTCAATGTGGAGGGGCTCAAACGACGAGGCTTTGCCGAAGACAGGATTCGCGTATTGAAGGAAGCATACCGCATCCTGTATCGATCAGAACTGTCCCTGGAGCAGGCGATCGGGCAATTGAAACAGCTCGAATCGGAGAGTGACGACGTCCTTCGCTTGCGCAGATTCGTAGCAGCCTGCGAACGAAGTATTGTGCGCTGACGGGGTGCACCAGTGCTCTATCCATCTGATAACTACGGGTTCAGCGTCCCAGTGATGTTTCGCAGCAAGGCGCAGTGCGAAGGCAATGGCTATTCCCTTGTCGAGCGCTGCAACGCTGCTGCGGGACACCACCGGGACGCCCTTCGGGTTAGCTTGTCAACGCCCACGGACTGCGTTGCGCCTCTTGACAAGGGAATAGCCATTGCCTGCGAGGCGCGCCTTGCCGTGAACGTTGACAAGCTAACTGAACCCGTAGTTATCAGATGGATAGAGCACTAATGGCTGATGCATTACGCATAGGGCTGGTTGCCGGTGAGTTGTCGGGTGACAGGCTCGGAGCAGCACTGATTCACGCCATCCGCAAACGTCATCCACAGGCGCAGTTCGAGGGTATTGCCGGTCCGGGCATGCGTCAAGCCGGCTGTCGGGCGCTGGCCCATTCGGAACGCCTGGCGGTCATGGGACTGGTCGAGGTGCTGGGACATTTACCCGGCCTTTTTCGCCTGCGCAGAAAAATAACCCGCCATTTCCGTCGTCAGCCACCCGATGTGTTTGTCGGCATCGACGCGCCTGATTTCAACCTGTCGCTGGAAAAATCACTCAAGCGGGCCGGTATACCGACGGTTCACTGGGTTAGTCCGTCTGTCTGGGCATGGCGCCAATACCGGCTTGGCAAGATCCGTCACGGTGTCGACCTGATGCTGACACTGTTTCCGTTTGAAGCACAGTTTCTCGAACAACACGGAGTGTGCGCGCAGTTTGTGGGGCACCCACTGGCCGATGAGATCACAGCGAACACTTCGCAACGAGGGGCGCGTGAGAGACTGGGGCTTGATAACAACAGGCCGTGCATCGCACTGCTGCCAGGCAGTCGGGCGACTGAAGTCAAACGCCTGTTGCCACTGTTCCTGGACGCCGCGCAGCTGTGCAGACGGGTGATAACGGAGGTACAGTTTGTGCTGCCGGTGGCGACAGCGGATTTGTTGCCCGTGTGCAAGCGGTGGCTGGACTCGGCGCAGCATGATGATCTGGCAGTGACACTGCTCGAAAGTCAGGCAGGCGACGCGATGACTGCGGCGGATGCCGTGTTGCTGGCGTCGGGTACCGCGGCACTGGAATGCATGCTGCTGGAGCGGCCGATGGTTGTGGCGTATCGCCTGCAGCCTCTCAGTTACCAGCTGGTCAGCCGCCTGTTGCGCGTGCCTTATGTCTCATTACCCAATCATCTGCTGGGAACAAAGCAGGTGCCTGAGTACCTGCAGGCCGATGCGACGCCGGAGAAGCTGGCCGGGGCATTGCTGGAACTGCTTCAGGATCCGCAGAAAGCAGCACAACAGATCGAACCGTTCGCGCAGGTGCATCGGCAGTTACGGCAGAATGCGGTACAGCGGGCAGCGCAGCATATTATCGAGAGGGGGATGCATTGAGCAAACAAAGCGGCTTTGAATTCCAGGCCACGGGACAATGTTTGGCGGGTGTGGACGAGGTCGGGCGTGGCCCCCTGGCCGGACCGGTGGTTGCCGCTGCCGTCATTCTTGATCCGGACAGACCGGTTGAAGGCCTGAAGGATTCCAAAAAACTCAGCGAAGGGCGCCGGGAAGAGCTGGCCGGGCAGATCCGGGAGCGGGCGCTGGCCTGGTCACTGGGGCGCGCAGAGGTGCACGAGATCGACCGCATTAACATTCTCCAGGCCAGCTTGCTGGCCATGCAGCGCGCTGTTGCCGCCCTGTCACTGGCGCCGGAGTTGGTGCTGGTGGACGGCAATCGCTGCCCGCGGCTCGACTACCCCTCACAAGCGGTGGTCAGGGGGGACGCGCTGGTGCCTGCGATCAGCGCCGCCTCTATCATCGCAAAAGTCAGTCGTGACCGTGAAATGGTCGAGCTGGACAGCCGCTACCCCGGCTATGGTCTGGCTAAGCATAAAGGCTATCCCAGCAAGGCCCACCTGGCCGCCCTGCAAACCCTGGGTGTGACACCGGTACACCGGCGTTCTTATGCGCCGGTTCGGCGTCTGCTGGAAGAGACCCGGTGATCCATTTCTGGAACTTTCTGAGAACACTGCCGATTGCCCACGAACTGTCCGAGCGGCATCGGCCGTACGCTGCTGACAGCGCGTTTCAGACGCATGCCGGCAGTATCGAAGCCTACCTCGAGGCGTGCCGGCAGCGGGTCGAGGCGGCCAGAACCGATCTCGATGGAAAACGTGCTACCCGGGTTATCGAGGGCAACAGCCCGTTTGTATTAAAACCGGAGAGTAATAACAGACCGCGGCGCGGCATCCTGATGGTACACGGCCTGTCAGATTCCCCCTTCATGATGCGTGATCTTGGCCACTTTTTTCAGCAACAGGGTTTTTATGTACTGGCCATGCAGTTACCGGGGCATGGTACCCGGCCCGGTGATCTGCTCGAGGTTCGCTGGCAGGACTGGGCTGCATCCCATCAAAGGCTGCTGGAACTGCTGGCAGTCGAAGTCGACGATGTGTATCTGCTGGGATTTTCCGCTGGCGCGACACTCAACCTCTATCAGTCGATGCGTAACAACAGCATTAAGGGTCTGTTCATGTTCGCCCCTGCGCTTCGCATCTCCGCCATGGCGCGGCTGGCCGGTCCGTTGTCGTATTTCGGCAAGTGGTGGCAACGTTTTTTCTGGTTTGAGCTGCAACCGGACAGCGATTACTTCAAATATGAATCGCTGACTAACCGGGCTATCCACGAAGTGTACGAAATGATAAAGGTGGTCAGGCGCCTGGCTTCACGGGTTGAACGCCGCCTGCCGGTATTTGTTGCTGCCAGCGAAAATGACGTGGCGGTCGACAGCAGGGCGACACTTGACTGGTTCTCCAGGCAGCGGGGGCTGCCCAAACGCATGCTGTATTACAGTACCGGTCATCCCGGGGTACCGGAGAAGGTCACACTGGTCCCGGCGCATCTGCCCGATCAGAACATAAAAAGTTTCTCACATACGGCGCTGATGCAGTCACCGTCAAATCCGCATTACGGAAACCAGGGTGAACACTGTTTTTGCACCCATTACTACCATCTTGACCCTGCCAGGTACCGGCGTTGCAAGGCGCGGCAGGAAGATTGTCTGGGCGAGATGTTCGATGAGTCAACGGACTGCGAAGTGATCCGCCGCCTGACCTATAACCCGCTGTTCGAGGAGTTGTTGGCCGAGATCAAAGTTTTTCTGGACGAGCTGTAGGGGCTGGATAGAGAATTAACCGCGAAGGGCGCTAAGGACGCGAAGTAAAAAACTGGCTTTCTGATACGGAAGATAATGCTGCCTGACACGCTGTTTCGAGAGAAAAACCTCAATTCTCCAGTCATTGTTTCCTTCGCGTCCTTCGCGGTTAGGCTACAGAAAACCCACATGACCCACTCGACTAGCGGAAGAATCGGTCGTTTTAACAGTTTTTACCTTAGTGACCTTTGTGGTTAAGGTCGTGCGAAATCCAACCAGGTTTGAGCAGTTCTGCCCGTCGTTTTGTCAAGTCTTGAAACGCCGGTCGCAAAGCCGGACACTTCGCTTATGGCTCCCGGATTTATCCATCTGCATCTGCATACCGAATATTCGCTGGTAGACGGCGCTGTGCGTATCAAGCCGCTGGTCAAAGCGGTTGCCGAAGCCGGCATGCCCGCTGTCGCTGTCACTGACCAGAGCAATATGTTCGCCATGGTCAAGTTCTACCGGGCGGCGATGGCAGCGGGCATCAAACCCATCATCGGCGTCGACATGTGGGTGCGGAATCCCGCGCAGCTGACCAGGCCCTGGCGCCTGCTGCTATTGTGTAAAAACCGTCTGGGATACCGGAATCTGACCGAACTGGTTTCGCGTACTTACCTGGAAGGTCAGCACCAGTCGATACCCATGCTCAGCCTGGATTGGCTGGAGGGGGCGAGTGACGGACTGATCGCCTTGTCGGGCGGCCGAGAAGGCGATATCGGCGAGGCGCTGCTGGCCGGAAACCGGCCACTGGCCGAACAACGCCTGCAATCCTGGCTGCGCCTTTTCCCGTCACATTTTTATCTGGAGGTCCAGCGCAGCGGCCGTGAGGGTGAGCAGGATTATCTGCATGCAGCGGTCGATCTGGCTGCCGCACACAACGTCCCGGTGGTTGCCACTAACGACGTACACTTTATCAAGGCAGAGGATTTCGAAGCCCACGAGGCACGTGTCTGCATTCACGACGGACGCACGCTGGACGATCCGCGCCGCCCCCGGCGCCATTCCGAACAGCAGTATCTGCGATCACCCGAAGACATGCAGGCACTGTTTGCCGACCTGCCCGAAGCACTGGAAAACAGCGTGGAGATTGCCCGGCGCTGTAACCTGGAACTGACCTTCGGCGAAAACTACCTGCCCGATTTCCCGGTCCCGGCAGGGATGAGCATGGAAGAGTTTTTCCGTCAACAGGCGCGGACGGGGCTGGAAGAACGACTGCAGGCCCTGTTTGACCCACAGGCTGACGATTTTGCAGAAATACGCAAGCCCTATGACGAACGCCTGAAGACCGAACTGGACGTCATTATCTCCATGGGGTTCCCGGGTTACTTCCTGATCGTCTCCGACTTTATCCGCTGGGCCAAGCAAAACGGGGTGCCGGTCGGCCCCGGGCGCGGTTCGGGCGCGGGTTCGCTGGTGGCTTATGCCATGACCATCACCGACCTGGATCCACTGCGCTACGAACTGTTGTTCGAACGCTTTCTGAACCCGGAACGCGTCTCCATGCCGGACTTTGACGTCGACTTCTGCATGGAAGGGCGTGACCGGGTTATCGACTACGTTGCCGAGCACTACGGGCGTGAAAAAGTTTCGCAGATCATCACCTATGGCTCAATGGCGGCCAAGGCGGTGGTACGCGACGTCGGGCGTGTGCTGGGCCATCCCTACGGCTTCGTCGATCGCATCGCCAAACTGATCCCTTTTGAAATCGGCATAACGCTGGACAAGGCGCTGGAGCAGGAGGAAGCCCTACGCCAGCTGTATGAAGAGGATGAAGACGTCCGGGCTTTGCTGGACATGGCGCAATCGCTGGAAGGTCTGGCGAGAAACGCCGGTAAGCACGCCGGCGGTGTGGTCATCTCGCCAAGTAAACTCACCGACTTCACGCCTATCTATTGTGAGCAGGGTGGCGTCAACATCGTCAGCCAGTTCGACAAGGATGATGTGGAAGCCGTCGGTCTGGTGAAATTCGACTTCCTCGGACTGCGTACCCTGACCATTATCGACTGGGCACTGCAGACGGTGAACAAGCAACGCGCCGAACAGGGCGAGGCTGCGCTCGACATCAGTAGCATTGCCCTGGATGATGAGGCGGCTTTTGAGCTGTTGAAGGCCTACCAGACCACCGCCGTGTTCCAGCTCGAATCGCGTGGCATGAAGGATCTCATCAAGCGCCTGCAACCCGATAGCTTCGAAGATATCGTGGCGCTGGTGGCGTTGTTCCGGCCCGGTCCCTTGCAGTCGGGCATGGTGGATGACTTCATCAACCGTAAACACGGCCGCGCCAAGGTCGAGTATCCGCATGCTGACCTTGAATCGATCCTTCAGCCCACGTACGGCGTCATTCTCTACCAGGAACAGGTCATGCAGATCGCCCAGGTGCTGGCCGGCTACACCCTCGGCGGCGCTGACCTGTTACGCCGCGCCATGGGCAAGAAAAAACCGGAGGAGATGGCCAAGCAACGGGTCATTTTCACCGAAGGCGCGTTGAAGCACGGTGTCGAGGAGAAAACGGCGACCTATATCTTCGACCTGATGGAGAAATTCGCAGGCTACGGTTTTAACAAGTCGCATTCCGCCGCTTATGCGCTGGTGTCCTATCAGACCGCCTGGTTGAAGGCGCATTATCCGGCACCCTTTATGGCCGCGGTGTTATCCGCTGATATGGACAACACCGACAAGGTGGTGACGCTGATCGACGAGTGCCGCCACATGCAACTTGAAGTGGTGGCGCCGGATATCAACCGTTCCGGCTTTGCCTTTACGGTTGAAGGCAGTGACGTCGTGATCTATGGTCTCGGTGCCATCAAGGGGGTGGGCGAGGCGGCGATTGAAGTCATCATTCAGGAGCGGCTGGCCAATGGTGTCTACACATCGCTGGTGGACCTCTGCCGCCGCATTGATTCGCGCAAAGTGACCCGCCGCGTGTATGAAGCCCTGATCAAGGCCGGCGCCCTGGATCCGCTGGGTGAGAACCGGGCATCGCTGAGTGTCCAGTTACCGGAGGCACTGAAATCGGCCGAACAGGATCTGCGCGATTCAGCCGCCGGTCAGTCCGACATGTTCGGCAGTGTCGTCGCACCCGCAGAAGATCAGACCCTGACCAGCGCCAGACTCCCCGAATGGGATGAAGAGCAGCGCCTGGCGGGTGAAAAGGAAACCCTGGGCCTGTACCTGACCGGCCATCCGATCGATCGCTATCGTGAAGAACTCGCCAGCATAATCAGCGGTGCGCTGGCCGAGCTGAATGAAGAGCTGCCGGCAGCGGGCGCCTCGCGACAGCGCGGTCAGGAGAAGACCGTTGTGCTGGCCGGCCTGGTGGTTGAGTTCAGAACCCGCAATACCCAGAGTGGATCGCGCATGGCCTTCATTACGCTCGACGATCGTAGTGCGCGCATGGAAATCCGGATTTTCTCCAAAGTGTTCGAACAATACCGCGCCTTGCTGGCGAACGACAAAGTGCTGGTGGTTCAAGGCACCCTGGCATTCGATGACTTCTCCGGCAGTATGCGGTTAAACGCCAACAAGATCTATGAAATAGACCAGGCACGGGAAGTCTATGCCAAACGCCTGGTGCTGGATATCGGTGAAAAAAAAGCCGGTAACGGTTTTGTAAGCTCGTTGGCAAACATATTGTCACCCTTCTGTGAGGGCAATTGTCCTGTCGGTATCCAGTATCACGGCGCGTCTGCACAAGCACATATCACACTGGGTGAGCAATGGTGGGTACATCCCACCGATGAGCTGTTGCATCGGCTGCGTGAACTGGCCGGCGGGTCGCAGGTGAAGGTGGTGTACTAGGGCCTGCTACCGGTGCGGATATCTCACTTTAAAAGCGAGCCCGTCGGCCGATAAACCACTAATATCGACACCGGATTCCTCCAATGCCCCCACTGCTGTTGGTTTTATCGCTGTTACTGCTGCAGGTCAGCACTCACGCCGGGCCACTGGTACGCTACAGCTTCGACGATAACCAGTTGGATACCGGTCCGGACACCTTCCGTATTTTCGAGTACTCGAAGGGCACGGTATACCTGAGTTCCCAATTCCCGTTCAGCGGTTATTCCTCGGTTGAGATTCGTGACGCCGGCAATGACGGCGGCTTTCCCGAGTTACAAGGATTTTTCCCGATGCAGGACTCGGGCACGCTGCACGTTCATTTCGCCTTCATGACACCCGAACCTCATGAACCGTTCAACATCGCTCTCGCTGGCCCCAAATGGTTCAAACTAAAAAACGACGGCATCGGCTTCTGGCTGAAAAACAAGGATGGATACTTCCATCATATGTCGGCTAATGCCTGGCAACGACTCAATAAAATCACCGCTTTTGAATGGTACCTGGTTGACCTGAGCTACCACGTCGACCAAGGCAACTACGACCTGCAGATCCGCGAAGCACACGCAGACCAACCCCTCGTTGATATCATTAGTGCACAAAATGCTATCGGCTCGCCCGATTCAAGGGTGTACGTGTTTTCTTTTATCGGCGATCTGCCGGATAAAGCCAACGCCGTCATCTATGTGGACGACATCGACATCAGAAGCGACTTAAGCATTCGTCGCGGTGAGTTGATCGCACCGGGACGCCGCAAGCTGTTTATCGATTACTGGCGAGATCTGCAGAAAGCAGCGCGCAGCGATCCGCAGTGCCTGCCCAGCAGCACATTCTCAGATTTCGGTATCGACGCCGATGACTTGTCCAGACTGCGCGACGACGGAAAACTAACAGACCTGCAGCAACTGCTTCATGCACCTTTGAACACCCTCACCGCGCAACGGATCGACACATTGGCATTTAACCCGAAACTCGCTGCAGTGGCACTGTGGCGGCTGGGGTGCGATGCGCTGAGTGAACGGCAAGCGGAACAGGCACTCGCCTATTTCCGGCAAGCGGAACAGGCCGCGCCGAACGGAAAAATCTACGACCTCTCGTACACGCTGGCACTGGCGGCGCTGGGTCGATTTGAAGACGTCGATGCAAGGCTCGCCGCGGCTTATGGTCTTTGGTACGGCGACACCCGTTTCGCGGCTGCCGAAGCCATGATCGGCCTGGCGCGCGACGACCTCTGGTCCAGTGAAAACGTGTTGCGCGAACCGGCAAACGTTTTCCCCGAACACCTCGATGCAGAACCCCTGATCGACCTCTGGACCGGCAGCCCATCGACGCAGCTCCTTCAGTCGCTGCAGGAAAACTACCCGGACGACTGGCAGCGACACCTGAAACATCGCTTGATCACGGAACAATACTACTTCGTTTTGTTATGGCGGGAAGCCTACAGTGAAGCGCTCGAATTTGCGCAAAGAACCGGCGCTCGTCTGGTGGAAAACGGGCAATCTGCCGGTGTATGGCATGAGTTCCAGGGCAACGCAGCGTTCCTGATGGGTGATTACGGTCTGGCAAAACAACACTACGAAAATGCGCTGAGCAAAAACAAAAACGATCGACGCAAGTTGAGCAGCGTCTATCTCAAACTATCCGACCTGTATTTTCTCATGGGCGATCCGCAAAACGAACGTCACTATCGGGAACGCGTTTACGGCAGCCTTGGAGAAAAATAAGGATCGCTATGACAACAAGCCGCCTTCCTGTATGCAACTGAGTACGTCGATAGCGTTGACGGGGCATGCTGATATGCACGTACCACAGCCGTTACACAGGGCCTGTTCGAGCATCGGCATGGCGGCGCTGCCGGCCTGTCGACGATATTGAATCGCTGAGGTCCGGCAGCGTTCACCGCAGGCACGGCATACGGTTCCCTGGTTCGACAGGCAGCTTTGCGCGATGAAGACTTTCTGATTCCAGGGATGTTCATCCGCAATCCGTAGACCACCCTGCTGGCAGGCACGCGTGCATTCGCCGCAGAAACTGCAGCCATCCCTGGAGAAATCGATCTGCGGATACCCGCCGCGGCCGCGAACCAGAATCTGTTCCGGGCAGGCGCGGATACAGTCACCGCATTGATCGCACTGATGAATAAAGGAGCATTCCGCTATTGCCCATGGTGGACGGCGGGGGGCCGGTCTGGATGGAGAGCAACCTCTCAGCAACTGGAATCCATCGCTAGTCATCGGTGTTCCCCTGTATTTCCGCTTTTGATAGCGACACACTGCGCGAGACCGGTGCAAGTCGGCATTGACCTAAATCAAGGCAGCCCCGGTTTATAATCCGTCCAGGATGTCAAAATGTTGTATTTAAGTGTTAGTCACGGGAAACTTCCTCTATCCATAATGTTCTAATTTAAAATACATTACGGGGGTACCGGCGGGCTGTATGCGTCGTTCAGTGTGGGTCATTTGCCTGGCCGGACTTTTGTTGTGGGGCGGGCAGCATGAAGCGTTACAGGCAGAGGGGCTTCCCGCCTACAGCCTGGGTTACGATTCTGCCCGCGATCCTTTTTCCGACGGGCGGGCTGCACTGCAACTTGCCCGGCAAACCCACCGCAAGGTATTGATCGAGGTGGGTGGTGACTGGTGCAGCTGGTGCCATGTGCTGGATCGCTTTTTGAATCAGCATCCGTCCCTCAAGGCAAAATTGTACGAGAGGTTTGTCGTGTTAAAGGTGAACGTCGACGACAGCAACGATAACGCCGGGTTTCTCTCCGCTTTCCCGCCGGCGCTGGGGTATCCACACCTGTATGTCACCAGCAACGACGGTTCCATCCTTCACTCGCAGGACACAGCAGAGTTTTTGCAGAACGGCAAATATTCGCAACAGCGCGTTCTGCGTTTTCTCGAGCACTGGGGTAGGCAGAATGAATGAGCACGACAAGGGTATCAGCCGTCGTGAATTTATAACCCGCCTGACAGTGCTCGGTTCACTGGCAGCCGGTTACCCGGCTGCGGCCCTCGAGGGGCTGCGATCGAAGGCAATCTCAGCCAATGAACAGGCCTGGCTCGATCAGGATCCCTGGAAAACCATCGCGGCCGTCCAGCAGCACCTGTTTCCGTCAACCCAAGACAGCCCCGGCGCCAGCGATTTCCAGGCCATCGTTTATCTGCGCAATAGCATCGAAAACCCGGCTGCAGACGGCGAAGACAAGGACTTCATTTTTAACGGTGTGGGCTGGTTGAACGATCTGAGCCGGGAGCGGTATCAGAGGCCCTTTACCGCATTCGATGAATCTGAACGGGAAGCCGTGCTGCGGCAGATCGAGCAGAGCAAGGCGGGCCGAAACTGGTTGTCGCTGCTATTGACCTATTTGCTCGAGGCGCTGCTGGCAGATCCCGTATACGGCGGTAATCCAGGGGGCATTGGCTGGAAATGGCTGGAACATCAGCCCGGTTACCCGGCACCTCCGGAAGACAAAACCTGGTACAAGCTGGCCGCGCCGGTGCGTTACCAGCGCAAGGGCTAGAAGGAGTACTCGGCGTATGGACCCTGATTTCGATGTCTGCGTGATCGGCAGTGGCGCCGGA
>Ga0209578_10003578_pt1 | contig 11733 bp, 9 predicted proteins | sample tdAd472_FD_187127 | JGI IMG/M metagenome (GOLD analysis project Ga0209578, IMG submission 187127) | Marine sediment microbial communities from the Atlantic coast under amendment with organic carbon and nitrate - tdAd47.2 (SPAdes)... | ecosystem: Environmental > Aquatic > Marine > Coastal >...
CTGAAGCCCTGCCGCAACCCATCACCCCGGATGCCAAATACAGTTTTGCCGATTTCTGTGTCGATCAGCCCCGGCAGCGCCTGATCTGCGTAATGGAAGATCACAGTCAGCCCGGTGAACCACAAAACCTGGTTGCCGCCATCCCCCTGAGCGGGGATATGGCCCTGCAACGACTGTGTGAAGGTGAGGATTTTTACGCCTACCCCAAGCTCGATAACAACGGCCAACAACTCTGCTGGATAAGCTGGAATCATCCCGATATGCCTTGGGACAATACCCGCCTGTGGTTATCCACCCTGGACGATAACGGCCTTCCGGGAACACCGGAATTGATCGCAGGCCAGGGCGATGAGTCAGTCACCCAGCCACGCTGGTCCCCGGATAACCACCTGCATTTTGTCTCTGACCGGAACAACTGGTGGAACCTCTATCGCCTTGGGGGCACTCACCAGATTGAAGCATTGCTACCCATGTCGGCCGAGTTTGCCACCCCGCTGTGGACACTGGGTATGTCCAACTACGACTTTTTAGGTGATGGCACCATCCTTTGCAGCTATACCGCAGACGGCAGCTGGTTCCTGGCAACTTTGTCACCGGAAACCCAAACCCTGAAACCCGTGGAAACCCTGTACACCCAGATTTCCGATATTTATTGCCACGGTGAGTGTGGCTGGCTGGTGGGCGCGGCACCACAACTTTCTGCAGAGCTGGCGCAATGGACAACAGATGATCGCAATCTGACAACCGTGGCTCGGGGGGAACCCCTGGGTATCGATGACGGGTTTCTTTCCCGCCCCCAGCCCATCAGCTTCCAGTCAGGGGACAATGCAGTTGCCCACGGGTTTTACTACCCACCGTCCAACCCCGATTACACTGCACCTGAAAACAGCAAACCACCCCTGATCGTCGTCTGTCACGGCGGACCCACTGGCGCTACGGGCACCAGCCTGAACCTTAAACTGCAGTATTGGACCAGTCGGGGCTTCGCTGTTCTGGACGTCAATTACCGCGGTAGCACCGGCTACGGTCGCGACTACCGGCATGCGTTGGATGGCCAGTGGGGAATCGTCGATGTGGAAGATGTAGTGGCAGGCACCCGCTATCTGATAGAGCAACAGCTGGCGGACCGGAAGAAAGTGGCCATTCGCGGCAGCAGCGCCGGCGGTTACACGGTACTGGCGGCCCTGTGCTTTGAAGATATCTTCCGCGCCGGCGCCTGCCTATATGGCATTGGTGACCTGGAAACCCTCGCCCGTGACACCCACAAGTTTGAATCCCACTATCTGGAAAGGCTGGTCGGCCCCTACCCGGAACAGCAGGAAACCTATAGGGCGCGCTCGCCTATTCACCATGTTGATCGCTTTGATTGCCCGGTGATTTTCTTTCAAGGGCTGGATGACCGAGTTGTTCCCCCGGAACAAGCACTGACCATGGTCAAGGCCCTGCGTCAGAAACAGATGGCCGTTGCCTATCTGCCGTTTGAAGGAGAAAGCCACGGCTTCCGCAAGGCCGAAACCATCAAAACGGCTCTCGAAGCGGAACTGTATTTTTACGGCCGCGTGTTTCGCTTCAAACCCGCCGACCAGTTACCAATCACCCCTATTTTCAATATTGGCCTGTAATCCGGTGGGAAGGTATCGTCCACCAACCCCCAGAAGCGCTCCCTACATTACTCCGGAGGGCGCCAAATCCCTTCGAGAAGAGCTGCAGCAGCTGTGGAAAGTGGAGCGCCCTGCCGTGACAGCCGCCGTGCATGAGGCTGCAAAAAATGGCGACCGCTCGGAGAATGGCGATTACATCTACGGCAAGCGACGCTTGCGGGAAATTGACCGCAGAGTCCGCTATCTCAGCAAACGTCTGGATGAAGTCACCATCGTGGATAGATTACCTGCGGATAAAGACAAGGTGTTTTTTGGTGCCTGGGTGACACTGGAAGACGACAATGGCGAGGAATTACGTTACCGCATTGTCGGCGCCGATGAAATTAATCCCGCAGAGAAGAAAATCAGCATCGATTCGCCCCTGGCGAAACAGCTGCTGGGCAAGCGTCTGGATGACCAGGTTCTGCTGACCATCGAAGGTAAGCAAACGAGCTACATTATCGTGGAGGTGATCTACGAACTCCCTTAAGGATCGACGGTGTTTCCCTCACCTTCATCGGCTATCGGAGGCGCAACCAGAGAATCCAGTGGTAACTTCAAAATATCAATATCAAAATCCCCATGACGCAAGACCCGCTGAATCAGATAGTCACTGACCTCTCCAGCTTTATCCAAGGCAGACAAGTCGATCACTTGGCCCCTTGTAAGCGCCTGTTTGTCAGTGTCAAGGATCAGGCTTATAACCGGGAGCTGCCTCTGTTTCGGGGAGCTGGTCAGCACCACCGCGACACAACCATTTTTCAGTTCAACCAGCGTGCCCGGCGGATAGGGTCCGATGGCGTGGATAAATTCCAGGGCAAAATCTTCATCGAACTGTTTCCCCCGATTGCGATACACCTGTTGCAGCGCCTGCAGGGGTGTTTTTTCTTCCGCGTACACCCTGGGGCTAGTCATGGCATCGTAAGCATCAATGATGCTGATAATCCGTGAAAATTGCGGCAGGGTTTTGGCGTTAAGGCCCCGGGGATAACCCTTGCTATCAAGGCGCTCATGGTGGTTGATGACCGCGTCGGAGGCAAAGCGGGAACCGTCTTCACTGTTCATCAGCAGTTTGCGCCCCAAGGAAGGATGGGTATTCATCAGTTCCTGCTCTTCCGGCGTCAGTGGCTCCACTTTCGACAACAGCTCAAGCGGCAGGCGCATCATGCCCATATCTGCAAATAGACCGTGCAAACCCAGCCTGAGGATATCCTTGGTGTTTAGGCGCAACAGGCGACCAAAGTTCACTGCCAGAATAGAGACGTGCAAACAATGATTGAGCAGGTACGTTTCCTTGTCCTTGGCATTGGTCAACCAGAGCATCGGATCGGGGTGACGCAACACACTGCGAATCATACTGCCCACCACCTTTTTGGCCAGCACCATGTCAACCTGGTTTTCACTACGTGCCTGGGCAAGCAATTGTGCAACGCTATTACGAGCTGCCAAGTAAACTCGGCGAGCCTGGGGCAACTCTTCGTAGAAGGTTGAAGTCAGGACATGTAGCGGTCGCTCGTTAATCGTTACGGCAAGAGAGGGCTTTTGATTCTGGGCCTGGCTAAAAATGCCGGTCTGGTTTTGTTTTGTCGTAAAGGCGTTGGCGTTGAGGTTTGTTTTGGCGAATGGATCTTTTTTCCCTGCCCATAAGCGCCCCTCTTTTTCCACGTACACATGGTTGCACAATTCACGGATTTTCTTGACTTCAGTCAGGTTACTGATGGTGAACCCCTGGGTCAGGAACGGCGTCCCCAACCAGGGGCGATCCAGCTCCGCCACAAACATACCGAGCTTTACCTCGGAAGCGGGAATACGAATATAGGCAGATTTATCGAGAAATTTATTATCCATAACATTGCACTTCTAATCAGTGGTTTTCCTTGCAGATCGATCTGCGGCCTATTGGCTTTCCCCGGGTTGAATCGTGTTATCAGAAACATTATACGCCGACACTGCCATCCTCACCGGACAGTTTTCCAGCAATACACCATTTTCACCGTCCTTGAGGACTTTTCGTATCAGCCACTCTCTTGTGAGCGTACCCCGCTGAACATCCTGCAGGTCGATAAATTCCTCACCAATAGGCTGTTTATCCTGATCCAGCACCAGTTTAACCAATGGCAAGTGTCGCTTTTTCTCCATGGAAGACAGAACGATGGCCACATAACCATTGATCAATTCAACAATGGTACCCGGGGGATATGGCCCCATTAGCTGGATAAACTCCAGTGAATAATCTTCATCAAAGTGCGTACCGCGGTGCCGATAAATTTCTTTCAGGGCATCCAGTGTAGAACGTGCCTGATCATAACAGCGGTCGCTGGTCATGGCGTCAAAGGCGTCCACGATGGCAATAATTCGGGAATAACTGGACAGTTCATAGGCAAACAGTCCTCTGGGGTAACCCTTGCCATCAACACGCTCATGGTGGTTGATCGCCACGTCGATGGCACTGCTGAGAGAGCCTTCGGATTTCATCAGCAGTTTGCGCCCCTCTTCCGTGTGGGTTTTGATAATTTCAAACTCTTCGTCGGTCAGTTTGTCAGGCTTGTTGAGGATCTCCAGCGGCACTCGCATCTTGCCGATATCATGCAACATGCCACCAATACCCAGTTTCACCAGGTCTTCTTTGGGCAACCGTAAGTGGCGACCAAAAGCTACCGCGAGAATGCAGACATTCAGGCAGTGCTCCATGGTGTAGTGATCCACGTGCTTGATTTTGGCCATCCACAACAGTGCATGGGGGTTTCGTAAAATACTGTCTACGCAGTCGGTGACCACCTCCTTGGCGGCTTCGGTATCTACGGCATTACCCATTCGGGCTTGCTCAAGCAACTGCCCCACCGTTTTATTCGCACTTTCGTAGGCCTGTCGGGCTACCGGATGTTCCGCTTCAACGGACTCTGAAACAGGGTGCGGAGAAGAGGTCAACATCACTTCGAGCGGTGATTTTTTTGTGATGGAGCTTTTGGCCCGCTTTTGCATGCCACTTTCACTGGATCCATCGGCATGGCGTTTGGGCAAACCAAAGTTGGCTCTGAACGGATCTTTTTTGTCCCCCCAGGTGCGGCCCTGTTTTTCCACATAAACGTAGTCACAGTACTCCTGCAACTTGCGGATTTCAGACATATGTCTGACCACAAAGCCCTGCAACAGGAAGGGAGTTTCCAGCCAAGGGCGATCCAGCTCAGCGACAAACATGCCAAGCTTGATACCGGAAACAGGCACCCGTATCAGGTTAGATCGGTCAATAAATGGATTGCTCATTCAAGCTCCCTTTGGAACAGCATGGAAGTATAGCGTCTTCACAGGGCTAGTTTTATTACTTTTTCCTCAAAATACTCAGCTGATGCGCTGAGCAACTTCTATTCGGAGGAACGGTACCAGTTCTTTCTCAAACCAGGGATTCTGGGCCAGCCAGCGATGATTCCGCGGTGACGGATGAACCAGGGGCAAAAATCAGGGCAAGTAATCCCGCCAGTGCTTTACACGCTCAGTGAGGTTGCGGTGATGGTCGGCAAGGTAGTAGGACTGGGCATATTGACCGATCAAGAGCGTTAAACCGAGGTTGGGCAGGTGATCAAGAATGGCTTCGTGCCAGAGGGGTGCACACTCAGGTCTGGGCGGCAGATCACCGCTGCGCCCTTTCCCCGGGTAACAAAATCCCATCGGCATAATGGCGATACGTGAGGTGTCGTAGAATTGTTCGGAAGTTAAACCCATCCAGTTTCGCAGCCGTTCTCCACTGGGGTCGTCCCAGGGGATACCACTGGCATGCACCCTTGTGCCCGGCGCCTGTCCGACAATCAGCACAGAGGCTGTGGAGGCTGCCCTCACCACCGGCCTCGGTCCGAGAGGCAGATCCTCACAGCGCTCGCAGGAGCGCACCTCTTCAAGGAGATTTTGCAGAGGAATATCAGACGTTGCCATCGTCCTGGCTGGCCCAGTAGGTATCGAGAAGAAAGCTGCCCAGAGTGCCGAGCACTAACCACAGTGGCCAACTGCGCTCCGGAACTGTCAGCAATACCCAGGCAACACCCAGCATGACAAACAGCGACACCAGCGGCATTTTGACTTTCATGTTCATGGAAAAACCACGGTCGAATGGCAAGACTCGGTTCACCAGCGGAGCGGCTGCAGAAAGCAGAACTCCCAGCCACGGCAAAGCAAACTCACGCAACAGCGCCACTAATGCGATGGCAGTGGAAGCCAACATCCAGGCAAGAAACAAATACGAACAGACGCGCTTTAACACGGGGCTCATGCGCCGGGCTGTCCGGGCGACAGGGCATCCAGCCCCTTACTGATACCTCGCCGCAGATACTCCGGCAACACCAGCATCGCCGGGGTTACCAGCAGGGTCAGGATGGTCGAGAACATCAGGCCATTGACGATGGCCGCCGCCAGTTGTTGCCACCATGAGGCCAACTCGCCCCCAACTTCAATCTGGCGGTGAACAAAATCCAGGCTGACATTACACGCCAATGGCAATAATCCAACAGCGGTGGTCACAGTGGTCAACAGCACCGGGCGCAAACGTGTCATGGCCGCCATTCTCGCTGCATCCAACGCCGACATATGAATAGATTCACGGCGCAGGTGGTTATAGGTATCAATCAGGACAATATTGTTGTTCACAACAATTCCGGCCAGAGCGACAATGCCAATACCGGACATCAGGACACTCAGGGGCTGTTGCATCACCAGCAGACCCAGCATCACTCCCGCCGTAGACATCACCACGGATGACAGGATCAGGAACGCCTGATAGAAACTGTTAAATTGCATCACCATCAATATCAACATCAGGAACAGCGCCATCAGGAATGCGACGCCGAGAAACGCGATGGAATCCTCCTGCTCCTCGTTGGCACCACGAAAATCGATCTTTACTGATACTGGAATTTCTGCACTCTTCAACCATTCCCGTATTTCCCTGACTTTGTCGTCCGGCAATACACCATCTTCGGTATTGGCACGCACCATCAGTACTTCCTCACGGTCAATGCGCTGAATACTGTCGACCCGTGGCCTGGCGATTCGGGTGACGAAAGAACTCACCGGCACGGCGCCGTTAGGAGTAGTTACACGCAGCTCATCCAGGGCAAACAACCCACGCTCCGACGCCGGGTAACGCACCCGAATCTCCACTTCGTCTTCCGCATCATCCGGACGAAATTCACCGATCTTGATACCGTTGGTAACCAGCTGCACCATATTGCCGACCTGCAAGGTATCAACACCGAGCATTGCCGCTTCGGCCCTGTCGACCACCAGCTCCCACTCGATACCTGGCAGCGGCAGGGTGTCATCCACATCCAGCAAGCCGCTGACCCCATGCTCCAGGTAATAGCGAATCCGTTGTGCGGTCTCGCGCATCGCCTGACGGTCATTGGAAGACAGCTGTAATTGGATATCCTTGCCCACCGGCGGCCCGCCCTGTACCGGCTCAGCCGACACGATGATGCCCGCCATGTCCGAGGTGGCTTTGCGTATTTCTGCAAACACCTGATGACTGCTTACATCCCGGTCACTGGCCCGATCCAGCTCCACCAGAATATTGCTGATCTGATCCTTGGCCCGTTCCAGGTTAGAGCCGATACCATTGCCCTGGCTGGCGGCATAGACCGCTTTCACATGGGGGATAGCCATCACCCACTGTTCTACTTCGGTGGACAAGCGGGACATTTCAGCTACGGGCAAATTGCCTTGGGCTCTCACCGACACAATGCCGTAACGGTCTTCGGTATCCACAAAAAATGACACCCCTCGGCCAAAGGCACCGTAGAGCACAAAAATCAGCAACAGTAGCGAAAGCACGGCACTCACTGTCAATACCGGGCTCGCCAGCGCCTTGCTGATAAAGCGGCCATAGGCCCGCCCCAGAATGCCCAGGTTGGCATCTTTATGCGGATCGCGGCTGCTGTCAGCCTTACCACTGGGCTTCAGTCCACGGGCAAATAACACCCCCAGCACAGGCACAAAAAACAGGGCATACAGGAGTGACCAGCTGAGAACCGCAAACACGGTGATGGGCAGGTAAGCCATGAACTCCCCTACGACCCCCGGCCACATCATTAGGGGCAAAAACACCGCCAAGGTGGTCGCGGTGGATGCCACCACGGGCAGAAACATGCGACGCACTGCCGCCACATAGGCCTCCCTGGCGGTATATCCGGCCAGTGACTGCTGATCAGCATATTCCACCACCACGATGGCGCCGTCGATCAACATCCCCAATGCCAGCAGCAGCCCGAAAATCACCATAAAGTTAAAGCTGTAACCCAGCAGGTAAACAATAATGGTGGCACCCAGCAGAGAGAATGGGATACCTATCCCCACCAACAGCGCCGAGCGTAGACCCAGTGCGGCCAGTACCACCACCATCACCAGCGCGATGGCCGTGAGAATATTACCCTGCAGCTCATTCACCATCTGCAAGGCGAAGTCCGAGGCATCAAAAATGTAATCGATCTGCACACCCTGAGGCATCCGGGGAGAGGCGGCATCGACCACCTGCTTGACTGCATCTACAGCCAGAATAGCGTTGGCCTTGTTGCGCTTGAAGACCTCAATCGCCATGGCCCTTCGGCCGTTGATATGGCTGAAACTGGAACGATCTTTAAAGGTACGGCGTATATCCGTCACATCGGACAGAGTCACCACACCATCCGCATTAAATTTCACCGGCAGGTTGATCACATCTTCCCGGTCTTCGATCAAGCCCGGCACCTTGACGCCAAAGCGTCCACGCGCGGTGTCGTACTCCCCGCTGGGAATCAGCAGATTATTGGCAGATACACTCTTCAGGAGTTCCTCTGCTGTGAGGTTGTAGTGCTCCAGACGGGAGGGGTCGAGCAGCACTTCCACCACCTCTTCGCGATCACCGGAAAGATTGGCCTCGAGAATTTCCGGCAGCGCCTCAACATCCTGACGCAGCTGCCTGACAATATGAAACAGCTCCCGCTCGGTGAGCTGATCACCGGAAAACGTAATCACTACCGTAGGTTCAGGAGAGGCCGACATCTCCTTGACCAGGGGCTCATCGGTATCATCGGGGAATTCTGCCTTGGCACGGCTGACCGCCTCGCGGACATCCGCCAGAGCCGCATCCACGTCAATCTCCGGTTCAAATTCGACGATGGCAAAGGCCGATCCTTCCTTGGCCTGTGCAGTCAATTCCTCTACCCCATCGAGGGATTTCAACTCCGTTTCCAGAGGTTTCACCAGCAGGCGATTGGCATCTTCCGGGGAAATGCCCTGATGGGTCACCATCACCATCACATAAGGCACACTGACATTAGGGTTGAGATCAACACTGATCCAGGAGCGGGCAAACACGCCAGCAATCAGCACAAACAGGAGTAGCGAGACGGTCGCCCGGGAGTGACTGATAGCGAGTTCGAGGAAATTCATAGGGGGCGCTGGTCCGCCATGGTCCAGGTATCTTCCTCAGCCATCACCTGTTCACCACTGGAGACATATTCCTGGCCCACGGTAATTAGCCTCACTTTTTCCGGCAGGCCGGTAATCCAGACACCTTCACCGTCATCGCCCACCAGGTTCAGCTCGACAAACTGCACCCGATCCTGGTCATCGACAATCTTCACACCGGCCTCACCGGCATCACCCAGAGCCAGCAGTGCTGCGGGGATACGATGGGCCATCACCTGGTCTGCAGACACCTGGATATGGCTGGCCACACCCGCGCGCAGTCGAAAATCCGGGTTGGGCAACAAAATCTCCATTTCGTAGGTGCGGGTTTGAGGGTCTGCGAGATGGCTGAGGTAGACCACCTCACCGGTCACTTGCTCGCCGGTAGCCAGTTTGACACTCGCCTCACTGCCGGCGGAGATCTGCACCACTTCACGCTCCGATAACCTGGCAACGACCTTTAACGGATCGATCTCCACCAGTTCCGCACAAATATTGGTGCGGTCCATGTAATCACCCACCTCAACCGGGCGGTCATCAACAAAACCGGAAAATGGCGCAACAATTCGGGTGTTGGCAAGATTAACCCGGGTTTGTGCCAGAGTGGCTTTGGCACTCTCCAGGCGCGCCTTCGCCTGGGCAATAGCCGATTCAGACTGATAACCCTTCTGCTTGAGCTTTAAGGCCCCCTGGTAATCGATTTCCGCCTGAGCCACGGTTGCTTCCGCTTCGACCACCCGCTGAGGTCGATCTTCCTCAGCGAGTTCGCAAACCACATCTCCCTCGGCAACTGCCTGGCCTTTGGCCACTGGCACCGCGACTACACGGCCACTGATTTCGGCTTTAAGAATGACTTCACGGTTGGGAGACGTTCTTCCCCGAGCCAGAACCTGTCGGGAATACTCCTGAGCTTCGCTCCAAACCACCCTCACTTTAGCCAGGTCGGACGTTTCGGTTTGAGGTTGTTGGGAGGCTTCCTCCTCACCATTGGTGAGCGCACCACTGAGAAACCAGATAATGACGAGCACTAGGGTCACCAGCGCGATTTTTACATTGGCATTCAAATCAGTTCTCCGCCAAACAGTGGCTGACAGCATGCGGGTTTCACCACATCACTGGGGCTATGGTAATCGAGCTGTGACTCGATTGGAAAGCCGCATCCCTCAAGGGCAGCTGATGACGAGTCGCTACAACGGGTGTACCGTCAACTGGTTGAGCATGCGGGCTATCACTACCAGGGAGTTTATTCGCTCGATGAGGCACACCGGGTACTGTGCGACAATACATTCGACCTGACGCTCAAGGAGTACCAGCTTGCCCTGCAGCTGTTCAGCCATCACGGAAGTCTTTTATCCCGCAAGGAATTGCTGGAATCCGTGTGGGGTGTAGCCAATGAGATCGACACCCGGACAGTCGATGCACATATCGGCAAGCTGCGCCGGAAAATGCAGTTGATACCCGAACAAGGATGGCAGATTACCACCTTGCACGGCTACGGGTATCGCCTGGAGCGGGTCGATGCGCTGGGGATGCGCACTTAGTCATCGCATATCCTTGCCGCCAGCTGGACTGGAGGATACGTGCACCTAGCGCTTTCTCGCCAGTGTCAGTCCATCACCAATGGGCACCAAAGTGATATCCACCCGTTCGTCGGCCAACAGTTTTTCGTTAAAGGCGCGAATAGCACGGGTATCTGCATCCTGCTTTTCAGGGTTAATCACTGATCCATTCCAGAGTACGTTGTCCACGGCGATCAGGCCGCCGGGATTCAGCAGTGCCAGGCAGTGCTCGTAGTAGGCGTCGTAGTTTTCCTTGTCAGCATCGATAAAAGCAAAATCGAAGTCTGCAGGATGCCCCCTGTCGATCAACGACTGCAACGTGTCGACAGCCGGAGCCAGGTGCAGATCGATCTTGTGGCCGATACCCGCCTGCTGCCAGTAGCGCCGGGCAATATCGGTGTATTCCTCGCTGATATCACAGGCCAGCAGGTAACCGTCATCTGGCAGTGCGGCAGCCACCGCCAGTGAACTGTACCCGGTATAAACACCCACCTCGATCACCCGACGTGCACCGCTCAGTTGTACCAGCAGCGCCATGAACTGCCCCTGCTCCGGAGCAATCTGCATGTTGGCGTTGGGCAAGCGGGCGGTTTCCTCCCGCAGGGCCTTCAACACCTCTGCCTCACGCAGGGAGATATCCAGCATATAGCGGTACAGATCAGGACTGAGATTAATCGTCTGGTTGGACATGTCGTCCTCCTGTCGGCGAATGACGAACCCACATCGACCGGAAGTAGGTCAGCTGTCCTGAGGTTGTGGGGATTCAGAAGAATCCTCGTCAGCGACAACTGTAGGCTGCGGTCGAACACCGGCCCCCAGCATTATCCCCAGCCAGTAGGTTTCTTCGTGATTCTCCAGGGCAATTTTGACCATGATGGTCAGGGGAATGGATAACAGCATACCCACCGGGCCAAGCACCCAACCCCAGAACACCAAGGACAGGAACACCACCAGTGGTGACAGGTTAAGCCCCTTGCCCATCAATTTCGGTTCCAGGCCATTGCCCACCACCACGTTGACCACCAGATAACCGGCAGCCGTCAAACCCGCCACCAGCGGGCCCAACTGAATCAGCGCCAGCAGCACGGCCGGGACGGCGGCAA
>Ga0209578_10003585_pt1 | contig 11713 bp, 8 predicted proteins | sample tdAd472_FD_187127 | JGI IMG/M metagenome (GOLD analysis project Ga0209578, IMG submission 187127) | Marine sediment microbial communities from the Atlantic coast under amendment with organic carbon and nitrate - tdAd47.2 (SPAdes)... | ecosystem: Environmental > Aquatic > Marine > Coastal >...
GCAAGACCGCCTCGAGCGCGAGGGGCCGCTGCACCCCGACGACGTGATCCCGATCGCGATCCAGGTCGGCGAGGGGCTCCAGGCCGCCCACCAACTCGGGCTCCTGCACCGCGACGTGAAGCCCGCCAACGTGCTCGTCGACCAACGCCTGCACCGCACCGTCAAGCTCACCGACTTCGGCCTGGTGAAGGACACCGACCCCGGGCAGTCGGCCACCGTCAGCCTCTCGGTCAAGGGCCGCTTCCTCGGCACCCCCGGCTATTGGCCCCCGGAGCAGGCCTACGGTCGCCTGGACGAAATCGGGCCGTCCGCCGACGTCTATGCCCTGGGCGCGCTGATCTACGCCTTGCTCAGCGGGCGCCCACCGCGCGCGGCGCGGACCCTGATCGAGGCCGTGGCCGCCTTCGACCGCCCGCTGGAGCCCCTGGAGGACGCCCCCGCCTGGCTCGTAGACCTGGTGTGGCGCTGCCTCGAGCGCGACCCCGCGGCGCGCCCAAGGCTGGCTGCGGTGCAGCGGGCGCTCGAGCGGCGCAGCCCCCTGGGGGAGCCGCGCACCCCGCCGGAGGGCCGTTCGCTCCCGCTGAGCTGGATCGTCGTGGGTGCGCTGGGCGCGCTGAGCCTGCTGGCGGGGGGCCTGTGGCTGACCGGGTCCCGCGAGGCCCCGCCCGCGGTCGCCGACCACGCCGCCGCGGTCGCCGACCACGCCGCCGCGGTCGCCGACCAGGCCGCGGTCGCCGACCAGGCCGCGGTCGCCGACGCCGAGGCCTCCGACACCGCTGAAGTCGAAGCCCTCCGTCAGCGCGCCGCGCGCCTGATCGACCAAGCCGACCCGGCCGCGTGGGTCGAGGCCCTCGAGGTCCTCGACCACCTGCTCCAGCTGACTCCCGACGACTCCAGCGCCTACGTCGCGCGTGGAGACTGCAAGGTCGAGCTGGACCAGCCCGAGGCCGCGATCGAAGACTACACCCAGGCGCTGGAGCTCGACCCCACCTCCGCCGCTGCCTTCAGCGCGCGGGGGCTTGCTCACCTGAAGCTGGAGCAGGCGACCGCTGGACTGGCCGACCTGAACCGCGCGATCGAACTCGACGACCGCCAATCCGCAACCTTCAGCGGGCGGGGGCTCGTGCGCCTGCGCGAGGGCCGCCACCGCGAGGCGCTGGGAGACTTCGAGCGGGCCCTCGAGCTCGACCCTGCGAACCCCGCCGCCTACTATGGGCGCGGCTGCACCAAGCGCGACCTGGGCCACGACGAGGAGGCGCTCGCCGACTTCGACGTGGCGATCGAGCTCGCCCCCAGCGCGACAATCTACGAGGACCGCGGGCGCGTGTACATGCACCAGGGCCGTCTCACCTCGGCCCTCGTCGACTTCGAGCGGTGCTTGCGCCTCGAGCCAAGAGAGGCCAGCGTGATCCTGCTGCGCGCCTTCTGCAAGATGGGGCTGGCCCGACACGAGGAGGCCCTCTCCGACCTCGAGCGCGCCCTCGAGCTCGACCCCCGGCTGCCCAATGCTCACCTGCTCCTCGGCAACACCCTGATCTTCCTCGATCGCTACGAAGAGGCGCGGGTCGCCCTCGAGCGCGCCCTCGAGCTCGACCCGGACAGCTTCACCGCGCACTCGAACCTGGGATCGGCGCTGGAGCGACTCGAGCGCGGCGAGGAGGCGCTCGTCGAGTTCGAGCGTGCCCTCCAGCTCGCCCCCCAGCGCGCCGAGGCACACCTCCAGGTGGGGAGCGCCAAGGTCGTGTTCGAGCGCTACGAGGAGGCGCTCGTCGACTTCAACCGCGCCCTCGAGCTCGACCCCGACCACGCCGAGGGCTATCGGCAGCGCGGAGCCTGCAAGCGGTTGCTCCACGACTACGAGGGCTCCCTGGCGGACCTCGAGCGCCTCCTCGAGCTCGACCCCGACGACGCCAACGCTTGGTATTCGCGCGGGCGCACGCGCTACCTGCTCGGCCGCTACGAGGGCTCCCTCGCGGACCTCGAGCGCGCCCTCGAGTTGGACCCCGACGACGACTGGGCCCTGCACCAACGCGGCCTCTGCTATCAGCGGCTCGGCCGCCACGAGGACGCGCGCGCCGAGTACGGCCGCGCCCTCGAACTCGACCCTCAACGCGCCACGACCTACGCCGCGCGCGGGAGCCTGGAGGCAGAGCTCGGCCAGTTCGAGGCCGCGCGGCGCGAGCTCGACCGCGCCCTCGAACTCGACCCCGAGGACGAGTTCGCGCACCTCCAACGCGGCGCCTACGAGGCGCGCGAGGGCCGCCACGCTGCGGCCCTCGCCTGCTTCACCCGCGCGCTCGAGCTCAGCCCGCGTTACTCCAGCGCCCTCGCCCACCACGGGCGCGCCCTGGCGGCGCTGGGCCGCTGGGAGGAGGCGCTCGCCGACCTCGAGCGCGCCCTCGAGCAAGGGCTGCCGCACCACGAGCGGCTCGAGGCCCAGCGCGCGCGCGACCAGGCCGCCGCCCAGCTGGAGCCCCGGTGAAGATCGGCCACTACGAGGTCCACGACGAGCTCGCCCGCGGGGGCATGGGCGTGGTCTACCGCGCGACGGACACCCGCTCGGGCGCCAACGTCGTACTCAAGCTGCTCGAGGTCGACAGCGAGAAGGCCCGCCGCCGCCTGGCCCGCGAAGCCGATCGAGGACTTCGACCGGGCAACTCGAATCGACCCCAACGACCTCGCTGCCCACCTCGAACGAGGAGCGTCCAAGGCGGAGCTGGGCCGCCACGCCGAGGCGATCGAGGACTTCGGAAGCGATCGAGGACTGCGACCGCGTTGGAGCTCGGCATGGGCGCGCTGGAGGCCAAGGTGCGGTAGCTGCGAGCAGACACCGCGGCGAAGCTAGCGGATCGCTGATCCCGAGAGAGGCGAGCTACGCCCCCGGCAGGCAACCCTCGGACTCGAGGAACTCCACGATCCGGCGCGCACACGCCTCGACCCCGTCTTCGTCGGGCCGGACCTTCAAGGTCGGCGCCTCGGGCCGCTCGTAGTCGGCGTTGACCCCGGGCACGTTGGTCAGCTCACCGGCGCGGGCGCCCTCGTAGATCCCGCGCTCGTCGCGGGCCTCGCACCAGTCGCGGGGGCTGGCCACGTGGACCTCGACGAAGCGCTCCTCGCCGATCACCTGCCGCGCCACGCTCCGCACCTGCCGCGTCGGAGACACGAAGCAGCAGATCGCGAACAGCCCGGCCTGGTTGAGCATGTGCGCCACCGCGCCCACGCGCCGCAGGTGCTCGAAGGTGTCGGCGGGGTTGAAGGTCAACCCCAGGCTGAGGGTGTCACGCACCACCTGCCCGTCGAGCACGTAGGCGAACGCACGGCGCTCGAGCAGCATGCGGTCCAGCGCGTTGCCGATCTCGGTCAACCCGCTCGAGGGCAACCCGGTGAGCCAGATCGTGCGGGGCTGCTGCCCCAAGGCCTGGGCCTTGACCGCCGTCGGGATCGCGCCCCGCTCCAAGCGCAGCTCCGCCGAGTGATCGGCCGCCTCTGCGTCCACCGTGGGCAGCGTGACCGGCAGCGAGCCCGCCGCCACGCGCTGGATCGTCATGCCCGCGCCCACGGTGGCGTTGGTGATCGGGTCGATCAGGATCAGCCCGCCGGTGGCGCGATTCCTCCGGTACGGGTCGTAGAACACGGGCCGCGTGCTCGAGAGCACGGCCCGCCCGATCCCGTTCAGCGCCAACTCCTGCGAGCCCCGCACCCGGCTGAGCGTGTTCACGTCGACCTCGTAGCGCAGCTCCTCGGCCTTGGCGTTGACCCGCTGGGTGCCGCACTTGAGCACGTAGCTCTTGCCGGCCTGGAACGGCTCGTCCCCGAGCCACACCAGCATGCACTCGAACAGCCGCCCGACGAGCGGCTGGTTCTGCGGGTGCACGAGCAGGTCCCCGCGGCTGACGTCGATCTCGTCAGCGAGCTCGAGGGTCACCGCCTGGGGCGGGAACGCCTGCTCCAGGTCCCCGTCGAAGGTCACGATTCGCTTGACCGTCGACTCCTTGCGCGAGGGCAGGGCCAACACCGGGTCACCGACCCGGACGACCCCCGACTGGACCTTGCCCGCGAAGCCGCGGAAGTCCTGGGTCGGCCGGGAGACGAGCTGGACCGGGAAGCGAAAGTCGATCAGGTTCCGGTCGCCCTCGACGTGCACGTCCTCGAGGATCTCGAGCAGCGGCGCGCCCTGGTACCAGGGCATGGCCGCGCTCTTGGTGACGACGTTGTCGCCCTTGAGCGCGCTGACCGGCACGAAGCGGAGGTCGGTGATCTCCAGCCGCCCGGCGAAGTCCAAGAACGCCTGCTCGATCTCGTCGAACACCTGCTCGGAGTAGTCGACGAGGTCCATTTTGTTGACGCACACCACCGTGTGCTTGATCCCCAAGAGACTCGAAATGAACGCGTGGCGCTTGCTCTGAGGCAAGAGCCCCTTGCGCGCGTCGACCAGGATCAGCGAGAGGTTCGCGGTCGAGGCCCCGGTGGCCATGTTGCGCGTGTACTGCTCGTGCCCGGGGGTGTCCGCGATAATGAACTTGCGCTTGGGGGTCTCGAAGTAGCGGTAGGCCACGTCGATCGTGATCCCCTGCTCGCGCTCGGCCTTCAGCCCGTCGGTCAACAGCGCGAAGTCGATCGTCTCGCCGGCCGCGGTGACCGAGGCGTTGGACGTGTGCTTGGCCGCGTCCGCAATGTGGTCGGTGTAGACGCACTTGGTCTCGTAGAGCAGCCGCCCGATCAGGGTCGACTTGCCGTCGTCCACGCTCCCCGCGGTGGAGAAGCGCAGGATCGACTTGGTCTTGGCCGTCTCGAGCACGGCCTGTGCGGCGGCGGTGGCTTGGTTGGCGGTCACGGGGTCGTCCTTTGGAGGGCGGAGTATAGGCAACCGCGGTGGCCGGCTGGGGAGCCTATGTCGTGGCCCCAACGCGCCCGGGCCGCGGCCGTGGTGCGGCGGCTGCGCGCAGCGGCCGCAGACAAGCTCGCGGAGTAGCGCGCCACCCAGACGACTGCACGCGCGCCTCGCCCTCGAAGGCTCGCCCCCCCGGCAACGCGCCAAGCCCCGGGAACTCCTCGACGCCGCCGAGCGAGCTGCGAGCCGCTTGGCTCGTCCAGCCAGGAGCTTGCCCCCTTCCGCCCTACGCCGGCAGGCACCCCTCGGCGTCGAGGAACTCCAGGATCCGCCGCGCGCGGGCCTCGCCCCGTCCTCGTCGGGGCGGAGCTGACCCGGGCAACCGCACCGCCTGGCACGCGGCCGCGGCGCCCACCACACCGCCGGGGTGAGGATCGGCCTCACGACCCGCAGGCTACGCCGCGGTCGGCTCGATAACCGTCAGCGCCTCCGCGGGCAGGCAAAACTCCCGCACGTCGCCACCCTCGTCTTCGTCCGAGCGCACGGAGACGAACACCAGCTGGCGTCCGTCGACGCCGATCGGCCCCAGGTCTCGCACCACCCGGGCGGTCAGCTCGGTGGTCCCATAGGGAAACCGAACCTTGTCTCCCACGCGCACGGATCTGACTGCCATATGGCTCACCGTACTACCACGGCGCAACCCCTACAAGCGCGTGGAGCTGGTCTCGCACGACGGCGTCGAGCGAGGCGGCGAGCGCAGTGCAGGCCGACCGCCAACTCCGAACGTCCGCCAGTCGCACGCGGGTCCTTTCGTCGAGCTTGCCTGGGTCGAAGTCGTGGTGAGCGATCGCGTTTCTCCAATCGCAGAGGGCCTTCAGCCGGAGCTTGCGGCCTGCGCTCCTCGCGTCCTGCAGCGCGAGCTCGTGCCAGAGCTTGAAACCAAGTCGGCCGAAGTCGGCGCCTAGGTTCCCGGGGGTGGGGTTCCCGTGATTCAGCTTCAGCCCGACGGTGAACTGCTCCCGCACGACCCACCACAGCGGCGCGGGCGGAGCGAGCTGCGCGACGAGGTGATCGGCCGCCTCGCAGTAGAGATCGCGACACAGGCCCTGAAAGTGTGACGAGAGCAAGAGCGTGTAGGCCTGATTGACCTGCTGGGCCGCGTGACGGCGCCGGCGGCCTCCCACGGCCCGGTGGGCTGCCTCGATCTCGTCCAGAGCCTCGGCCCTCTCGGTCAGCCACTTGCGTCGAGATCTGGAGGGCACGATCCGAGCGACTCCCGTCGAGCCCCTGCGGGTGAGCCCCAACTCCGGCGAGCCACGTGCTGTGGCCAAGAGCGCCCTGGGTTGGGCCGTCGTTGGGCGCTTGCGTCACGGCCGACACCACGCAGACCGTGAGCCACTGCAACTCCAACGCGACCGTGAGGTCGCTGGGCTCAGCGGGCAAGGCCCGCCCGTTCGGTTCACCCGGGCAACCGCACCGCCTGGCACGCAACCGCCCCGCCCACCACACTGCCAGGGTGAGGATCAGCCACTACGAGGTCCGCGACGAGCTCGCCCGCGGCGGCATGGGCGTGGTCTACCGCGCGACGGACGTCCGCAGCGGGGCCCAGGTCGTGGTCAAGCTGCTCAAGGTCGACACGCCCAGGGCCCGCCGGCGCTTGGCGCGTGAGGTGACGGCCATGCGCGCCCTGACCCACCCCAGGGTGGTCGCCCTCCACGACGCCGGCGAGCACGAGGGGCTGCCGTATCTCGTGTTGCCCTACGTCCAGGGTGAGTCGCTGCAAGACCTCCTCCAGCGCGTCGGCGTGCTCCCGGTAGACGACGCGGTCGAGGTCGCGATCCAGGTCGGGCAGGCTCTCGGCGCCGCCCACGCGCTGGGGCTGATCCACCGCGACGTCAAACCCGACAACGTGCTCGTCGACGAGCGCGCCCACCGCGCGGTCAAGCTCACCGACTTTGGCCTCGTCAAGGACACCGGCAGCGAGCGCTCGGTGGGCGTGAGCCTCTCGGTGCGGGGCAGGTTCCTCGGGACCCCCGGCTACTGGCCTCCCGAGCAGGCCCACGGCCGGCTGCACGAAATCGGGCCCCACTCCGACGTCTACGCCCTCGGCGGCTTGCTCTACGCCATGCTCAGCGGCCGCCCGCCGCGAAGCGCCGCGAACCTGATCCAGGCCCTGAGCGCCTTCAAGCACCCGGTCGAGCCGTTGGGGGCCCAGGCCCCGCCGTGGCTCGACGGCCTGGCCCTGCGTTGCCTCGACACGGACCCGCGGGCGCGCCCGCCGCTCCGCCAGGTGCTGGCGGCGTTGGAGGCGCGGCGCGAGCTCGACGAGCTCGACGACGCAGCCTCCCCGCCGCCGGTCCCCGCGGGGGTGCCGGCTGACGCTACGCCCTCACTGCGTACCTTCGCCGCCGGCCTCGCCACCGGCGTCGCCGCCACGGTCGTGGCGGGGATCGCGTGGTGGGCATGGAGCCCTGGGGCGGCAATCCAGCCCGCTCTCTCGGAGCCAAGCCAACCAGTGGCCACGGAGGAGCCGATTCGGCCACCCCTCGAGCCCGCTACCCCGGAGCCAAGCGGAGCGGAGCAAGCCAAGGCCTGGCGCGACGCGGGCGACGCGAAGCGGAAGCTGGGCCGCTGGGCCGAGGCGATCGAGGACTACGACCGCGCGCTCCAGCTCGATCCCCGCGACGCCCGCGCCTACGCCGACCGGGGGCTCGCCAAGTCGGAGTTGGGCCGCTGGGCCGAGGCGATCCAGGACCTCGACCGCGCGCTCCAGCTCGATCCCCGCGACGCCTACGCCTGTACCAACCGTGGGGTTTCCAAGGCGCGCATGGGCCGCTACGCCGAGGCGATCGAGGACTACGACCGCGCGCTGGAGCTCGATCCCCGCCATGTCCTCGCCTACGTCAACCGGGGGACCTCCAAGGCGGAGCTGGGCCGCCGGGCCGAGGCGATCGAGGACTTCGACCTGGCGCTCCAGCTCGACCCCCGCCATGCCCTCGCCTACGCCAGCCGGGGACTCACCAAAGCCTCGCTAGGCCAACACTCCGCGGCGCTCCAGGACCTCGACCGCGCGCTCGAGCACGCCCCCGCCGCGCAGATCGCCTACACCGTCCACGACAATCGGGGGCTCCTCCTGGTCGAACTGGGTCGCGTCGAGGAGGCGGCCGAGGCCTTCGGCGGGGCGATCGAGGTCGATCCGCGCCAAGCCCTTGCATACCTCCACCGGGGGTACCTCAACGCAAACCGGGGCCGCTTCGCCGAGGCGATCGAGGACTACGACCGCGGGATCCAGGCCTCTCCGCTCGAGGGCCTCGCCTACGTCAACCGGGGCGCCACCAAGGCGAAGCTCGGCCGCTACGCCGAGGCGATCGCGGACTACGACCGCGCGCTCGAGCTCGGCGTGGGGCCCGCCGCGCGGCAGGTGAGGCAGTGGCGCGCGGAGGCCGCGGCGAAGCTGGCGAAGGAGGAGTGAGCGCACTTCACGGGCCGAGCCTCCTCACCGGCGAAGTGAAGAGATCGAGGAGAGCCTCGCGGAGCGAGCGCTGGAGGGGGCGGGCGCCTCGGCGCCCACGTCGGGTCTGCCGCCCCTCGCGAATGCGCCGGTCGGTCTCGGCGATCACCGCCGGAGTGGAGACGAGCTGGCTGCCTCGGAGGTGCGCTTCGATTCGAGTCAGGTTCTCGCCGGAGAGATCACCGGCCATTTGCCGCAGGAGCTTCTTGGGTGCGTCCCCGCGAGTGCGTTCGAAGTGACTGAGGAGGAAGTAGTAGAGCGGGCTCGTGTCCACGACGACCTTCCGGTTCGCCACGAGCAGCTACCGGTAGGAGGGTGGCGCGAAGGGAATGTCGTGCTCGGTGCAGACGCGCTTACGGAACGCCTTCAGCGCCTTCTGGAGCTCTCTCCCGGCAGCAAGCAGGGCCTCTCCCGCTGCGTGGGTCTTCGCGTCCAATCCAACCCAGGTCGCGTCGGAGGAGACGCTCGCGAGCAACTCGGGGCGAGACTGCTCCCAAAACTCTCGCCCCGAGTTGTCGCTCTCGAGGACCACCAGCTCGACGTCGAGGCGCTCGAAGGCGTCCACGGCCCGCTCGAGCCGAGCGCGGTTGGGGTCAGCCACCCCGCAACCTCTGCTTCAACTCCTCTTCGGCAGCGGTTCGTTCGCGGCTGCCTCCCAGCCGCAGGCTGTCGACCAACGCGAGCAGCTCGTAGAGCAACGGTTCGCGCAGCGCGACCTGGGGGACGTTGGGGTGCAGCGGCGTCACGGTCTGCCCGTTGACCGAGTCGGGCCCGACATGGGCCCACACGTAGGGCAATCCGCCGGCAGAGAGCACGTCCTTCAGCGGTGGCCCGAAGGCTCCGGTGGGGATCCCAAGGGCGGCTGCCCCCACGGTCGCGGGAAAGGCAAACCGCACCCCGTTGACCAGGAACACCTCCAGGTTGCGGGTCCGCACCCGGCGGCCTGCGGGCTCGTAGAGGTCGGCGTGCGCGCACCGCTTGAGGGAGTCGTGGACCCGTGAGGTCGAGACGCCGAGGAGCTCGCCGAGGCGGCTGAACGTCCACGAGCCGGGCTGCACGTGCACGGCCAGCAGGGCCACGACGTCAGCCGGACGAAGGCTCTCTTGAGTCACGCGTTCCATATTCCAGAATACAGAACAGCCGATCCGGGTGCGCTAGGGACGGATAGGAGACGAAGCCCAAGGGGAGGGCGCCCGCAGGCACCCTCCCCCCGAACCGGATCCGCCCCGCCAGGCGGACCCTCTGAGCCCCCCCCGGTTAGGGGCTCAAGCCGCGCCCTCCGACTTCGACTCGAAGTCGGGCAGCGCAGGCGGGTCGGCCACGGGTGGCGCGCTCACGCCCTCCGCGGTCGAGTCCGCCGACGGGCTGGCCTCGGCAGCCGCGGACGCGTCAGCGTCCTCGGCGGCCTCGGCCGTGCCCGCCTTGGCCGCGGCGACCGGCGACGCGGCTGCGCCTCCGCTGGCCTCGGCCGGCTCCGGGACCTCGGCGACCGGCGACGCGGCTGCGCCTCCGCTGGCCTCGGCCGGCTCCGGGACCTCGGCGACCGGCGACGCGGCTGCGCCTCCGGTGGCCTCGGCCGGCTCCGGGGCCTCGGCCTCCTCGAGCTCGACGGGGATCTCGTCGTCGTCGACGAACTCCTCGCCGGTCTCGGGGTCGACCGAGGGCACCCGGCGGCGGCGGCGATACCAGACCCGGATCGACCGGTTCTGCTCCTCCACCACCAGGAGCGCGCGGGCCAGGGCCCGACCCTCCTCGCTCTCCGGGTCCGCGTCCCCCCAGCGCCCGGCCACGAGACACACGAGCGCACAGAAGCGTTCGTGGGCCACGTTCCGAGCCCGCTCGAGCTCCTCGAACGAGGGCGCGAGTCCAGGCTGGAGGACCTCGAGGTAGCGCGCGTGAACCTCACGCACGCGCTCGACGAGCTGATCGACCTGCACCTGGCGCAGGGCCTCGCTCAGCTCGGCGTCTCCGTCGGCCTTCCGCAGGATCACGGAGACAGCCTCCGCTTTCTCTGCGTAGGGCAGACGGATCACGCTGGCCACGCCCTTGGGGAACACCCCCTCACGCGCCAGCGCTGCGCTCTGCCCCTGGGGAGTGTGTGCCCCCCAGGCTTGGAGCGCCGACCCGAGGGTCGCGTCGAGGCCGCCCAGCGCGCGGTCCAGCTCGGCGGAGAGGCTTCGCGCCTCGCCGCCGTGCAGGAGCTCGCCCCGGCTTCCCTTCCAGCGTTCCTCGAGCAGCTGGGTCGCTTCCAGCGACGCGATTCCCCGCTCGAGCTGTTGAATCAGCTCGCTCAGGTCGTCGCCGCCGCCGTTCGCGATCAGCTCCCGCACCATGCTCTTGAGCGTGAACACGACGCGGTTGGTTTTGAACCTGTAGAGGTTCACGAATTTACTCAGGGTGATCATAGATCTCCCTCCTTCTAGCCGGTTCCATATACCGGCTTCCGATTGGTGTGAACGAGGACCACCCCCGCCCACGTGTGAACGGAGAACCACTCCCCGCTCACGTGCGAGCGAGGAACCACTCCCCGCTCACGGTGCCGACGGAGAACCACTCCCCGCCTGCGTGCGAGCGAGGAACCACTCCCCGCTCACTGTGCGAACGGGGACCTCCCCCGCTCACGGTGCCGACGAGGAACCACTCCCCGCCTGCGTGCAGACGAGGAACGATTCCCCGCCTGCGTGCGAGCGAGGAACCACTCCCCGCTCACTGTGCGAACGGGGACCTCCCCCGCTCACGGTGCAGACGAGGAACCACTCCCCGCCTGCGTGCGAACGGGGAACCGCTCCCCGCTCGCGTCGAACGGGGAACCGCTCCCCGCTCATTTGATTAGTGGGACGAGCGACCGATTCGTGACCGACAAAATCGAGAAACGAAACGAGCACCACCCGCCCTTCATCTCTGTAGAGCGACGAGTCCTGATTTCGTGACCGACTCTTTCGAGAAAAGCTCGAATCACTCGCCCCTCTATATAGAAGGAGAATTGAGCGACCCGTTTTGTGACGACCACTCGAGAAAAATCCGGGAGTGCGCACCCACAACGGGCGCTAAGACCCCGAGATCAAACGAGGTTGGGTCGAGCTCCGGCGCGAAAGAAAATCTCGGCCGCGTCGCCCCGGCTGCGCTTCCGCTCGGACCCCGGCCCGACCGGGTGCGTCCGCCCGAGCCCAGCGGCCGCGGTCACCCATGGCTCCGGCAGACCCGGGGAGCAGGGGGGGTCCCCCCCCACCCCCTCACAGCATGACCCTGGGACCTCCGGGGGGGTCACCCCCCACCCCCTCACAGCATGACCCTGGGACATCCGGGTCGTGACTCGACCCCCCCCACAGCATGACCCTGGGACATCCGGGTCGTGACTCGGACCCCCTCAC
>Ga0209578_10003588_pt1 | contig 11710 bp, 11 predicted proteins | sample tdAd472_FD_187127 | JGI IMG/M metagenome (GOLD analysis project Ga0209578, IMG submission 187127) | Marine sediment microbial communities from the Atlantic coast under amendment with organic carbon and nitrate - tdAd47.2 (SPAdes)... | ecosystem: Environmental > Aquatic > Marine > Coastal >...
GGTGCCGAAGATCAAGATCTACGGGAAGACCTACCCGCTGCGGGCCAAGGTCCAGCGCATGAACGGCTTCAGCGCCCACGCCGACCGCGACGAAATGGCCACCTACGTGAAGAACATTCCCGGCCTGAAGAAGGTGTTCGTCGTCCACGGCGAGGAGAACTCGTCCCTGGCGTTCCAGAGCTACCTCGAAGGGCTCGGTCTCAGCGCCTACGTCCCTCAGCCCCTGGAGTGCGTGGACCTGTAGGCGCGGAGCTTGCCTCCACCCGCGCTCAGCGCCGCGGCGCGGGCGCGATCCGGTAGCTGAGGTCGGGGCAGCGCTTGCGGGTGATCGCGCGCGCGACCTCGCGGCGCAGGGCCGGGGCCAGGCCCTCGACCCGGGCGTGGAGCCCGGCCAGCTGGCCGGGGCCGCCCGGGGCCTGGAGCAGCACGATCAGCCGCGCCGGGTCGGCGTCGGGGATCACGTCGCGGACCTCGAGCTCGAGGTCCGCGGGGAGCACCAGCTCCAGGGTCCGGCGGACCTGGCTGCAGAGCGCGCGCAGCTTGTGTTCAGGGGGCCTCTTCGAGGCCCCCTCGCCCTCGCGGCAGAGCCGCGCGGGCTCACCCCCAAGGAGCTGAAGGCTCTGCTCGCTGCTGCGCCGTGAGCCGCCGGTTCGGCGCGGGGGCGCGACCCCGTCCTCGGGGTGCAGCTCGGCTACGTAGTTGGAGATCTCGTCGTGGTTGGGCACGCGCGTTGGACGCGCGCGGCCGGGGCGACTGTCAGCGCGTGCGCTACTTCTTCCGCTTCCGCCACGGCGCGTCCTTGGTCTGCTTGGCCAGGTCGTGGAGGAGCTGGCCCCATTGCATGAGTTCTACCTCGTAGCCCTCGTACTCGGGCTTGAGGAAGTCTCGATCGGAGGGGTCTACGTAGGGGCCGTGGGGGTCGTAGAGCAGCTCGGTCATCCCGTCCAGTGCCCGCGTGAGCTTCGTCATCGCCTCCTCGGCGGCCCCCTGGTCTCCGGAGGCCGCGAAGCGCCGGAAGGCGGCTTCGCCCTCCTTCGCTTTCTCGCGCAAGCGATTCAACGCCGCGGCGTCGTCGCGCGGCTTCGCCGGCTCGACCGCCTCGGAGGGCTTGGCCTCAGCGGACCGTCGCTCGCGGACGGTGATCACGGGGCCCTTTCGGTTCGCCTCCACCACGTCGGAGTAGAGCTCGAGGACCGCGGCGAGCGCGTCCTCGACGGGGGCCCGCTTGAAGGTCGTGGTGACCTTCACGGCGGCCAGTCGCGGCGTGACCCGGATCGCGACGGAGAGGCTCTCGGAGCCCTGGACGATCCAACGCAGCGCCTGCACCAGGGGCACGTCCTCGAGGGTGCCGGAGACGAGGTCGGTGATGCGCCCGAAGTTGATCTCCTTGGCCAGCGCGTCGAGCTGCTCCTTGCTCACGCTCCCCTCCAGCTGGCCCAGCTCCTTGAGCTTGGCCAGGCGTATGTCCTGCGGGTAGACGTAGTGCGACCGCGCGTGTTGGAGCGGATTCATCTCGGCCGGATCCTGAGCCCAGGCGGCGGCCGGGACGAGCAGGCAGGCGAGGAGCAGGGCGCGGATCATGGGGGCCTCCAAGGGCCCCGAACCTACCCGATCCCTACTTCAGGCGCAGCGAGTCGCGGCTGACCCGGACCGAGCTCCCGCGGCCCTTGAGCCGGGGGAGCCGGACCACGAAGGTCGCGCCCTGGCGGACGCCCTTGCTCTCGGCGTGGATCGCGCCCTCGTGGCGCTCGAGGGTCCCGTAGACCAGCGAGAGCCCGAGCCCGGTGCCCTCGCCCTCCTTGGCGGTGGTGAAGAACGGCTCGAAGATCTTCTCCAGGTCCGGGGGGGCGATCCCCTTGCCCGTGTCCTTGACCCGGATCACGACCGCGTCCTTCTCCGTGCGCGCGCTGACCTCGACGTAACCCCCGGGGGTCTCGCGCACGGCCTTCAGCGCGTTGAACAGCAGGTTCAACAGCGCCTCCTTGAGCCCGTCCTCGTCGCCGCGGACGTAGAGCGGGAGCGGCCCGTCGGGGCCCTCGCGCAGGTCGAGCTGGACCGGGTGCTCCTTGGCCAGGGGGTCGAGCCGCGCCAGCGAGACCGCGTCGTGGATCACCGGGGCCAGGTCGAGGGGCGAGAGCTTGGTCGGCTTGTTGCGCGAGAAGTCGAGCAGGCGGCGCACGAGGCGCTTGAGCCGGTAGGCCTCGCTCTCGATGGTCTCGAGGTAGTCGGGGAAGTCCTCGAAGGCCTCGACCTGCTTCAGCTCCTCGTCCTGGGCGCGGTCGCGCAGGCCCTCGGCGGCGCCGGCGATCACGGTCAGCGGGCTCGAGACCTCGTGGGCCACGCCGGTGGCCAGGCGCCCGATCGCGGCCAGCCGCCGCTCGCGCTCGAGGTCCTCCTCGCGCATGCGCAGCTCGTCGGTGCGCTTGCGGACCTCGGCCTCCAGCCCGCTGTAGACCTGCTTCAGGCGCAGGGTCATGTCGTTGAAGGCGCGCGAGAGCTGAGCCAGCTCGTCGTTGCCGCGCACCGAGACCGAGACGTCGAGGTTCCCGTGGCCGACCTCGCGGGCCGCGCGCAGCAGGCGCACGATCGGCTGGGCGGTGACCCGCGCGAGCACGATCGCGCTCACCAGGGTCAGGATCACCGCGAGGCTCAGCCCGCCGAAGGTCACCCAGCGGTTGAGCCGCTCGGCCCGGCGGACCACGCGCTTGATCGCCAGGCGCGCCTCCTTACCCACCGGCTCGATCACGCCCTCGTCCTGGAGCAGGGAGAGCCGCTCGTAGGTCTCTTTGGCGGCGTTGCGCGCAGGGAGCACCTGCTCCGGAGGTCGCTCCTCCTTGATCGCCTGGGCGTAGCCCCGCCCGGCCTGGCGGTAGTTGCTGACCACCGTCACCACCCGCTCGATCGCCGCCCGCGAGCGCTCGGTGCTGGTCAGCTTTCCGAGGCTGGTGCAGAGGATCAGGATTCGATCGGCGGTGTCGGTCAGCTTGCGCGTCCACGAGCCGCCCGGCGTGTTCGTGCCCGCCTTGGCCAGGTCGCGGTAGTTGGGCAGGCGCGCGAGCTCGGTCTTGACCTGGGCGCAGAGGTCGTCGGTCTGGGTGTAGCGCTGCAGGCGGTCGACGTCGGTCCCCACCTGCCCCAGGCCATACGCCGCGACCAGCCCCTCGAGCAGGAGGAAGCCACCCGAGGCGAGGAACAGGAACAGGAGCTTGGTACGAAGTCTCACGCCGAGCCCATGTTACGCCCGGGGAGGACCGCCGCGCGCGGGAAACCACCAGGGGAAGCGAGAGCCTTCAGCCCGTTGGGGGTGAGCCCGAGCAGCTTGCTGCGAGGGCGAGGGGGTCTTGGAAAGACCCCCTGAAAACGAGAGCCTTCAGCCCGTTGGGGGTGAGCCCGAGCAGCTTGCTGCGAGGGCGAGGGGGTCTTGGAAAGACCCCCTGAGACTCAGTAGCCTGCGAGGTGCTCCGAGCGGATCTGCGCCTGGAACTCGCGCCACTTGGCGTAGAGGTTCCCCGGCGGCTTGCGCAGCGCGATCGCCTGGTCGATGGAGTAGCTCGCCTCTTCCCACTCTTCGTAGAACACGTGGACCCGGATCAGCACGTAGTAGGCCCAGCCCCGCTGGCGGTCGCTGTCGCCGTGGTGGGCCACGTGGTCGAGGTTCTCGCGCGCCTTCTCGTACCAGGGCACCGCCTTGGCCCGCAGCGCGTTGGCCTCGCGGGCGGCGGAGAGGGCCTCCTGGCGCTTGCCGCTGGCGAGCAGGCGCTTGGCCAGTCGCCGCGCCTGGCGCTCGCGCACGTGCTCGGCCTCGCCCAGCTCGAACTGCAGGCGACCGAGGGCGAAGCGCATCGGCATGTGGCCCGAGTACTGGTTCGAGCCCTCGGAGAGGGTCTTGACGGCCCCCAGGATGTTCCCCGACTCGGCCTGGTTCAGCCCGCGCTCGTAGATCTCATTGCTGGCTGAGTTTACGCTGCTGCAGCCGCAGCTCAGCCCGACCACCCATGCCCCCAGCAGACCGAGCGCCCGGCAGTACTTACGCACGTGGGTCAAGGAGCCTCCTGGGGGAAGAACGAGCGGTCGAGGGACCGGGTTTAGTGGGCTACGTGATAGCACATTAGTCCGTCGACCTATAGCGGTTAGCGGCCAATCCGGGGCAGCTGGCGCGGACTCAGCGAGGATCGCGCACGTCGAAGCCGGGGAGGACGCCCTTGTCGATCGGCGCGGCCTCGCCGGTGAGCTTGAGGTTGGCCAGGTAGTCCTCGATCGCCTGCTTGACCTGGGTGTGCTTGACCCGGGTGGGGTCCTCGGCGGGGACCTCCTGGCGGTCCATGCGCGCGATCACGGCCTCGAGCCAGGTCAGCGCTTCGCCGTAGTTCTGCAGGAAGAAGTGCAGCCGCCACACGTACTCATGCAGCGCCTTGTCCTCGGGGTGCAGGCGCTGGTAGATCGTGAAGTGCCGCAGCGAGGCCTCCGCGGCCCGGCGGATCCCCTGGTTGGCCCGCTCGAGGTAGGGCTCGTAGTCGCCGAGCAAGCCCTCGACGTCTTCGTCGCTGAGCTCGACCTCACGCCCGAACTCGTCCTTGGGGGTCCGCCGGTTGACGCTCACGAACTGCATGTTCCAGGCGATCACGTCGGCGACCTTGAACCAGTAGGCCGCGATCTGGTACTGGGTCGTGGCCATCATCAGCTGCGGCTCGGAGGCCTCGGGGACGTAGCGCAGGATCTCGTCGAGGATCTCGATCGCCTGCAGGAGGCACGGCGGGTCGCTCTTGATGCAGCGCATGGCGGCGTTCCTGCGCTGGGTGACGAAGAACGCCTTGTCCGACGGCGACTTGTCGCCGGTGCGAGTGACCTCGATCTCGTCCCAGGTGAAGTCGAACTCGACGTCGATCCGGTTGTCGAGGCCGTAGGGCCCGCTGTAGCTCGGGCGGTCGGGCTGCTCGTCGACGCTCGAGCAGCCGCCGACGGCGAGCACGGCCGCGGTGGCGAGCAAAAGGCGAGGGATCATGCGTCCTCCTGGTTCTGAGAGCGCAGCAGGCGCTCGAGGCGAGCGGGGTCACCGCCAGCGCGCACGGTCTTGGCGTTGGAGATCTGGACCAGCCCCGGCTTGGCGCCCTTGGGCTTCTTGACCCACTTGCGCGGGGTGTAGCTCACGTCCACGGCGCCGCGGTTGCGGGCCTTGCTGTAGTAGGCGGCCAGCGCGCCGGCGTCGATCAGGCTCTCGTGGTTCGGCGGTCGCTTGGGGTCGACCCGCAGGATCACGTGCGAGCCCGGGCAGCCGCGGACGTGGAAGAACAGGTCGCGGCCCCGCGCCGTGCGCATCGTCAGCTTGTCGTTCTCGTCGTCGTTGCGGCCCACGAGCACCTCGTGGCCCTCGAGGGTGCGAAAGCTGCGGGGGCCCTGATTGACCTGCTGCTTGGGCTGCTTGGGTCCCTGAGCCTTGGGCAGCAAGCCGTGCTTGCGCAGCTTGGCCTCGTAGGCGTCGAGGGCGGCGTCGTCGCCCTCGCTGAGGGTCTCGCCCTCGTCGAGCAGCGCCTGGGCGTCGCTGCAGCGGGCGTCGGTCTCGCCCAGCCGCGTGCGCACCGCGACCTCGCCCTTGCGCAGCTTCTTGGCCTTCTTGTAGAGGGCCTTCATGTTCTCCTGGACCGTCTTCTTGGGGTCGAGCTCGAGCTCGAGGGTCACCGGCTCGGGCTGGGCGCCGTAGTCGGTGACCGTGACCTTGGGGGCGCGGCCCGGCAGCTCGCCGAGGTTGGCCTTGAGCAGGTCGGCCCGGCGCTCGAGCCCGTCGGCGCGCTCGATCTCGGCCACCTGCTTCTCGAGCTTCTTGACCAGGGCCTGCAGCCGCTTGAGCCCCTGACGCGCCGAGCGGCGCAGCCCGACCAGTCGCCCGCTGGCGCGCTCGGCCTGCTCGACCTCGCGCTGAACCTCCGCCACCGCCAGGCCCAGCGCCAGGGTCTCGGGGTTGGGCTCTACGTCCACAGCGAGGGAGGCCGGTGGCGGGTCCCCGTCGCGGGGCGTGGGCAAGACGTAGGGGGTCCCGCGGCTGAAGGGGCGCGAGCCGCGCCCGGTGTTCAACGAGCCGAGGCAGCGCGGCTCGCTGGGCGGCGCCATCAGGATCGCGTTCCCTTGCCGGCCGAAGAGCTCCACCGCCAGCCGCAGCGCGCGGGGGCCCTCGACCTCGTCGTCGACGTGCTCCACGTCGAGGAACACGATCCGGTCCCGCGGGGCGACGCTGAGGTCCTCGATCCGGGCGCCGACCAGGTGCTTGCGGAGGAGGGTCACGAAGGGGTGCGTGTCCTTCTTCCAGGCCTTCTTCTTCTTCTTGTCGTCGGCGTCGACCGCCTCCGGCGGCAGCGCCAGCGCGCGGAACCAGGCGCCGTTGCCGAGGGCTACCTCCCAGGCCACCCGCCGGATCGCGGGCTGCTCGGGGTCGCCGTCAGCGTGGTGCCGGGTGAACACGACGAGGGTGTCGTCGTCGACGCGCCACACCCGGTGCACGAAGGCCCCGCGCAAGGCGGGGCCCGCCTCACTCGTCCAGCGCGCAACGTCGGCAGCGGTGACCACGCCGCGAGTATGCCGCAAGCGCGGTCATAGTGTAGTCACGATTCGAGTTGCAGCGCGTACACGCCACGAGCAGACCGGGACTCCGGTCTGCTCGCGGGCCTCGGAGAGGCCCCCTGAAAGCGCGAGCCTTCAGCCCGTTGGGGGTGAGCGGGAGCGGCTTTGCCGCGAGCGCGAGGGGGCCTCGGAGAGGCCCCCCATAAGAATCAGTCGCAGAGGTGCAGGTCGGCGTCGGCGGTCGACCAGTCGAGCACGCCGTCTCCGCTGGGGAAGAACAGCCCCAGCTCGCGCTCGGCGGCCTCGGGGCTGTCGGAGCCGTGGACGAGGTTGAACTGGTTCGAGATCCCGAAGTCGCCGCGGATCGTGCCCGGGTCGGCCTTGAAGCCGAAGGTCGCGCCCATCAGCTTGCGCGAGACCTCGATCGCGTTCGGGCCCTCGAGGGCCAGCGCGACCAGGGGCGAGGAGGTCATGAACTTGACCAGGCCCGGGTAGAAGGGGCGCTCCTTGTGAGCCTCGTAGTGCTTGGCGGCCAGCGCCTCGTCCATGTGCATCAGCTTCATGCCGGCGATACGCAGGCCCTTGTTCTCGAAGCGGGTCAGGATCTGGCCGATCAGGCGGCGCTTGACCGCGTCGGGCTTGAGCAGGATCAGGGTCTTTTCCACGGTGATCTCCTTGGTTGGCCGGGAAAATACCATGCCATCCTGGCGCAGCGACCTCGCGCGGTAACCAAACGAAGCGACCCCTCCCGGAGAGGGGAGGGGTCGTCGGTTTGGCGCTGTGGCTACGCGTCCATTGAGGCCTAGCCCTCGCAGCGTTGCTGCGAGGGCGAGCCTCGGCTGAACCGTGGTCCGTCCGGCCCGCTGGGCCGGCGAGCCCGCTAGCCGATGTTCGTGCGGATCCCGTCGGTGCGCTCTTCGATCACCTCGAGCAGGTTCTCGAACAGCATGTCGGTCGAGGCGCCGCCGAGGGCGGGGTTGCGCACCTCGAGGCCGAACTTCGAGTTGTGCAGCGCCTCGCGCAGCTGGTTCGGCCGCAGGTGGTACTTGCGGCAGAGCGACTCGTAGACCTCGGGAACGGCCAGCAGGTCGTAGCTGTCCCAGAAGCGGCGCTTGATCGTGAGCTTGCAGCCCGGTCCACCCGAGCCGGGTTGGATCTCGAACACGCGCGTCCGGCGGCCGCTCTTGCGGCTCCCCTGGATCTTGCTCACCCGCGCGGCGATCCCGCGCTGGCGCAACGCCTCGACGAGCTCGTCGGGCGTCGGCGGGTTGCCGTCCGTCGACCACACGGTCTGCACCTCATCGGTGCGGACGCGGCCGCCGACGAAGCCGATCTCGCTCTCCCCCAGGAGCTCGCTGCTGACGAAGATCGATTGCGGCCGGTCGATGAACGGCGCCAGATCTTCGAAAGCCTCCTCGGCTTTGTGACGAGCAGGCGTCGCCGCGCGTTCGTCGTGGTTGATCGTAATCGTGGATCCGTTGACGTCGTGCCGGATGTCCTTGCTCGACAAGATCCTGCTGACTTTGACCACGTAGCGGTCCTCGATCTCGAGGACTCCGCTTGCAGTGTAGCGGTAAGCCACTCAAACCCTCCCCAGGGCAGTTCCCTTCGCGCTCTTAGAGCGCGATTCCTTCCTTACCCCGACGTCGACCTCCGCTGGGGGAGGTACTCGGTCGGGGCCGTTCACCGACTCCACTGCCCACTGCAGTGTGGAGCCTCATTTGCCGCCTGCGTAGGGGGGCGTGCCCCCCTTGCCGACGAGCTTGATCAACGCCCGCAGCTGTTGCGAGTCCTTGATCCAATACCTCCTCATCGTGCGCGGGTGCGTCCACGACTTGGCCTGCGAGCGGGGTAGCCGCTCGCCGGTCATGACGCACACCACGCTGTCGTCGGCCTGTGGCTGGTCGCGGTCGTGGCGCTCGACGCGCTCGAAGCTGGCGGGGACGCTGACCTCAGTGGGCTCGACGTCCTCGTTGCGCAGCTCGACCAGGCGGCTGACGTAGGTCTTGTGGAAGGTGCCCGTGTCGACGCGCGCAACGCACTCGACGAGGGTCCCTCGAATCTTGGTCAGCTGGGCGCTGACCTCTGGGCCAAAGGGCACGAGCTGCTCGTAGTAGGCGAGCAGGTTGACCGGGATCGACAGGTCCTCGGTCACCCACAGATCGAAGGCGGGGTGCTCTTTGGCGTTCTCACGGATCACGTAGTGCCGGCAGCGCACCCGCTGCAGGCGGTGGTCGACGCGGAGGGTCACCGTCCGCTCGTCCTCCAGCTGCTCGAGGTGCGCCTGGATCCGGCCAGGCTGCTGGGGGTCGCCGCCGATCCGCGTGTATTCGCGGTCGAGGCGCTCCAGCTCGTCGGGGCGGTCAGCGGCCCGCTTGCGCATCTGGAGGAACTGGTCCTTCTGACGCTCGAGCGATTTGGCCCGGTCGGCCCGATACTTCTGATAGTGAGCGAACTCACGCTGCTCGAACTGCCCGCGGGAGACCCGCGCCTCGCGCACCACCTGCTCGTCGAGGTTGACGAACAGGGCCCAGTCGTGGGCTGGGTCATAGACCCGCAAGGCGCCGCCGAGGATGGATACCTGCTGCAGGGCGAGCTGGGTGGTTTGCTCACCACCCGGGAAGCCATTGCTCTCTTGGACGATGACGAGTGAATCCTCTCCCCCCGAATTCCCCTGGCCGAACGCCGGAGAAACCCAAACGAGGAGCGCACCGAGCGCCGCCATGTGGCGGGGCGCAAAGTGCGCGGATTGACTTGCCATCCAAGCCCAGCCTTCCCGTAATGTCTTTAAAGACATTGGCTTACAGGCCGGGGAGATTATCAGGGTGCCAGGGATTCGTCAAAGGAAATCCAAGGATAGGTCCGTTGTCATGCCAGCGTAAGGACCTATGATTACGGCGCAGTGCGTCAGTTGGGGAGCTTTGAGGGAAAGCCTGTGGACGGCTGTGAGGAGTTGAGGGTGGTGGCGCTGATGGGCCCCACCGGTGGTGGCAAGGCGCGGCTGGCGATGGCCGTCGCGGCGGCTACACCCGCCCTGCTCGTGTCCTGCGACTCGATGAAGGTCTACCGCGGCATGGACGTGGGCACCGCCAAGCCGGCGGCGGAGCTCCGAGGCGCCTGGCGCGGGCTGGATCGGGTCGATCCCTGGGAGCGCTATGACGCTCAGCGGTTTCGAGAAGAAACCGACCGGGCGTTCTTGGAGGCGCGCGAGGCCGGTCGTCCGGTGCTGCTCTCCGGGGGGACCATGCTCTACATGCGGGCCGCCACCGAGGGCCTCGACGCCGGGCTCCCCCGGGACGAGGCCCTGCGCGAGGCCCTCGTCGCCGAGGCCGAGCGTGGAGGCGACGCGGCCCTCCACGCGCGGCTGGCCGGGGTCGACCCGCCGAGCGCGGCCAGGATCCACCCCAACGATCGCCGGCGGGTGGTGCGCGCGCTCGAGGTCCACACCCTCACAGGCAAGCCGCTGAGCGGGCTGCAGGGCAGCTGGGGTCAGCTGCGACCCGGGATTCGCCGCCAGGTGTTCGGCGTGGTCCGCGAGCGCGAGGACATGGACGCGCGGATCGACGCCAGGATCGAGCGCATGCTCGAGCAGGGCTGGGTCGAGGAGTGCCGCCGGCTGCTCGCCGAACCGCGCGGGCTCTCGCGCGAGGCGCGGCAGGCCCTCGGCTACCGCGAGCTCTTCGCCTGGATCGAGGGCGGCGAAGCGCAGCCGCTGGCGGAGGTCGTGGCCGGGATCAAGACCCACACCCGCCGCTTCGCGCGCAAGCAGCTCACCTGGCTGCGGCGGTTGGGCGACGCGGTGGTGTGGCTGGAGACGCCGCCAGGCGCTGACAGTCGCGTGCACGTGGAGCGGGTGCTCGAGGCGTTGGGCGACTAGCGTACACAGGACGAGCCCCTGCGCTGGACGCGCCGGGGCTAGTCGATCTCAGCGACCTAAGGGTGTGAGTCGGCTACTCGGCCGGGTTGCGATCAAGGCCAAAAATGACCTTGTCGATGTCCTGGTGCAGCTCGACGAGCTCGTCGATGAACTTGCGGACATGCCGGCGATTGTGGGCCCAGCTCAGGGTGAAGCAGCCGTTGAGGCTCAGGCAAACACCAACCATCAGAGCGTAGAGCGGAAACTTCTTCATCGTTTTCCTCGGATTCCCCAACCAGAGTTCACTCGCGCTGTGAACTGCCAGGAGTTTAGGGGCTGCCACCGACGCTGTCAACCGCACCCTGCACAGTCGCAAAAGAGGAGCAAAGCCCTGTCGACTAGCGGGTTACGCAGCGCCGTCGCCAGCTCGATCCCTTGCAGCAATCATCCGGCGAGTGATACTATTCTCGCACCGATCGTGCGAACCACGACCCGTCGTGAGCCAGGTCGGTCCAAGGGCACCATGGACGTCGACACCATTCGCAGCCAACTCGAGGACTACCGTACCGCCCTCGAACTCGACCGCTACGAGCTCGCGCGCGGCCTGCGCACCGAGTCGATCGCCCGCACTCTACGCGCGCAGGTCGACGAGCTGTTCGCCCCCGAGACCCGCTCGCTGATCGAGAGCGCGATCGCGAGCGCCGAGCGCCACAGCCTGCCCAACGACGTCCACAGCCTGAAGATCCTCCGCGCCGGCTGGACGCGAATGGTCGTCCAGCGCGAGCTCGCGCCCATCGACTCGGCCATCGAGCGCCACGGGCGGGTGGTGACGATCAAGCTCCGCGATGGCACCCGCCAGCCGCTGCGCGACCTGAAGCTGTTGTTGGCGACCGCCGAGGACGGCGACCAGCGCCAGGAGCTGGAGTCCAACCGTCTGCAGCAGGCCAAGCTCCTGATCCCGCTGATGCGCGAGAAGATCGAGGTCGAGCAAGGCGTGGCCTCGGCACTGGGGCACCCGAACCTGACCGCGCTCCTCGAGGACGAGACCGCGATCGAACTGGACACGATCACGGGCCTCGCGCGCAAGTTCCTCGACGAGACCAACGACCTCTACGAAGAGATCATGGGCTGGACGGTGCGCAAGCGGATCGGGGTGCCCCTCGCCGACGCGCGCCGCTGCGACGTGCCCTACGTGCTCGCCGGGCGCTACCTCGACTACGAGGAGGCGTTCAACGCGGCGGACGTGGTCAAGCGGACCCGCGGGTTCCTCGAGCGAATGGGCATTTCGCTCAACGCCGGGGG
>Ga0209578_10003590_pt1 | contig 11708 bp, 6 predicted proteins | sample tdAd472_FD_187127 | JGI IMG/M metagenome (GOLD analysis project Ga0209578, IMG submission 187127) | Marine sediment microbial communities from the Atlantic coast under amendment with organic carbon and nitrate - tdAd47.2 (SPAdes)... | ecosystem: Environmental > Aquatic > Marine > Coastal >...
AAGTCTGTCCCCGCAAGGACAGACATGTGCACACGGATGAAGTCGGTCCAAGTCGTCGTGCGCTTGCGCGCCGGCGCCGGCGCCGGCGGGATACCATGACGCTGTAGTATATTGCCAACCGTTTGATCAGATAGCTTGTAGCCGAGGTTCGCCATGGCGCCCACAATGCGATCATAGCCCCAATCCGAATTCTCTTTGGCCATTCGCAGTACCCATTGTTCGATCTCATCATCAATTCTGGGGCGGCCCGGGTATCGACGCGACTTGGACCCATCGAACTTACGTGCTACCAGCCTTCTGTACCAACCCATAATGGTATCGGGCTTCGCGGTGTTAGCGACATCATCAAGGGCTTTACGGCCAAGGCGATGCGCGATTTCAGCGAGTGTCATTCGCTCCGCGTCGGTGAGCCGCAACGGGGTCTTGAGTTGAGCTTTGAGAATCCGGTTTTCGGCAGCAAGATACTCATTGCGTAAAAGGAGTTCCTGGTCCACTGTCCCAGTGATATAGGCCAGTATGCGTGCCCAATGCATTATGAATCCCCACCGTTAACTCGAATTTATCATCCAATTCTAAGCCTCATTTGAGGCAAAATACAAAGGCATTGTGACACGGACAATAGCTGGTAAAATGTTGATATCTAAATGCGGATGAGTTTTTTGACCACAAGACCAAAGGCTGCATGAATTTCTGCGGAGGACAACACCCCATTTTGCTCTGAACCCGGTGTTCGCTCCGCTTATTCCTGCGTGGCAATTCGTCCCCGGGCGATTGGTTTGGCTGCGGCTTTGTACTCGCTCGCCCAACTACCCTGTTGGCTGACGTTCTTGACATTGAAAAAGTTCTGCAGGGCGATTGCGACCTGAAATGAAAAATCGGTGGAGTAGGTCTGTGGGTCCATCGACGTGGCACTGTCAATATTCTGGAACCAATGCATCCACTCAACCGTGCCGCCCTGTGGCGGCGGCTCCTTGCCACCGTCCGGTGCGGCACCGTCGGGAACGAGCGCTGTTGCTTGCGGATACTGTGCGGTGATGTGACACGACAGGCAGGAAACGGTATTCAGGTCGGCTGGGCCGTTAAGTCGCCCGTTCCAACCCAAATGCTGCGGTGGCAGGTTCTTGCTTTCGAAAATAACCGTTTCCTTGAGGTCCTTGTTGACGACGGTCTTGGTCGGCGGAAAAGGACTCGTCTTGTTCACCCTGATGTCCGGATCATTGCCCCACATGAGCCCGACCGGGACGAGGTTCATGAACTTGTTCGAATTGTTCAGCTGCCCGTTGTAGCAGAAGGTCCCGAATACCCAACCCATGCCCTGCGGATTCGTAGGGCTCCGGTCGGCCCTCGGGTCACGTACAGCAATGTCCATTTGCAACAGGTTGACGGTGCCTACTGTACGTGTTGATGAGAGCCAGAAGTTTTCGGTGATGTAAGCCTTCCATTGCAGCGGATTTTCAAGATAATCCACTTTATCGATGCCTTTGGGCGCGTCCGTAAACAACAATTTCGCGAAAACCGTTCCGTGTGGAAAGCCACCGTCAGGGAATCGTTTATCGAGGACCCTCGGGTCGGGGTTTTCAGGATCCTTCCACATCCTGCCCATCGCGTAACCGGCCATGTCGTTCACAAGAGTAATGGCATAGACCGAGTAATCGCCCGGAACTCCCAAGAGATTCGGACCCAGCTGCCCGGCGCTGATCGGCGCTTCTTTGATGAGTCCGCGAAAACCTTCGGTTCCGCCATTCGGAGGATAGGCGTTGGGGCCAGTAGTTGTAGGATGCAGCCACGGAATATGGTACCAGCCGCGAACGTCGTTCTTGTACGGGTCCCAATCCGGCAGATTTCCTTCGAAGGCGTAGTCTCGAACGGCCTCGATGTATTTCAGCGGTTCTTTCTTGAAGTCTATGCTGAGGAAAGCGGGCAAGGTTTTTGGTTTTTTGGTGGGGAAGTCCGCCTTCAAGCGAAAAACCGGCTCGTTGGAATGCTCTGAAAAATATTCCGCGGAACTCACCATGAACCCGAAGTCGGGAAATCCTGTCTTCTCGTAGCTTATCTTATGTGCGTCCTCGGCGAACGTGTCGAGTATTCCGAAGCAGCAAAGAGCTGATAGAGCCAAAATGACAGAAGTTGATCTCATGATAGTTGGTCTCTTGTGATTGCTCCGCAAAACGCGGTTCAGGTGATTAAAAAGTTCTGCATCATTCCCGTATCTTCATGCGGAAGGATGTGGCAGTGGTACACGGCCTTCCCCTTGAAATCCTTGAACCGCATGCGGATGACTACCTCTGTGTTTTTGGGGACCCAGATGGTGTCCTGAATTGTCCCCGGCGGCTGCTCGATACCGGCGATAGAGATAACTTCAAAATGGTTTACATGGATATGGAGCGGATGGCCTTCGGTTCCGCCATGATCCATATCGCCGACCTTGATGATCCACTCCTCGGTATCATCAAGAACGACCTCCTGCTGTACAGTGTCTTCCTTGTACAGCATCCCGTTGATCATGAAATCGAGACCGATGTACGGGTTTTTCCTAGCCGGGAACATTCCTTCGAACTCCAGGGTGCGCTGACGGCTCACCTTGTCGATGAGAGGGTAATAGCGCTTCGGTATGGGTAGGGTTTTTGGAAGCGCCATCGGCTTCTCCGGGCCATCAACGACGATTTCCGCGATCGTCTTTGCGGAGCTCGAGAGAAACTGTTGGTCCTGTTTCAGCTCACGAATCGCGTAGCGACCCGGTTTGCCGGCCCGGATCAGGAATTCCGCGCGGTTGGCAGGCGCCAACAAAACCTGCCCGTTGCCGGTTTTCTGCTGGTTGATCGGGATCGTGCGGGGGGCCGGAAAGTTGACGCCATCGAGAGCGATAAGATGCATCTCATGCCCGTCCACGACGATCGGCATAAGATTATCGGAACAACCGTTCAGCATGCGGAACCGGATTACCTCGCCCGGCGCCATCATGATCTGCGGCACGTCCAGCTGCGTTGGCGTGGGGTCCGTCGGCGTGGCGTTCGAGTGTGTCTCCTGGAAAAACGGTTCGCCATTGAGAAGGTAGAAATGTTGTGCGTAATCGCCTGTAGTAAATCCGCCCTTGAGATCTGGCTGTGGCACATTCTTTTGCGTTGTTGGATCGTAGATAGTCACGGTGCCTGTAAACGTCTGCCAGATGGCGTTCTGCTTCGGTTCGTACGTCCACACGTCCGCTTCTGTCTCGCTAGGGAAAAGGCCGATATCCTGAATCGCGAGTGTGATGTCTCGGGCGGCATTGATTTCAGGGACTTCGTCGATGTCGCCATGGACGATGATAGGGCCAGCCATGCCACTGACGGCTTGTACAGCGGTTGATCCGTGCTTGTGTGGGTGGTACCAGTACAGCCCGGGAGGATGGTCCGGGGGCAATTCAAAGGCGTAGTCGAAGCTCTCACCGGGCTTGACGTGAATCATCGGCGCTTTGGGATCGCTCGTGCCCAGCGGAGTAAACAGGTGCGGCGCAACATCGAGCCCGTGCACGTGCAGGTTGGTGGTGTTCAAATCGTGCGGTATGTTGTGGTCGCCCGTCCAATCGCTTGAGTCGTAAGGCGTCAACGAATTCTCGATGCGAACCCGCACCGTATCTCCCGGGCGTGCAAAGATCGTAGGCCCGGGCACCTGGCCGTTGTAGCTCCGAAGTCTGCAATTCAGGCCGTTTAATGTCTTGTTGTACCACTTCACTTTAAAAATCTGGAGGCCATCGCTGTCCTCCTCGATCCTCGACGGTCTGGCACAGCCACCAACCAGCGTTCCCGCCATTGTGGCTGCTCCCAGAACGAGAGCGTCACGTCGTGTCATTTTGATCATCGCTGCAGCCCTTTTTGGAGGTTCAGGTTTTCGATATTGATCAAGCGCTTTTCGTGAACGATCGACATACGGGCACTGATTGCCGGTAATCAGTCGTCAATTCCCTCTGCGCGGAACGCTCGCTACTCGCCTCGCGCGTCGGGACACGCCAATGGCAGCGCCAGCGGGCTGACGTATGTTGCGTATTGGGCAAATGCGACTGCAAGTTGCAGCGACGAATCGAGCGGTATCGCGTCATCAAATTTTCCGTCGGGATACGGGTCGGGGTACTTGTAATCCGAGAAATAATGGGCATTGTCCTCGTTATTGTCTGTGCAGAGCCCGTCAAAGCCGAAGATCGCCGGCACTGTCCGCCCTTGCAGATTCAGATACGGCGCCTCAGCCGCAAACGCACCCATATGGCAGGAAACGCAACTCGAGTTGGGTTGATCGACAGCGCCGGCCAGTCGCTTCTCGCAACCGTAGTGTTCGGCGATATTTATCGGGGCGAGCACGGTCTCATGCAGTGGCCGACTTTGTTCTTTTGGAACGGCCGGAAACGTGGATGCGTCGTTGCCGAACTGCACGCCCAATGGTGTAAGGCGATCAAGGACGGTTGCGCCCGGCAGAGTACCGTCATAGGCGAGCGTGCTGTAGACCCAGCGCGTCGGCGAACGCGAATCCACGACTGCGATATCGACTTGCACAAGATGCACAGTGCGCACTTCGCGGTCGCAGGTCGAGTATTCCGTCGGACTTTTTTGTACATGTCCGTTGGCCTGCCAGTTGGTCGAACCCTTCAAGTAGGGAACCGTCGTCGCATCGGCGGTTGTATTGAGAAGCTTAATCACGACCGTGCCTTCAGGGAACGGCATCCCGCGAACCAAGTTCCTGCCGTCCTGCTTATAGGTCGCCGGTTCGCCGGAAGCGGGAAACGCCTGTCCGATGGCCCAACCACCGCAGTCGTTATACACGCCGACCGACCAGGTTTCGTAAAGTGGCGGATCATTCATGTCGTCACTTGCAGTAACAAGGCCATGTTTGCCGCTGCCGCGGCCGCCATCGCGAAATGCCGGGAGTGCGGTTGACAGCTCATTCGTCAAGCCGTGTGCAAACTCACGTCCGCGCTCGCCGTCGTACGCCATCCACGGCACGTGAAACCAGCGGGTTTCGCCGTTCACCGAGACGTTCCAGCCCGTCTGATCGGGCAGGTTCGGGTCCTGACCCTCCTTGATGTAGTCCACGATGTCCTGGACGTAAGGCGCCCAGTCTTCCCATGTGGGATCTGGGTCCTGAAAGTTTACGCTGCGCTTCAGCCAGGGAGCCTCGCAGTCGGGTTTGTTCTTCGGATAATCATAGCTCAGCTCGAACAGCGGACCGCTCCATCCAGGGGGCGGCGAGTCGACGCTGTTGCGAAATGCGGCCTGCGCGGGCGTTGCGGTCGCGGGACCTTGAACCTCGGGTGCTTGCTGTACGCAGGATGCAAGATATACAGCTGCCAACAAGACAGTATATCGCATGTTATTCATAGAATTGTGCCTCTTTTTTTGTTCTTTCGTTGATTGCAAGCTTATGCCGTTTTTTTGCGCCGTGACTTCCTGCCACCCGGTTCGTCGACCAGATCCGTCGCGCTGACCTCACATGCCCGCCGCACTTCCTGTACTGTCGCCGGCGCGTCGAAGCGAAAGTGTGGATTGAGTTTGCGCTCGACTCTGGAGGCGCGGATGGCATCCTTTACGGCGAAGAACGCACTGTTGGCGAGCACGAGCGGCGGTTCACCGACTTCCTTCGCGGAGAAGATATCGTTGGAGTCCTCCGGGATGTCGCTTACAGACTTGTCACCCCGGGGAAATAGAAAGGTGTTCATCTCCAGCGGAATCGTCGTCACCGCCGGAATTTTGTAGCGCCAGGTGTTATCGGTGTTGAGCCGGCCCTTGTTCTCACCCTTGGTTTCGAACACGAGTTTCTCGGTGAGAAGGAATCCGAGGCCCTGCACGAATGCACCCTCGACCTGTCCGATGTCGAGGGCGGGATTCATGCTGCGGCCCATATCATAAACGATGTCGGAACTGAGGATCTTGACCTCACCCGTCAGCACGTCGATCTCGGCAACTGAGCATGCGGCGGAATATGTGAAGCCCACGAAGGAATCGACACCACCGCCGAGCGTTGCGTCCTTGATTCGCTCGATGCCAGGTATGTCCGGCTGGTCTTTCTCGGCCTTGAACGTCATCGCAGGAACCGGAACCTCGCCGCCGCCGATTTTTGCCGTGAACGAGGCGACCAGGTTGACGCGTTTCTGGTAGGCGATCTGGACGAGAAACTGCCAGATCATGCCCTTGCGCTTGTGTGGAAGCATGATGGTCGTGGCCCAGCCTTTCCCTTCGCCCTCGCCGTAGTTCCAGAAGTCGACGCCGTGCTCTCTGCACCACTGATCCCCATTGTCCTTCAGCAGCTCATAGCCGAACTCCATCAGCCGTTTCCGCATCTGCTCGCATGTTTGCTTGACCGCTTCACAGGAGTAGGGCGTGCCGGTCGAGCCCCCGGTGCTCGTCGGGTTCGGCGTGATGCTCGTGTCGACGTTGTCGATAAAAATCATGCTCATCGGGATACCGAGAACATACGCGGCCACTTGCTGCACCTGCGTGCTGAGGCCCTGCCCGATCTCAACGCCAGATTGATGAATGACGAGCGTTCCGTCGGCCTGGTTGACCACGACGATCGCCGCCGACTGCTCGAGCTGAAGCAGGTTGTAACCGGAGCCGTATTTCACCGGGATGATGGCGATGCCGCGTTTGCGCCACTTGTTGTTACGGTTGAATTTTTCGACGTCCTTGCGTTTCTTGTCGAAGTTGGAAACTTTCTTTACATAGGCCCACACCTGTTTCATGTAGCAGTAAGAGAGCGCCTGGCCAAACGGCGTTACGTCGCCGCGGTCATAAAGATTCTTCTCGCGCAGTTCCTCGGGCCGCATGTCAAGCGCAACCGCGGCGTCGTCGATCGCGTTTTCGAGAATGTTCTTTCCCTGAACGTCGCCGAACGCGCGCATCGCCGTGCTCGGAGCCGTGTTCGTTCGGCACACGTCGATCTGGCTCTCGAAATTCGTGATGCGATATGCGTTGTCAGTTCGCAATTGAATGCAGTTCGATACGATGAACGAGCAGTCGTAGAACGCGCCGCCGTCTCCCCAGAGTTTCAACTGCAAGCCGCGAATGATGCCCCTATCTTCCTTTCGCGCAGCCCCGCTATCGACCGCAATCTGGTACTGGCCGTAATAGCCGTGGCGCTTGCCGATCATCGCGGTGTCCTCGCCGCGCGGGACCGCGACGCGCACGGGGCGTTTCGTGGCCTTTGCGGCGACGGCCGTCGCGCCAGTAACGAAACGAGTCTGCTCCGTCTTCCCCCCGAACCCTCCGCCGACTGGAGCCACATCGACTTCCACCTGGTGATATTGCAGGCCGAGCGCCATCGCAGTCGTCGCGTGCATTGCCATCGGGCTCTGTGTCGATGGCCGCACGGTTATGCGTCCTTCATCGCCGGGAATGGCGATGCACCCCTGCGGTTCCATGTAGAAATGTGCTTGTCCACCGGTTAGCTGCGAGGACTCTACGATGAGGCACCTGGCCGATCCGACAGGCTCGTTGCGATCGATGCGAATGGCTCGATCAAGCGGGTCTTTTTCTACCGCCCAGTCAAGCTGGCTGCCGGGCCGGATAATCTTCCATATGTGCGAAACAAACGGAACCGCAACCGGAGCATCCGGGAAAATACTTTTCTTGCGGATCGCGTCGAGCAGGTCGACGATAGGCTCGCGCCATTTGCCGACCCAGGGTTCTTTCGGCGTCGAATAGGCGATGCAGTGCGCCGATACGTATTCCGCGATTCTGATTGCTTCCTGTTCGGTCGTGGCGAGGACCATGGCGATTGACTGGCCGACATAGCTGACCAAATCGATGGCGAACAGCGGCTGGTCCAGTCCCATGCCCTGCAGATTGATGCCGCCGTTCTTGATGTTATCTCGCGTGATGAGGTCAATGAAAGAGGAACTCGAATAGTCCTTGAGGTGCTTGCGGAGATCCGACGCCGTCACGCGCTCTCGACCGCCGGGAATTGTAAATCGGTAGTTGGCCAGTGCACGACGACTCTGCACGAACGCGCCGTTCGCCGTTTGCGGCGGCACGGCGAGCTCGTGCGTATAGTGGAGCTGGCCAGACGCCTGGTACATGGCGGTGTTCTTGATATAGGGCTGTGCGATAGGTGCCTTGAAATACTGTCGTTCGTAATCCTGCCTGCCTGTGCTTACCGGCCAGTTACCCCACTGAACATCACCGCTGGACCGCACGTACTCCGGAACCTGCACGCCCCTGCCTACGAGCGCGTTGACAATCGCTTTGTAGAGAAACGAAAAGGCAAGCTCAGTTCGATATTCCTCCGAGAAACCCTCGTCCGGAACTTCCGCCATCCGGTTGCGCCAGCGCCTCAGCTCGGCGCGAACCTCCTCGGCGAGGATCATCGACAATCGTTGAACGCTCGCGAGCGTCAGTTCGATTCCGACGATGGCGGCTTCCGTGTCGTGGGCGCGCCAGGGATACGGGGCGATGCCGCCGAAAACGAGCATGGCGGCTTCGACTTTGCTCTTTCCTGAGAACTCGAGGCGTGTCGTCGCGTTGACAATACTGTGCGAGTTGACTTCGCGGAGCGCGACCTTCTGCGCGAGCACGGCCTCCTTCGCATGGCCCAACGGCAATGCATAGGAAAGGATTACGATACGGTTGGCGAGTGATAGATCTTTCACCGCAGCGGTCACAAGGTCCGCGGCTGTCGATGTGACTTTCTCGAAACTGCCGCAGGGTTCGAGGACGAGGTAGGTGATTTTCGTCTCCACCGCGACCAGGGTGGTGAACAGGTCTGAGGGGAACGGTTCGCCGCTGCCCTGAGTAATGTGCTTGAGCACGAGCATCGTGTTGCCGCCGAGCGACGCGGCATTGCGCACGATACGGCCTGCCGTGCGGCGTGCCATGAAATCCAGCGCGCGAAGAGATGGCGTGTTTTTCACCATGATCTGTGCGGCTAGCAGGTCGATAAGGTCGCTGTAGGTCGTTCCCGCCGCAACGACGAGTTCCTTACCTCTCGCTTCGCCGGCTTCGTGCAATTCGGGAATCAGTCGAATATCGATGAAGAGTTTCGTGCCGGGATACTCGGGCTTGTAGACGCCGTACGAGGTGTTCCCGTGGACCAGTCGCACGGGTTGATCGCGATGAGTATTCAGGATATCCGCAAGCTCGGCCAGCGTGGTCGGCGTACGCCACGCTTGGCCGTCGCCGTCCACCGAGACCGGTACCGCCGATCGCTGCGCCGCCCGTGGAAAAGGAATCGCGACGGCGGCAGGTAGCTGCGCTGCGCAGACGTCGTCTTCCTTGCACTTCATCCGCTGCTCCTCGTCAGTGGCAGTCCAATCCGACGCGAACGTTTTCATGCCCGTCATGATGGCGCGGTAGCCGGTACAACGGCACAGGTTGCCGTCAAACGCATCCTCGATTTCCTTTTTAGTGGCCTTCGGATTGTTGACGATGAACTCCGACATGTTCATCACGAAGCCAACGCTGCAGTATCCGCACTGGCTGCCGTTATTTAGCGCGAGCCTGTGCGCGACCGGGTTCACGCCGTCGTGAGAATGCTCCGACGGGCAATCGGCGATATTTTTGACGAGATTTACGGATGCAGAAGCGCGTTTCGTTCTGGGCATTTCTTTGATTGCCTTGAGCACGGAATTGCGCTTTTTCTCGGCAGCGTTTTTGGCGGCGGTGAACACGTGCGAATGGTGCCCACCGATCGGAGCCGCGGCCCGCGACGCCGTGTGCGTATGCTGCAAAAACTGCGAATCGGGATTGCGCACAGCGCCGGTGCCCTCGACCGTCGTGATGACGAGCCCGCCCAGCGCGCAGACTGGCCGCAGGCAGGAGTTAATCGCGCGATGCTCGGGTGCCCTTTCCGCTACATTCCACCGCGAAAGGATCACGGTGCAACCGCCGCAGCCTCCCTGGCCGCACGGCTTCTTCGGGCCGGCGAGCGCGACATCCGGCGAACGCAGGTAGTCGATCAGCAGCAGATCGGCAGGTGGATTCTCGATAGTGATCAGTCTGCCGTTTAGGTGGAATGAGACTTGCTGGAGCATGCGTGACATCCTGTCAAATAGTGTCTGCTGTAATGATCGTTCCTCCCTGTCGGACCAGGGCAGGTTGTACTTGGCCGATCGAGCTCATATACGGCCTCCAGACGTCATCACTGGGTTGTTGTTTCTTTACTAACAGTAGTACAGATTTAATTTATAGTACAGATTTTTTTTCTGACCGTTCATCTCGACCGGCACTATCTCCTTGAACGGAATTCCGTCGGAATCAATGTTGTTCAGCGGGTTCCAAAGGTTCCAGGTAAGGCCCTCGTACTGCTGGCCGTCCGGGGGCTCGTCGTGCGCATAAAGCCAGCCAAGCAGGTTGTCGAACGAGCGGTTTTCCAGCATCAGCACGACGATGTGCTGAATGTTCTTCAAGGCATCCGCACGCGGTTCCAGACGTTGGTAATCTGATTTGTCGCTCATGGTTCACCCTCGCTGGATGCGCCCGTCGACGCAACCCGCCGCTGTCAGGGAAGCAATGAACATATCTGCACTGGACGAACGTGGTAAGCCTGTGCGTGGCGAATTAACAGTCACGCAGCGATTAAGGTCTGAAGCTCTTCTCGATCGTGCGTTTTCCGGGAAGACTTCTGGGCTTCAGCATGGCGGAGCGCTGTCTCCCTGTTGATTTGGGAAGATATGAATTCGTCCAGTGCACCAGACATGGGGAAAATATTGTGATTGTTATTCAATGCTTCGTGTTCTGTCTCCAAATCAATGGCACTGCAGTTTGAGCGGTACTCATGATGGTTGCGGCGTCTGGTTCCGATCCGTCGTTCAGCAAACGGAGGCGCACGAGGGAAAATGGGTACTGTTTGCGTACGACCCACACAAAGAAGCTTACTTATACATCGGTGGTGACTGAAGTGCAGATCAGGGACGGGGCTGAGCGACTTCGGCGCATCGACCACTGGTATGGCGGCGTCATACAGGGAGAAAACCACCGTTTGATCGAAATGATAGCCGGAGATGCCACAGTCGATTATCCCACGAATGAACTGGTCGATCGCAAGCAGGATCGAATGGTATTTTGGAAGAATGGATGCACACCGAAACAGCACAATGCTCCAAAGGCTGTCGCGAGTGTGTCTGAGGAAGGTCAGCCATGAGAGTCCACCGTCATAAGGCTTCGGGCGATAGTGCTTGGCGAGCACGCGTCTGACTACGTCTTTGTCGATGTTGACTTCGAATGCTTTGTTGATCTGCTGCGCGATCCGGGGGCAGCCAAACTGGAGTATAAGCAGAATAAACGCCCTTTTGATCGCTCGTCAACGGATCATCCACCGGTAACGAAGGGACCTGCGCCCTGTCACCACCCCGAAATCTTGCCCCATTCCCGTAGGGTCAAAATACACATCTCACTCGCTGGGCTTAAGTTTTAAGGGGTCAACCCGAGGCTTTCAACACCCGCCCAAGCCTTGACCAATACGAAAACGAAGCGAGCACGCTGAGAGATCCGAACACGGCTAGCACTTCATTCACCCTTGCCCGAGAGAAGCCAGAACCGGTGGGATGTCTCGCTACCGTCAATCCAACGAACGACGTTACCACCGAAGACAACGAAAAACAGCATGGCCGCGGCATAATGAACGTTAATTGCGTGGGGTTCAAGGCTTATGAAAACTTTATTGGCCGGGTATTCGATTCTAATGAATAACCCGGAAAGTCAAATTGAGACGCGGTCCAATAGGAATCTTAGATTTAGGAATTGCATGTA
>Ga0209578_10003593_pt1 | contig 11705 bp, 11 predicted proteins | sample tdAd472_FD_187127 | JGI IMG/M metagenome (GOLD analysis project Ga0209578, IMG submission 187127) | Marine sediment microbial communities from the Atlantic coast under amendment with organic carbon and nitrate - tdAd47.2 (SPAdes)... | ecosystem: Environmental > Aquatic > Marine > Coastal >...
ATCAAGAAAAAACCTTCGGCTTCAAACCGATCGATTAGGATTTCATTTGGTTTGCCATGGATGACGGAAAAATTTTGGCATTATTTCCCATTGCATTGAAAAATCTTTAAATTCATGAGATAGATAAAGCATCGGTTCCCAAACCGATGGACGCATTTTTTTTACTGATCGAAGGAGAAGATGTTATGTCTTTTTTTAAAAACAAGAAATTTCAAGCCTCTGCAGCCGTCATATCCGCAATCGTTTTAATTTTGGCGGTTGTCCTGGTTAAGTATTGCAGCCGAAGAGCCATTTATCAACCGCCTTCTGAAGCCGGAGAACCGGAAGGGATTACGTTTTTCGATCTGGGTGAAAACTCCGAATTTTCCAGTGACGTTAGAGAGAAGCTAAAAGACAGACTCGGCGCCGATGCCATTGAACGTTGGAATACGTTGGATTTAAGTATAAACTACCATGGGTTTTTGCGGAAATTTTTCCCGGAATTACATGAAATAAACAAAAAGTTGAATTCTCCCCTTGGTGAACGCGTGGAACATAATACCATAAAATTGGCGTATCGTTATGCTCGAAAGAGGAATGTTCCGTTCAATTACGTTGAGTTGGTTTTTTCAAACTACACCAAAAAACCGCTGTATTTTTATATAAAATCCAAACAAGAAGGATCCAATATCATCGATGTGGTGACAAAAAAATACGGAAAAGCAAAAACCGTTCACTGGGTGGGTGAAAAGGGTAGGTCATTATACTGGGAGAATAGCCGATCAATTTTAATTATATCGATCCATGACGACCGGTATGGCAACCTTGAATATCATACCATGATCTATTACGTTCCCAATCTGGAAGAATTGTTATCCAGAGAGCTGCAGCAAAGGGAGCACACAGAAGAAGAGATAAAGAAAACCGGTAAAACGGCCTTCTGATTTGGTCGTAGCCATAAAAAAATCAGGCTCTGAAACTAGGGGGTGGATGGTGAATCGAACCATAAAATGGGTGTTAATCATCGGTGGCGGCTTGATAGTTGTCTTTGTCGCAGCCTTGGTCCTTATTCCGAGATTTATCGATGTCAAACGATACAAACCTCAGATTGAAGCGGAGGTATCCAAAGCCACGGGACGTACCTTCACCCTGGGTGATGACCTTCGTCTTTCTCTGTTCCCCTGGGTCGGCGTATCGTTTTCCGACCTTCATCTGGGGAGTCTACCCGGGTTTGAAGAGAAAGACTTTGTGGTTGTGAACTCTTTTGATGTAAGGGTCAAGCTGTTTCCGCTTCTGTTTAAGGACATTCAGGTCAAGCGTTTTATTTTAAACGGTGCACGTGTGGTTTTGGAAACGCGTAAAGACGGCCGGGTCAACTGGGAATTGAAAGCAAAATCCGAGCCCGGTGTTTCTCAAAAAACGCCTCAGGCGGTCGAAGAATCCTCCGGGGACGTGACCGGAACCGGCCTCGTTCTCAAAGGGCTTACCGTGGGGGAATTGGCCGTTACAGACGGATCCGTTGTCTGGCTGGATCATGGTAAAAAAACACGCAAGGAGATCTCTGATATAAGCCTTCGGCTTCAAGATGTCTCCATGGATCGTCCGGTTCGGTTGACCTTCTCCGCCCGTCTCGACAAACAGTCTTTTTCCATTCAGGGGAGCGTGGGGCCCACCGGGAAAGCCCTGGGGAAAGGAACCATTCCGCTGGATCTTACGGCCAGCATTCCGGGACAAATGGATGTGGGACTCAAGGGCAATGTCGTGGATCCGGCGGTTCGCCCAAAATTTGACATCGACGTTCAGGTATCTCCGTTTTCGCCTCGAAAACTTCTGGATGCCATGGGAAAATCCTTTCCTGTGGCGACATCCGATCCCAGGGCCCTGAGTCTCATGGCCCTCAAAGCCGAGATCAAGGGAGATGCCGAAAAGGTTTCGGTTTCAAGGGGCGTCATGGATCTGGACGGTTCGAAACTGAAAATTTCCATGGAGGCCGGCAACTTTTCAAAGCCCTCGGTGAGCTTTAAGTGTGACCTGGACCAGATCGATTTGGATCGATACCTGCCGCCACCCAGCCCGGAAAAAAGGGTGGAGAAACAGCCGAAGACCGCCGCTGCCCAGGTGAAAAAAAAGACCGACTACTCATCGCTGCGCAGACTTTCCGTAGACGGTACGGCGAAAATCGGAAGCCTCAAGATCAAGGGTGCTAAAATTGAAAATGTTCATCTCAAGCTCATGGGGAAACATGGGGTTTTCAATCTGCGTCCCATGACCATGGCGCTGTATCAGGGCGATCTGTCGGGCCATGGGCGTTTCAGTGTGCAAACAGATGTGCCGCGGACAAATGTCCAAGTGACATTAAACAGCGTGCAGGCGGGCCCGCTTTTTACGGATGTTTTAAAAAAGGATTTTCTCGAAGGGAACCTGAAGGCAAACATCGATCTCACCATGACGGGGGATGATGCGAAACAGATCAAAAAGACCTTGAACGGGAACGGCAACCTCCTGTTTAAAGACGGCGCCATAAAAGGCATCGATATAGCGGGGATGGTAAACAACGTCCAAGCCGCCTTTGGCCTGGCCGAGAAGGCCGGAGGGACGCAGCGAACCGACTTTAGCAAACTGGATGTGCCGTTTACCGTCAAACAGGGGCTTGTCAATACCACCAATACGACCCTCATATCACCGCTCATTCGATTGACCGCTTCAGGAACGGCGGATCTTGTCAGCGAGAACCTTGATTTTAGGGTAGAACCCAAGTTCGTCGGCACCCTCAAGGGGCAGGAGGACTCCCAGGAGCGTTCCGGACTGATGGTTCCGGTGCTGGTCACCGGCACGTTTTCTTCCCCGAAATTTCGTCCGGATTTTGAAAGGATCCTCAAACAGAAAATAGAACAAAACCTTCAGGATTTGCAAAAACAATTGCTGCCGGGGGATGGTCAAAAGGGTGAGCCCCAAGACATCGGTGAACAGATCAAGGGACTTCTCAAGGGGTTTGGGAATTAATGGAGACTCCATTTCCAGGGATATATATTGGGTTGTTAAAAACCGGGTCCTCTGGGCCCTGATTCTTTTAACTCGAGCGTCGCTTCATTGTCGCCAGGGCAATGGTGCCGAGTATGATACCGCCCCCTAAAAGGGTTCTTGTATCCGGAATTTCTCCAAGCAAAAAGAAGGCGAAAATGATTCCGTAAACCGGCTCCAGGCATGCGGTAATGCTGGCCAGCTGGGTCTTGATATGAACGAGACTCTTGATGAACAACACATGGGCCACGGCTGTACAAAAGATGCCGAGGATCGGCAGCAAGACATAATCCGCCGGCCGGAGCACCCAATCTTCAAGAAACAGAAAGGGAAGCAATATCAGGGTTGCCATTCCGTTCTGGCAGCATACCATCAACATCGGAGGATAGGTGCGCACGTATTTTCGATTTAATATGGATAGAACGGCAAATGTGAACCCCGATAGGGTTCCCCAAATTGCGCCAAGGGTGATATGATTTTGAAAATCGAATGACGGAATAACCAGGAGCAACCCGAAAACAACGGAACCTGCCGTCAAAATATCGAAGAGGCGAATTTTTTCTTTGAAGAAAATCGGTTCCATAAACGTGACGAATATGGGGAATGTAGAGAATGTGAGCAGACCCACGGCAACTGTGGAAATCTGAATCGAGTGAAAGAACGTGATCCAATGCACGGCCAATATCACCCCGAGCAAAATAAGAACGAAAAAATCCCGGCTCGACTTTACACGAAATGGTATTTTGAAGACGGCGAGTATTATGCCCAGCGTAAGGGTGGCAAAAAAGGTCCTTCCAAATACAATGACCAACGGCGGCAGGGTTAAAAACTTTCCGAACAGACCGGAGAGCCCAAAAAGGATTACAGCGATATGTATTTCGAGCAAGCCATGTCTTTTCATGGGATTCCCAACGATTTTATGAAAAACGGAGGTTGAACGGGGCCCTGCTATAGATCTTTAAAGGCTGGCACATTTTTGTTAACAATGCTATGGATCCACCAGACAAAAGCGACCTCGCAAATCAGGCTTGGACCTCACGTGTTTTAAGTTATGCATGAATCCATTACAAAATCGATCCGGGACGGAAGAACAGTGACACTTGTCGGTGTTCTCGTCAATACAATTTTAATTATACTGAAGCTGATGACCGGGATATTCGGCAACAGTCAGGCCCTCATCGCAGATGCCGTCCATTCGATTTCCGATCTTTTTACGGATATAGCGGTTCTCATCGGCCTCCAGATTCGGTATAAACCGCCGGACGAGAAGCATCATTTCGGTCATGCCCGGGTTGAAACCTTGGCAACTTCTTTTGTGGGGATCATCCTCATCGGAACGGCATTGTACCTGGGGATCGACGCTGCCTTCAATATCTACAGCCACACCGAATCCCATCCCACGGTGCTGGCGTTGATGGGGGCCGGAGTGTCCGTGGTATTGAAAGAAATCCTTTATCAGTACACCATTCGCACCGGACGGCGCATCAAAAGCCAGTTGATTGTGGCCAACGCGTGGCATCACCGTTCAGATGCCCTGTCTTCGGTGGCTGTTTTGGTGGGCGTCGCTGGAACTCAAATACGGCCGTCATGGTATTTCCTCGACGCCTTCGCAGCACTTTTGGTCTCCTTTTTTATCGTAAAAGTCGGCCTGGAAATTTTAAAAGAGGCGTTGCATGAATTCACCGATACCGCCCCTGGGGGCGAAGTCATCGACCGGATCATGAACTGTGCCCTGACCGTAAACGGGGTGAACGCCGCCCATGATCTCAAAGTACGTACTTCCGGGGGCCGTTATCAAATGGAAATACACATTGTCGTCGATGGCCGGCTGACCGTAATAGAAGGGCATAAGGTGGCAAAGGCTGTGGAACACTGCCTGGCCGAAGATGTAGGAAACTTCGACCATATCACCGTCCATGTGGACCCGGATATTTCCTGAGCAAATAAAAATAAGGATTAGATATGAAACCGAATCGATTACTCTATCTTTCCCAGGAGGATGTGGTCTCCGTGGGACTGACAATGACTGAAATTATCGAAACCCTGGAAGTCGCTTTCCGGGAAAAAGGTCACGGAAATACGGAAATGCCCCCCAAACCGGGGATTCATCCCGGTGGTGAAGACAATTTTATTCACGCCATGCCGGCATACATTCCAGCTTTGAACGCAGCGGGGGTTAAGTGGGTGAGTGGTTTCCCGGGGAACCAAAAGAAAGGATTGCCCTACATTACCGGTCTGCTCATCCTCAATGACCCTGAAACCGGAATTCCTATTTCGGTGATGGACTGTGTGTGGATTACAGCCGTTCGAACCGGTGCGGCCACGGCACTGTCTGCGCGCCATCTGGCCCGTCCGGAATCGTCGGTGGTCGGTGTGCTGGGATGCGGCGTTCAGGGGCGCACCAACGTGGAGGCGCTGAATACGCTGTTTCCCCTGAAACGCGTCATGGCTTACGATGTAAACACCGAAGCCGTCCGTGGATATGCAGACGAAATCGGTTCACGGTTGAACCTGGAGGTGATTCCGGTGGGAATACCGCGGGAAGCGGTGACCGGCTGTGACATTGTCGTGACCGCAGGGCCGATTCTAAAAACACCCCATGCCACCATCCAGACCGGGTGGCTGGACGAGGGCGCTTTTGCCTCACTGGTCGATTTTGACTCCTACTGGCATCCCGATGCCATGCAGGCGGCGGCCAAGTTCTGTACCGATGACACACCGCAGCTGCGACAATATCAGCAAATGGGCTATTTCCAGAATATTCCTGAAATTCATGCTGATTTGGGAGAACTGGTCACCGGACAAAAACCGGGAAGAGAGACCTCGGGAGAACGGACCCTGACAGCCAATCTCGGACTGGCCATAGATGACATGGCCGTGGCGCCCATAATTTTTCGCAAAGCTGTGGAAAAAGAACTCGGCACCTGGCTGCCGCTCTAAAGGGTGTTCCGTCCGGTTCATCCCACACTCGAGGAGCCGACAAATTTTCTACGGGCGATTCCGGGTCATGGAGAGAATGCATTATAACTTGACTAAAGAGCATCTATTTAATAGAAGTTCTGTAATAACGTCGTAAAAAAACATCTTTGAATTCATCGATGCTAACGAATTTCTAAACCTCCGAAACACCTATTTGCCCTTATGGCTGAATTGGTCTTACGACATGTATCCAAAAGATTCGGTGGTCTTCTGGCTGTGGACAACCTGGACCTTGAGGTCCCGGAAGGCAGAATACTGAGCTTGATCGGTCCCAATGGGGCCGGCAAGACCACGGTCTTCAACATGATTACCGGCGTATACCCCCCCAGTGACGGAACCATTTCCTATGACGGCAGAAAACTCAACCATTTGAGGAGCAGCCGTATCATCCGCCGCGGCATTGCCCGGACGTTTCAGAATATTCGCCTGTTCAAATCCATGACGGTTCTCGAAAATGTCCAGGTGGGGATGCACTGCCGGACCCAGAGCGGTGCATTCCGGGCCCTGTTCAAATCACCCTTTACAATCCGGGAAGAGAAAGAAATTACCGAAAAATCCGTGGAGATCCTGGATTTTTTGGGTTTGGCCGACTACCGGAACGAATATGCCTCAAATTTACCTTACGGCGGCCAGCGCCGGCTGGAAATCGCCAGAGCCGTGGCGACCCAGCCCAAAACCTTACTCCTTGACGAGCCTGCAGCCGGGATGAACCCCAGCGAAACTGCGGAGCTGATGGACTTGATCCTTAAGCTGCGCGATACGGGACTCACCATTTTTCTGGTGGAACATGACATGCGTCTGGTCATGGGCATTTCAGAAATGGTTATTGTTCTGGACCACGGCCAGAAGATCGCCCAAGGGGACCCCAAAGAGATTCAGCAAAACGAGAAAGTGATCGAGGCCTATTTGGGAACCAAAGCCAAAACTAAAGGTTAGATTTTGTAGTTTTTGGTTCGATTGTTTTTTTTATTAACGATCCACAAAGTAAAAGGAGGTAGTATATGAAAAGAGTCGGAATTTTCGTGTTGTGTTTGATAATGGTAATGGGATTCCATAGCATGGCTTTGGCAAAAACACTGAAAATCGGTACGCTGAGCCCGCTGACCGGGCCGTATGCCCAGGATGGTACGGATATCCTTCAAGGTGCCAAGACAGCTGTGGCTGTGTTCGAAAAAACGAGTGGTATTCCCTGGTATGATAAGATTGAGGTGGTACCCGGTGACAGCGCCTGCGACGGAGGCAAGGCAACCATGGCAGCAAACAAGTTGATCAACAGCGGTGTGCACGCGGTGGTTGGCGCCTACTGTTCATCAGCCACCATTCCGGCCTCTATTCCGCTCAACCAGGCCAATATCGTCCAGATTACACCGGCATCCACCCATACAGACGTTACCGGTCGCGGCTTCAAGCAAATTTTTCGAATGCCGCCCCGTGACGACGTCCAGGCCTGGTCCACGGTGAAGTTCCTGGAAGATGGGCTTAAGATAAAAACTCTGGCTCTGATTGATGATCGCCAGACTTACACCGTCGGCCTAACTGAAAATATCACCAGGTTCGCCGGGCACAATAAAAAAATCAAAATAGTCGCCCTGGAGCACATCACTCCCGGTGACAAGGACTTTACCGCCGTCCTGACCAAATTGAAAAGATTGAACCCCGATGTCATCTACATGGGCGTTTACCAACCTGAAGGCTCATTGATGGTGCGGCAGGCCAAGTCTCTGGGCATTAAGGCCAAGATGTTGTCGGAAGATGCAGTCTTTCATCCCAAATTTATCGAGGTGGGCGGAAAAGCTGCTGAAGGCACATTCCTCACCTTTGCCAAAGCGCCGGAAACCCAGGAGCGCAAGGATTTTGAAAAAACATATAAAAAGATGTGGAACGTTGAAACCATTGGTTCATATGGATACTATGCCTATGATGCAGCCATGATTCTTTTGGAAACTGTCAAAAAATCCGGCACAGATACGAACAAGATGGTCGAGACCCTCCGAAATACTACCTGGAAAGGTGTTACGGGTGAAATCAAGTTCGACGAGAAGGGTGACCGTAAACTGGCTCACATCATCTGGATCGTCAAAGACGGCAAGTTCGTACCGTACTGGGATCCGTTGACCGAAAAATACTTCTAAACCCCAAGTTTGGACCAAGGGCCCTTGGCCCTTGGTCCACGTCCGGATGTTTTCCATAAAAAAGTACATACAGTGCGATGAAAAAGATAAGGATTTCCTCCTGTGGATAACGCATCGTTTATCATTCAGCAGTTGATCAACGCCATTTTTTTGGGCAGCATCTATTCTTTGATTGCCCTGGGCTACACCATGGTCTACGGCATCATAGAACTGATCAACTTTGCCCATGGTGAGCTGTTTACCGCCGGCGCCTTCATCGGGATCATCGTTCTGGCGGCACTGCAAAATATCGGCTTCGTAGAAACTCATTTTGTCCTGACCCTCATTCTTGTTTTCGGCATGGCCATGGCCTATGTGGCGGTGCTTGGCGTGGCCATCGAGCAGGTGGCCTACAAGCCCCTGCGAAAGGCATCCCGCCTGGCCGCCATTCTGAGCGCCCTGGGCATGTCGATTTTTTTGTCCAACGGGATGATGCTCAGCCAGGGCGTTTCTGACAGGGCATACCCGGCGATTTTGGGTATGGACGGATTTTCAATTCTGGATGCCAGGATAACGTACGGGCAAATCTTTATCATTGTATTGTCGTTGGTTTTAATGGTGGCTCTGAACATGTTCGTGAACTGGAGCAAGCTGGGCAAGGCCATGCGGGCCACAGCTCAAAACCAGACCATGGCCCGGATGCTGGGCATCGATATCGACAGAACCATCCGGGTCACGTTTATGATCGGACCGGCTCTGGGGGCAGCGGCCGGTGTGATGGTCGGCATGTATTACGGTTCCGTCCGTTTCGACATGGGCTTTATTTATATGATCAAGGCCTTTGCCGCAGCGATTCTGGGGGGTATCGGATCCATCCCCGGCGCTGTGTTGGGTGGAATGATCATCGGCGGGGTCGAGGTTCTTTGGTCGGCCTTTCTGCCCAGTGAGTGGAAGGATGTCACGACATTTGTGGTTCTGATTCTGGTACTTTACTTTCGGCCGAGTGGTATTCTGGGTGAACATGTCAGCGAGAGCAGGGTATAAAATGGCCAAAAGCGATTTTAAAAAATTTATCATCTACTCTCTGTTTTTGGGCATTCTCATATTGCCCATGGTCGGCTTTCCCGGCAGAAGTTTCGAAACTTCCCGGGCATTTACAATATGGGGAGGAATCGTCGGGATTCTGGCCCTCTGGCTATTGAACAAGACCGTTCGACGCAGCGACATGTACCAGAGAACTGCAGCCCATCTTGCACCGTTTAGAAACACTGTCTTGAGAAAATTTTCCAAGTTTCCCACCAAGTACTACATTCTTGCGCTAATGATTGCCGTGGCGGCCTACCCGCTGCTGGCCGACAACTATATGATCGACGTGGGCATCACCTGCCTGATTTATATCGTCCTGGGGCTGGGCCTCAATATCGTTGTGGGGCTCGCCGGTCTGCTCGATCTGGGGTATATCGCCTTTTATGCCGTAGGTGCTTACAGCTATTCCCTGCTCAACCTACATTTCGGAATTTCTTTCTGGCTCGCTCTTCCCATCGGGATGGTTATCGGGGGCATCTTCGGCTGCATCATCGGATATCCGACCCTCAAGATGCGGGGAGACTATCTGGCCATCGTTACCATGGGGTTTGGCGAGATTATCCGGCTGGTCCTGAACAACTGGGACAAACTGACCAAAGGCCCCAACGGACTGCTGGGCATGGCTAAACCGGCGGTGATCTATCCTGCCTTTACAGAAGGCGGACTGAAGTGGGTTGCCTATTCACTCAAGTCTCTGCACGCGCTCTACTACTTAATGTTTATCATCGCCGTACTGACGGTTATCGGCGTCCGACGACTCGACAACTCCCGTATCGGTCGGGCCTGGGTCGCCATCCGGGAAGACGAGGTGGCCGCCGAACTGTCCGGTGTGCCCACCACCTGGCTGAAACTGTTGGCCTACGCCCTGGGCGCCGCATTCGCATCGGTGGTGGGGGCGTTCTTTGCCGCCAAGCTCAGCTACACCAACCCCAATTTTTTTATTTTCATGGAATCCTGTATTGTACTGTGCATCGTTGTTCTCGGGGGTGTAGGGAGTATCCCCGGGATCATCCTGGCCGGCATTATTTTAATCGCCGTTCCGGAAGTTTTCAGAGAATTGCAAAACTACCGAATGCTTGCGTTTGGTCTGGCAATGGCGGCCATGATGGTTTTGCGGCCCGAAGGGTTGATTCCGGCATCACGGCGCAAGCGGGAGCTTCATGAAACCGATCAATTTACTCCCGAGGATTTAAAAGATGGCGGTTAAAGCACCGATTCTCGAACTCGAAGATGTGCACACATACTACGGAAATATCCATGCCTTAAAAGGTGTATCCTGCACCATACCGTCCGGCGACATCGCGTGTCTGATCGGTGCCAACGGTGCCGGCAAAACGACCACCCTGCTAACCATATTCGGTGTTCAGCGGGCACACCGGGGTAAAATAAAATTCAAAGGTCGTCCCATCCACCATCTTCGCCCCGAACAGGTGGCGGCACAGGGGATATCCCAGGCACCGGAAGGTCGACAGATCTTTCCCCGCATGACAACTCTGGAAAATCTGGAGATGGGGGCCTATCTGCGCAGCGACAAGACGGCAGTGGAAAACGATATGGAATGGGTGTTCGGTCTTTTCCCGGTGTTGAAAGATCGGACCCAGCAACTGGGAGGGACCTTGAGCGGGGGAGAACAGCAGATGCTGGCCATCGGCCGGGCGCTGATGTCACGACCGGAGCTCTTATTGCTGGACGAGCCCTCTCTGGGGTTGGCGCCCAAACTGGTGGAGCGCATTTTTGAGACGATTTTGGAAATCAATAAAAAAGGCGTGACCATCTTTTTGGTGGAGCAGAACGCTCACATGGCGCTGACCATCTCCAACACCGGATACGTCATGGAGACCGGCAAAATCGTTTTAACCGACCATGCGGCTTCGCTTTTGAAAAACGAGAAAGTTAAAAAAGCTTACTTGGGTGAATAACGCCTGAAAGCAATATAAAAAATCTTCAAAAAAATTATTTTAATCCGCAAAAAGCCGCTCCATTCAAGAGATAACGACGGTTCGTCTGCATAAGACTAAAAAATATAAGGTTTTTCTTGATTTTATAAATTAGATATTGTAACTGAATCATATTCACTGTAGCTTGCTTGTGCTAATTTTTTAACATCAGAAAAGGGGGTGCGATGACTAAGGCAGACTTAATTGAAAAAATGGCTAAAGATTCGGGTATATCCAAGGTCGCGGCTAAAGCGGCATTGGAATCATTTGTTGACGGTATTATAGTGGGTCTCAAGAAAAGAAACAGCAAAGTAACTCTGGTAGGCTTTGGAACATTCCGGAAGGTCTATCGAAAAACCCGAATGGGACGTAATCCACAGACCGGTGAAAAAATTAAAATCAAGGGCAGAAATACGGTGACCTTTAAGCCGGGGAAAAATCTCAAATAAAAATTGAGCGTAGCATTTTTTTCCTGAACTGTCGCATACCTCAACCGCTTGCGGCGGGCAATCCCTTTGCCTCCTCTCCTCGGAGAGAGAGGCAGAGAGAGGGATAGATTCGCGTTATCCTTTAACAGACACCGCCGAATGCG
>Ga0209578_10003595_pt1 | contig 11699 bp, 8 predicted proteins | sample tdAd472_FD_187127 | JGI IMG/M metagenome (GOLD analysis project Ga0209578, IMG submission 187127) | Marine sediment microbial communities from the Atlantic coast under amendment with organic carbon and nitrate - tdAd47.2 (SPAdes)... | ecosystem: Environmental > Aquatic > Marine > Coastal >...
TGGCCCTGCTCTGCGCGGGGCCGGTGTTCGTCAGCGCCGCGCAGCGCACGCGGGCGCTGAGCGCCTCCATGGACAGCCTGGTCGCGCTGGGGACGGTCGCGGCCTACGGGTTGAGCTGGCACAACCTGGTGCGCGGCGGAGCCCTGCACTTCGGTGTGGTGTGCATGATCCTCGGCTTCGTGCTCCTGGGGCGCGCCCTCGAGGCGCGGGCCCGCGCGCAGACCGGGGGAGCGCTGCGCACGCTGATGAGTCGAATCCCACCCCAGGTCCAGCGGCTGGTCGCCGGGGAGCTGGAGCGGGTTCCGCTGAGCGCGATCCAGACCGGGGAGCGCGTGCGCGTGTTGCCCGGTGAGGTCGTGCCCGTCGACGGCGAGGTCGTCGCTGGCGCGAGCGAAGTCGACACCGCGGCGTTGACCGGTGAGAGCCTCCCGCGCGCGGTGGGCCCCGGCGATCCGGTGCACGCGGGGACCCTCAACCTGGCCGGGAGCCTCGACGTCGACGTGGGCGAGGTCGGCCCCGACACCCGCTGGGGGCAGGTCCTGGCCCTGGTCGAGCGCGCCCAGGGCACGCGGGCGCGGGTCGAGCGCGAGGTCGACGTGTGGGCCGCGCGCCTGGTCCCGCTGGTGCTGCTCGTGGCCCTGGGGTCGACGGTGGGCTGGACGCTGGCCGGCTCGGGCCTGGGGCAGGCGCTGTTGATCGGCGTGGCCGTGCTGGTGGTCGCCTGCCCCTGCGCGCTGGGGTTGGCGACCCCGACCGCCGTGGTGGTCGCGGTCGGCCGCGCGGCGACCCGCGGGATCCTGATCCGCGACGCGCGCGCGCTGGAGGGTCTGGCCCAGGCGCGGCGGGTGGTGTTCGACAAGACGGGCACGCTCACCGACGGGGCCTTCGGCCTCGAGGCGTGTGTGGCGCTGGGCGACGTCGAGCCGGCGGCGATCCTGCGCCGGGCCGCCGCCCTCGAGCAGCACAGCGAGCACCCCCTGGCGCGGGCGATCGTCGCCGCCGCCGAGGGCGTGGTGCCCGTGGCCAGCGGGGTGATGGTTCACGTGGGCGGCGGGATCGAGGGGCGCGTCGACGGCGAGCGGGTGCGGGTCGGATCTCCTCGCTGGCTGGCGGCCATGGGCGTCGAGGGCGACCTCGAGTCCGTGCTCGGCGGCGGGGTCGGTGTGGGGGTCGCCTGCGGCTCCACGCTGGTGGGCGCCTTGCGCCTGCGCGACGCGGCGCGGCCGGGCGCCGCCGCCGCCGTCCGCGAGCTGCGCGACCGCGGGCTCGAGGTCAGCCTGCTCACCGGGGACCGCGCCGCCGTCGCCGAGGGCCTCGCCCGCGAGCTGGGGATCGAGGACGTGCGCGCCGAGGTCGACCCCGCCGACAAGGCCGAGGTCGTCGAGCGCTACGAGCAGGCCGAGCCGACGGTGATGGTCGGCGACGGGATCAACGACGCCGCGGCCCTCGGCATGGCGCGGGTGGGGGTGGCCCTCGGCGGCGGGACGGACGCCGCCAAGCAGCAAGCCCAGGTCGTGCTCCTCGGCGACGACCCGCTGGCGTTGGTCGCAGCCCTCGACCTCGGGCGGCGCACGTTGCGGACGATTCGCGTAAATCTTATCTGGGCATTCGGTTACAACCTGGTCGCGATCCCCCTCGCCGGGCTGGGGGTGATCTCGGCCAGCTGGGGGGCCGCGGCCATGGCGCTGAGCTCGGTGGCCGTAGTCAGCAACAGCCTGCGCCTGCGCAGGGCCTGAGGGCCATCGCGGGGACGCCCCCGTTTTGCCTGGGAGCCTTGGAGATAGGCCTTTGCATTGGGGTCATCCGGTGCTAACCTTTGGCCCTCGAACCGGAGGAGCCCCCGTGGGAGTCCCAAGAAAGCGTCACTCGCACAGCCGCGTCCGCACCCGTCGGTCGCACTACGCCCTGAACCAGGTCCACCTGTGCGACCCCGAGCCCCAACAGGCCGCCGAGCGGCGTCTGCCGCACACGATCTGCCTCAAGAGCGGCGTCTACGCCGCCGGGCGTCGTCGCACCCGTCGGATCTTCCAGGTCCCCGACGAGTTCGAAGACTAGAGCAGACTCGAAACCCGAACACGTGCAGAACCTGCTGGGTCTCCCCAGCAGGTTCTGCCTATTGGTTCTAAGCCCAATGAAGTGGAGGCTTTGCCCCAGGTCGAGCCAGACAGTGTCAAGCACTCAAGACACCCCACCAACGGTGTTTACACGGGTTAAGGCGGAGCACTCCTTGCTCTACCCAGAGCGAACGGAGGTATCCCGATGAGGTTGTTCACCCGTCGCCGACGCGGCTCGACGCTCGTCCTCGTGCTGATCACGGCGACTCTCTTGTCCCTGCTCGCCTTCTCCACCGGAGATTTGGCGCGCTATTCGTCGAACGCGTCGATCGTCGAACGCGACCGAGCGCTCGACACCTACCAGTGCGAGGCCGCCCTCGAAGGCTTGCGCTTGCAGCTGATCCGGCACTACGAGAGCGCCCAAATGGCTCCCCGGAACTGGCTGCAAGCCCTCCAGGACGACCACAACTACCGGGTCTACGGGACGACGCCGTCCTCGGGAACCCCGGGGGTCGTCGACTGGAGCACGATCGCGCTCACCCCACTCAGCCCGCCCCCTGGCTCGGCGGCGGTCGGTGCGGCGACCTACAACGCGCTCCCCGGCGTCCGCGCCTGGATCGACCTCGTCAACTACAAGCAGGGTTGGGTCGAGATCGTGGCCGCGACCGAGGCCGGCGTCGGCGGTCAGGCTGGCGACGACCGCACGCCGGTCAGCGTGCGCATGCGGTTGAACATTTACCGCAACGCGATCTTCGACCTGGTGATGCTCACCGAGACCACCAACTGCATGTTCTGCCACCTGCACATCAAGGGCGACGTCGGCTCGATCGGCTTCTTCCGCCCTGGCTGGGGCAGCGAGAACAGCAACGGCTGGAACAGCGGCAACGGCAGCCAGATCGACGGCGACGTCTACATTGGCGACATTGCCAGCGACGACGGGGAGTCGAGCGCCTTACGGCTCAACAACATTCTCGAGGACCTGACGCAGGTCAACGGCAACGACGTCACCGGCAGCCTGTTCGAGAACTACCGCGGCCCCTACCTCCCCGAGGACACCATCGGCAACGACGGGATCCCCGATTTCCCCAGCTTCGACCCGCAGGAGGCCCAGAACCGGGCGCTCAACGGCGGCGGCGGGATCACGGTCAGCGGCTCCGGCTTCGGCGGCAACTCCTACACCCCCGGCGACACGGGCATGTGGATCGTGCCTCAGGGCGGCGACTGGGACAACGGCGGCGGCCCCGGCTCCGGCGCGCTGGCCACCGCGCCCGCGGACACCAGCGTGATCGACGGGAACCTCGTGATCATTGGCAGCGACGACCCCACGAACCCGATCTCCATCGACGGCAACGTCTACGTCAAGGGCGACGTGATCATCAAGGGCTACGTCGAGGGCCAGGGCGCGATCTATGCGGGTCGCAACCTCTACGTCGCGGGGGATATCAAGTACAAGGACCTCCCGGCCAGCGGCTACCCCCTGGCGGACGACGCGGCTGGGCAGGCGGCGGTGGCCGACAAGGTCAGCGAGCTGCGCCTCGCGGCCCGCAGCAACATCGTGATCGGCGACTGGACCTACAAGGACGACCTCGGCAACATTCAGCGCGTCGCCGAGCGCCAGGGCCAGGACTTCATGAACGCCCAGTTCAGCCTCAACAACACCCGCTACTACGAGGCGGCCAACGACGGCTCGGTGGTCTCCAACGAGCTCAAGCAGGACTCGAACGGCGACTTCATCAACGACCTGGGTGAGGTCGTCGACCCGGACAACGTGGCCGTGGCCAGCGACTCCTCCTGGTTCGGCAACCACTCGGGGCTGAAGGACGAGAACTACGACGCGGCCATCGCCCCGGGCAACCTGGTGCGCACCGGCAGCACCGGCACGGGGACCCCTGGCTCGGCGAGCTTCGACCCCTGGATGTCCCAGAGTGACTTCCGTGGGGTGCTGGGCACCGGGGAATACGACATCATTACCTTCCGTGTTCCTGGGACCGGAAACTCCACCAAGCGCGCCTTCGAGTTGGGCAGCGACTGGGTCAGCCGTAACGGGACGAACCTGCCCGGTGCCCAGCAGAGCGGCAAGAGCCGCTGGTACGACGACGGGGTCAACAGCGACTACGAAATGGTGGTCGAGGGTGGCGGGAACGGCAGCACCTGGAAGGGCGCCTTGATCGCCAAGGACCCGGACGCCGCGGACAAGGTCACCTGGCCGACCCAGGTCCAGCACATCGACGCCTTCCTCTTCGCCAACAAGCGGATCGGCGGCAAGAGCGACTGGGGCAGCATTACGATCAACGGCGGCATGGCGGCGGGTGAGATCGGCGTGCTGGCGCCGGGCTTCCAGCGGACGGTCTTGAACACCGCGAACTGGCGCTACGTGAACAACCACGCGAACAGCGGCACCATTCCCAGCTGGGCGAAGACGATCTACAACACCAACGATCCTCGGCACCCGCAGAACGCCTACGGCGAGAGCTCCCAGAAGACCCGCCTCTACTACGACTACCGCCTGCGCAACGGTGGGTTCGGCTTCGACTTCCTCGCCAAGACCGGCGACACGGTCAACTACCTGCGCGAGGGTCGGATCAGCCCGCCCCAGGGCGCAGGCCCCCCGGGCATGAACCTGTTCCCCAACCAGTAGCTCGGGGACCTTCGACGAAGACGGCCGGCGCGACGCGCCGGCCGTCTTCATTGGTTCGCTGGGGAGGCAGCCCGCTCGAGGACCACCACGGTCTGGTCGTCCTCGGGCGGGGTCGGGGCCTCCTCGAGCAGGCTGGAGATCACCTCCGCGGGGGGCAGGCTCGCGCAGCGCGCGTTCGCCGCCTCCAGGCGGCTGAGGGTGGCCTCGGGATCGCGGTGGTCGTCGGGCAGCAGCCCGTCGCTGAGCAGGATCACGCGCTCGACGCCGACCAGCTCGTTGCGCACCAGGCCCCGGGGGAGCTCGCGGCGTCGCTCGGGTCCGAACCACCCCAGCTTGAGGCCGAACAGCTGCTCGGCCTCGGTCCACCAGGGACCGGCGGCGGTCGTCACGAGGGCGTGGGTCCCGTAGCCGCAGGTCGCGAGCTCCAGCGCCCCGCCCGGGCTCCAGCGGCCGGCGGTCAAGCACAGCGAGTGCTCGAGCACCTCGCACAGGCTCGCGTCCAGCGGGTCGAACAACTCCGGGAACCCCGCGCCGTCGACGAAGGCTCGCCAGCCCGCCGCGAAGACCGCGGCGTGGCGTTCCCAGAGCGCGTTGCCCCGGGCGCCGTGCCCCGCGGCGTCGGCCACGGCGAAGCACAGCCCGCCCTCGGCGGAGAGCTCGAGCACGAAGCGGTCGCCGCCGGGGGCCTCCCCGGCCCAGGGGCGCGACGTCCACCGCGCGCGCCAGGCGCCCAGCTCGAGCCGACCCTCGTCGGGGAGGGCCGGGGACGACCAGCGGCCGAGGTCGGCGCTCACGTCGAGGGGGAGTCCTCGGGGGGCGCCTCGTCCTGCTCGCCAGCGGGCTTGGCGTCCGTGGGTTGCGGGCTCGCGAGGCGACGCGCGAAGGCCTCGCGCGCGCGACGTGCGGCGCCGCCGAGCTTGCTGCGGGCGGCGCGCCAGCGCTCCTCGCTGCGGGTCGGCGCGCGGAAGGCGAGGAGCTGCGCCGCGATCCCTTCGTCGGGGATCGCGAAGTGGCGCATTTCGTCGAAGTCGGGGTAGAGGTCGGGCAGGCCGCAGGCCTTGGCGAGCGCCTCGAGCCCCTCGCGCGCCTCCGGGAGGCGGCCGTAAGGGTCGTGGTCGCGCAGGCGCTCGATCCGCTGCTCCTCGAGGACCTGGGTCAGGTGCTCGGCGTCCTCCAGGTCGCCCAGGGTCGCGGCCAGGGCGCCGGGGTCGCCGCGGGTGGCAGCCAGCTCGGCCTGATCGGGCTCCGGGTCGTCGGGGCCGAGGCCGTAGTCGGGGCAGGAGTGGTAGCGGTCCTGCAGCTCGCCGTTGGCCGCGAAGGCTTCGTAGGCGAAGGCGGAGTCGTCGACGCGGCTGACCGCGATCCCCGGGCAGGCGAGGGCGGCGCAGAGCGGCGCAGCCAGGGGCCACACCTCCTCCATGTAGATCGAGAGCCAGCGACCGCGCGGGCTGCACACGAGGAAGCGCACGCACCCAGGGCCTGGTTGGGTGCCCTCGTCGGTGGTGGGCTCCAGGCCTTCGGCCGCGGTGAGCTCGGCGAGGGCCTCGGCGACGGAGGCTTCGTCGGCGGTGAGCAGGTGCAGGGACCAGGCGCGGTCGGGCATGGGCGGGCTGCTAGTCGTCCGTGACCTGGTCGACCTCGATCTCGGCGTACTCCGGTCCGAGAATCTCGCGGGCCTGGTCGAGGAATTCGGGGTTGCACTGGAGCTCGGAGAGCTCGGGGCTGAGGTCTCCCGAGAGGATCGTGCGCACCGTCTCCTTGAGCTTGGCGCGGTCGTCGCTGGCGATGATCCCGTCGAGCTTCTCCTTGTAGAGCTGATACTGCTTGAACTTCGAGAGGGCCTTGGAGACGTCTGCGTAGGCGGTGCCCTCCTGCAGCTCCTCAGGGAAGGACTCGAGGAACTCCACGGCGCGCTTGTAGTCGCCCTCGAACACGAAGTCCTTGGCGTCGCCGACCGCCTTCTCGGCGAGGAAGGCGCAGGTCTCTTCGACCTCGGCCGGGGTCTGGGGCGCCTTGTAGCGGTGTTGGTGCCACTCCAGCTTGCCGTCGCCGACGTTCACCACCTCGACGCCGCCGTCGCCGGTGTCGCCGCCGCCGCCGGTGCCGTCGCCACCCCCGCTGGTGCCGTCGTCGGTCCCCGAGCCAGCGTTCGTGCCGCCGCCACCGTCTGCCTGCGTCCCGCCACCGGAGATCCCGTAGAGCACCCCGCCGATCACGGCGATCGAGACCACGAGGATCGCGACCAGAGTCACGGCGGTCTTGCTGCTGGACTGGCCCGCGTGGCGCGCGCTCGAGCGCGCTCCTGCGCGCTCGGAGAGGGTCTTGCGCCCCGAGGCGCGACCCGCGCGCCGGCTCGAGACCCCTCCGGTGCGTTTGGATCGCTTGGACGGAGCCTTCTTGCCCCCGGGGGCCTGCGAGCTCGGCCCCATGCTCTGTTCGATCCCAGACTCGGGCGCGAGCGGATTGGGCGCGCCGAACGCGGAGGCGCCGGGCAGACCGAAGCCCGACCCGCCAGGTGGCGGCGCGCCGAAGCCGGAGCCGCCGGGCGCGCCGAAGCCGGAGCCGCCGGGCGCGCCGAAGCCGGAGCCGCCGGGTGCGCCGAAGCCGGAGCCGCCGGGTGCGCCGAAGCCGGAGCCACCAGGCGCGCCGAAGCCGGTGCCGAAGCCGGTGTCCTGCCCGGCAGGCGCGCCGAAGCCGGTGCCGAAGCCGGTGTCCTGCCCGGCAGGCGCGCCGAAGCCGGTGCCGAAGCCGGTGTCCTGCCCGGCAGGCGCGCCGAAGCCGGTGCCGGTTGGGGGTGCCCCGAAGGCGTCGTCTACCGGAGAGAAGTCGCTGGGCGCTCCTCCACCGCCCAGCCCCGCGCCTCCGGGGCCGCCGAAGTCCCCGCCCGCGGGCTGGCCAAAGCCGGCGGGGTTGAACGCGGGGACCGCGAACCCTGAGCCCGCCGAGGTCTCGGCCGGGGGGCGCTCGAAGCTCTCCAGACCAAGGGGCGGGTCGCCGAGGCTGCCGATCCCGCCGGGCTGGATCAAGGTCGCGCCGTCGGGGTCGTAGCCGCCGGGTTGGGGCCCGTCGGGGTCGAGGGTCTTGGGGATCCCGCCGAAGCCGGGCTGGGGCCCGTCGGGGTCGAGGGTCTTGGGGATCCCGCCGCCACCAAACTGGGGCCCGTCGGGGTCGAGGGTCTTGGGGATCCCGCCGAAGCCGCCACCAAACTGGGGCCCGTCGGGGTCGAGGGTCGTGGGGATCCCGCCGAAAGCGGGCTGGGGCCCGTCCGGGTCGAGGGTGGTGGGGATCCCGCCGAAGCCGCCACCAAACTGGGGCCCGTCGGGGTCGAGGGTGTGGGGGAGCGGAGGGAGGTCGCCCGGGGGCAGCGGCGCTGCGACCGCAGTCTGCTGCGGGACCTGTTGGCTGTTGGGATCGGCGCCGACCTCGCTCCAGATCGAGCGCGCCATGTCCACGTGCAGGAGCTGCATGTCGACCAGAACCTTCAGCAGCTCGACGTAGGGACCGTTGGCGCGCATCTGGTCGGTGCGCTCCCCAGCTTGTCGCAGGGAGTCTTGCTGGACCAGACCGCGCTGCAGCAGGAGCCGTCCTATGGAGCGGTCGTGGTCGTTCATGCGTGGTTCCGAGCCTCGGGCGCCATCGCTATTTATCCTAACGCGGCGATTCCCGGCACGCTCGGGATTCAGGGGGCTGGACCGTTGTGGCAAACCCTGGCCCTCGTGGCTGTTAGCGTGTGGGGGAGGAACGGCGCTGACCCACTTCAGGGGTTTCCTGGGCGGTCCAGTTCGTTCCTGGCTCAGCGAGGAGTTCTTCCATGCCCCGACGCGCGTCAACGATCGTGTTGCTCCTGGTCGTCAGCCTCTGCGGCTGCCCGGACTCGTCCGCCGAGAAGCGGAAGGCCAAACGGGAGGCGGCCTGGGCCACCCACGAGCCCGCGCTGCAGACCCTCACGGAGCAGCTGCCCAAGTTCGCCGAGGACGCCGCCGCCCAGGAGAAGCTCGCTGAGGCGCGCTGGGAGGTCAGCGAGCCCCTCGACTGCCGCTCCAAGACCGAGGGGCACAACGCCCTCGTGGTGCAACTCGAAGACCTGGGCGACGACAAGCCGAGCTACCTGCTCGACCTCGGGGATCGCGGAACCCTGCGCACCGTCGAGCGCGTGCGCGCGGGGGAGGTCCCGGACTCGATCTCCGACATGGGCATGGCAGCCGGTGTGAGCTACGTGCTCCTGGTGCGGGTGCACGAGGTGCGCGGGCCGGTGATCCCCGAAGGTGGCCTGAGCGAGTTCGAGCGCGGCTACGTGCGGGGGGACGTCCTCGTCTACGACGTGCGAGACGGCGTGGGCAAGGGCGGCTTCCCTTTCGAGGGCACGAACTCCGAGACCGTCAAGGCGGGGGTCGACGACCCCGAGTCCTGGCTGCAGAACGACCTGTTCCGCGCCACGCGGCGCGCGATTCATGACGCGATCGAGGCTCAGGGCGAGGGCAACCAGGGCCCGCTCGGTCCTGACGACCGCCTGCGCTAGGCGGCGTCTCCCGCCTGGAAGAACGCCGCGTTCCGTGCGAGGTCCTCGGCAAACTGCGCCGGGAGCGCGTCGTCTGGGAAGATCGCTTCCGCCGGGCACACCGGGAGGCAGGCGTTGCAGTCGATGCACGCGTCGGGGTCGATGAACAGTTGGCTCCCCGGGCGCTTCCCGCCACGGAGCGCGTCGAGGGGTTCGGGCCCCGAGATGCAATCCACCGGGCAGGCCTCGACGCAGCTGGTGTCGCACACGCCGACGCAGCGTTGGGTGATCACGTAGGCCATACCGACCTCCTGTTCCTTGCACACCGTCCGTCGGGTCGAGCGGCGCCGGTTCTTGGACTAGTGGTAGCCGTCCGAGCGCCGGCCCGGGCCGACCCGCTCGTGAGTCGCCCGCGCCGGGGGCGCCCACACCCAACCCAGGCAGGCGTCGTCCGGCTCGCCCGCGCGCAGGCTCAGGGCTCTGCTGACCGGGTCCCGCCGGAGGAGCTGCATGCCCGGGTGCGGGGCGGGCCGCGAGGCGGGGTAGCCCCAGGCTGGTGGCCCAGGGAGCTCGAGGGGAATGGCGCCTGGGCGGGCCTGGTCCCAGGCGAAGCCGACGGGGTGGCCGGGCTCGCCGAGCTCTCGCGGGAGCTGCAGGCGGGGGTCCCGGCGGTCGAGGCGGTAGACGATCTGGTTGTAGTCGTAGAGCGGGGTCTTGCGGTCGGTGCCGGCGAAGAGGGTGGTGTAGGTGCCCTCGAAGTAGAGCCAGCGCGCGTCCGAGAAGTACTCGTGCTGGGTGGGGTTGTAGAACGAGTAGCGGTCGTGGGTCACGACCTTGCGCGCGAAGGCCCAGGGGCCGAGCGGGCTCGGGGCGCTGGCGAACCACACCTCCCCCAGGTGGCTCGATTCACCGCCGGCCTCGGTGAAGATCCAGGTCCAGCGCCCGCTCGCGGGGTCGAGCTGCACGCTCCCCCGGTGGGGCACGACCCGGCGCTCGGACTCCGGCGCGCGCAGTCGGGGGAAGACCTCCTCGGCGGCGAGCCCCTTGCCCACCCAGCGCAGCTGCTCCGCGGGCCGCAGGGGGTGCGCGCCACGCTTCCAGCCCAGCCGCAGGCGCCCGGCCTCGTCGCGGTCGAAGGCGGGCGCCTCGGGGTCGTGGGGCCCTGGGCGGAGCATGCTGAATCCCTCGTACTGGGCGGGGTCGCCCAGGGCCTCCAGGGTCGCGGGCACCCGCACGTCCGGGAAGGGGTCGGCGAAGTAGAGGTAGTCCACCCCCTCGACCTGCACGCGCAGCGGGTGGCCGCGCGGCGCCAGGGGCGCGTCGAGGGGCAGCTCGCGCCACACCCGGAACGTCCCGCTGGCCTCGTCGAACCTGGCCAGCCCGCGGGCGTGGAGCTCGCCCAGGGTCTTGACCCGTACGAAGTGCGCGACGAGGTGCTCCCGGCCCTCGGCGTCGCGCACGCTGACCAGGCCGTCGAGCCACACTGGCCCCGGCTGGTCGCCGCCGAAGGCGCACAGCTCGCGGGCGAAGCCGTCGGGTCGCGTGAGGTAGTCGAGGCGGACGCCGACCGCGGGGTCCGCGCCTCCGTAGCCGGGCAGCCACGAGCGGGCGCCGCTGGCCTTGAAGTTCCCCAGCCCGTAGCGCAGTCGGTTGGCGTCGCCCCACACCCAGAACAGCCGCCCGCGGTAGACCTCGACCTGCACCGAGTCGCAGCCGGTGAGCTCGGCGAGCAGCGGCGGGCGCTCGAGGGGGATCGGGTCGCCGAGGCGACGGCTGTGGGCGTAGACGCCGGCGCCGGTGGTGCGGTAGAGGCGCTCGGCCACGTTCTCCCGTTCGAGCTCGATTCGCGCTGCGCCGTCGGGGCGCGGGGTCAGGCGCAATCCGCTCAGGCCGAGGCCGTCCTTGGGGTGCCGGTAGCCGTGGGCGTGGACGTCGAACCACACCTCGCGGTTCATGAGGGTCGGCTCGTCGAGGGCGATCACCCCCGCGCTGTCGGTCCAGAAGCTCTGGTTGGCGGTGGTGCGCAGCTCGACCAGGGGCACGCCGCGGCCGCTCGCCGCGTCGACCACGGTGATCCGAAACGGCGCGGCGAACGCCAGGGGCGCGAAGCAGAGCCAGGCGATCACCCCCTCGCGGACCACGTCAGTCCACCGGTCGCTTGAGGATCTCTTCGAGCACGGCGGTCGCGTAGCAGCCTCGCGGGAGCACGAAGCCGAGCCAGAGGTCGTCGCCCTCGACCTCCAGCTGAGGGTCGCTGAGCGGGAAGCGCAGCGCGCGGCGCTGGCCCAGAGGCTTGGCGCCCAGGGCTTCGCTGAGCTCGGGCGGGAGCCCGGGCGCGAGCTCCGCGAGCACCTCCTGCTCGTCGGCCCAGGCGCTGGACTCGGGGTCCGGGCGCAGCAGGCGGCGGCCGAACAGGGGGCCCGAGGGGCTGATCTCCTGGCTCGCGGCGCGCGGCGCCTCGGCGGCCTGGTCCTCGACGACGAAGCAGGCCCCGTTGCGGTGCAGCCAG
>Ga0209578_10003597_pt1 | contig 11694 bp, 15 predicted proteins | sample tdAd472_FD_187127 | JGI IMG/M metagenome (GOLD analysis project Ga0209578, IMG submission 187127) | Marine sediment microbial communities from the Atlantic coast under amendment with organic carbon and nitrate - tdAd47.2 (SPAdes)... | ecosystem: Environmental > Aquatic > Marine > Coastal >...
GGGACGCGGCAAATATGATCAGCGATGCCAGAAGCAGCCGCAGCACCAGCAACCACCACGGCGTCCGTGCCGAGGTTTCGCGCTCGGTCACGATCCCGAACAACAGCCGTATCGGCGGAAAAACGACCCGCTTCGGCAGCGGCGGCGTCAGCCGCAACAGCCACCAGATCGCCGGTAACGCCGCCAGCGCGACGAGCGCCCAGGGTTGTGCGAATGCGAGCGGACCCAGCGAAAACATCAGCGCCTGCCCTGTTCGCTCAGTGCGACATAAAGCGACATCAATGCAATTTCCGGCGCCTGGTCGGTGCGGTGGCGGGTATAGCCCCAGCCTGCGGCGCGTGCTGTCGCCTGCACCCCGGCTAGATGCGCCTTGAAGGTGTTCTGATATATCCCGGCGATCGATTCGACATTGCCGATGACGGCATTGCCCTCGCCTTCGGGGCCTTCGAATTGGATGCGGCCGTCATAGGGAAAGGTCTCTTCTGCCGGATCGACGATCTGCACGACGTGGCCTTTGACGCCGTGATGGGCATAGGCATTGATCGCCATCCGGATCTGTTCAACGGACGACAGAAAGTCCCCGAACATCACAAGACGTCCATGACGGGGCAGCATTTCGAACGCCGGCAGCCCCGACGGCGAAGCGTAGCCGCCTTCGATTTCGTTCCAAAGCCGTGTCAGCACATGACGCCCGGATGCCGGCGCGGTCCCGGTGCCCAGCAGCGCCACGTGTTCGCCGCCTCTTACCAGAAGCGATGCCAGCGCCATCAAGAGCAATTCCGCACGGGCCTGTTTGCTGACCAGTTCCTCGCCCGACGAAAACGACATCGACGGCGAGCCGTCGCGCCAAAGCCAGACGCTTTGCGCCGCTTCCCATTCGGTTTCGCGGATGAACACGGGGTCGTTCTTCGCCGACTGGCGCCAGTCGATATGCTGCACGCTGTCACCGGCCTGATAGCGCCGGAACTGCCAGAAGGTTTCGCCCTGACCGACGCGGCGCCGTCCGTGCACGCCCTGCGACACCGTTGACGCCACCCGCTCGGCGGCAACCATCAGCGGCGGCAGACCTGCCGCCAGTGCTTCGGCGTCGTGGTGGGAACGCTTGACGCGCTCGGCCATGATTTATCTACCTCAGCCGATTCTCTCACAAAGGGCGCCGATAATTTCTTCCAACGTTATGCCTTCGGCGCGGGCGGCAAACGTCAACGCCATGCGGTGGCGCAGGATCGGGCGGGCGAGCGCCAGCACGTCGTCGATACTGGGCGACATGCGGCCTTCGATCACGGCGCGGGCACGCACGCCGAGCATCAGCGCCTGCGACGCGCGCGGCCCCGGCCCCCATGATACGTTCGCCTGCACCAAAGCCAGATCGGACGATTCCGGGCGCCCGGCGCGGACAAGCGTCAGGATCGCCTCGGAGACGGATTCGCCTACCGGGATCGAGCGCACCAGACGCTGCGCCGCCATCAGGCTTTCCGCGTCCATGACCTGGCCCGGTTTCACGTCTTCGTTGCCGGTCGTCTTGATCAGGATATCGCGCTCGGCATCGAGATCGGGATATTCGACGCTGACCTGCATGAAGAACCGGTCGAGCTGCGCTTCGGGCAGCGGATACGTGCCTTCCTGTTCGAGCGGGTTCTGCGTCGCCAGCACATGGAACGGACGTGGCAGATCGTGGTAGTGTCCGGCCACCGAGACCCGCTTTTCCTGCATCGCCTGCAGCAACGCCGACTGGGTGCGTGGGCTGGCGCGGTTGATTTCGTCTGCCATCAGAAGCTGCGTGAATACCGGCCCCTTGATGAAACGGAACGAGCGGCGGCCGCCTTCTGATTCCTCGAGCACTTCCGAGCCCAGAATGTCGGCCGGCATCAGATCGGGCGTGAACTGCACGCGCTTGTCATCCAGCCCGAATACCGTGCCCAGAGTTTCCACCAGACGCGTCTTGCCGAGACCGGGGACACCGATCAACAGAATGTGCCCGCCGGCCAGCAATGTGACGAGGCTTTCCTCGACCACGTCTTCCTGACCGAAAATCGCCTGCCCGACAGCCGCGCGGGCAGCGGTGATGCGTTCGGCCAGTGCTTCGACTTCCGCAACGGCGCTATGGCGTTCGGCGCCGTTCGGACTATCTTTATCTTGTGGGGTGGTCGTCGCTGTCACGTCGAAACCTCCTGTATATGATTACTGGGAAGCGTAACGGATGATCGATACGCCGGAAAAGGTCGAAAATATTACTTTTGCGAAAGCTTCGGGCTCGCCATGTCCGCCGCCCAAGGGGATGACACCCCGTCCGGGCCAAATTGTCTGCGGCGATATCGATATGCGGATCGCCACCGACGGCACCTGGTTTTACCACGGATCGCCCATAAACCGCGAAAAACTGGTCAAATTGTTCTCGACCGTGGTGCGCCGCGACGATGCCGGCGACTACTGGCTGATCACGCCGGCGGAAATGGCCCGCATCACCGTCGAGGACGCCCCATTTTTGGCGGTTGAGATGCATGAGACAAATGACAAAGACGTGAAGTCCCTGAAATTCCGCACCAACGTGGACAAATGGGTCACGGCGGACAAATCGCACCCGATTCGCGTCGAAATCGACCCCGACACGTCCGAACCCCGTCCGTATATCCGCCTCGCCGAAGACGGAACCGAGGCCAGGATCAATCGCGCCGTATTCTACCAGTTGATCGAAAATGCTGTCGTGGCAGACGTCGACGGACGAGATATGCTGATTGTCGAAAGCGCTGGCGAGACGTTTCAACTGGGACCGGCCGCGGAGGAAGCATGAAGCGCGCGATCATCATTGAGCGCCTGGAGCAGTCGTTCGAGACGTTCGGCGTCCGTTCGTCGTCGCGTGGCGACCACGATCTCAACCCGGGGATGCGGCCCGGCACCGAATTGCGCGAGGCCGCCGTGCTGGTCCCGCTGGTCGAGCGCGACGAGGGCCTGACGATGATGCTGACGCAACGCACCGATCATCTGGATCACCATCCGGGGCAGATCAGCTTTCCGGGCGGCCATATCGAACCCGAGGACGGATCGCCCGAGGAGGCGGCGCTGCGCGAAGCCGAGGAGGAAGTCGGACTCGATCGCGCGCATGTGCGGATCGTCGGACGGCTCGATCAATACATCACGCGCACCGGATTTTCGGTAACGCCCGTCGTCGGCTTCGTCAATCCGGCCTACACGGTGGCCCCCGACGATTTCGAGGTCGCCGAAGTGTTCGAAGTGCCGCTTTCGTTCCTGCTGGACGCCAATAATCATCGCCGCGATTCCCGTGTCTACAAAGGGACGAAGCGCGAATTTTATGCCATGCCGTACGGCGATTATTATATCTGGGGCGCGACGGCCGGTATGATCCGAAATCTCTATGACGTTTTAATCGGCAAGGCGGAGTAACCCATGGTACGTCTACTGTTTACCTACATTCTACCCCTGGTGCTGCCGTTCCTCATGTACCTGGCCTGGAACGCCTACGCCCGCGCGCAGGCGCGGAAAAACGGCGGCGAGGAGCCGAGCCTGCAGAAAGGGCCGATTTTCTGGTCGATCGTCGCCGGATTCATCCTGCTCGCCGCATCGCTGGTAACGCTGGCGCTCTCCGGTGGCGGCCCGACCGATTCCGGCCGCTACATTCCGCCGCGCGTCGAAGACGGCAAGATCATCCCGCCAAGCTACGAGAAAGCGCCGGGACAGTGATCTCGCTGAATGCCACCCGCGACCCGACCGGCAAACTGAACCCCGAACCCTGGCTCAGCGACACGGCCACCGTCGCCATCATGGATGCCTTGTGCGCCGGCGGCGCCGATGTGCGCTATGTCGGCGGCTGCGTGCGCGACGCCATCGCCAAACGCCCCGTCGCCGATATCGACATCGGCACACCCGAGCCACCGGAAACGGTGACGGAGCGGCTGCAGCAAGCCGGGATCAAGGTCATCCCGACCGGGATCGAGCACGGCACCGTTACCGCCGTCGTCGATAACCACGCCTTCGAGATAACGACGCTTCGTTGCGATGTCGAAACCGATGGCCGCCGTGCCGTGATCGCCTACACGGACGACTGGATCGTCGATTCGTCGCGGCGCGATTTCACCATCAATGCGCTTTCAGCGAACCGCGACGGCGATGTTTACGATTACCACGACGGCATCGCCGACCTGGCGCATGGGCGCATCCGCTTTGTCGGGCGTGCCGAAGAACGCGTGCAGGAAGACTACCTGCGGATTTTGCGCTACTTCCGCTTTTTCGCGCATTTCGGCCGCCAGCCTTACGATGACGCCGCGTTCAGCGCGTGTCGCAAACACGCCGAGAAACTTAGCGATATCTCGGCGGAGCGTATCCGCCATGAATTGTTGCGCACGCTCGCGGCCAACGAACCCGCCGACGCCTTTATCATGATGCGCGACGCCCATGTGCTAGAGGTCATCCTGCCCGAAGCGACCGAGATCGGCACGCTGCGCGCCGCCGCATGGCTGGCGTCCCGGGGTGTTATCATCGAGGGGCTGAAGCCCGACCGGCTACGCTGCCTCGGCGCGCTGCTGGCGCCCGATTGCGACGGCGCGGCCGTGGCGAAGCGCCTGCGGCTTTCCAACAAGGAAGAACACCGGCTGATCAGAATGAAGAAATTCGCGCCGTTGTTCAAAGTCGCGGACGCGGTTGCCGATATTCAGCAACGGATCAAGAAGCTCGGCAACGAAACCGTCGGCGATGCACTGATCCTTGCCTGGGCCGCGCGCCTTGCCGACGAAGCGAAGCTGCCGGCCGACGAAACGGCGGCCCGCCGTCAGGCGCTGGAAACCGCGGTTTCGTGGCAAGCGCCGGAACTCCCTGTCAGCGGCGAAGACGTCAAGGCAATGGGCATTCCGCACGGCCCGGAGATCGGCACATGCCTGCGCATGCTTGAAGACTGGTGGGCCGACGGCGGATTCACGGCCGACCGGGACGCCTGCCTCGCGCAACTGAAAGACATTATCGAAAGCAGAGGAACAACGGAAACATGACGGAACTGCGGGTTTGCTTTATCGGCGACAGTCTGGTGCTCGGCACCGGTGACGAAAAATTTCTCGGCTGGCCCGGGCGGGTCATGCAGCGCGAGCGCGAAGCCGGTCACGATGTGAGCATGTATAATACCGGCATTCGCGGCGACACCACGACGATGATCGAGGCGCGCTGGCGCGCCGAGGCGGAAGCCCGCTTGCCGGCCGAAAATCCGGCTGCGCTGGTGTTCTCGTTCGGTTGCAACGACATGGCGATGCAGAACGGCGAGCTTCGAAATTCCCCCGAAGATGCCGTCGCCTCGGCACGGCGGATGATCAGCGAAGCCAAGGACTGGCTTCCGACGCTGTGGGTCGGACCGCTGCCGGTCAATGACGACGACATGCCGTTTTCTTCGGCGCCCGGCCGCGAACGGTTTCTGTCTTCCAGCCGCAACGCGCAACTGTCGGACATGTTCGAAAAGGTCGCCGTCGAGCTTGGCGTGCCGTATCTCGACATCTTCACGCTGGTCGCGTCCGACCCGGGCTGGTCGAGCCATTATGAAAAAGGCGACGGCGTGCATCCGCGCGGCGGCGGCTATGCGATCGTCGCCGAACATGTGATCGGCTGGGACGCTTGGCGGAAATGGTTCGATGAGTGACGCGCCGGCGGACGGCAAACCGGGCGGGGATCTGGAAGCCCGGCTCGGAGAACATATCCTTCGTCTGGTCGAGGCCTGCGCGCCGGGGAAGACCGTCTGTCCGTCGGACGCCGCGCGCGCCGAACGGGGCGAGGAATGGCGGAGTGTCATGAAGCCGGTTCGCCGGGTTGCGCAGAAACTGGCGCGCGACGGCCGGATCGCGATCTACCGCAAGGGCAAACCGGTCGATCCGGAGGCAATGAAGGGGGTGATCAGGCTCGGTCGGCCAGCACCGGCATGAGGCCGTTTTCGATCTCGTTCAAAATACGATAAGCGGCATCGTCGAGCTTAAGACACGTCAGCGCCGCCTGTTTTTGCGCCGGCAAGACACGCACCACGCGGGCACGGATATCGACCTGATACGGCGCTTGCGCATGCCGGTAGGTTTCCTCGTCCGCGAGCCCGTCAATCCGCAGCAATGCGCCGGTGGGCAAAAGCCCGCCCCGGTCCTCGATGACCAGACCGCCGTAGCTCCACTCGACGGTACGGAACGTCTGCCCGCCGATGCGCAGATAAAGTTGCGGACGCGGCAGACGTTGATGCCGCCGGCGCTCGCCGATACTTCCAATTCCAGACCCAGTAGATATAAACATTTCAGCCCCCATTGGCAGACCCCAGGAAGCTGATTTTAGCTTTTATATAAAATGCTTAGCTGTGACGTACATCACGCATGGAATTATCGCGGCACGAGCACCTGACCGGCCATCAGCGGGCGTGCGGTGCGGTATACCGTGCAGCTTTCCGCCGCGACGCCGTTTGCGCCGGCAACGACGTTCGCATCGACCGGCAACACACCGGATGGATTGGCGAGGCGCAGGTCGCCAGGCTGGTCGCGGACCAACCGGTTCGGGACGCTGCCCGGAATACGGCAGGCGACACCGAGACACATGGCGCCGGTCAGCGGCAACACCCGATGCACCTGCCCCATGGAGACGATGCGCGCCGACAGATCGCAGTCATCAGCGGCGAAACGGGTCCCGGCCAGCGTTGTGCCCGCCGCCGCTTTGCCGACGATGCCGATTTTCGGATTGCCGAGCTTTGCGGTGTCCGGTGTTTCGGCCAGCCCCATGACGACGGCGGCTGTCCGCCGCACGGCATCCAGATCGGCCATGAATTTCTTGTCGGCTTCCAGATCGCCGACGCTTTCCGTGGCCGTCTTGCCAAACCGCTCGGCGGCGACGAAAACGACCGCGTTCGATGCATCGACAAGACTGGCTTCGACGGTGCCGACGCCCGGTACGTCCAACACATCCATGGCATTGCCGCTCGGCAGCAATTTGCCCGACGTCGCGCCGCCCGGATCGAGATAGTCGAGCCGGATACGCGACCCGGTGCCGCTGACGCCCGGAATCTCGAACCCGCCCGCGGGTTGAAAGACGCCGTCCGCGACGTCGAACGTGGCGTGGTAAATCTTTTTCGTGTTGGTGTTGAAAACCCGGACGGTCTGCTGGCCTTCGTGCGGGCGCAACAGCCCGCTGTCCACGGCGAACGGGCCGACCGCCGACGACAGATTGCCGCAGGTCGCGGAATAATCGACCTCGGGCTTGTCGATGACGACCTGCGCGAAGGTGTAATCGACATCGGCGCCGTCGACCGACGACGGCCCGACGATCACCGCCTTGGAAACCGACGACACACCGCCGCCCATGCCGTTCAACTGGCGGCCGTAGGGATCGGGGCTGCCGAGCGCGTGTAGGAAGATCCTGTCGCGCGCCGCGATATCGTCGGGGAGTGAATCGTGGCGGAAAAACACGCCCTTCGACGTGCCGCCCCGCATGAATGTCGCTGAATAACCCTGCTGTGCCATGCGCGGATGTTAGCCGTGCACCCGGACCCCGGCAACGGCAATCAGGTGCGGATCATCCCCCGCCGCAACCTCGCTCGGCGGCATGCACGTCGTCATATTTCTGTATTCCACACGTCAATCGCGGGGTCCGGCGAAAAACCAGAAGATCACGCCGAGGATCGGCAGCAACAGGATCAGGATCACCCAGAACACTTTCGAGCCCGTGGACGCATGCGTGCTGCCCAGCGTTTTGACGATGGCATAAACGTCCGCGATCAAAATCAAAAGGCCGCCAAGGCCAATTCCTTCGATACCCATTTCATTCACTCCTTGCGCCGCGCGCTTTCTGCTTCAATTCAACACATTCTAATATTCAATTGCGCCCGGCCAGACGGATGTGCAAGCACACAGGCAGCCGTTATCCGCCCAGGCCGACGACAAACTCGCCCATCCGCACCCGCATGGCGTCGAGGTCGAGGCGCATAAGATCCTCGCCGACGATGACCGGCCCATCGAAATCGGCCCGCACCTCTGCCAGCAACGCATCCCGATCGCAGCCGGGCGGCACGAAGTGCGTCAGCACAAGACAGCCGACTCCGGCCTCGCGTGCGAGCTTTCCCACATCCTCTGAAAGCGTGTGATAAGCCGCGACGTTCTCAACCGTTTCCGCCGAGCGCACACCGGCAATGACCGGCATCTCACGGTGAATGAAGACTTCGTTGAGCAAAACGTCCGCGCCCTGCGCCGCATTCCTGAGGGCGTCGCAAGGCCTGGTATCGCCTGAGATCACCAAACGCTTTCCTCCGCCGGCGAAAGCGAAGCCGAGGGCATGGCGGACCGGGCGGTGGTCGACCTCGAAAGCCCGCATCGAAAGACCGGACAAGTCGAGAGTGAAGCCGTCCGCAATTTCCGTCACTTCCACGTCAAGCGCTGCCACGGAAGGCCGCTTCTCATGTTCGATGCGTTGTTCGCGTTCCCGCGCCCACAAAGCCATCAATCCATCCACGTACGCTTTCGTGCCTTTCGGCCCGAACACCCGTTGCGGACGGTCCCGGCCTTGGTGCCAGGCGGAAACAATCAGCTGATAGAGGTCGATAACATGATCCGTGTGAAGATGCGTCAACAACACCGCGTCAATGTCTCGACCGGGCATGCCCGCGCCAACGAGACGCTGGGTAACCCCGGACCCGCAATCGACGAGAACCGAAACTCCCTCATGCGTCACAAGGGCCGCCGGGCCATAACGAACCGTCGAGACCACCGGGCATCCGGTGCCCAAAAGGATCAATTCCATCGCAGGAAATCCCCCAAACCCATTATGGCCACGCCACGTCGGGCGGCAGGCTCATCAGGATCGCGTCGACATTGCCGCCGGTTTTCAGCCCAAAGATCGTGCCCCGATCATACAACAGGTTGAACTCGACATAACGTCCCCGCTTGATGCGCTGCGCCAGTTTCTGTTCCGGCGTCCAGGTCAGGTTCATCTTGTCGCGCGCGATGTCGGGATAGACGTCGACGAAGGCGGAACCGACGTCGCGGGTAAACGCGAAATCCTTTTCCCAATCGCCGGTCGCGTGGTTGTCGTAAAAAATGCCGCCGACGCCGCGCGCCTCGCCCCGGTGCTGTAAATAGAAGTATTCATCGCACCATTTCTTGAAACGCGCGTAGTAGTCGTCGCCGTACGGCGCACAGGCATCCTCGAATGCCTTATGGAAGCGCTGCGTTTCCGCGTCTTCCGGAAAGACCGGCGTCAGATCGCCGCCGCCGCCGAACCAGCCCTGGGTGGTGACGATCATCCGCGTATTCATGTGCGCAATCGGCACCAGCGGCGAGCGCGGGTGGATGACCACGGACACCCCCGCCGCCCAGAACCGGGGGTCCTTGTCGGCACCCGGCATGCGGGCGCGGAATTCCTCGGAAAATTCGCCGTGCACGGTCGAGATATTGACGCCCGCTTTTTCGAAAACCCTGCCGTCCCGCAGCACGGCCATGGTGCCGCCGCCGCCGCCGTCGCGGTCCCACGACGTGCGCTCGAACGCAGCCGGCGCGAAGCCTTCGTTCAGTTCGTGCGGCACCGCCGTCCGTTCCAGTTCTTCGAGCCGCACGCACAAACGGTCGCGAAGTTCCGCGAACCAGGCGGTGGCGCGGTCCTTGTGCTCTTGGCCATAGGGCGCATCTGCGGTCGGTGCGTCGGACATTCGGTGTCTCCCGGAAGAATTCGGTGCTTCTTTATAGGTTTAGCGCGGCAGCGCCTGCAACTGGCGAAGCGCTTCGAACATCGCGATGCCGCCGCAAACCGCGACATTCATGGACCGAAGCCCCGGTGCCATGGCCAGCGAGACCCGGGCATCACAGGCTGCGTGGACCGCGTCGGGGACGCCGGCGCTTTCACGGCCCAACAAAAGCGTATCGCCGGCACCGAAAGCGAAATCGTTCAACCCGCACGCGCCTCTGGTCGTCAACAAAACCAGCCGTCCCGGCGCCCGGTCGCGCAGATACGAATCCCAGCTTTGATGGCGGGTCAACTGAACGTGCGCCATGTAATCCATCCCGGCGCGGCGCATTTTCGTATCGGAAAGAACGAATCCGGCCGGTTCGATCAGGTGCACGGGAATCCCGAAGCACGCCGCCGTGCGGAACAGGTTTCCGGCATTTTGCGGAATATCCGGCTGATAAAGGGCCAGTGACAGCGGCGAATCGTGCAATGGGTCCATCCGTTTGCCTCATAGCTTGTCCGGGGCTTGTCCGGACCTTGACGGGGGCGGCTGCGAATGTCTGTCACTCGCTTGATTGCGGGTATTGCAGAGTATCTAAACCCTTGCAACGTTTGGGTCATCAAGTATAACGATTGGGCGTCTCCGGACCCTTTTCGGAGGCGATATTTGTGGTATCGGCGCCATTCGCTTGAAACAAGTGCGGGCACACACGTACCATACCGACGCGCGCCGCGTCCGAGGGTGAGCGGGCAGACGCGCAAAAAGAACAACTTGCCGTTTCGGCGGCGACGGGTAATTGGTCAATCGAGGGGAATTTCCATGAGCGAAACCGCAAACCATGCGGGCCAACCCACGAGTGGCGGCGCAGAGATCGACGATCAGACACGCCGCGATTTCCTTATTTGGAGCACAGTCGCTGTCGGCGCCGCCGGCACGGCGATTGCCGTCTGGCCGTTCATCGATCAGATGAATCCTGCAGCGGATACACTGGCGCTGGCCTCGACCGAGGTCGATATCTCGCAGATCGCGGTCGGTCAGAGCATCACGGTGATCTGGCGCGGCAAGCCCGTATTTATCCGCCATCGCACGCCGGAGGAAATTTCCGAAGCCGAAGCGGTCCCGCTGGGCGATCTGCCCGATCCGCAGAGCGACGACGCACGGGTTCAAAAGCCCGAATGGCTGATCATGGTCGGCGTCTGCACGCACCTCGGCTGCATTCCGCTGGGTCAGAAACAGGGCGACACCAAGGGCGACTTCGGCGGCTGGTTCTGCCCGTGCCACGGCTCGCACTACGACACGTCCGGCCGCATCCGCAAGGGCCCGGCACCGACCAATCTTCCGGTGCCGTCCTATGAATTCACCAGCGACACCAGCGTGTTGATCGGCTGAGGGGGATAAAAACTATGAGTGGAACCTCGAATTTCCAATCCAACAGCCGGGTCGTGAACTGGATCGAGCATCGTCTGCCGATCTTTTCTTTCCTGGATTCGCAACTGCATCAGTATCCGACTCCGAAGAACCTGAACTACTTCTGGAACTTCGGTTCGCTGGCCGGCATCGTCCTCGTGATCATGATCGTTTCCGGCATCACGCTGGCCATGCACTACACGCCGCATGTCGACATGGCCTTCGGCTCGGTCGAACGCATCATGCGTGACGTCAATTCCGGCTGGCTGATCCGTTACATTCACATGAACGGCGCCAGCATGTTCTTCATCGTCGTCTACATCCATCTTTTCCGCGGCATGTACTACGGTTCCTACAAGGCACCCCGCGAAATTCTCTGGATGATCGGGATTTTCATCCTGCTGGCGATGATGGCGACTGCGTTCATGGGCTACGTGCTGCCGTGGGGCCAGATGAGCTTCTGGGGCGCGACCGTGATCACCAACCTGTTCTCGGCCATTCCGTTGGTCGGCGAATGGATCGTGCAACTGCTGTGGGGCGGTTTCGTCGTCGATAACCCGACGCTGAACCGGTTCTTCTCGCTGCACTATCTGCTGCCGTTCGTGATCGTC
>Ga0209578_10003598_pt1 | contig 11693 bp, 10 predicted proteins | sample tdAd472_FD_187127 | JGI IMG/M metagenome (GOLD analysis project Ga0209578, IMG submission 187127) | Marine sediment microbial communities from the Atlantic coast under amendment with organic carbon and nitrate - tdAd47.2 (SPAdes)... | ecosystem: Environmental > Aquatic > Marine > Coastal >...
CCGTTCGCCGAAGCGACACGATTTCGATCCCCTGGAAATGGATCGCTATTCAGTCATTCAGCAGCTGTCCCGCGGACTCGCCGAAACCTCCAGTGACGTCTCAAGCGCGAACGAAAACCCGCGCGAATTCGCAGTGCGGACAGCATCGAGATCGACGTGCGGAACCTCGACTCCGGCCTGCCGCGCAAACGCGACGGCTGCTCGCGACCAGCCCCACGGCGCCAGCTCGACCGGCAGCTCCTGAGGCAGCTCTCCTTCGCTGCAGGACGAGAGAAATCCGGCAGACCGCAGGCCTGCGTCCGTGAGGGTGCGCGCTGGGTCTTCTGAAAGCGGCTCCGGGCACCAGATTTGATCACCGGAATCGGCAAGGGCGAGCAGACAGGGAGCCAGCTCAGTGTTGAGCCGTGCCAGCCGCTGGGGACGGTTGTAGTGCGGCGTCGCCAGCTCGTGCTCGACGTCGAAATTTCCGTACAGCAATCGCGCCATCAGCGGGGGCCTGTTGAGAGAGTGCTTCCGGTCGTCAGGGCTGCACGGCGGAATCCGGTTTCAGCGATCCCATCACTCCCGAAAACTGTGCCGGGGACTCGCCACCGAAACTGACTTTACCTGCCTAACCGGTATTGCCAACCCACTGAAAATACTTAACTTACGAGGCGTTCCAACTGGCGGTTTCGCGTAATCTGCCGGCAATCTGGTGTAGAGTTTGTGTGGTGATGCCCCGGACGGAGCATCCGTCAACAGTCTCCACTGACAGCAACATCGGAGGTTGCTTACAGCGTTCCGAAATCACAGGGACAGGCCAGCCGCTCAATGAATCCGCGGCTGACGAATGCGACATGGATTACATCCTCGAGCATTACTCGCTGAATGAACCGACATGGTTTTACCTGTCGCTGCTGCTGGTGATCGCGGTCTTCTTCCGCTTCAACCGAATCTGGTCGTTGCGAAATCTCGATCTGGCCCTGCTGCTGAGTTTTTCGCCAGGGCTGCTGCTGCTCAAGGGTGGTTACGAGACCGCTGGCTATTCCTGGCTGTTCGTGTCGACGGGACTGTTTCTGATTCGGCTGTTTGTCGACCCGTGGTGCCGCCGTCGTCCACTGCTCGATCAGAATCTCAACAGTGCCGGTCTGACGTTTCTCTGTGTCGCCGCGTTTGCGTTTCAGGTCACGCGCGTCGCGACGGAACCGCTGGAACGATCGACGGTCAAATCTGTCGAGGGTGCCAAGGATCTGCTCAGCCGCCAGGACCGATCCGACAAAGCCCTCGCAGAGGAAGGCGTGCCGGGTCCGGCAACGCGACTGCTGGCCGCCACCGCCGTCGCACCGGCCAATATCGTGGCCAGCAATTCCTCAGCTCCGGACAAGGCGGTTCAGATCGCGGCACGACTGATGGCCAGTCTGTCGCACCTGGCTGTCGTGATGGGGCTGATCGTCCTGGGCCGACGGCATCTGGGAGACATCCGCCTGGGCATCGCGATGGCGACGCTGTATCTGCTGTTGCCCTGCACGGCGTACCAGGTCAATCGAGTGGACCATGTCCTGCCGTCGGCGCTGGTTGTCTGGTCGCTGACGTTCTATCACCGGCCAATGATTGCCGGCAGCCTGATGGGCCTGGCGTGTGGCACGGTTTTCTTCCCCGCGTTTCTGGTCCCGGTCTGGCTGGGCTTTTACGGGAAGAATGGAGCGATCCGGTTCAGCGCGGCACTGGCGGCAGTGTCGGCGGTTCTGATCGGCACGATCGCCTTCACGTCACGCGACTCGGCGTCGTTCCTGCAGCAGACGATCGGCTCGATCGACTGGAGCCTGATGCAGTTTTCGCACGGTCAGGGAGTCGGTTTCTGGAAGTCGATCGATTCGGTTTACCGCGTCCCGATGATGGCCGTCTTTCTGGTGATGGTCGTCTGCCTGACGTTCTTCCCGCGGAAGAAGAACATCGAACACCTGATGGCCCACTCGGCAGCCATCGTTGTCGCGACGCAGCTCTGGTACCCACTCAACGGCAGCGTTTATGTGCTGTGGTATTTGCCGCTGATGCTGACCGTCGTCTTCCGCCCGCGGCTGACGCACCTGGTCCCTCCCGAAGCCGCCCCGCTCCTGAGAGTCGCCCGCGAACGCAGCACGCAGGGCGACGCCGAACGAACCTTCTCAGCCGGCAACCGCACGCCGCTGAGGTGATTGCCGTGGGCAATACAGAGCTTTGCGCCAAATACGAAATCGTGTATCAGTGCCGCTCGTTTGCCACTTCTTTACAGGAAATCCACTATGTTTCGGCTCAGGTACGTTTCATCAAAACTGTCACCGCACTCTGTTGATTTATATATCAATCAGCGGCTCAGGCTCAGCGTCAATAGAAATGGATGTGGTTTTTCTGCCATAGAATTTGGACCACAGCTGGGTGTAGGTGGAGCACACACAGATGTCACACCTGTCACTGCAAAATGGCACGAGAATCTGGCAACTGATGAGGTTCAAAGACTGGTTGCTGGACTAGGCGGGCAAGAAGATAATCTTGAAAAGGTCAGACAATTGCTCGGCAAGCTTGGAAATAAGGGAACGGCGACGTTTAATTGACGGTCACGGGTTCAGCTAAATCCAAACCTCTGTCCTCATGTACAGGTTCCCGTCTTGACATGGCCTGTCCTGAGGCTTCGCGTCAACATCGCGTAGCGGTGTCAGCCGGTTGACGGCGTGTCCGGCGGACGGACCGGCCTGGCGTAGAAGTCGGTCAGGTCGAGGCCGTCTTTCTGTTCCTGCTCGACGATCGACAGACGCTTTTCCAGAAGCTGGAAGCGCTGTTCGATGACCGGATGGATGATCTTCTCGGCGTCGGTCGGTTTGGCTTTCGGAACTTCGGGGTAACCGAGTTGCCGTTGCAATGCGGCGAACATGTAAAGCGGGTCCTTGCCGCGGTTCGCTTTGGCGATGCGGCCCTCGCGCTGGCCGAACAGGATGTCGACTTCCGGTGACCAGTCGGGCTGCTGCAGAGCCCGGCGTTTTTCCTCGACGGCAAACTCCGACCGCAGATACAGAAACTCGCAGAACTCGGTCGTGCCCAGCTGCCGCCGCACCCAGAGGATCCAGTCGGCCCAGGTCTGGTCGAACTGCGGGTCGCGCGAGATCGCTTCCATGCCTTCGTGATAGCCCAGCCGGTTCCGCGCAATGCACTCGAACTGGTAAATGAACAGGCCTTGCCGCGTCAGGTTGTCGCTGGCCCGGTACTCCGCTTCCGCTTCCAGAATCTGCAGGGCGATCAGGATGTCGAACTTGATCGTCTCGTCTTCGGCCTTGTTGACCAGCAGCGTCTGAAACGGCGCGAAATAGTGCGGCATCAAAGCCATGCCGTCGGATAGCCGCCCCTTGTGCCGGATTTCACCGAGCAGAAACTCGAGCGCCATCGGCAGCTTCGTCGTGCTGAGGATCTCCTCGCGCACCTGCTCGATGACTTCCTGCGCCGGCACGCCGTCCTGCACGCGTTCGAGGAACGTGCGCCAGAAATAAGCCTGTTCGACGTATTCTTCGCGGTCGAGCATGAGAGGTGGAGGGCAAGGACTGAGGGACGATGGGCACTGCCGCAATCTGACGTCGAGAGTCAGTTGCGGCGGCGTTCCGCATTTATGACGCTGCCTGCTTCCCAGTGCAACGTGCAGCCATTCAGCTTGTTTGACCCGAAGCCGCAGGCGATGGCGTTTGCAGCGAAGAAGCACCGTCGCCTGCGGCTTCGGGTCAAACGAACTGGCGTCCCTGGCTGATTCGCCCACCTGACACATCCATATCTCAATGCCACTTTCCCGCCGCGAACTGCTGACTCGATTCCTCGGAGCCCCGATCGCGACGGCGGCGGTCGGCTGCGGGCTCGGCACCCCACGACTGCCATCCGCCGGTAAGTTTGTCGGAGCATCGGCATCACTGGGACATCGGCTGCGCAGCGGAACGCTTCCGACGTTCGATGCCGACGCGGCGGAGGCTGTTCATGTTGTCATTGTCGGCGGTGGAATCGCCGGGCTCAGTGCGGCGCGGCAACTTTCGAGGCACGGCGTCGACTTCGTGCTTCTGGAACTGGAACCCGAACTCGGCGGGACATCATCCAGTGGCGAATCGTCACTCGTCGCGTTTCCCTGGGGAGCCCACTACGTGCCGGTGCCGCTGCCGGAGAATGTCGAGCTGATCGGCCTGTTCGACGAGATGGGAATTCTCGCAGGCCGTGCCGACGACGGCGCGCCGATCGTTGCCGAACAATTCCTCTGCCGCGATCCGCAGGAGCGTCTGTTTGTCGACGGCCAGTGGCACGAAGGTCTGTTCCCGTGGGCAATCGCCAGCGACTCGGACACCGAACAGTTCCAGGCATTTCAGCGAGCGGTCGACACGCTGGTCGGCTGGCGGGACGACGCGGGACGTCGCGCCTTCACGATCCCCGTCGCCGACTGCTCGACGTCGCCGGAGATCCTGCAACTCGATGGGCAGACGATGGCCGACTGGCTGCGTTCGGAAAACCTGACCTCGCCGCTGCTGCACTGGTATGTCGACTACTGCTGCCGTGACGATTACGGACTGACAGTCGAACAGACGAGTGCCTGGGCGGGGCTGTTCTACTTCGCCGCGAGAAAGTCAGCTCCGGGAGCAGCTTCGCAGGAGTTCGTCACCTGGCCGGAAGGCAATGGCCGGATCGTCAAACATCTGCGGTCACTCTGCGAGAACCGCATTCGGACGCAGCACCTGGTCACCGAAGTCGCCACCGTCGAACGCGATGGCCAGTCGGGCGCTGAGGTTGTCGCGATCGACGCGTCAGGATCATCGGAAGCCGTCCGCTGTTTTCGGGCGAAGCGAGTCATCTTCGCGGCACCACCGTTTCTCGCACCGCGACTGATTCGAGGTTATCGCGATTCGGGTCCGAGCAGCGTCAGCGAACTGCAGTTCGGAAGCTGGCTCGTCGCCAATCTGCACCTCAATCAGCGTCCGACTGAGAACGGCTTCCCGTTGAGCTGGGACAGCGTTCTGTATCACAGTCCGTCGCTCGGATACGTCGCGGCGACGCACCAGAAACTGCTCGACTTTGGACCAACCGTCCTGACCTATTATTACCCGCTGTGCGATGACGATCCGCGTGTCGCCCGGCAGCGACTGCTCGATCTTTCCTGGGAACAGTGGGCCGACATCGTGCTCACCGATCTCGAACAGGCACATCCGGAAATTCGATCGCTAACCAGCCGACTGGACATCATGCGCTGGGGACACGCGATGGTGCGGCCCGTGCCAGGCGTGTTCAGCGGTCCGGCGCGTAAGGAATGCTCGCAGCCTTTCGGCAAGGTCCATTTCGCCCACGCAGCGCTGAGCGGCGTGGCTTTGTTTGAAGAAGCCTTCCATCACGGCAACCGGGCGGCCACCGAAGTTCTCGACGTCTTGAGCAACCCGGCGGAAACTGCTGTTTGAGCATCCGCGCCGTTCCGTTCTGATGCGGTCCTGCAGGTTCCATTCGAATCGAAGATGCGTCGGAAACACGATCCCGATTTCAGTGGTTCTATCAGCCCCGACATTGATGTCGGGGTTTCTGCTCACAAACGCTGGATTTTCGCCGACAGTCCGCAGCGCTCGCTCTTCAGTTCTCAGGCAGGATGCCGTGATGACGAGTTCCGACCGACCCGATTTCTCACCACCGCAGTCGCCGCTGGCCTCAGCGCGACAGCAGCCAGCCCCGCACGACTCAGATGCGGCGCGTTCACGTCGGGAGATGCTGCAGGATCTCGACCGGCTGGATGAACTGCTCAGCCGGGCAAACCGCTCACTGGGCAACGCCGAATCTGATCGAGACGCGACGGGCAATCGGCGCCGCGACGAACGGCGGAACGTTCTGACGGAAATCGTCATCGTGCAACCGACCGCTGAGAACACGGAGCACGACCGCAACGCGTTTGCCTTTGTGCTGGGCCAGACGCTCAACCTCTCTGTCAGCGGCGTTGCGTTTGTGACGCCAGGATCGCTCGACGGAGATTCGCATCTGGCACTGCTGCGGCATCCCGATTTCCCGGCGACGCAGTCGTGCTTCGAGCTGACTCTGTTTCGCAGTCGAGAGCTTGCTGACGGACAGTGGGAACACGGAGCCGTCCTGAGGCCGCTGGTCCCCGGCTCGACGCAGACGGCGACCGGGGCTGCCGCGTCCGAGGTTTGACGGTTTCTCAACGGCATCCCTATCGTTTGCCGCTTCTGCCGACCGACGGCCTGACAGGTCATCGGCGGTGCTACCGGGAGCCTTCAACCGCGAGAGGGAGTCGACATGAAACGAGTGTCTTTGCGAGCCGGGTGGAAACGAAACGGGTTTGTCCGAGCTGCGGGTTTCATGGCGGCGACCGTCGCACTGGCGACGCTGCTGACGGCGACGACGGCAACGGCGGCTGACGATCTCTGGGTGCTCGTCGGCACGTACACTCGCGGCAACGACGGCGGCATTCACGTTCTGAAGTTCGATCCGGAAACCGCGAAGCTCACGAAGCACGGCGTCGCCAGCATCGACAACCCGTCATTCGTGGCCGTTCATCCGTCCGAGAAATTCGTCTATTCCGTCGCCGAGGTGGCCACCTTTGACGGCAAACGCGGCGGAGCCGTCGCGGCGTTCTCGTTCGACGCGAAGTCCGGAACGCTGACAAAGCTGAACCACTCGTCAACGATCGGCGCGGGACCGTGCCATCTCGTGGTTGATCACAGCGGGCGTTATGTCCTGGCGGCGAATTACGGCGGCGGCAGCGTCGTCGTCCTCCCGATCGACAAGGCAGGAAAAGTTGGCCGAGCGACCTCGTTCGTTCAGCATGTTGGTTCGAGTGTCAACGAACGGCGGCAGAAAGCACCGCACGCGCACTCAATCAACCTCGACCCGACCAACCAGTTCGCCGTCGCGGCGGACCTCGGTGTCGACAAAGTTTTCGTGTACCGGCTCAACGGCAGGAACGGCACGCTGACGGACGCTCCGGCAGCGTTCGGCAAGGTCGCTCCCGGCTCCGGCCCGCGACACTTCGCGTTTCATCCCAGCGGTCGGTTTGGCTACGTCATCAATGAACTGGCTCTGACTGTCACGGCGTTCGCGTTCGACTCAACAACCGGCGAGCTGGCGGAAATCCAGACAATTTCGACACTGCCGCCCGGCACGGAAAAACAGGGCAGCACGGCGGAAGTCCGAGTGCATCCTTCCGGAAAGTTTCTGTACGGCTCAAACCGAGGTCACGACAGCATCGTCGTCTACTCGATCGACCAGAACACCGGCGAACTGACGTACGTCGAGAACGAACCGACTCAAGGCAGCACGCCGCGCAACTTCTTTGTCGAACCGTCTGGCCGGTTCCTGTTCGCAGAGAATCAGCAGTCAGGAACAATCGTCGTCCTGAAGATCGACCAGCAGACCGGAGCACTCTCGCCCACCGGCAACTCGATCGAAGTCCCGAGCCCGGTCTGCATCCGCACGATCCCCGTGCAGAAATAGTCAGGATCCCCAGGGATCAGACTGGCGGCTTATGAGTCCTGTGAAGAATTTTGCCGCTACCGTGTTCTTTACAGGACTTCCCGCCCTGTCATCGTGATGCTGTGCCTTCAAAGCTGAAGTTGCGGAAGATCGTCGTGTCGTAGCTGCGGCCCGTCCACAACCGATAAACGTTAAAGCGATACTTGCTGCGCACTGCGAAGCCGGGGCCCAGTTGCGCGTGGGCCGGGCGGTAAGCTGATCGCGGAACGGGCTGCGGGTACGGTGAGACGAACTGCTCGGGCATCTGTTCCTGTGCGGCGAGCACTTCGGGCGACGGAGCGTGGCTGTAGTACGAGGATCGGAACATCCAGTCGTTCGCCGACGCAGCAGCAGCATCGATCGACAAGACAATTCCCAGCACGAACAGAAACGGCAGAGATCGCATAACCAGCCTCACCCTTCGCCAACGTTGCGGAAACGCAACATGCGAGCAACGCGTTGCCATCCGATGTTGCCTTCTGGCAACGAAAACCGGGTTCTCAACGCTTGCCGAGTGATCACGCGAATTGGATGCCGGGAAATGGCAGTGGCCGGGAAGAGTCAGTGGCTCACTACTCGCCGGAGTCAGGACGCTGCCGATCTCCCTTCTTCACGATGGCCGCTGCGAGGTGTCCACCGAATCCCAGAGAAAGCTTCAGCGCGTGCCCAATCGAACGCGCTACTGGCTCGCCAGTGATCAGGTCGAGCCGGGAAGTCGCCAGCGGGTGAGAGAGATTGGCTGTCGGCGGGGCCAGGCTGTCGCGCAGAGCGAGCAGCGTTAACGCGAACTCGACACTGCCGGCTGCTCCGAGCAGATGGCCAATCGAACCTTTCGCGCTGAAGGCCGGCACGCGAAGAGCGCTCGAAGAACCTGTCAACCCGGCCGCGTCTGGCGACAGCTCGGCCGAGCCGGACGACGTTTCATCCGCCGTCAGCTCCAGATCGAGGGCTCCTGTCTCACACACATCGTTCGTCCGCGTCGCTGTTCCGTGGAGGCTGATCAGGTCGAGGTCGCTCGGGCTGAGCCGTCCGCGCTGCAGAACGTCGCGGATCAACCGTCGCAGAGCGTCCGGATTCTCGGCGAGCTGCGTCAGACCGGCAGCGTCCGACGCGAGCCATCCGGCAAGCCATTCGGCATACGGCTTCGCGTTTCGTCGCGCGGCATGTTCTGCAGATTCGAGAACGAACACAGCCGCGCCTTCACCGATCAGGAAGCCATCTCGCGGTTCATTGCAGGGCCGGACAGCCTGCGCGGGATCGTCGAACCCTCGCGCGAGCACGCCGAGCCGTCGAAACGAGGCGACGATTGCTGGCGTCAGTGAGGCGTCGGCGCTACCCGCAAGAACGACGTCACAGCGACCCGACTGAATCAGCTCGGTCGCTCGAATCAAACTGACAAGCCCCGTCGCACAGGCTGCCACGGGAGCGATCGCTGCGGCTCGTGTCTCAAACAATGAACTGACTGTTTGAACGGATCCGCTGGGAGACAGCATCTGCCACCAGGCTGCCGGATCCGCTGCTGACAACGGAACCCCCGCGTCTCGATGCCGGGCCTGAGCGTTCAGGAACGCAACGTGCATCCCGCCCTTGCTCGTCCCAATGACCGACGCCGCGCGATCGCTCGGAATCGCGACGGAGTCGAATCCGGCGTCGGCAACCGCTTCGATGGCCGCCGACAGGGCGAGCGAAATCACGGGCTCGGCCAGCAGCGGCACAAGGTCACTGCGTCCGCGATCGGCCAGCGTGTCCGGCAATGTTGCGTCGAGCGGTGCCGGGCCGCCCGCAGAACGCTCCGGCCACAGCAACGCATCGTTCGATCGTAAACCGTCCGATCGTGAACCGTCCGGGAGCCACCGCAGCCCGCTCTCACCGGCGCAGTACCGAGCCCAGCTCGTCTCACGATCGCTTCCCAGCGGCGTGACGAGTCCGATTCCGGTGATGACTACGCGCGATGTCGGCATGCAATTCAAGAGAATGATCAGAAACCAGACGGCACTGCCGTTTTGTAGTCGGCAGTCGAAGTGGGCAGCGGGAGATTGGTCGAACCCACGCCGCTCTTTTGCATTGGATCGGAAGGGCAGAACCAGAGTTTCGGCAGAATCATCAGGGCAGAATAATGTCCGCCTGAATCATTCTGCCCTGATGATTCTGCCAATCTCTGCCCGATGGCCGCTGCGGACTGAATTTTCAGGCAGGCCGAAACTCTGCGCGAGTTTCGCTACGCCGCAGAGAGCACCGAAACTCTGCGCGAGTTTCGCTACGCAGTCGTGTTGTCGAACTTCGAAGCACGGCCTTCCAACAGTTCTCAGATAACACGCGGGCAACGCCGCGCACAACGATCCCGCGACACCCTCTTCTGATCCTGCGGCAATTCGTCGGACGGATCAGCACCGGCAGATTGGACTTCGTTTCGAGTGCGGAGCGATCAACGACTTTCTGACTCGCTGCCGTTGCGCGTGCTCAATTTCTGCAGCGTGCGGAGCGACGTTCGGTTTGACAGAAATCGCACCGAGCCATCAGCCATCAGGAAGTGGGCACCGGTGTCATCCGCGTTTCCAAACCCCTGCGGCGACTGGTTCAGCCCGGCACCGATCGATCGCCAGTTGTCCGGCTCGCCCCACGCGGGAATCGTCTGAGCGATCTCACCGGCAACCATTGTCTGCGACAGCCCGTCAATCACGTCATCGCGAGTCACCTGCGAATTGCGTCCGAAGATGCCCAGGTCACCCGTGCCGAACTCCGTCGCAACACGCCCTCCCACGCCGGCAAAGTGCGTCGGCGCATGCCCGGTTGCCGTCAACTCGTACGGCATGCCCGGAGTGAGGTACGCGTCGACGCGGGTCGACAGGGCCAGGCCGTTCGCCGGATCACTCCACGGACGACGACGGTCGATCTGTGCGGCCAGTTCGTCGTACCCGAGATGCGGCAACAGGTCCGTCATCCAGCCGTGCATTCCGATCGGGAGTCCGTCGGCGGAATCAACGAACGAACCGCCAGGCGGAAAACGGTTCTGCTGATCATGGACCACACTGATCGCCGTGCCGATCCGCTCCAGCTTGTCCTTCACGATGCGACTCGTCTTCGCGTGCCGCCAGCGTTCGCCAGCCTCGTTCAACCACAGCGGCCCGGCAAAGATCCCAATGAGGCCCAGCAGCAGGCCGATCCCCGCGAACGCAACCTGCCGACGCGACGACTCCGACTTCCGTTGCGCCAGGGCGAGACCGCCGTTGACCAGCGCAACAAAGCCGGCCACAGCGGGGAGAATTCGCAACACCATTACAGGCAGCAGGCATAATGACGAAAGAACGACTGAGGCGATTCCGAATCCCAGAGCGAGCAGCGGTGGCCTGCGCTTCGCTCGTCGGTTCGCTCCACGGTGAATCCCCGACAGTTCGACCGGCGGCAGCACTCCGGGATCCGGAAACTCCGTGACCGTCTCGGTCGGACAAGAGTCAGGCACGACATCAGATGACGAGCCCAAACCGGAAACGTCGACGGCAGCCCCGTCGTGGCCCTCGCTGATTTCTTCCCCGGTCCCGACAGCTGTACCGTTTGCCGGCTCGTCTGCGCTGGCGGACGGAGCATCAAATTCGGCATCCGACGACGCTTCAGCGAACTCGATTTCGTCTTCAGGAGCGTCGGAACACAGCTCAGCCGACTCACTGACGTCCGGCGCATTCTCAGCGGCACCGTTAATCGACTCAGAATCGGCAGCGGATTCCGTCGAGCCGGCCTCATGCTGCATAACATCCCAGAGGCTGCGACGAGTCGAACCGCGAGACTCGTCGCCTTCCGACTCGGGCCGATCATTGTCTGCCGGACCAGCCATCTCCGCGACACCTTTGTCGTTTGTCGTCAGCGGGGAGTCCGCTCAATCGGTCATTAAGTTCATGACATTCCCCGTTCATCACAGCCAGCGGTCATCACAGCCGGCTGTAAACACCCCAGCCGCCGGCAATCAGCAGGCCCACGCAGGAAGCGATCAGCAGGATGTCCCATGCCTTGCCGGGCTTGATCGCCGCATTCGTGCGTTTGTAGCGGAAGTACAGAGCGGCAAACCCCAGCATCGGCAGCATGATGGCCTGCATCAGACCGCTGAGCAGCACAAGTTTGACGGGGTTGATCCCAGTACAGAACAGCGTCAGGGAAATCAGCGGCAGGATGACAGCCAGCGTCTGGATCGACCGATTGTGCGCCTTGACACTGTCTCG
>Ga0209578_10003600_pt1 | contig 11689 bp, 12 predicted proteins | sample tdAd472_FD_187127 | JGI IMG/M metagenome (GOLD analysis project Ga0209578, IMG submission 187127) | Marine sediment microbial communities from the Atlantic coast under amendment with organic carbon and nitrate - tdAd47.2 (SPAdes)... | ecosystem: Environmental > Aquatic > Marine > Coastal >...
AAAGCGCCTACCAGAACCGATATCCCCACCGGGGCGTAGGCGCCGTGCAGTGATAACCCGGGTACCGTGCCCGCCAGCAACGGAAAAAAGACCAGCGACACCAGGGCTGCCAGCAGCAGCTGGGCGCGGATCGCCGCACTGCGCCGCTCACGTATAAAGTGCCGCCAGCCGCCGGCAAATCCAAAAGCGGCGTGGAACAGGCTGAAACCCAGACCGCTGCCGATCAGCAGCAGCAGTGCCTGGCGGTCGGAAACATCGTGATTGATAAAGAATGCCAGGGCCGTGACGCCAAGCAAGGCAGGGATGACCACCCCGGGTTCGTAGCGGGTGACACTTGCTGGTGCCGACATAGGCTTGCCTCCTGGCTGGGCAAGGTTTACTGATTCGATGGGTAAGTTAAGGAACTAATATTAACAAAGTATAGACTTTTCAGCGCTTGTGACAGACAAAAATCCGGTGCTGCCATATGACAATTAATAATATTTATATTCTATAAGTTACCGTAGCGCCCGTTACTCCGATTGCACAACCATAACCAACTGAACCCCGAAAAAGTCCCGTACCGACTGCTCGCGGGTTCTCAGGAATGTGAATCGACGTCCTGCAACGACCCAGCGCCTGACAGGAATTCAGAGAGTTAGTGCGCAAATCGGCACTGAAACCATGTGCTGATTTACAATCTAGAGCCGAAGATACTCCTTCATCAATGCCGGATACATTGCCGGGTTGAACAGGATATTCGTGATGTAGTTGCATTCGTGCGTGCAGGTCCGGCAGTGCGAGTTGCTGGCGGATATTGAACGCAGAATGTCCACGGCCTTCCCGGTGCGGGTCACCTGCATGATGTCGTAGTCATGATCCCGCACGTTGCCGAGGCTCTGAGGAAGGATCTCGCAGGGGTACACCTCGCCCGATTCGGTCAGCACCAGGTTCAGCCTCCCCGCGTAACAGGGCAGTAACCTGTCCTGCCCGATCAGCGTCTGGTGAATAAGGCGACGCTGCAGTACGTCCTGCGCCGCCTTGAGGCGCGCTCCCCTGAATCGGTGCATGCCGGAGGTCCGGTCCCTGAGGCGTGTTGCCAGTATTTCTGCCGCGCGACGGTAATTCTCCGGATCGACCTGCTTGTACCCGTTATCCAGCAGGTTGCCGCGCACCATCGAGATGGTGTGCGTGGTCCGCCTGTCCAGACCACCGACAAAGTCGACGATCTCTTCGGCCTTATCCTGGTTCTGCGCAGTGAGGACTGTATTGAAGCCGAGTTCGAAGTTCGGATAGGCATCGAGGAGGCCCTGCAGGAGCGCATAGGTCTGCATGGTCTTGTCGAAATTGCCGCGGGTGTTGCGTAGCGTGTCATGGTCAGTGCCGACGCCATCGAGCGAGAGCTTGACGACGACGACACTGCTGCGGCAGTGCGCCGCAATCCGCTCAGTTTGATCCCGAATCAGATCGGGCAACAGGCCGTTGCTCGGATACAGCATGACGGCGGGCCTGTTACGGTCGTAGAACACCTTGCTTATCTCGACCAGGTCCTTCCTCAGATAGATCTCGCCGCCCGAGAAGGCGAGCCACAACAGCCTGCCCAGGGACCGTGAGATGCGCTCGATCTCATCAAGAGACAGCTCCGGCGCCGCAGTCTGCGGATTATCCGGGCTCTTCAGGTAAAAGCAGAACGGGCAGTGGGCATTGCACTTGCGGGTCAGGAAAAAGGTCAGATGAACGGGCCGCCGTTTCCAGAGGATCGATCCTGCATGTCGCACAAGCGAAGACATCAGCCGGTGGCCTCCAGCAACCCGGCGTATCGACGGTAGCTCAGTACCCCGGCGAGGCCGCCCGCGCAGACCACCAGGGGGTATAACAGGAAGTAGTAGGCCGAAGCAGCAGACGCAAAAGCCATCCCCCGGGCCCGGTAGAACCCCCGCAGCAGATCGCGATTCACAGTGATGTTCAGCGCCATCAGCACCGCAATAATAACGGAGAACCACGCATTCCCGGTATTCAGGACGAGCAGTGCCGCAAGGAGGCTGCCGAACAGGGCGGCTACATCGAGCTTCAATGCCCGCGAGGCCGTGCCGGAGTCCGCGAGCAAATCCCTGTTATGTATTGAATAGATAGTCCAGTATTTGGATTTTCTGAAACCATTGCTGGCCGACCCCAGAAGGGAGTAGTCGAACAGGTGCCGGACCTGAATTCCGGGGTCCATAATGAGTCGATGCCCGGTTCTTCGCAACCGGTGACTGAAGTCCACATCCTCGACTATGGGCAGAAATTTTTCGGCAAATCCCCCGCTTTTCTCGAATGTGTCCGCGTAGAGCACCATGGCATGTGCCGCAATGTAGTCGGGGTTGTCGCGATTACGGCTTTCGGCGTGATTGATGAAGACCGATTGGAACGCACTGAAGAAACGGTCGTCAGCCGGCTTCACCGTGTAGGTCCCGCCCAGTACCACGTCCCGACCCGCAGCAGTCAGAGTTGTGACGGCGATCGCAAGTGCATCCTCGTTCAACAGGCAATCCGCATCGGTAAAAAACAGAATGTCCCCGTGACTGTGGGAGGCGCCGATATTGCGCGCCCTCGAAGCCCCGGAGGGCTCGGGCAATTCAACGAGCGTGCAGGGGAAGGTCTTTATTATCTCGGCTGAGCGGTCGTCCGAGCCATCATTGACGACGATTACCTCGAAATGCTCGTAGCGCGACGCAAATGCTGCCTCCAGGCAACGTGCTATAGTGGCTGCACCGTTTCGGACGGGGATGATGATGGAGACAAGGTCAGCCATGCTCCGCTTCCAATACCGGTGCGTCATCAGGGTCAAGATCGCGTGCCCCGATCGAGGTAACATTGTTGACGTCCTCAACCGGGCGGCAAACAGACCAGACCACCCTTTGATATGAAGTCAGGCGTTCGCCCGCGACGCACGTCGTGGTTCCTGTCGCCCGCGTATACGGGCTCAGCGGATCGCCGTCAATCAGCTCAATCGGTTGTGTCACTTTGCTGTTTCACCACGAGCACGTCACAGTCCGCACCACGGACCACACGCTCCGCCACCGAGCCAAGATGGAAGTGTTTCATCCCCGTGTGCCCGTGCGTTGACATGACGATCAGGTCGTACTCCCCGGAGTGATCGACAATGGTCTGTGCCGGTGAGCCGCGTTCGATGACAATGTGTCGGTTTGCCTCGGGCGTGGTGCACGAACAGGCACATTTCTCCATGATATTTTTCGCCGTCCTCAGTAAGTCCTCCGTCATCTCCGCAGGCTCCGGGAAATCATCATCCATGAGATGAACTGTTGCCGGCTCATGAACAAACATCAGGGTCAGTTCACCACCGTTCTGCAAAGCCAGGGTGTCTGCCTCCCGGAGAGCGAAATATGACATTTCTGAGCCGTCAACCGGTGCGAGAATGCGTTGTGTCTTCATGGTTCACTCCAAGCTATTGGTTTTTATGACATGGTGGTGACGCTGTGCGGTTCGACCGAATGAAAACCACAGGTGCCCTCGTACAATTCATGCATACCGGTTTTCCCTCACCGGGCAGGGGCGACCAGCAGATGTGCCCGCATGGAGAGTCGGCGGTATCCGTCAGAGGGTTATGATCCGATCGGCGGACACGAGCGTCTGCACAGCGCGGTCCCAGTCGTCATCGGCAAGCGCAGCGTCCACATCGTGCCGAGAAACCTCGTGGTCCGGCCCAAGCTGCGCGAGTGCATCCTCGAGCACGCCTTTCTCGGGAAACAGACCTGTATTCAGTACAAAAATCTTCATGCCGGCGTCCTTATATTGCTGTTGTGACTAGATATTGATGATCTCGTCCGCCGCGAGGACAGCGGCTGCGAGGGCGTCTGCCCCGATATGCGGCAGCGATTGATCAGGCACTGTGGTCTTTGATTCGATATCCGAGAACTCCAGCAACTCCGCCATCTCGGCGTTCTCGGGCGTATCCGGTACCGGCACCAGGAACACCACGCTAAGCGTGTGACCGAAGATCGTCAGGCCCGCGGCGACGCGCATGGCCTCTGTCGGATCCCGGCGCCCCAGCACCAGAATTGATTTTGTCTGTTCCATTGAGAGTCTCCCTAGAGGCTGATGACCTTGTTGACATCACCGACCATGGCGCTGTTGTTGGTCTGGCTGCCGATTTCCACGGGGCAGGGCTGGTCTGCCATATGGCGTTCCCAGGAGACTTCACAGGCCGTTGCCTTGGCGGCCCCCGCGACTGTCGCGAGGACGTCGTCACGTGCGAGGGTCTTGACCCCGTCGCCGGTAAAAAAGCAACTCCAGATCACCGCATTACGATCGCAGGCTCGGGCCAGCGGCACCAGCACACTGGCCGCGTCGCCCGATGATACCTCGAACAGAATCTTCATCGTGTCAGGTCTCCTGTTTTAATGGATGAGAAGGATCAGATTTCCGCAGCATCATTTCTCAGCGCTCTGCCCGAAGATTTCGTGCGTTCCCGCTTTGCCTTTCCAGCCGTGAAACAAATTGCGCGTGGACCAGAGCTGATACAGGCTTCGCAGGCCTTGCAGGTTGACCTGCAGGTCATGCCAGGAGCGCATCTGCAGTAGCCGGCGCAACAGGAACTTCGGCCGGGTGTAGAAACGCCGGAACGCGATCTGGCGCAGCTTGAGAATCTCATCGCGCGTCATCGTGTAGGGCACGAATGCGGCCGACTGATAGGTGCGATCAGAAAGGCTCTCCGAGACGCTCCCGTATTTCTCCAGGTTGTCGTACAACGGCGTACCGGGAAACGGCGTGAGCGAATGGAAGTTGGCCAAATCGGCGTCGAGCTCCACGGCAAAGTCGATCGTCTTCAGCCCGTCCTCGAAGGTCTCGCCCGGCGCGCCGAAGATAAACGGAGTGCTCACACGGATGCCGGCCTGTTTCGCCAAACTGACATCGCGGCGGATCATCTCGAGCGTGGTCGCCTTCCTCAGCGAATTGAGTGTCTTCTGCACCCCGCTGTCCGCCCCAAACAGGATCGCCCAGCAGCCGGCGTCTTTCATGGCCTGCAGCAGCGGCGGGTCAACCTGGTTCACGCAGGCCGAGGCAAACCACGTGAAATCGAGCTTGCGCCGCTTTATCTCCCGACAGATCTCCATGGCCCGGTCGTAGTCGGCGGCAAACGTGTCGTCGATGAACTTGATCTCCCGATAGCCCTGGTCGAGGCACAGCTCGATCTCCTGCAGGACATTTTCTACGCTGCGAAACCGGATTCCGCGGCTGCCGTACCGACGCTGTTTGTCGACCTGAAAACAGAAGATGCAGCGCCTGTCGCAGCCCCGCGACGTGATCAGGATAGTGACCGGCTTGCGCCGGTACTGTCCCGGCGGCGGGATGTAGTGCGCCTTGTCGCCCAGCAGGTGCCGGGCCGGAAATGGCAGGATGTCGAGGTCTTCGAGCAACGCCCGGTGCGGGTTGCGGATGATCTCCGCGCCCTGCCTGAAGTCCACACCCGCCAGGCCGGTGAGGCTCTTGTCCCCCTCCAGCCGCTCGAGCAGCTCGACGATCGCCTCTTCGGCCTCGCCGGTGACCACCGCATCGAAGTTCGCCCCGTTCTTTTCCAGGCACTGACCCTTCATGGCCATGGGATAGGGGCCGCCAACACACACGAACATGCCCCTGTCGATCTGCTTGAGCGCGTTCGCCGTACGGACCGCCTTCGGAAAGCCAAAGGTCGTCGAGTAAAGGCCGGCGAACCCCGGGCGGATCTCCGCGACGCGCGCCAATATCGCCTCATGGGTCATAAACGCACCGTTCAGGAACTCAACCTCGTGCCCTGCCTCGAGCAGCGCGGCGCCCACGTAAAGGGTGCCGAGCGGTTGCCAGTAGTTGATCTGCGATGAGACCGTCCTGGAAGGAAAGATCTCCTCCGGGGACCATGCGGGATGTATCAGTACACACTTCATGGGCGTGCCCAGCCTGGTGCCAGCACCGGGGTTGGCACGGCGACCGTGCCATCGATCCGGGCCATGATGGCCTTCGCCGCAGCGATACCGGACTCCATGGCGTGATCGGTATTGTAGTATTCGAACTGCCCTCCCCGCCCGACCAGCTCCAGGTTCGAGAACCGGTCGAGATACTCAACGATACATTTCTGTTTCTCGATGTAGTCCACCTCGAACAGCGGATAGGCGTTCGGAATCCTCAGTACCGCACTGTCGAACACCTCTTCGGGTTCGATAATCCCCAGATCAGTGAGCTCGTGAACCGTGCGCTGCACAAGCATCGTGTCCGTCGCCGTCCAGATGGCATCCTCCTTGAAGCAGAAATACTCGACCACCAAGTGGGTCTTGCCGTCGGGCGCCATGCGGGCGCTCCAGTTCTTCGGTTCGTGGATTCGGCCGAAGGGTACCGCCGGGTCGGGTACGTACATCCAGGTCTGGTCGGTGACACGTTCCCGATTGATCATTACGGTCACCACGATGAGGTCCCTGAATCGAAGGCTGGCCGCCGCCTGGAGGATCTCTGCGGGCGGCTGTGGATTAAGCAGCTGGACGATCAGCGTCAATGGAATGCTGGAGATGAATTCGTAGCCCGCATACTCCTGAACGTCGCCGGCATCCTTTACGGTGACGCTCTGGACCAGGTTGTCCGCATGGTTAATGCCAATCACACGCGTATCCGTCATTACCTGACCGGTCTTGTCTATCCGCGCTTTGAGGCTGTCGCAGATCTGCCCGATACCGAGCGGCGGATACAGAAACTGATTCGCCAGTGTCCGCAGGCGCCGCGACTCGGCGCGCGAGAACGCCGCCTTGATGGCTACACCCAGGGTCAGGCCCTTAATTCTCCTGGCGACCCACTCCATGGCGATTCTGTCGCAGGGCACGCCCCAGACCTTCTCGCTGTATTCTTTAAAAAACAGATCGAACAGGGAGCGCCCGAAGTGTCGTACGACCCAGTCTTCGAGCGAGATGGTCGGGGTCTTTGTAAAGCGTTTGCGTATCTGCTCCGACAAATAGTCCGCAACTATCTTGATCGACATGCGCAGACCGAGCCGGGAGAGGGCATTGCCGACAGATATGGGATAATCATAGAACTTGCCGTCGAGCAGGATCTTGCTCGAGCGCTCGACCACAAGCAGCTCACCCCCGAGAATCTCCCTGACCAGCGTCTCCAGCTGCTTGTTGCCGGTGATGAACCGGTGACCGCCCAGGTCGAATCTGAATCCATGGTGCTCGATGGTCTTGGCGAGACCGCCGACGCGCGTCTGGCGCTCGATGACAAGCACATTACTCCCGGATTCCGACAGCACATGGCCCGCCGACAGGCCCGAGGGCCCGCCCCCGAGGATCACAACGTCCTTGAACTGCCTATTCAGAACGTCCATAGCGGTATGCCTGGTCTGCTACATCTCGACCCTCGCATTACCGGCGCAAAAGGGTTTACCGAAACACCGCTATGCCGGATTCCTGACACGGCGTCAGCCGGAACAGCCCCACCGATTCGCACGGCAGGGCTTGCTCTTTGAAATCATCCGGCGGCTGACCAATCGCTTCACTCGGGCTATTCCGCGCTCAGGGACTTGTAGTAGTACTCGTCCTCAACGGACAGGCCTTCGACCTTGTCGGACGCCTCCAACGTGCCGTAGGCTCCTGTTTCCACGGCTTCAAAAAATCCAGGTTCGATCCCCGTGCGCGCCGAGATGCTGTAACCCAGCAGAAAGGCCACGATAAAAGCGCCAGCTGTTATCGCTGTTCGCAGATATGTATTCGACAATTTCTTACTCTCCCGTGTCTCGCTATACCGTCAGACACGCTGCCCGGGACCGCTGGCCGGCGCAGCGTTCATTCCATGAGCTCCTGCAGTTCATCGAACTGGTCCATCGCGGCATCGGACTCGGCGGCCTGCTCGACCGTCACGCCACCGTGACCGATGGCATGGATGCCGACCTCTGCCATCGGTGGTACGCCGTAGCCCATGATGAAACCCAGAAACCCGGCGGTCACTGCAAACACCACCCACAGATCACTCTTCATTACGACCCCTTTTCCATCAGCTTGTCCTGCGGACGATCTTCATCGATTGTTCAACCATGTTTGATGAGACACGGTCCGCCAATGGCGCGGCCTGCAACAGTCGCGCAGGACTATGCCTTCTGAATGTGCCATTCGAACTGGCCAGCCTCCACCATCTTTTCCACCAGCGTATTCCCGTCATTATCTATCATCGCCTCAATGGATTCGCCGGATGACGGATTGTCGAAAAACAGCTCCAGGATGTCGCCCGAGGCCAACTTCTCCAGCGCCTTCTTGGTGTAGATCTGCGGATGCGGACACACATAGCCGTTGACGTTCAGGCGATAACGCCCCTCGTCGGTCTTTTCAAATTTCATACCCATTGTCGATACCTCCGTATTGCCCCAACCAGGTTACAAACCACAGGCTTCAAACTCTTTGGCGAGCTTTCTCTCCGTCCACCAGTTGAAGAACTTGACGCCCAGATAGGCCCCGCCCGCCATCCCCAGGCCAAACAACCATCCCGAACAATCTCCGTTGGCGACCCGCACGAAGAAGGCGCCCACGTTGCACCCGAGTCCGAGCCTGGCGCCGATGCCCATAAACGCGCCGCCGATAATGGACCACATGGCGGTTTCCCAGGTCGGCTTCTTGAACTTGAACTCATTATGATAGAGCGCAATAATCGCCGCCCCACCGATCAGCGCAAACGACATCCAGTCGGCGGGATTGATCGCCGGGTTCGGAATGCCGTTCACGAATCCAAAATAGATGTTGTCCAGGTTCTCGACACCCATCTTTTGCAGCGTCCAGCCGACCCATTGCGCTTCCTGGGTCGTCACGTACCAGTAACCCGGGTCGAAGACCGTGCCTTGAACAGACAGGCCGAAGTCCCAGCCGATACGGTCGAGCATGGTCCCGGCATTCCTGAAACCGAATTTCACGCGTAGCCCCTGGATCACCAGCATGTGCAGTGCACAGGCGATGCCCAGGATGAGCCCGGCAGTGGCGGTTCGCTTGTTCGCAATGATCATCGCCCAGTAGCCGGCGAGCTCACCCTTGAGGCCCGAGACATCTTTGCCCTCTTTCTGCTTCTTATTGCGGTATCCCTTGCGCCAGTAAAGGGCGTAGACGACGGCGAGCAGCAACGCCGCCGGAATCAGGATGCCCACCAGCAGGTTCCCAACGAAGGCGCCCGAGACCGATGCGTTGGGCATGCCCAGCACCTCCGCATAGGTCACCGCCGGCTGGTTCCAGACGTAGCCGGCGAGATACTGATCGACCCAGCCGTCGCTCACGGTGATCGATGCGGGCAGGCCCTTCTCCAGCGCCGATTGCGCCCAGGCATCCGGCACGAAATAATTGGCCCATCCGCCGACGTCGGCAAACAGCGCCTGCGTGAGGCTGAGGGACAGAATCACGAGGAGCGCGTTCATGTTGCCCTCGCCGGTCTTGTACAGAGAGCTCGAGGCACAGCCGCCGGCGATGACCATGCCGATGCCGAAGAACACGCCGGCGATGATCGCATGGCTGCTGACCGGTGCCGCATGAAAGGTGCTCAGTCCGCTCGCCGTGATCGGCGCGGACACTGCTCCGAACAACAGCGTTGCGATGACGATCCCGACTAGCATCCTCGGGACCTTGATGGCAAATAGATCCCTGAATGCCGACGAGAAGCAGAATCTCCCGTACTGCAGGCACATCCCGTAGATCAGTCCGAACCACAGGTACACCGAGAGATAGATGTAGTATTCGTTGTAGACAAAGGTCCCGATGCTAATGAGCGCGAAAAACCCCATCAGCCCCAGGGCCCAAAGCCGTTTTTTTCTTTTTCCTTCCTCTTCCAATGTCATCTTTGCCAATGCTGTATCGGCAGTTGCTACACTTGCGACCTGTTGTTGCATAGACTTCTCCTCCTTATGCTGCTTTGCTATGCGCGGCGAAATCCGGGGCTATGGCCCGCTGATAAATTCTGACGATTGTTCTGAACCTGAATACTCGACTCGTTTCAGCAAACTCCTTTTGCAGACGATAACCATCAATACGCTTCGCCAGATAATCTGGAACCGGCTGATCCGCCTCGCTTTGGATCACCACGACTGTCGACGCCGTACCGGCGGTGCTGGCAGGCGGCAGATACTCTGGACTGCCCACCTCCCAGGTCCATCGCCAGGGCAGCTCGGCAATCGTCAGTGCGGCCTGCGCGGTACCCGCATCCGCGTGGTAGACGAGTTGCTGGTCAGTGAATAAGTCCAGCATGGGCACTGCCACTGCAGGGTTCACCGAAGATGTTGTCTGGGGAAGCACATGGACTTCAGCCGTGCCCGCGTGGATCGAATCGAGGTATTCGCCGGCCTGCTTGATGTTGTTTGCACTCGTGCTCTGGAAGAAGGGGAGATAGCCGACGGCGACAATCAAGGCAGCAGTGACCGCCGCATTGGCCGCGATGAATTTCCTGTACTCCACACGCTTTATTGTTTCCAGCCCGTAGGCGGCCATCAGTGCCAGCATAGGCAACAACACCAGCATGTACCGGATCCTCCGCAGATCCAGAACCATCATGACGAGCAACATCCAGCCGATGATCGCGTATTTGACGTCTTTCTTCTTTATGGCGAGGTACACGGAGAGAACGGCCGCGATGGTTACAAACGGGTGGATCTGGAAAAAGAACGTGGACAACAGGGATTCCCCCCAGCGACCGAGAGCGGGCACCTGAAAGCTGTGCAGCAGACTGATCTGCCCGGCAACGACGTCGAACTTCGCAAACAGGAAGACGCCCATAAGCACCAGCACACCCGCCGCCACTGCCGCCGCTCGCAGGAAAACGACCTTCCAGCCCAGTCGCGCATGGGCCAGCACGATAATGGGTACAACGCTGAGCATCAGCCAGTTCGAGTACTTCGTCAACATGGCGAGGGTTATCGCAACAGCTGCCAGTACGCAGAGCAGAGGGCCGCCGCGGGCGACGGCTGCGATGGTCGCGAACACGGCCAGTGTCAGGAAGAACATCGCCGCCACATCGACCATCATCAGTGGCACCTGTGCCAGCAGATAAGGCATGCCGAGCAGCAGTATACCGGCATACAGGCCCAGGTCCCTGGACCACAATGTCTTACCGATGAGGTAGGTCAGCATCACCGTGCCCGCGAACAGAAGGCTCGTGAAAACCTGCACGCCGAGCCGGCTTTCGCCGAAGACCTGGAAGATTACGCCGTAGATGAGCGGGGCCAGCGGCAAGTCTGTCCATGCCGGGATGTTGTTGCCCCACGCTCCGAGGAAATAAGCAATGCCGTGGAGTTCCAGGTACTTGGCCTGCATGAAGTGTCGTGCGGCGTCAACGATGACCTCCGGTTCCTGCCACAGACCCGCCGTGATGAGGAACGATGCCGTGAACAGCAACGGCACCGTCCCCCGGCCACCTAAAGAAAGTCTCGAAATACCGTATGCCAGCGCAATACCGCCCACGAGCATCAGGAAAAACGCGAATGGCGCGACGCCGTCAAATACCCACCACCAGCTGGTAAGGCGGTTGTCGTCCAGGGTGCGCAGGTTGTATAGACCCAGCCAGGTCGCCAGCGTGCAGAGCGAAATCAACACCAACCAGAGGGGGTCTTCCTTCTGCTTCAACCCAAGCCACCCGCCGCTGATTCTCAGCACATCAGTGAATGCGCCGAACGAAGGACACCGCCAGGCCAGCGTGCCTCCACGTGTTTCGGGACCGCATGAATGTG
>Ga0209578_10003603_pt1 | contig 11681 bp, 9 predicted proteins | sample tdAd472_FD_187127 | JGI IMG/M metagenome (GOLD analysis project Ga0209578, IMG submission 187127) | Marine sediment microbial communities from the Atlantic coast under amendment with organic carbon and nitrate - tdAd47.2 (SPAdes)... | ecosystem: Environmental > Aquatic > Marine > Coastal >...
GTGGTCGTTGCCTTCCCATGTGTATAGTCGCCCCCTAGAGTTGTATCAAGGATTATCCTTAAGCCGTGAGCAGCTCCAGTGGGAGCTGGAAAGTATGGGTTACCAGAGTGTAAGTTCAGCTAAATCGCCGGGGCAGTACAGTGTATCAAGCCATCGAGTTCAGTTGTTCTCGCGCGGTTTTGACTTTTGGGATGAGACCGAGCCGGCCAAACTGATGACTTTAAGCTTTGCTGGCAATCAGGTTACAAACTTGGTCAATGGCAAAGGTGAGCAAATGCCGTTGGCACGGCTGGAACCAATGGTTATTGGAGGCATCTATCCAGCTCAAAAAGAAGACCGCGAGTTAGTGCAACTGGCTCAGTTACCGCCCTCGCTTCCACAAGCGTTGGTCACCGTTGAAGATCAAAATTTCTATCAACACTATGGCGTTTCTATAAGAGGTATTACCCGTGCATTTATCGCTAATCTTAAACAGCGAAAATTGGTTCAGGGTGGGAGCACGCTCACCCAGCAGTTGGTTAAGAACTTTTACCTTAATGAAGAGCGGACATTAACGCGAAAATTATTGGAAGCGGTGATGGCCGTTTTGCTGGAAATACATTTCAGCAAAGATGAAATTTTAGAAACCTATATTAATGAAGTGTATTTGGGGCAGGCGGGTGATCGCGCGATCCATGGCTTTGGTTTAGCCAGTAGCCATTATTTCAGGCAGCCAGTTAAAGAGCTAAAGCTTCACCAAACTGCGTTGTTAGCGGGTTTGGTGAAGGGCGCATCTTACTATAACCCTTGGCGCCATCCTGAGCGTGCACTGACACGTCGTAATCTGGTTCTGGATGTGATGGAACGAGAGGGGGTGATAACCAAAGCTGAAGCGACTACGGCTAAACGGAAACCTTTAGATGTGGTCCCACCACGGCCCGGTGGTGGCCGCTGGCAATACCCCGCTTACTTGGATCTTGTGAAGCGTCAGTTGCGTGAAGATTATGATCACGCAGATTTGCAAACGGAAGGGCTCAGAATTTTTACTAATTTTGATCCACAGGTTCAGCGCAAACTTGAGAGCCGAGTTAGTGCGCGAATTGAAAACCTGGAATCAGGGTACCGAATTGAAAAGGGTAAGCTTCAAACGGCTTCGGTAATTGTTCGCGTTGGTTCTGGTGAGGTGGTAGCCATTGCTGGAGACCGGCAGGCAGGGTATGCCGGATTTAACCGAGCGCTGGATGCTAAACGCCCGATGGGTTCCACTATTAAGCCGGCCGTGTATATGACAGCGCTGGAAAAGCCTGCTGCCTACACCCTAGCGACCATGGTTGAAGATACGCCTATTTCGGTTTCAACTGATACTGGTGATTTGTGGCAGCCACGGAATTTTGAGCGTGAAAGCCATGGTGCGGTACCTTTATATGAGGGGTTGGGTTATTCCTATAATCAGGCCACAGCACGTGTGGGGATGGATGTTGGCTTGCCAGCCATTATGGATACCATAAGGCGATTGGGTTATGACAAGCCTTTACCAGAGTTGCCATCATTGATATTGGGTGCAGTGGAAATGTCTCCCCTTGAAGTGGCTCAGCTGTATCACACCATTGCTACCAATGGCTTTTATTCTCCCCTTAGATCAATCAGTTCTGTTTTTACAGCGAAGAATATCCCGCTCAAGCGTTATCCTTTTAAGGCAGAGCAGCGATTTGACCCGGCGCTGATGCATTTGATTAATTACGGTCTGCAGGTTGTATTGCGTGAAGGGACAGGTAAGAGCGCCTATAAGCGCCTGCCTGAAAATTTGGTGTTAGCCGGAAAAACAGGTACAACCAATGATCAGCGCGATAGTTGGTTTGCCGGGTTTAGTGGTAATTATTTGAGTGTGGTCTGGATGGGCCGGGATGATAATGGTAAAACACCGCTTACTGGTGGCACTGGTGCTTTGCGGCTTTGGATTGATGTGATGGCGGAGTTGGAGACTCGCTCAGTAGTTTTTCGTCAGCCAGATGGTATCAAGTATCATTGGGTAGAAACAGAGACGGGCTTGTTGAGCCAGAAGGGTTGTGCGGGTGCCCGCTACTTGCCGTTTGTTGTGGGTAGTGAGCCGAAGGGTAAGAGCCGATGTTCGCCTGCCAGTATTGAGAATGTGGTGGATTGGTTGAAAGATGTTTTGGGTTGGTAATTGAATGCTGGCTGGATTGAAAGAGCTAAAGCTGGAGAGGCAAAAAAGGGCAGTGGATGTTTAATTTAAAAGGTTTGTGGTGTGTATTAGCCGTTGCTTTATTGGCGACGGGTTGCACCCCGATTATGGTGCCGGTTGGCGACTCTAAGCCCCAAGGGCCCAGCTATCCTTCAGGGCCTTACCCTTCTTCAACACCAGCAGAGCAGCCATCATCACCATACCCACCTTCAACCCAGCCGGCTGACCCTGAACAAAGAGGGGATGTGATTGTTCCAACGAGCCCCTCTCAGCAGCAAGTGTCCAATGGTGCGGTACAAAAATTATTGAAGGATGCTTGGCGGTATAATCGTGCCGGAGAGTATGACCGATCTAATACGGTTGCAGAGAGGGCGATGAGAATTAACCATACAGAGCCAGAAATTTATCTGGTGATGGCATCTAATTACTTTGCTTCAGCACAGTTGCAATTAGCAGAACAGTTAGCATCCCAAGGGTTGCCTTTGGCTAATGGGAATTACTCTGTTAAAAGAAGTTTGCAGCAACTTTTGGTGGATATTCGTAGTAATTATTAAGTAAGTTAATGTTCTAGTGAGTTGATATTCGTAGTAAAGTCCCCTAAGAGTACCTTATAAAAACAGAAGAAGATTAATAAATAGAGGGCTGTTCAAAAAGCAGTCGAATAAAAATTTTTTGTGGCAGAACATACTTTTTTGTGGATTTTTATAGGGATGAGCACTTTTTATTCCCAAGAATGTGCATTTCCTTCATGATTAAATTGTCACGACTTAGAAAGATAATATAAGCTGTAATAATGAGCGATAACCAATCCTTTAGTAACTGGCAAGAATTAACCGGCAAAGCGCTGGAGTCAGTTGGTGAGTTATTCGATGAGGCGTCCAGGTCTTTATGTAAAGACTTCCTGTTCTTTACCCACGATAAGCTCAGTGAATATTCAGAGCGGCCTTCCGAAGGCAATAAAAAAGGCTTTGAATTTCTTCATGCACAATCCCGTTTAAGCCATAAAAACAATGAGATTACCCGGATCTTTCTACGGGAGCTCAGGGTTTATTTTGAAGGCTTGTCCAAGCATGATTTTAGCTCCAGGGATAATTTTGATTCAGGTGACGGTTCCCACCTTAGCCTAGTTAATCAGGACGAGTTTGATGAAAACATTGCACTCGTAGCGGCACGGCAACGAGCTGAAGGTGATTTTAACGAGCAATTATGGATGTTGAGCCAGCGGATATCGCTGATCACTGGCGGGCAGAAAATCCAGGAAAGTGAATTGCCCATGTCGCCTGGTTCCTACTGTAGCGCCATTAAGCGTGCCATGGTGGTTGCCGATATTCAGTTGACCGCAAAGTTAGTTGTTTACAAGTTGTTTGAACGAAAAGTCATCTCCCAACTTGGGCATGTCTACGATGAAATGAATAATGTGCTGTCAGGCATGGGTATTCTTCCTAACTTGCAGTACAAAGTTAAAAAAGCCGAGGGGGCCGATAGCGGAGCTCAGGCATCTGACGCAGAAGAAGCAGGGCATGATCAACCAGCTCCTGTTGCTGGGCGGCGCGCTTCTGATCAGATTGCTGGAAGAAGGGCATCGGATCAAACTGCTCCACCAACGGGAGGCTTTGTTCCTCCACCGTCGCCAGGTCTCCCGGTTGGGGATTATCAGCGTCAATTGGTAGAGAATATTCACTTGCTTCAAGACCGTTTGGCAACCCAGGCGACAGGCGGCCCTTCCGGTGCTGCAGTTTCTGCTGCCTCTGCAACGGTAGTTCCATTGCAGCCAGTTTATAACAGCGCTCAATTAATACAGGCAGCGGGCCAGGTTCAACAATCAGATCAAGCGGTCGTTGCTGATGGGCTGTTGGCGACAAGCAATATTCAACCTTTGGATATTGCCCAGGCACGTCAGCGTCTAGTGGCTCAATTGCAAGAGGTTACGGGTTCAGAAGACTCGCCCGACCTCAGTGCAGACCATATGCGAACCATTGAGCTGGTAGGTTTATTATTTGAATATATTTTAAATGACCAGCAAGTACCCGATTCAGTTAAGACAATTCTAAGCTTCCTACATACTCCATTCCTGAAGCTGGCATTTTCTGAGGTCGATTTTTTCAGTCACCATGAGCATCCGGCACGCTTGTTATTAAATTCTTTGGCAGACGCTGGCGCCAAATGGGTGGGTAATGATGATTCAAGCCAATTTAATATGCTTGATCAGATTCGCAAGACTGTTCGTGAAGTGCTGGACGAATATGAAGTAGATACGAAACTGTTTGCTGGCTTGCTGTTGGAATTTAATGGCTTTGTTCAGAAAATCGAACTGCGGGTCCAGCTGCTCGAGAAGCGTGCGACGGAAAAAGCCCGTGGTGAAGATCGCCTCAGAGAAGTAAAGCAGCGGATTAATAAAGAAATCCATGAACGTATTGCCGAGAAAGATATTCCCACCGCCATTTTATTGTTCTTGCTGCAGCCTTGGTCTGACTATATGGCCTTTGTATTACTGCGTTATGGCGACGAGTCAGAGTCCTGGGAAAATGCATTAACCCTGGTAGACAATATGTTGTGGGGATTAGAGCTAACGGATTCCGATAGTGAACGACTGCGGTGGAAAAAGCATTACCCCTGGATGCAGGGTGTTATTCAAAAAGGTTTTGACCTCATTGGTTATGACACAGGTAAAGCCGTTAAATTAAAACGCTCAATAGATCGCCTGTATAAATTACGTGAGAAAAACGTTGAGCCAGAGCTTGCTGCTGAGGAAGTGCGGGACAAACTGGTCAAGTTGTCAGAAGAAAAAGCTGGTGAGAAAGTCAGCGTTGACAGCATGGGCGAGAAAGAATTAGAAGTTTTAGAAAAGCTCAAGATGATGGAGTTTGGCACCTGGTTTGAGCATCGGGATGGTCGCCGTGAAAAAGTGGCGTGGTTTAACTCCAAGACCCTGCATTTTCTGTTTGTAGATCAGGCGGGCAAACGATCGGGAATGAAAACGGGTGAAGAGTTGGTCCATGCCATGGTTGCCGGGGATATGACGATGATTGCCGGCAGTATCAAGCCTTTGGTGGAAAGAACTATGGAATCGATATTTTCTGACTTGAATGCCAAAGTTCAGGAGCAGTCTGAGGAGGGATCTCCAGATGTCCACTAGAAAAAAACATCAGCGTCGTTTGACCCGATATTACGTTGATGTACAAATTGATGTTCTAAACCAGATGACTGGCGAAGTCATCGGCTCCATTGTCGATATTCATACCGAAGGCCTTATGCTTGTGGGCATGGTTGAGGTTGATTGTGTTTATATGATCAGGTTGGTGCCCCAGGAGCAGGCGCAAAAAGTGGGTGATATTGAATTAGGTGTTGATTGCCTATGGACTAGTAGCCTTGAGCAGGGTGAAAGTTGCTGGGCGGGTTGTCGTATTATTGATGCCTCAGAAGATGCACTGGCTAAAATTGAACGTTTGATCAATGAATTTGGTAAGCCTCGTCCAGACTAGCTTTTTATTTACGTTTTTTTCTTTAAGTTTTCGAAACTTAACCCTTTGAAACTTATCTCCTAGAAACAAGTACCAACTTAAAACTCTTGTTCTCCGCTATTTTCTCTATGTTCGCCAGTTTGACGTATTTTTCTGCACAGCTTTCTATGGGCACAAAACGGTTGGCAACAAATAATGCTTTACCGCCTGGATTCAAATGCTCATAACTGCTGGTAACAAACTGTTGTGTGAGTTGGCTGTCTGTTCCAAAGCCAGAATGAAACGGAGGGTTACAGAGAACAGCATCAAACGTTTGTTTGATATTCTGCGCACAATTATCAGCAATCACTTCGCCATCAATATCAAAGGCAAAAAAGTTTTTTGAACAAGCAGCAATCGCTGCTGCATTGTTGTCTGTCGCAATGAATTTTGCATCTACATATGTGCTGGCCACCAGTGATAGATAACCATAACCGCAACCAAGATCGAGTATAGACTTAGGGTTGCGCTGGAAATGCTGGAAAAATTCGGGCATGTGGTCAGCTAAAAAGGCGCTGCCTTGATCAGTTTTATTCCAGCCAAATAATCCTGGTTTACTCAATACCGGGTTATTGTTGATCTCTAAACAGTTCCTGAGTTTTGGGTAGTTTCCATCATCGAGGGTAGGTGCTTCAGTACACTTTTTTTGAATCACAGAAATATAAGCCACACCTTCTTTTTTGGGTTTAGTCTTGCAGCCAAAGTAGTGGCCAGCTTTGTCAGTATAGGTTTTGATACCATCATTTTTTTCGCCCACTAATACTAGGTTTCCCCCTGACCTTATCAGCCTTCTAGCATTGTTGATGATGTGGTGGGTGACAAGCTTTTCCTTAGAAACTCGGTAGAGTATTTGCTCAAAACGGTTGTCGGCAAAGCCTGAGAAATCAAAATCGCTGAACTTGCTGTTAAAGCCAGCTGAAATAGCTTGTTCGTTAAGGTCAAAGCGATTGGTAATAAGCGCTATGTTGTCTGTTGGCAAAGCCCGTAGTGAAGCCCCTTTCAGGTTTTCGTCGGCAATCATAAGCTGTGATCCGCTGACAAGCCGAGCTTGTTTAGCCAAGAGTTGAAGGAGAGCATCAGGCATTTTGTTCTTTTCCCCCTGTCCCCTGTAGTGTAATTTCAAGCGGTGTTAATGCTCGGAAATCGCCTGGAGCTAGTGTTGGGTCGAGACAAATATTGCCAATTCGAATGCGATGCAATTCGGTAACAAGATTCCCCTGTGCAGCAAACATTCGTTTAACTTGATGATACTTGCCCTCGCTGATGGTGAGTTGGGCATGGTGATCATCTTCTATTTCCAAATCTGCCGGTAAGCAGCGCCGTTTTTCTCCTTCTAGCCATATGCCTTCGAGAAACTTTTCTATCAGGTGTGAGTTAAGTGGTTCAGCAACTGTTACCTGGTAGGTCTTTCGGCAATCACTTCGTGGTGAGGTAATGCTGTGATTCCATTGGCCGTCATCTGTGATCAGTAAAAGCCCAGTGGCGTCAATGTCCAGGCGGCCAGCTATTTGTAGTAATTCAGTGCGCGGTGTGTTGACGAGGTCAATGGCTGTGGAGTGTTCGCTATCTTTTGTCGCAGAGACCACCCCCGCAGGTTTGTTTAACATGAAATAGCGTGGCCCGGGCATGGTTACAGGTTCACCATTAAGGTAAACCCTAGAACTTGGAGAGATGATAGCCGCTGGGTTAGTTGCAACCGTGCCATCAACTTCAACAAGAGATTGTTTCACTAGCTTTTTTACTTGTGAGCGAGAGTAGTCAGAAGCATTGCTAATGTATTTATCTAGTCGCAAGAAAGCTGCTCCCTGAATACTGTTATTGCCTGTGGATCTATTTTGTTAGATTTAGCGCGTTTGGCTCAGTGTGCTAGATGTCAGTGGTGTTATCAATCTCGGATCAAATGATTAATTCTGGCTCGGCGGGGTGGGTAGTGTTCATCGGCTTCTAACCTAGCCAGCTCCAGAACTAGTCTCTTAAGCTGATGATTTCCCATTCACGCTCGCGGGCGATTTCTTTTAATTGTGGGCATGGGTCTACGGCTACGGGGTGATCAACAATTTCAAGCAGTGGCAGGTCGTTAATTGAGTCACTGTAGAAGCTGCTACCCTCAAGATTAAGCCCGGATTGCTCTAGCCACTGATTAAGGCGAGTAACTTTTCCTTCTTTAAAGCTCGGAATACCAGAGACGTGGCCAGTAAATTGATTGTTTTGTTGTTCAAGCTCTGTGGCTATCAAGTGTTCAACACCTAGTTTTTTGCATATGGGCTCCACAACAAACCGATTGGTCGAGGTGATGATAATGAGCGTATCGCCATTTTTTTTGTGGGTTTCCAATAGTGCTTCTGCCTTGGGTAACCAGAGTGGCTCAATAACTTCTGTCATAAATTGTTTATGCAATGGCTCAAGTTCAGAGGGGTTAAGTTTTCCAAGCGGTGCCAAAGAAAATGCTAAATAGGCGGACATATCTAATTGGCCGTTTTGATAGTCCTGATAGAACTGATCATTCATTTTTTGATAGTAGGTGGCATCAACAATGTTTTGTGCCACTAAAAACTCCCCCCAGCCATGGTCGCTGTCACCAGCTATCAATGTGTTGTCGAGGTCAAATAGGGCTAGTGGCATGGGTCTTTCTCAGTTTGTGACTCAATGAGTGTTCAGGTTGTCGATCAGTAAAGGCGGCATAGCTTAACGAGAGATAGGGCTGTCCTCAACTCTATAATTCATGTAAGTTGTTCTATTCGTGCCAGTAGTGACGGTCTAAAATTAAAGAGCGGTGCTCTCGTATAGGGTCATTCTATTGTTCTACAAAACGAGAGCCACAAACGTGCTACAGAAATAAAAAAACTAAAGGCATGGTTTGAAAGATGTGGCGTTGCCAGTTATTAAGAGTGTGAGTTGTGGTAGATAAAGAAGGATTTCGTCCAAATGTCGGGATTATGATCTCCGATGGCTTGGGTAAGTTATTTTGGGCTAAGCGTATTGGTCAGGATGCGTGGCAATTCCCACAGGGTGGTATTAATCCGGGCGAAAAGCCTGAAGCTGCGCTTTATCGTGAACTGTACGAAGAGGTTGGGCTGGAGTCTGCTGATGTCGAGGTCATAGCGAGTACTCGGGGTTGGTTAAGGTATCGGTTGCCAGCAAATATGCAGCGTAAGCATTCCAAGCCCCTTTGTGTCGGCCAGAAGCAAAAATGGTTTATGCTGAAGTTGTTAAGCGAAGAGAGCAAGGTCTGCCTCACCCGTTGTTCAAAGCCAGAGTTCGATAGTTGGAAATGGGTAAACTATTGGTACCCTGTCAATCAGGTGATTGAATTTAAAAGAGGTGTTTACCGCAGGGCACTAAAGGAGTTATCGCCAATGCAGTGTGAGATGGAGCGTAAGAGTAGGTTTTAAATGCTGGATTCATTACGAACGATCGTACAGCAAGTTAATGCAGCCAAGGATTTCAGCGAAGTCCTTAGGTTAATTGTTCATTTGGTCAAACAGACCATGGATACAGGTATGTGTTCTGTGTACCTGTATAACCCAAAGGATAATAATTATGCCCTTATGGCAACAGACGGCCTTAACCCAGATTCTGTTGGCAAAGTGTTTTTGTCGAGTAAGGAAGGGCTAGTCGGATTAGTTGCTTCCCGCGCTGAACCCATTAACCTGGAAGAGGCAGAAGCACATCCAAATTTCTCTTTTGTGCCAGAAACGGGTGAACAGCGTTTTCGCTCATTTCTTGGTTCCCCTATTATTCATCAACGTAAAGTCCTTGGTGTAATTGTTGTTCAAGAGCAAGAGCAACGACGTTTTGATGAAAGTGAAGAATCATTTCTTGTTACGGTTTCAGCACAGCTTGCTGGCGTCATTGCCCATGCGGATGCAACAGGTGAGTTGAGCCGTTTAATTAATCCCAAAGATGAGTCGTTGTATGAACGTATCTATGAAGGCGTAGCCAGCGCGCCTGGGGTTGCTATTGGCTCTGTCGTTGTTGTCGCACCACCTGCTGATTTAAAGGCGGTGCCTATTAGAAAAACAGATGATGTAGAGGCAGAGCTGTGTTTGTTCCGGCAGGCAATGGAACAGACCAAGCGAGATATTCGCGCTTTAGATGACAGTATGATTGGTAAGCTCAGCGATGAAGAGCGCGCCTTGTTTGATGTTTACGTTCGCATGTTGGACGACCATGCTCTGGGTGGTGAGGTTGTCAGCCTAATTGAGGAGGGCTTAACTGCTCAAAGTGCCTGGGCCCAGGTTGTGTTGAAGCACGTCAGAATGTTCAGGAGTATGAAAGATGCTTATCTTCGCGAACGGGCATCTGATGTTGAGGATTTGGGTCACCGAGTTTTAGCCTATCTACAGCAATCAGAAACCAAGCGGACTTCTTTTCCTGACAATATGGTGATGGTTGGTGAAGAATTGTCTGCAGCATCATTTGCTGATGTGCCCCTGGAAAAAGTTGCAGCTATAGCCTCAGTTAAGGGTTCAAGAAACTCCCATATGGCGATTCTTGGTCGTGCCATTGGTATTCCCACTGTGATGGGTGTAGTTGATTTACCCTGGGGCGGCCTTGAGGGTGAAGAGGTTGTTGTCGATGGCCACAATGGGCAAGTCGTTGTCTGCCCTAGCGATGAACTTCGAGAAGCTTATTCACAACAGATTTACGAAGAAAAGCTACTGGCTGCTGATCTAGAAAAGCTATCTGATGAGCCCTGTGTAACGGCAGATGGCCACAAAATTTCTTTATGGGTAAACACAGGGTTACGTATTGATGCCATGTTATCCCTTGATCGTGGTGCAGAAGGTGTGGGGCTTTACCGGACAGAAATTCCATTCTTGATGTTGGACCGCTTCCCTTCTGAGGAAGAACAGCGCAAAGCCTATCGCGAACAATTGGAAATGTTTGCGCCAAGAACCGTGACCATGCGGACGCTGGATATTGGTGGTGATAAGGATTTGCCTTATTTCCCCATTGAAGAAGAAAACCCATTCCTCGGTTGGCGGGGAATTCGTATTTGTCTTGATCATCCAGAGATTTTTTTGGTGCAGCTGCGAGCAATGATGAAGGCCAGTGAGGGACTAAATAACCTCAGTATTTTGCTACCAATGATTTCCAATATGCCAGAGCTGGAAAGTGCCTTAGGGTTGGTCTATCAGGTTTACGATGAATTAACGGAAGAAGAAGGCTACCAGATAGAAATGCCTAATGTGGGTGCTATGATCGAAGTGCCTGCAGCTGTCTATCAGATCCGCGAGCTTGCTAGGCGGGTAGATTTTCTTTCCGTGGGTACCAATGATTTGACCCAATACCTGTTAGCTGTTGATCGTAATAACCCGCGTGTTGCTGGCCTTTATGATACCTGCCACCCTAGTGTACTTCGTGCCTTGTGGGCTATTTCTGAGGGTGCCAAGGGAGAAAGCACACCCATTAGTGTGTGTGGTGAAATGGCGGGTGATCCTATTGGAGCTGTATTACTAATTGCACTGGGCTTTGATGTGCTGTCCATGAGTGCGACTAACTTGCTCAAGGTTAAAGCAATATTGCGTCAAGTAAGTTTGGCTGAGGCAGAAAAGTTGCTTGAAGAGGTCATGGTCATGGCAGATGCCCGGTCAGTATGGAAGCACATGGAAAAAGCACTGAAAAAGCCGGAAGTTGCTGGGCTATTCAGGCGTGCTTAGTTGAATTAGTCAGGCCATAGTATTTGAAAAAGTGTCGAGCTGGTGTGTTAAAAACTAAATTTTTTACGTTCACCTGTTAAACCGCCAGGTTCATAATTCTGTTCTACAAAGGTTGTCTCCCCCGTCTTATCTCTAAGCACAACAGTTGTACTACGGGTTCCATAATCCGGTGACAAAATAAAAGGCGGCGAAAGCATTCGCTCTATTTCTAATCCAACACCTGTATCTGGTAAATATTCATCTGCAAAGGGTTCGCGCCGATGAAAACAGCTAATGATCTCATCAATATGAATAGGCGGTGGTGTGATTGAGTCAGATGATAATAAGGCTATGAGC
>Ga0209578_10003605_pt1 | contig 11674 bp, 7 predicted proteins | sample tdAd472_FD_187127 | JGI IMG/M metagenome (GOLD analysis project Ga0209578, IMG submission 187127) | Marine sediment microbial communities from the Atlantic coast under amendment with organic carbon and nitrate - tdAd47.2 (SPAdes)... | ecosystem: Environmental > Aquatic > Marine > Coastal >...
CGGCTCGCCGAACTACGCCGTGGTGCCGGTGTGCCGGGCAGTTCGGTTGACTGGCAGCAACTGGAATCGCGTGCGTCGGCAATTCTCACAAGGCGCCCTGCACTCGAGGCGGTCAACGGTGTCTACGATAGTACTGCGGCGATACTCGAACTCTCCAACGAACTCCTGACTCGTTCCGGCTCGACTGCGGCGGTCCAGGAGTTCCAGCGGCGCGCCCGCGATATTGCGAACATGGCTGCCGGACTCTCCACCGATGCTGACTCGACCACAACATTGGCCGCCATGGCCGAAAACACAGCGTACGTGCGCGCGGTCAGCGACGCGCTGTCGGGCGACGAATCGGCACTCGACATTGCCGCGCTCGACGACGCGGGACGAGCCGCGGTCCTCGAGCCACTCGCGGGCCACATCAGCAATCTCGAAGCGCAGGTAGCGGCCGTCGGTAGCAACGCCGGCCAGTTGACGGGGCTCGACGCGGCGCAGGACGAGGTTGTGGCCGCTGCGAACAAGCTTGCGAACGCATTTTCTGGCTCGGGTCCCGGTATTTCCGGTTTCCTGCCAAGATTTCTGATGATGCCGCGGATTCCGGTCGGACTCATGCTGCTTGCCGTAACGCTTCTGGCCGCACTTGTTGTGCTCAACCGGCGCATGTCGACATTCGAGCGCCTGGCCCAGGATCAGGGTGAGCAGAACGAGCGCAACCAGCAGGCCATCCTGCGCCTGCTCGACGAAATGGGCAGCCTCGCCGACGGCGACCTGACTGTCGAGGCAACGGTTACCGAGGACATAACCGGCACGATCGCCGATTCATTCAACTACGCGATCGAGGAACTCCGGAAACTCGTGGCGACGGTCAACGAAACCGCGATCATGGTTGACTCCGCCGCAAAACAAACGGAGAGCGCGGCGACGCACATGTCGCGGGCGGCCGATAACCAGACAAAGGAAATCAACGCGGCCACCGAATCGGTCGTCTCCATGGCGGCGTCCATTGAAGAGGTATCCGGTAACGCAGAGCGTTCATCGGACGTTGCGCGTCACTCGGTCGAGGTCGCGCACAAGGGCGGTGAGGCAGTACGGCGTACGATCGACGGCATGAATACGATTCGCGAGACCATTCAGGACACGTCGAAGCGCATCAAGCGTCTTGGCGAGAGCTCGCAGGAGATCGGCAACATCGTCGAGCTGATCAACGATATTGCCGAACAAACCAACATCCTGGCGTTGAATGCTTCGATCCAGGCGTCGATGGCCGGTGAGGCCGGTCGCGGCTTTGCCGTCGTCGCGGATGAAGTGCAGCGACTTGCCGAACGATCGACAAACGCCACAAAACAGATCGAAGTGCTCGTCAGCACGATTCAGGCCGACACGAAGGAAGCGGTCGTGTCGATGGAGCGTAGTACCACGGACGTCGTCGGCGGCGCTCTGCTCGCCGAAAATGCGGGCGCCGCGCTGGACGAGATCGAGCAGGTCTCGAATCAGATTGCGAGCCTCGTGCAGAACATCTCAAGTTCGGCCCGGCAGCAGGCCGGCTCGGCGGCGGATGTAACGCGGCGCACGACGAGACTGCGTGAGATCAGCCAGCAGACTGGCATGGCGACAACGGCGACTGCGGCGGCAATTTCCAAATTGTCCGAATTCGCTACCCAGCTCAGACGCAGTGTGGCCGGGTTTACTTTGCCAACGGGCGCCATGGGGGCAACTACGCAAATGAAGGCCACATCGTCAAATGTCGCTGCCGGCAGCCAGGCCGGTACCAAAGTGAGCACGGGCTAATCACAAGGCGACGATGACGGGCGATACCGGCATGATGGAACAGCACGAACCGGGCGGGATGGAAAGCTCGGCCAGTTCGCTGGGCATTATCAGTACGGAGCTGATGGAGACCATCCGCAACGCGCACCTCGCTGTCGAGGATTGCGTCGACGGCCGCGGCGGATCTGCCGCACTGGTCCGCGCCGGCGACCTCCTGCATCAGGCACGTGGCGCGCTGCAGATGGTGGAAACCTATGGCGCCGCATTGCTTGCCGAGGAAATGGAGTTGGCCTGCAGGTACCTCGCGGCGCTGCGAGCAGGCAAAGGACGTGAAGACGGTCTGGAGGCGCTGACACGTGCGATGGTGCAACTGCCGTCGTATATCGAGCGTCTTCTCAGCGGCGGCCGCGACATCGCCCTGGTGTTGTTGCCGATGCTCAACGATCTGCGCGCTGCACGCGGCGAGCCGCTGTTGTCCGAGGGGACTCTGCTGCTGCTGAATTTGTCGCCGAGTCGTGGTGAGAGAGCCACTGCGCGTCCGGAGGCGAGCGCAGAAGACCCCGTCATCGTGGCAACCCGGCTGCGGCCGAAGTTCCAGCTCGCATTGCTGGGCTGGATCAAGGGCGGCAATACACAGCGGCACATCGACACACTCGCCAAAGTCATAGCGGCGCTCGAAAATTCCGCCACCCGTGACGACATGTACCAATTGTGGTGGGTCGTGTCCGGAGTGCTCGAGTCCCTGCAGAATGGCGGGCTTGAAACGTCCGTCGCTTTGAAGCGGCTACTTGGACAGACGGACCGGCAGATCAAGCACGTCATCGACGAAGGCGTCGAGGCTTTCGACAAGCATCCGACTGACGATCTGCTGAACAACCTTCTCTACTACGTCGCCAGGTCGAGCACGGCCGGTCCGAAAATGAGCGAGATCCGCTCGGCGTTCAATCTAGCCGAATTGCTGCCGGGTGACGAGCAGGTAGAGCTCGCGCGCGAGGCTCTGTCGGCACCAAGCGTCAAATTGATGAAGACCGTCGCAGCGGCGATCAAGGAAGACCTCGCCCGGGTCAAGGACGTGTTGGACATATTTGTCCGTACTGGCATGAACAAGTCGTCGGACCTCGTGCCGCAGCTCGAACTGCTAAAGAAGATCAGCGATACGCTCGGTGTACTCGGGCTCGGCGAGCTGCGCAGCGACATCGAGGGTGAAATCGACCGATTGAAGGCGGTCGTAGCACGCGGTGGGACCACCAGCGATCAGATCATTCTCGATATCGCATCCACATTGCTGCGTGTCGAGGACCGGCTCGACCAGCAATTGATTCGACTCACCATGCCGCAGGAAATGGTGGACGATGCCCAGACGGACATGACGCCGCAGGACGCGGCCGATTACCAGCAGGTGGCCGAGTCTGTCATGCGCGAGTGCATCATCAATCTTGCACGGATCAAGGAAACGATCGGGCAGAGCCTTACGTCGCAGGCGCCGTCGCTGGGCATCGACAGCGTGCCAACGCTGGTCCGCGGCATCAAGGCGGGTCTGATGATGCTGAACAAGACTCGTGCCATGGAGGTCATGGAGCGCATCGGCAACGTTATTTCTCTGACTTTGCAGGGCAGCGGTGCATCGCGGCTGATGCAGAAGGAAACAGATCGGCTGGCTGATGCCATCGTCAGCATCGAGTACTACATGGAGACCGTCAAAGCCGGACGTGCGGAACCCTGGTACATGCTCGACAACGCCGAAGCGTGTCTGACCGTGCTGCGCGACGTCGTCATGAGACTCGAACAGGAAGGACCGGACGAGACGCCGGCCACAACATTGAAGATTCCGCAGGCCGATATCGAGGCGCATGCGCGCGAGCAGGCGGCAGCGCCGCCGCAGGCGACTGCGGTCATGCCATTGCCCGTGGTCGCGCCCGACGCAGAACATCTCGATCCTGAATTGCTCGAGTTGTTCATCGAGGAAGCGAAGGAAGAGATTGCGTCGATCAAGCGCAAGCTGCCGGCCTGGAGCGATTCTCCGGAAGACATGGAAACGCTGATTACTGTGCGACGGTCGTTCCATACGCTCAAGGGCAGCGGGCGCATGGTCGGTGCCGAGCGTATCGGTGAGTACTGCTGGGCAGTCGAGAACCTGCTCAACAAGCTGATCAATCGCACGCTGGTGCGCACGCCGCCGATGGTCGCCTTCATCCTCGAGGCCGCGGCCGTCGTTCCGGAATTGGTCGAACAACTCGAGGTTGGTGCTGAACCCGCCACGGACATCAGTTTGCTCATGGCCCGTGCGCATGCGTTCGCGGATGGCGATCCGAATGCGGCCGTGCTGACGATCGAACGAACGGCGCCCGCCATGGAAGAAGAACCGGGGCTGGAGATGGACCCGGTATTGCTCGACATCTTCTCGAAGGAGACTGCCGGGCATCTCAAGGTCATCGTCGACTACCTCAAGGCCTGCGAGGAGCATCAGCCGCCGTATGATGTTACGGACAAGCTGTACCGTGCATGCCACACCTTGCATGGCAGTGCCAACATGGCGAATGTCGAGCGCGGCGTCGCGGTTGCTGGAGCGCTGAACCGCTTCGTGCGTCGCGTCCATGATTACAAGGTGGGATTTCAGAAGTCCGGCATCGAGGCACTGAAGGCCGCGGCCAGGGCGATCGCGGCCATCGTCGGAGAGATCAACAAGAGCGAACAAAAGCGCGCGGATTACACGGCGCTGGTAAATCATCTGACGCGGCTGGCTGATGCCGTACAACCGGACGGTACGGTTGCGGAGGTCCCCGCTACCGTAGTTCCCACTGGCGTAGGCCCCAAAGTGAAAGCGCGCGCCGAGGCGCCGGAGCTTGTCCTAGCAGAAGAAGAACCTGCTGAAGCGGACTACGACAAGGAGATCGCGGCGATCTTCACCGAGGAGTCGGCGGAACTGCTCGAGTCGACGGATAAAGCCTTTGGCGCATGGGCCAAGGACAGCTCGGCAAGACAAGCCGCCGAAGAACTCAAGCGTCATCTGCATACGCTGAAGGGTGGCGCGCGCATGGCAGGAATCACTGCCATGGGAAATTTGAGTCACGAACTCGAAGCTCTGCTGATTTCGGTCGACGCCGGCCGCGTCAAGTCCGGCGCGGGCGTTCTGACGTTGTTGCAGCGAAGCATTGACGAGCTGCACCGCATGCGCGACATGGTCATTGCGGGTAAGGCCGTACCGGCGGCGACAGAGTTGGAACAACGCATCAAGGAAGCCAACGCCGGGTTCGAGGTCGCGAGCGATGAGGACGTTGAAGTTGCCGCCGCCGAAACGGGTGTGCGACCAGCGGCGTTCACGATCGAGCCCGACGACACGGTCAGCATGGTGATTATCGATTCTCCACTTGCGGACGAGCTGGCCGAGATCGCAGCCGGTGGCGAGGGCGAGGCGATCCCGCCGGAGCCTGAACCCGCGCCCGAACCTGAGCCCGAACCTGAGCCCGAACGTGAGCCTGAACCTGAGCCCGAACCTGAGCCTGAGCCCGAGCCCGAGCCCGAGCCGGAACCTGTGCCCGAGCCGGAACCTGAGCCCGTACCCGAGCCAGAGCCTGAGCTTGAGCCAGAATCTGAGGCAGAGCCTGAGCCAGCACCGAAACCGGTGCCGGAGAAGGTCGCGAGCCGGGCGGCAGAACCTCGCCCGGTACCGCAGGCCGAGCCACGCCAGGAATTCGCGCGTATCGACGCGGACCTCCTCGAGGACCTGCTCAATGCGGCGGGCGAAATCAGCATCTATCATTCGCGGCTGAGCCAGCAGATCAGTTCGGTCGAATTTCACGTCGAGGAATTCGAGCAGACGGTCGCGCGCTTGCGAGAACAGTTGCGCAAGCTCGAAATCGAGACCGAGGCGCAAATCATGGCCGGCCATCAGGACACGATGGTCGCAAAAGACTTCGATCCACTCGAACTCGACCGTTATTCGACGATCCAGCAGTTGTCGCGCGCGCTGGCGGAGTCCGCGAACGACCTCGACAGTATCAAGGACCTGTTGCAGTCGGTGACAACGGAGGCAGAAGGCCTGCTCGTACAGGAGTCGCGGGTAACCGCGGAGTTGCAGGACGGGCTGATGCGCACGCGCATGGTGCCGTTCGAGCGCCACGTGCCGCGACTGACACGGCTCGTGCGCCAGGTGGCGGACGAGGAGGGCAAACGCGCGGAGCTGTCTGTCGAGGGCGCCTCGGGCGAACTCGATCGGCAAGTGCTCGAAAAGATGTTGCCGCCGTTCGAGCACATGCTCAGAAATTCGGTGGTGCACGGCATTGAGGAACCCGACGTTCGCCAGGGCAACGGCAAGCCCGCGACAGGACAGTTGACGATTCGACTCCACCGTGAAGGCGCGGAGATGGTCGTTGACGTGGCTGACGACGGTGCTGGCCTCGATGTGGATACGATCCGCCGCAAGGCCTACGAGCTGGATCTGCTGAAGCCAGACAGCAAGGTCGCCGACGAAGAGATCATGGACCTGATTCTGACGCCGGGCTTTTCGACGGCTGGCAAGGTCACGCAAGCGGCTGGCCGCGGGGTCGGCATGGACGTCGTCGCGAACGAAGTCAAAAAACTCGGTGGCTCGCTGCGCATATCTTCGGTTACGGGACAGGGCACGAATTTCACGGTGCGCCTGCCATTCACGCTGGCAATTACGCAGGCGTTGATCGTACGCACGGGCGATGAGGTTTACGCGCTGCCGCTGCCGTCTGTCGAAGGCGTCGTGCGCATTCCACGCGGCGAACTCGAAAATCTGCTGGGTCAGAGTGAACCGATCTACCAGTACGGTGAAGAGACGTATCGCTTCCGGCATCTCGGCATGTATCTCGGCGGCCAGGCTGCGGTACTGCCCAAGGACGAGGCATACGTGCCTGTGATCCTCGTGCGAGCCGGTGAATTTTCGGCCGCATTATTGACGGACGAGATGCTGGCGAGCCGCGAGATCGTCGTGAAGTCCGTCGGGCCACAACTCGCGAGCATTCGCGGTATCGCGGGCGCCACAATTCTCGGCGACGGAAGTATCGTATTGATCCTCGATATCAACGCGCTCGTGCGGACGGGCGCGCCAGTCGTGGAGATCAAAAAGGCGGCGCCGGCGCCCAGCGACGACAGGCCGCTCGCAATGGTCGTCGACGACTCGATCACGGTGCGGCGCGTCACCGAGCGTGTCCTGCAACGCCACGGTATGCGCGTGATCACTGCCAAGGACGGACTGGATGCGATCGGTGTGCTGCAGGACAACAAGCCGGACATCATCCTGCTCGACATCGAGATGCCGCGCATGGATGGTTATGAATTCGCGTCACATGTGCGCAATGACGACCGCTTCGCGGACGTGCCGATCATAATGATTACCTCGCGTGTCGGCGACAAGCATCGTGCGCGAGCGATTGAACTGGGTGTCAACGATTACCTCGGCAAGCCGTACCACGATTCACAATTGCTCGAGGCGATTCAGCGTCAGCTGGAAGACAAAGGGATTCGAGTGCAGTGACAGACGCCGCCGACGAACTATACAGCCTGCTCGTGCCACTATCGGAGGAACGTCTGATTGTGCCGCGTGCCTGCGTTGCGGAGGTAGTGCGTTACTCCGCGCCGCAACAGGAGGCGGGTGCGCACAACTGGATGCTCGGTACAGTCAACTGGAATGGTCGCGCGCTGCCCGTGGTCTCATTCGAGGGAACGCTGGGCAAGGAAGTCCCGGCGACGACCGGGCGTACGCGTATCGTCGTGTTCGTTGCCAGCACCGGACAACTCAAGACCGGTTATTTCGGTGCGCTGACGCAGGGATTCCCGCAACTGGTGCGCGTGAACAGGGACGTGCTGCAACTCGACTCGACGGAGGGCTGGCCGAAAGATGCGCCCGTGCTATGTCGCGTCAAGATGATCAACGAGTTTCCGCTGATCCCCGACCTCGAACGCCTCGAGGCCATGCTTGCACGAGAGTCTATCCAGGCCTAGGCAACAGGGTGACTGTCACCTTGTTTCAGGTCACCCCAGAGTGATTGAGCAATAGCGATGGCGGCGACGGCCGCCGTCTCGGTGCGGAGTATTCGTGGGCCTATGCTCACGGCTGCGAAACCAGCGGCCTCTGCATCGCAATATTCGCGTTCGCTGAAGCCGCCTTCCGGCCCGATAAGCAGGCAAAGCCTGGTTCGTGGCTCGCCGAACGCGCCGAGGGACTTGCCCGCCCCCGGGCGCAGAATCAGGTCGCTGCCGTCCCTGTCGCGAGGGCTGCCGAACCAGTCGTTCAGAGCCAGTGGCGCATCAACCAGCGGCGGTCGAATCCTGCCCGACTGCTCGCAGGCACTCTCGGCAACGCGTTGCCAGTGGTCGCGGCGCTTTTGCACACGCTTGTCGTCGAGTTTTACGACGCCGTAATGGGTGAGGACCGGGGTGATATGCCGGACGCCGAGTTCTGTTGCTTTCTGCACGACGAAGTCCATGCGCTCGCCGCGTGATATTCCCTGCACGAGATGCACGTCGAGTCCGGACTCGGACTGGCGTTCAACGCTGTCGTGGACAATGAGCGTAACGTCGCTCTTGCCGAGCCGCCGAATCTCGGCCGACCACTCACCGTCATCGCCGTTGAATACATGTATCGTGTCACCGCTGTGCAGGCGAAGCACCCGTCCGAGGTACCGCGCCGGCTCCTCGCCCAGGCGCAACTCGTGTCCGGGGCTCAGGCCTTGCGCTACGAACATTCGCGTCAGAGACATGCGTTTTCCGAGTGACTATGCATTGACGTTGACAGTCAATGTCTGCAACGACGACTATCGTCAATCCACTCGTGCTTGGCAACCGATACGACATGTCGTTCACCGTTGATACCGACTCCGGCTTACTCGGACCGGCAAGGCAATGCCTGAGTCCCAACAGGGATGCCCGGCCCGCCGGCGTCGAGCCACGCCTCGTTATCGTGCACGGAATCAGCCTGCCGCCTGGCCAGTTTGGTGGCCCGGAGATCGAGGACCTGTTCTGCAATCGTCTTGACTGGGATGCACACCCCTACTTTGACGGGATTCGGGGTCTCGAAGTGTCGGCGCATCTCCTGATCAAGCGGGAGGGCGAGGTTGTGCAGTTCGTGCCGTTCATCGAACGCGCATGGCATGCCGGGGATTCACGCTTTCGCCGACGCGCCGGCTGTAACGATTTTTCCATCGGCATAGAACTCGAGGGCGAGGACACAGCAGCATACGACGATGCGCAGTACGAGGCTTTGAGCGCGGTCATTGCTGCACTTATCAGGGCCTACCCGGACATCACGGCGCGGGACGTTGCAGCCCATTCGGACATTGCGCCGGGACGAAAAACAGACCCGGGTCCTGCTTTCGACTGGCTGCGATTGTATGATGGGCTCAACTCGCAACTCTCCTGACGCAGAGTCATGACCCTAATTGCACTCCTCATAGGACTGATCATCGAGCGCCTGGCGACGCAGATATTTCACTGGCGTCGCATGCGCTGGCTCGACCGCATCATCGACAAGGGTTTTGTCCTCGCCGAGCGCTTCGCGAACTGGCCGGCCCTGATTCCCGTGCTCCTGATCGTCATCGTGCTCATAGTGCCGGTTGCCGCGGTCACGGTCGCGCTTGTGGATCGGCTTTTCGGTTTTCCGCAGCTGTTACTTGCTGTTGTAGTGCTGTTCTTCTCGCTGGGCCCGAACGATATCGGTGAGGACGTCAACGAGTATTGCAAAGCGCTCGAGGACGGCGACGAGGAAATCATCAAGCAGACCGCGAAGGCGCTGGCGGAAGGCGACGTACCGGATGATGCCATGGAGCGCATTCATTGTGTCGAGGCAGCGGTCTGCGTACAGGCCAACAATCGCCTGTTCGCTGTTATTTTCTGGTTTGTACTGCTTGGTCCACTCGGGCCACTGGGTGCGTGGGCCTATCGTGTGACCGACCTCGTGCGGCGTCGCGCCGTTTTCTGCACGGCTCGCGACCAGGAAGATTCGGCAACCAGCCAGCGGGTGCACGATGCGGCGGTGACCTTGCATGGCTGGCTGGCATGGATTCCGGCAAGACTCACGGCTATCGGTTATGCCGTGGCGGGTCACTTCGACGCTGCGCTCGCGGCGTGGCGCAACCCGGCCGAGGAAACCAGCACAATCTCGGAGGGCAGCGAGAACCTGCTGGCGCGTGTTGGCGTCGGTGCGCTTGCCCTTGACGATGATGCCGGCGAAGAGCTCACCGAACGCGGCGTGCGCGGCGCGACGGCGGCCAATCGGCTCGTATTCCGTTTGCTGCTTATCTGGGCAGTGATCATTGCCGCGATGACCCTGTACGGCTGGACAATGTGAGGCTGGCGGCGTCGAGCCTGCTAATCGCCGTACTGCTGACGCTGCTCGCTTGCGATGCGATTGACGCCCCGCGCGTTGCGGTTGCCACCAATCATTCGCGAATCGTCACACTCGCCCCGAACCTGACAGAACTCGTGTTCGCCGCAGGAGCCGGCGAACTTCTCGTCGGTGTCAGCGCGTACTCGAACTATCCGGCCGCGGTGACGGGGCTCCCTGTCGTCGGCGACGCGTTTACGATCGACCAGGAGAAACTTGCGCTCCTGAAACCTGACCTGTTGCTTGCCTGGCGGAGTGGTACGCCGGCGCACGTTGTTGACGAACTGAGGCGCGCAGGGTATGTCGTCGAAATTATTCGCACGCAGAATCTGGGCGACATTTCCGCCGCTCTCAGGCAGATAGGCAAGCTTACGGGGCGGCCGTATCACGCGGCGGGGGCTGCGGACGAGTTCGATGCCGGCCTGCGCCTGCTCGGACAAGAGCATGCAGGCAGCGAACGCATCCGCGTTTTCTACCAGGTGTCAAAGCGCCCGCTGTACACCGTGAGCAAAAGCCACTTCGTCAGCGAGTTGATCTCGCTCTGCGGCGGCGAGAATGTATTCGCCGATCTGGAGGAACTGGCGCCCGGGATTGACGTCGAGGCCGTGATCGACCGGGATCCCGAGGTCATGCTGGCGGCGGAGGACGCGGGCGCAGACGCATTCGGCGAATGGGACCGCTGGCCGAATATTGCGTCGAATCGCTACGGAAACCGCTTTCTGATGCCCGGCGACGAGATCAGCCGGCCGACACCGAGGGTACTGATGGCAGGCGCCGCTATCTGTGATGCGCTGCAAAGCGCACGTGAGCGGCGCGCATATGCCGGGAGCGCGGATGACGCATGATCTGGAAATTCGACCGGGATCGGCGACCGACTTCGACGCCGCGGTCGCGCTGCTGTCGCGCGCCGGGTTGCCGATTGCCGACCTGAGAGCGGAGACACTTGGCAACTTTTTGGTCGCATCGATCGGCGATCTGATCGCCGGGCTGATCGGGCTCGAGCGCTACGATTCGATCGGCTTGCTGAGGTCACTCGTCGTCGACTCCGCGTTTCGTTCCGCCGGTCTCGGACGCCTCCTCGTGGCCGCCCTCGAGTCACTGGCAGGCGACCACGGTGTCAGGGAGTTGTGGTTGTTGACGATCGATGCCGATGCCTGGTTCCAGGAGCTGGGCTACGAGGCGCGGCAACGTGACCAGGCACCTCAGGCAATCGCAGAAACAGCCGAATTCCTGAGTCTGTGCCCGGGCGACGCCGTGTTGATGCAAAAAAAGATCTAGCCGCGCTCGCGATTCCAGAGGACTTCCTGGCCTGACTCCGCGCGGGCAATGACTCGCGCATGGACGAACAACAGGTCGGACAGTCTGTTCAGGTACCTGAGCGCCTCGCCGCGAACGGCTTCGGTATCCGCCAGGGTTTTCGTACGCCGCTCCGCACGTCGCACGATCGTGCGGGCGAGGTGACAGGCAGCGGCAGCCGGTCCGCCGCCGGGAAGAATGAAGTCCGCGAGCGCCGGCAATTCCTGGTTGTGTGCATCGAGATCCTGTTCAAGGCGCTCGACGGCCGCATCCGTG
>Ga0209578_10003607_pt1 | contig 11663 bp, 11 predicted proteins | sample tdAd472_FD_187127 | JGI IMG/M metagenome (GOLD analysis project Ga0209578, IMG submission 187127) | Marine sediment microbial communities from the Atlantic coast under amendment with organic carbon and nitrate - tdAd47.2 (SPAdes)... | ecosystem: Environmental > Aquatic > Marine > Coastal >...
CCGGTCATCACCCGCGCCAGCGTATCGAAAAAAGGCACCGAATTGCTGACAGCCATGGCCAAAGTCTGTACCGAATTTAAAATCAAAACGGTGGCCGAAATGGTCGAGGACACCGCCATGGCCAACCACGTGTACTATTGCGGCCTCGATCTCGGCCAAGGATGGTACTTCGGCAAGCCGACACCCGATCCCTTCGAATTTATTGATCGCTTCGCTGAAGACTACCAAGATTAAGGCCGTAGACTCAGAAGTTATGAGTCTACGGCCAAAGCGCACCCCAAGGGACGCGATGGCAAAAAGCCAGATTAAGTAAACTCGGGAATGGCGTGACCGTGATTCAACGGCCCGTGTCCGTGACCGTAGCCCGGAGCCGTTCGGATGGCTTCGTAGACGTAGCGCCGGGCGCGATCCACAGTCTGATAAAGGCTCATGCCTTGGGCCAATCCGCAAGCGACCGCCGAGGCCAAGGTGCATCCGGTTCCGTGGGTATGGGCTGTTTCAATGCGCGGACTTTCAAACACATCGAGCCGTTCGCCTTCCTGCATCAAAAGGTCCCGAACGACATTGCCTTCTAGGTGACCCCCTTTAAGCAAAATCGCTTTAGGCCCAAGCGAGGTCAACATTTTCGCCAACCGTCCGGCATCCTCATCGCCGCCCCACGAAACGCCGGATAAAGCCGTCGCTTCAGGAATATTGGGAGTCAGCACATCGGCTAAGGGAATGATTTTTTGCATCAAAGCGTTGACGGCTTTGTTCTCAAGCAACGCATCCCCACTGGTCGCCACCATAACCGGATCGACCACCAGAGGAACGTTGACGACGTAGTCCGCAATGGCTTCGTGCACCGCCTCAATCACTTCGGCGCTGTGCAGCATGCCGATTTTGATGGCATCGGCGCCCAAGTCGCTCAAGACGGACTCAATTTGCCGTTTAATAAACTCGGGCGGCACGCCGTGAATCGCCTGAACGCCTTTTGTATTTTGCGCGGTCAATGCGGTTACCGCCGTCATGGCGAACCCGCCCAATGCGGTAACGGTTTTTATATCCGCCTGAATCCCCGCACCGCCCCCGGAATCGGACCCGGCGATGATTAGGACACGCCCCTTCATCCGCCGACGACCCTGCGGATTTCATCAACGATATCGCCGACGACTCCCTTGATCAAAGCATCGTCTTCGCCTTCCGCCATAACGCGGATCAACGGTTCGGTTCCGGACTTACGGATCAAAATACGACCACTGATGCCAAGCCGCGCCTCACCGTCGGCGATCGCCTTCTTGACCGAAGCGTCTTCAAGCGGCGCCCCGCCGTTAAACCGCACGTTCTCCAACAATTGCGGCAGCGGCTCGAAAACCCGGCAAACCTGACTGGCCGGTTTGCCTTGTTCAACAATGACCGCCAAGACCTGCAGCGCCGCAACCAGACCGTCGCCTGTCGTCGCATAGTCGCTCAAGACGATATGACCCGATTGTTCACCGCCGACATTGAAGCCATGCTCGCGCATATGTTCGACCACATAGCGGTCGCCGACCTTGGTGCGGATCAACTTGAGCCCTTGGGTCGCCAAGTGCCGTTCCAGGCCGAGATTGGACATAACGGTCGCCACAACCCCGTCACCGCACAAAAGACCACAGCGTTTCATATGACCGGCGACCACGGCCATCAGCTGGTCGCCGTCCAAAAGCTTGCCATGTTCGTCGGCGATCAGGACCCGGTCGGCGTCGCCGTCGAGCGCGATACCAAGGTCGGCTCCGTGGGCCACCACCTGTTCGCACATATAGTCCGTCGCCGTCGAGCCGCAGCCTTTGTTGATGTTGAAGCCATCCGGCGACACCCCAATGGGAACCACGTCTGCTCCCAACTCCCACAAGACTTCCGGCGCGACTTTGTAGGCCGCACCATTGGCGCAGTCGATAACGATTTTAAGGCCATCCAACCGCAACCCTCTTGGGAAGGTGCTTTTAACGAATTCCGTATAACGCCCACCGGCATCTTCCAATCGCCAGGCTTTTCCGAGCTTCGCGGGTTCGGCGAGTTTTTCGTTAAGTCCGTTGGCCATTAAGGTCTCGATTTCAGCTTCCACCTCGTCGGACAGCTTGTAGCCGTCGGGACCGAACAGTTTGATCCCATTGTCCTGAAAAGGATTGTGAGAGGCTGAAATCATCACACCGAGGTCGGCGCGCAAGGAACTGGTCAGCCGGGCAACCGCCGGGGTCGGCATGGGGCCGACGAGAATGACATCCATTCCCATGGAGATGAATCCCGATGTCAGGGCCGGCTCGATCATATAGCCGGAAAGCCGGGTATCCTTGCCAATCACGACACGATGCCGATGGTTGCCTCGGGTAAAATAGTTCCCCGCCGCCATACCGACCTTAAGGGCGGTTTCAGCGGTCATCGGTTCCGTGTTCGCGGTACCCCGAATACCATCGGTTCCAAAATACTTGCGCGTCATGCGCCAAATCCCCTTTAAAACGGCTGTGTTTCAGCGGTTATAGCGGCAATTGCTAAAAAAACCACTAGCAAGGCTCAATTTCCCGCTTTAAGCAGCGGTTTTTCTCGCGGTTTTCGTTTCTCGGTACCACACGTAAAGACCGCTACCGACAATCAGGGTCGCGCCACCGATGGTCCAAAGGCTGGGCACATCGCCAAAAACCAACCACCCCCAAGCAATGGCGGCAACGACTTGCGAATAGGTAAACGGAGCCAGCATCGACGCTTCCGCGGCGGCGAAGGCCTTGACCCATAGGAAATGACCGGACGCGCCTGCCGCCCCCATGGTGACCATCAACAGCCAATCGAACGGTTCCAAAGGCGTCCAATAGAAAGGCACAATGATCGTCAGAGCTATTGCACCAACCGCCGTCGAGTAAAACGTCGTCGCCGCCGGATCGTCCTGAGAGCGGATAATCCGCGTCATCATCATATAGATCGCCAAAAGCACAGCGGTGGCGACTGGCAACAAGGCCACCCATCCGAAGACACCCGATCCAGGGCGGGCGATCAACAACACACCGATGAAGGCGACACCGACGGCGGCCAACCGCCGAGGCCCGACGGTTTCGCCGAGAAACACTCCGGAGAGCAATGTCACTAGAACTGGGGCCATGAACTGGATAGCCGCAGCATCGCCCAAGGGCATCATGGTGATGGCCACATAAAGCGTGCAGGTCGCCCCAAACAAAGCCGCCGCCCGAAAAAACTGCAGCCCCGGTTTGCGGGCTTTAAGGAAATTGATTGAGCGCCTTTGTCCAGCGTAAGCCAGAAACGTCAGAAGCGTCTGAAAGAAATACCGCCCCCAAATGACGAAGAAGACGGGGAACGTCACGGCCAGGTACTTTGCCGTCACGTCCATCCCCGCCAAAATACCCCCTGTAGCGATGATCATCATGATCGCCAGAGCGGGAGAGGTCATAGCGCCTCCCATAAGGCTAATGCTTGACGAGTTTCCGCCACGTCGTGGACGCGGAGCAACGTTACGCCGCGCTCGACGCCCGCCAGAGCCAACGCCAACGAACCGGCAACCCGGTCTTTGGGATTCTCCACCCCCGCAATACGGCCGATCAGGCTCTTGCGCGACACACCGAGCAAAACACCGCACCCGAGCTCCGTAAACCGATCCAGATTACGGATCAAAGCCAAATTGTGTTCATCGTTTTTGGCAAACCCAATTCCGGGATCGACCGCGATTTTATCCAACGGCACCCCGGCTTCGACACAACAACCGATGCGCTCGGCCAAGTAGCCGTAAACCTCTTCCACGACGTCATCGTAGAACGGCGCAAGCTGCATGGTTTGCGGGTCTTTTTTCATATGCATCAAAACCACATGCGCCCCGGTCTCGACCACGGCCAGCAGAGCATCCGGATCATGAGTCAAGGCCGTGACGTCATTGATGATCGTCGCTCCGGCCTCCATCGCCGCCCGCATGGTCGAAGCGTTCCGCGTATCGACCGAAACGACCGCTCCCTCGGCCGTCAAGGCTTCGACAACCGGAAGAATACGCCGCTGCTCCTGCTCCGGGGTAACGGGTGCCGCTCCGGGACGAGTCGACTCGCCGCCGACATCAAGGCAATGCGCTCCTTCTTCAAGGAGCTTTCGGCCATGAGCGATTGCCGCCCCCGCCGTGCCGTGTTCTCCTCCGTCTGAGAAACTATCGGGTGTGACATTGACGATCCCCATGATGGAGACGGGACCGCCAATGAGGAAGCCCCGCACGGTGGCGGGGCTTTCTGCTGTCTTTTCTTGGCTTGGAGCAGCCATTCGTCAGCCTTCCGGTTGGGGTTTCGCCCCGAAGCCGCTCGGCTTGTTTTTACGCACCCCCGCTGTCGGCACGGAGGAGCGGCGGCCGCCGTCCTTCGGTTTTTCATCCGACGAGGCATCGTCCCGGTGAATGTCCTCACCGGCGACCAAAGCTTTAACCTCGTCGCCGGAAAGGGTTTCGTATTCCAGCAACGCCTTGGCGATTCGGTCGAGAGCATCCTTTTTCTCGTTGAGGATTTCATAGGCCTTCGCCTCTGCCTTCTCAACGATGGAGCGCACCTCTTCGTCAATGATCCGCGCGGTATCGTCCGAAACGTTTTTTTGCTGCGCCACCGAGTGACCGAGGAAAACTTCTTCCTGGTTGTCGGAATAGCGCAACGGACCAAGCCGGTCGGAGAAACCGAATTCGGTTACCATCTTACGCGCCATGCTGGTCGCCTGCTGAATATCGTTTCCGGCCCCGGTTGTGATGTTTTCCGAGCCGAAAATAATGTCTTCAGCCGCCCGGCCGCCAAACGCCATGGCGATCCGCGATTCCATCTCGATCCGCGACATGCCGTAACGGTCGCGCTCGGGAAGCGACATGGTCACGCCCAGAGCCCGGCCGCGCGGGATAATGGTCACCTTGTGAAGCGGGTCGTGCTTGGGCACGTTGAGCGCGACAAGGGCATGACCGGCTTCATGATAAGCGGTCAGGGTCTTTTCTTCCTCGGTCATCACCATGGAGCGGCGCTCGGTACCCATCAGCACCTTGTCCTTGGCCGATTCAAACTCGGCCATGGTGACCATGCGCTTGCCCCAGCGCGCCGCCAACAGGGCCGCTTCGTTGACCAGGTTGGCCAAATCGGCGCCCGAGAAACCGGGCGTACCGCGGGCAATAACCTTGGCGTCCACATCCGGCGCCAACGGCACCTTGTTCATGTGAACCTTGAGAATTTTTTCGCGACCCAAGATGTCCGGATTGGGCACCACGACCTGACGGTCGAAACGGCCCGGACGCAAAAGCGCGGGATCGAGCACATCGGGGCGGTTGGTGGCGGCGATCAGGATCACGCCTTCATTGGCCTCGAAGCCGTCCATTTCAACCAGCAACTGGTTCAGGGTCTGCTCGCGCTCGTCGTTACCTCCGCCAAGACCGGCACCACGATGACGGCCTACGGCGTCGATTTCATCAATGAAGATGATGCAAGGCGCATTCTTTTTGCCCTGCTCGAACATGTCGCGGACACGCGACGCGCCGACGCCGACGAACATCTCGACGAAGTCGGAACCCGAGATGGTAAAGAACGGAACGTTCGCCTCACCGGCAATGGCGCGGGCCAACAAGGTTTTACCAGTCCCCGGAGGGCCGACCAGCAAACAGCCTTTGGGAATTTTACCCCCCAGGCGTTGGAACTTCTGCGGATCTTTCAGGAAGTCGACGACCTCTTCAAGCTCTTGCTTGGCTTCATCGATCCCGGCCACGTCTTCAAACGTCACGCGCCCCTGCTTTTCCGTCAGCATACGGGCCTTCGATTTGCCGAAGCCCATGGCCTTGCCGCTGCCGCCCTGCATTTGACGCATGAAAAAGATCCAGACGCCGATCAACAGCAACATTGGGAACCAGGAGATCAGCACGCCGAAGAGCGACGGTACGCTATCGTCGGCCGGTACGGCGCTGACGCGCACTCCGTGATCGCGGAGATTGGTCACCAAGCCGGGGTCTTGCGGGGCGAAGGTTTTGAAACCCCGCCCGTCCCGATAGTGACCGGTGATGTTTTCACCTTGAATGGTTACGTCGAGAACCTCTCCGTTTTCCACGGAGGCGACAAAGTCCGAATAGGCCAGCGCCGTCTGCGGAGACCGTGACGAAGTTCCCTGAAACAGGTTGAACAGGGCAAAAACGAGAAGCGCGATGATCACCCAAAGCGCCAGATTGCGGCTGAAGTTCAAAGCAGAACCCACCTTTTATAGTTGATTCAATTGCGGTTTCGCCCGAATGCCCGGCAAGCGCCTCGATCCGCGGATACACCTACGGTTCTTCCCTTAACATCCGTTGCGACACACTGTCTACTCACAGATAGTGAGGTTTTGGCGTCAGGCAAGGCATAGCCACTAAGTTAGCCGTAAACCTATGCCGCAAAGCGGATGCGGCGGACGAAAATCCATTTGAAACCGTTTTACCAACTTTTGCCCCATGCCGTCACGCCAATATCGCAAGGGCGGGACGGCTAAAAGACCGGCCCCATCCCAAAACGCCGGTAAGGAGCCTCTGATCGACGGAGCAATGTCCGTTAGCAACTCAGGACATCTGCTCTTGATGTCCCGCCAGCCCTCGACCCCCAGAGGGGCAACCCGGCAGGCCATGGGCGCACGCACCTGAAACCGGGAATCGTACAGCCTTGTTTCATCCGGGGTCAGCGGCAAAGGCGCTGGAAGATTTCGTGATTCGCGAAAAACAAAAAGAAACCCACCCCGCTCCGCAAACCGGCAATTTCCTAAAGTCGCCGCGCTCTTCGGCGCTTCGGCCAGTCTTGTTTGCAGCTTCGTAAGCTTGTGCCGTTGCGGAGTGTAGGCCAATCCCCCGACGGTTCGCACTAGCCGTCCGAGAGTCAAAATCGCCCCTTCTTCGTCCAATTGCGCCAAGGCCGCCTTGCTCATCCGGGCGAAGCCCGCCGAATGAAGCGAACAATGCACGCCGAGGAATTGGGCGGCGAAGACATCCGTTTGACCGCGAAAAGACCGGAAACTTTCGGCCACCTCGGTTAGGACGTGGCCCCCTAATCCTTCGCCTTTAAGCGTTCGGTTTAAACGCCGCATTCGGGTGCGTTCATACTTGGCGTCGTCATTGCTCGGATCGTCGACCCAACCAATGCCTTCCTGCTTGACCGTCGCTTCCAACCTGTCCCGTGCGATCCCGAGCAGAGGCCGGAGCAGCCGCAGATGCCGCATCTCGACCACCGGCGCCATGGCGGCCAACCCCGAGGGTTCGCTGCCCTTGGACAACCGCATCAACAAAGTTTCTTCCTGGTCATCTTGGTGGTGGGCAAGAAACAAGTGAAGCACGCCATTGGCCCGGCACCAGTCCTCCACCAAGGCATATCGCGCCAGGCGGGCGGCTTCCTGAACGCCACTGATGGGCTTCGGGCCGCTCCAGGTCAAGATATGGCATTCAACCCCGTTCTCCTGCGCCCAGGCCTCAACGAAAGCGCATTCGTCCGCTGCTTCCGGCCTCAGACCGTGGTCGACCGTGAGGAGAACCGCACGACCGCCTTGAGAGCGAACCCATCGGTTACAGAGAAACGCCAAGGCCATGCTGTCCCGGCCGCCCGAAACGGCCACGGCGATTTCCGGTTGAGCCTCAAACGGACCGAGGGGCTGAACCAGCCCCTCGAACTCATCGGCGTCAACCGGCTCAACCATTGTCAACGCCTAACAGCCGTTGCGCTTCCGCTCGCGGTCGGCAACCTTGCGCACGTTGGTGGCGGCGTCCGGATATTCTTTGAGCAACTTGGACCACGTTGCGCAGGCTTCCTGCTTTTTATCGAGATTGGCCAGAGCCATGCCCAGCTTCAAAAGCCCATCCGGCGCTTTCGGCCCTTTGGGATCGGTTTGGTAATTGGTCAGGAAGGTTTCCGCGGCCTGCAGAAAATCGCCCCGCACGTAATAGGTCTCGCCCAGCCAGTAGCGGGCGTTGGCGGCAAGCGGGTCTTTCGGGTTTTCGGCGACGAATGCCTTAAGCGCCGCTTCGGCCCGGTCGAAATCGCCGGTAATCAACAGTTTGCGCGCATCGTTGTATTGCTCTCTCGGGGTTGCCGGTTGGGCGGGGGAAACGGAAGCCTGCTGAACGTTGGCCGTTGCGCTTTCCTGCGACGCGACGGCTTTTTCAACATTCACTTTGCCGCCGGTCTGCTCTTCCTGGTCTTCGTCGACCTTCGGAGCCGACGCTTCAACGGCGGCCAAGTCCTTTTCGCTGATTGAACCAAGGCTGCCTATTTGGACTTGCTGGTTGCCGCCTTCGACCGGAACCGCCGTTACCGACGCCGCTTTCGGAACGCTGGCGACACGCGGAGCGCCGCCCGCCGGTTTGCCGCCTTCCAACGAACCCAGGCGGAATTCGATATCGGCCATTACCTGATCGAGCCGCTGATTGACCTGATCGACCTGGAACGACACCCGCTCCATGGATCCGGTCAAAGACCGCAACTGCTCTTCCAATTCGGTCAACCGGACGCCGAGACGCGCCGCCGTGCCTTCCGGCGCGGCGCTCAATGCTTCGGACGGCGGCTGCTCGCCCTTGTAGACCGAGCGGTTGAGAACCTTGATGTCTTTCTCCAACCGCTCCAGGCGGTCGAGCAGCGGTTGCAAATCGGCTGTTTGAGCCTGGGCGGCTCCGGCGCTCCAAACGACGAGCGCGACTAAAACCCAAAAACGGCGCATGGATTTCCTGCTTTCCTTATTACGAAGCGACCCTAACAACAATTTAGGGTGTGATCGGCCTCTTCTATAAAGCATAGGACTTAACATTCGGCAAAAATAAGGCGCGCGTCCCTTAAAGAGACGCGCGCCTCGATTTCATTTGGTCGACCGGGTCGTTCTTATGTGTAGAGGACGATTCACGACTTAATCGGGATCGCAAAGCGATTCAGATTAAGTCGATCGCGCTCTAGCTGCCGGCTCCCATCAAAACGGTCACACCGCGGCGGTTTTGCGACCAAGCGGCTTCGTTGTGGCCGAGAGCGGCGGGGCGCTCCTTGCCGTACGAAATGGTTTTAATGCGGTCGGCGGAAACGCCGAGCGCAACCAGATAGTCTTTGACCGAATTGGAACGACGGTCGCCGAGAGCCAAGTTGTACTCACGGGTGCCGCGTTCGTCGCAGTGACCTTCGATCAGGATTTTCGCACCGCTGTACTTCTTCAGCCAAGCGGCTTGAGCCTGAAGGGTCTTCTGAGCGTCGGAGGTCAGGCTGTATTTATCGAAGTCGAAGAAAACGCGGTCGCCGACGTTGACGACCAGATCTTCCTGGCTGCCTGCCACCGGTCCGATAGCGCTGGCAGTCGTCTGCCCGGAGCCGCTAGCCCCGGCAGAATCCTGTTGAGCGGTTCCACAAGCGGAAAGAAGAGCCGCCGCGGCGACCAGGCTTACAATTTTTAGGCGCATATTCTATATCTCCCCCTTAATCGGAGTCTCGAAATTCTCATCAATTGATTCGTCAATTGGCGTTCGACCCCAGGACAATTCCATGTCGACGCCGATCCGAATGCCAACTTCCTTAAGACTAATAGAGCCACTCGTCGGTGTTAAGCTAAATTTCTCAAGAACTTGACTATAGGCTGCCGCCTTGCCGGAATCAAGTTACGGAATAAGAACGATTCAAGAGGTAGCTGAGTTTTTTTTGGCTTTTAGTCTGCCTTACCCTAAAAAGCGTCCGGCTTGACCCTATGTGAACAAATAGCCACAATATTCTTTACACAAGGAGAATAGGCATGGCCAACACCATCAATGTGCGTCTGCCGGAAAGACTGCAAGCCTTCATCAAGGCGCAAACCGGGGGGGACGGGATCTACGATTCGACCAGCGAATACGTCCGCGATCTCATCCGCCGCGACTATGAGCGCATCGAAGAACAGAAATGGCAAAAGCTCGAAGGCGTATTGCTGCCGGGCCTCGAGGCCGAGGAAGACGCCTTCGAAGATGTTTCGCCAGCCGAGGTGATCGCGGCGGCGAAAGCGCGCAGACATGGCGGTTAGGCTCTCGCCGCTGGCCAAGCGGCAGGTCGAGGATATTTGGCTCTATACCGAGGACGCCTGGGGCGAAGACCAAGCCAACGGCTACGTAAACGGCCTGTTCGGTTTTTTGGAAACCCTACCCCACAAAAAGCATCTTTGGCGGGCGGTGCCGCGCGAGTCCCTGCGCGGCGCGTTCTGTGCGCCCTACCGGGAACACATCGTATTTTTTCGCCAATTGTCCGGTCAAACCATCGGCGTCCTGGCCGTCCCGCACCAACGCCAAGACATCCCCCACCGCCTTCGGGAGTTATTGGACGACGACGGCTCGGATGGGTAAGAATTTAGATACCTGATCAACTATTGAGATGGGTAACAGCTTAGCCCGGAGACATGGGTTACAGACTTCCTGTTTTGTTCCCGGTTGGCGTAGGTCCCCCTCCGACGCCCATCAAATTCCGCCAGAAAACACCCAAAAAGACACCGAAAACCGCCAATAAACGCACGAAATCCCCTAGGCGAAACCGGCTAAGGCATTGATTTACCTATAAAAGAGCTGAAAACGGAAAAAATCCTTATCATTTTTTATCATTTTTCCCGAAAGCGCCGCCAAAATATAAGAAAAACAGCTTGTTAGGCGGGCTCAATGAAAAAAGGACTAATATCCTATTTTATCTAAAAAGTCAAGGGGAGCCCGCCTGCCCTTCCATAATTATGGTGACAGCGCACTAGGCAGCGTACCTATAAAATTCAGAGAATTTTCATAGGTGTATGCTTCCCTATCCTCGTTTTTAGCAAAGATGAGGGAACAATATCTCACAAATTATGGTGACAGTGCACTAATTGACGTTAACGCTCGATTTTGTTAGCGTCTTTTCATGGCAAGATTGGCGCGCGTCGTTCTCCCTCATATTCCCCACCACGTGACCCAACGCGGCAATGGGCGCGCGCAGACGTTCTTTTGCGACGAAGATTATCAATTGTACCGCGATCTTCTGGTCGAGCATTGCCGAGGCAGCGGCGTGAGCGTTTGGGGATGGTGCCTGATGCCCAATCATGTGCACCTGGTTTTGACGCCGGAAGACCCCGACGGCCTGCGCCGGGCGCTGTCGCGGGTGCACCGGATTTACGCCGGTCATATCCACAAGCGGGAGAAACGCACGGGCCACTTCTGGCAAGGCCGGTTCGGTTGCGTGGCGATGGACGAGGCGCATCTGGTCGCCGCCCTGGCCTATGTCGCGCTGAATCCCGTCAGGGCAAGACTGGTCGCGCAGGCCGAGGATTGGCGCTGGTCGGCGGTCCATGCCTACCGCAACTCCGGCAAGGGGGACGGTGTTGTCGATTACCAAAAGGTCAAGCCCTATCTCGAAGCGGTCAATCAAATCATCGAGGCCGGTGAAGAGGATGCGCGGTTCAAAGCCCTACGCCAATCCGAAACCACCGGACGCCCCATCGGAAACCAAGAGTTTTTAAGCTTCGCCGAAAAGCAAACCGGGCGATCCCTAAAACAAGGAAAACGGGGACCGAAACCAAAGAAAGAGAGCGAGAGTTAAGTGCACTGTCACCGTAACTCTGACAAAAGGTTTGACGTATTGTGGCGGAATTAGGCGCACATCATGCCCCAACGCTTGAAGTTCACGGGCGAAATGGTGCGCGCCGCCGCATGCCTCCATCGCCACAAGACAGGGCTCAAG
>Ga0209578_10003608_pt1 | contig 11661 bp, 4 predicted proteins | sample tdAd472_FD_187127 | JGI IMG/M metagenome (GOLD analysis project Ga0209578, IMG submission 187127) | Marine sediment microbial communities from the Atlantic coast under amendment with organic carbon and nitrate - tdAd47.2 (SPAdes)... | ecosystem: Environmental > Aquatic > Marine > Coastal >...
CCGATGTGGACGGTCTGTACGTAATGATGGGTGTGCCGCCCAACTACCTCAACGGCCAGCAGTATGCGCTGCAATACAGTGCGCCGGGAGCAGGCTCGAGGACCGCGTTGCTTGGTCAGGCCGATTCCGACTTTACGGACGGTCTGCAGCGCATCGATGACATCGTTGTGCAGGGCGGCAGCAATCTGCGAGATCTGAATCTGCCGATCGACCCCAACGGCGTCATTTACGACGCCATCTCACGATCCCCGATTTCTGGCGCCGTAGTGACGCTCGTTGATGCGCGCAGTGGGATAGGTGTGCCATCGAGCTGCTTCGACGGTCCTCGTCAACAGGGTCAGGTCACGCTCGCAGACGGTTACTACAAGTTCGACATGAACTTCTCGGGTCCTGCCTGCGCAAGCGGCGCCACGTACGTGATCCAGATTGTGCCACCGAACAGCAACTACGTGTCGGGTGTGTCCGAACTGATTCCGCCGGCCACTGACCCGTCCGGCGCGCCATTCGACGTGCCAGCCTGTTCAGGCTCCATGAACGATGCGCTGCTGGGCACGGCACAACATTGCGAAATCCAGGTGTCCGAGTTCGCGCCGCCCGCCGCAGTATCGGCGAGGAGTGCGGGGACGGTTTACCACTCCCTGCTGAGGCTCGATAACAGCCAGCTACCAGGGTCCGGCCAGCTGTTCAACAACCACATTCCACTCGATCCACGTCTTGGCGGCGCGGTCGCGGTGACGAAGACGACGTCACTGGTTAACGTTTCGCGCGGTCAGATGATCCCGTACACCATTACGGTCAGTAACTCCTTTGGTATCGACCTGCAGGATGTTGCCGTTATCGACCGCTTCCCGGCCGGCTTCCGCTATGTCGAAGGCTCGGCGCGTTTCAATGACGTCCAGACGGAGCCGACGATCATCGGTCGCGAGCTGACCTGGTCAAATCTCACGCTGCCGACAGACGGGCGGCACGAGATCAGACTGTTGCTGGCAGTTGGTGCGGGCGTCAGTGAAGGCGAGTTTACGAACCGGGCGCAAGCGGTCAGCGCGCTGACCGGAACCGTAATGTCCGAAGAAGCCAGCGCCACGGTGCGCCTGGTGCCAGACCCGACATTCGACTGCACCGACGTGACCGGCAAAGTGTACGACGATGCCAATCGCAACGGCTACCAGGATAATGGTGAATCCGGACTGCCGGGTATAAGAGTCGTAACGGCACAAGGTCTGTCGGCGAAGACGGACAGCTACGGCCGTTATCACATCACTTGCGCGATCACGCCGCACGAAAGCCGCGGTAGCAATTTCGTGTTGAAGCTCGACGATCGCTCATTGCCGAGCGGCTTCCGCGCTTCGACCCGTCCGGTACAGGTACAGCGTGCGACTCGCGGTAAGGCGTTACGCATCAACTTCGGCGCTTCGATCCATCGCGTCGTCGGTCTCGACATCGCGGACGCCGTATTCGAGCCTGGCACCGCCGAAATGCGTAGCCAGTGGGTGCCGAGAATCGGCGTGCTGCTCAATGAGCTGCAGAAAGCGCCGTCAGTGCTGCGCCTGTCCTATGTCGCCGACGTCGAGGACGAGGCCCTCGTCAACCGACGTCTGAGCATGCTCAAGAACGACATCATGACGGCGTGGGATGAGCTGGACGCCGGCTATGAGCTGATCGTCGAACCTGAAGTTTTCTGGCGCCTGGGAAGTCCGCCGGAGAAGAGCAAGGAGGCGAGCCAATGAATATCGTGTCGAAGCTCAGCCATTTATTGCTCTGGGGAGCGATGCTTGCCACGTTGCAGACGCATGCCGCGAGCGTCGACGAAGTGCCGCTCGGTGAAGCCGTCGAACGACACCTGTCGGACGACGGGCCACTCATGAAGTGGATGCAGAATCCGGAAGACGAGATCGAACAGGGCGACACACTCGAAACCCGCGAGACGCTCGAGGACGCACTCGAGACCGTCAAGCTCAGCGGACTTGTACCGCCTGTTCATTTCGAGTCGGGTGTCGCGAATATTCCTGACTCGACCGTGGATTCTCTCGGCGAGATTCTCGAGCGCATGAAGGACCGCATCAACGTGCGCCTGCACCTGATCGGGCATGCCGACAACCGGCCACTGTCTCCACGGCTCGAAGTGATCTACGGCGACAACGCAGGCTTATCGCGAGAACGCGCCGGCCAGGTCGCTGAGCATTTCCAGACATCGCTGGCTTTGCCACCGGAGGCGATTTCCTATGAATGGGCGGGCGACTCGGATCCCGTCGCATCGAACCTCTCGGAGGAAGGTCGCGCGTTGAATCGCCGGGTCGAGGTCGAAGTCTGGTACGACGAAGTCCGGGAGCAGGTCGCGCTTGAAGAGTTCCTCGTGCCGCACGAGATCCAGCGCGTCAAAGTCTGCCGCATGGAGACCGTCTGCAAACTGCGCTACGTAGACGGCCACGCGAAGCGTGCCCGCGTGCAGAACCTCATCGCTCCGCTCAGCTTTGGCGAGGAATCCATTGATGTTAACGAGGGCTTCATCGAGCAGGTTTATCAAAGTCTGTCGAACCTCGGCGACAAGCAGAACGTCGTCGTCAAGTTCGTTGGCTACACAGACGATGCGCCGCTAACCGGACGCACCGAACGCATCTATGGCACCCACGTCGGGCTTTCCAAGGCCCGTGCGCGACGTGTCGCACTGGCGGTACAGGACAGCCTCAATCTGCCGACGGCACTCATTCAGAGTGATGGCCACGGGGCGAAGCGGCCAATCGGCTCGAACCAGACCACCCGGGGGCGCGCACTCAATCGCCGCGTGGAGGTCGAGTTCTGGTATGACGATCCGCTGCAGGAACTGCCCGACGAACCGCAGCTGTGCCCCGAATCCACCGGTGCCGTCATGGTGACCAAGGCCTACGATCCGCCGTGGGGCAGCATCGCGGACATCCAGTTTGCGGACGGCAAGCCGGTGATTCCGGGTGGATTTGAAGGTGAGCTTTCGCGGGCGCTTGGCGACATTGCCGACAAGACGAATCCGCGACTGCGGTTCGTCGGCTACACGCGAAACGAACGCCTGACACGCCGTACCGCGGCCGTGTACAGGGACGACATCGGCCTGTCGGCATCACGTGCGCGGCGAGCCATGGAGACTGTCGCCGCCGATATGCAGCTCGATGAGGCGCAGCGCGAATTCGAGGGTCGTGGGTACGTGCATTCGAAGGATGTCGTCAACGCGGGCTTCATCCAGGGTGAGACATCGCATGTTGCAATCGAAGTCGTCTATGACGATCTCGCAATTCTCGATGATTACGACGGTGTAGATATTACGCGGGTAACGCGGGAATTGAGTCCGCAGAACCCCCTCGGCCTCAATCTCATGCGCATTACCGTCGACGGTGAACCGATCGACGATCCGAAGAGAAGTTCTTCCGACATTCAACGTTGTACTGACGTCGCGCTCGAGGAAGCGGATATCCAGTTCGGTTTCGACAACCTGCGTTCCGCGCCGCGACTCAGCGTGACCGCAAAGCCGTCACGTATCGCCATGTCCGAAGTAATCCACTACGGACCGCAGCTATCGCCGAACGATGTCTGGGTGTCGAGGACATCTGCTCCCGCGCACTTCCGCATGTACACGAACTATTCGTACTTCATCGAGAGGGCCGAGGTGCGTGTCTTCGAGACCGGGCAATCGGTCGAGTCCGACCCGCTCGAAGTCATTCCGCTCAGTGAGAACGGCGTCGCCAAGTGGAATCCGCCCGCGGACTGGTTCAAGTCGCCGGTCCTCGAACTGGCCTACGTGCTGCGGGCCTACGGTACGGACGGAAATTTCGACGAGACGCGACCACAACCGCTTTGGCTTGTGTACGACGCGCTCGATCCGGTCGAGGACGACGATGAGGCCGTCGACTTCGAGACCGACTCGGAACTGTTCGCTTCCTACGGTGAGAGCGGCCTGAACTTGCACAACATTGCCCTGAGTAGCGGCACCGTCAGCGTGCGCGGCACCGGCATTGCTCCCGAGCAGGAGGTTTGGGTCGCCGGTCGACCGATTCCGGTGGATGAGACCGGCAACTTCGTCACCGAAGAGATTCTGCCGCAGGGCGCACATACGGTCGAAGTTGCCGTGGTGGACCAACAGGGCGCCGGTGAGTTGTATCTGCGCGACCTCGAATTCAAACAGAACGACTGGTTCTATGTCGGTATGGCCGATGTGACTCTGTCCGAGGGTGAAACCAGTGGTCCGATCGACCTGCTCGCCGGTGACAACCCGAGCAGCCAGCTGGATTCGAGCGCGGACGGGCGCCTGGCCTTCTTCGTCAATGGCAAGTTTGGCGAGCACTGGAAAGTCACGGCCAGTGCCGATACTCGCGAAGGAGCGCTGGAGGACATCTTCAGCAACTTCATGGATAAGTCACCGGAGTCACTGTTCCGGCGCATCGACCCGGATTACTACTACCCGACCTTCGGCGACGACAGCACGGTTGAGGAGATGGCGCCGACGATGGGCAAATTCTTCGTGCGCCTGAGCCAGAATGACAATTACGGCCAGTGGGGCAACTTCAAGATTGGCTACATGAACAACGAGCTGGCACAGGTGGATCGCGGCCTGTACGGCGCGAACGCCCATTATCAGTCCGAGTCAACAACCACGTTTGGTGACCAGCGATTTGCGGTCGATGCATTCGCCGCGGAGCCGGGCACCATCGGAAGCCGCGAGGAGTTCCGCGGCACGGGTGGTTCGCTGTACTTCCTGCGACGGCAGGACGTTCTTACCGGTTCCGAGCGTGTTCGCGTGGAGCTGCGGGACAAAGCGTCGGGCATTGTCACGGGCGTGCTGAATCTGACACCTGTGCTCGATTACGACATCGACTACCTGCAAGGACGCATCGTTTTGACCGAGCCGCTCGCGTCGACTGCGGACGACAATCTGCTGGTGCGCAGCAACGCGCTCAGTGGTGACGAGGCCTATCTAGTGGTTCGCTACGAGTACACGCCCGGTTTCGAACAGATCGACGCACTGTCGGCAGGTGGCCAGGGACATTACTGGTTCGGCGACTACGTCAAGGTCGGCGTAACGATGAACACAAACGAGCAGGATGCGAGCGACAGTAATCTGAGCGCGGCGGACCTTACATTGAGACTGGCTGCGCACTCGTGGCTGAAGGTGCAACAGGCGAAGAGCGAAGGGTTGGTATCGCTGCCACAGGTTTCGGAAGATGGTGGCTTCGAATTCGCAAGCTACGATCCGCTGTCATTTGTCAATGCCGAAGCCGACGCGCAGCGCGTCGACATCAGCGTGGCATCGGAAGACCTGCTCAGCTTCGGCAGTGGCCAGCTCACGTTCTACGTGCAGGACGTCGAAGCCGGATACTCGGCGCCGGGAATGACGGCGCTTATGGACACGAAAAACTTTGGCGGCACGTTCACGATGCCGGTTGCAGATCGCTTCTCGGTAGGTGCCAAGGTGGACAACCTGGTGCAGGACCAGGGCCTCGAAACCGACATTCAGGAATTCAATTTTGGTTACCAGGTGAGCGATAGCTGGGAGTTGAGTGCGGGCTACCGTGTCGACAATCGCATCGATAATTCACCGGTGGTCGTGCTGACACAGGAGCAGGGCGAACGAGCCGACGCGATACTGCAGGTCGGCTTCGACTCGAGCACCACCTGGAATGCGTATGGCTTCCTGCAGGACACTGTGTCGATAACCGGCAACAGGCAGGAGAATGCGCGTGCCGGCGTCGGTGGTTCGTACCGTATATCGGAGCGCCTGCGAGTTGATGCCGAGCTGTCGGATGGCGACCTTGGTCGCGGTGTGAGACTTGGCACGAATTACCTGCATTCCGATCGCACGAGCATGTACCTGAACTACGCGCTGGAGAACGAGCGTACCGACAACGGTCTGCGCAGCGGGCGCGGCAGCGAGGGCAACCTGGTAGCCGGCGTCAAGTCTCGCATCGCCGATAGCACGAGCGTGTTCCTGGAGGAGCGCTACCAGCACGGCACGACGATGACCGGACTCACGCATGCTACGGGCATCACGTTTGCTCCTACCGAGAAATGGAATCTCGGCATCAATACTGACATCGGTACCCTGCAGGATCGGCAGACGGGCGCCGAGACCGATCGCCTGGCCGGTGCCGTGCAGGTCGGCTTCGGCTTCAACGAGCTGCAGATTTCGTCTGGCGTCGAGTACCGCAGTGACGATGCCCAACAACTGGATTTGAGTCGCACGGAAAGGACGACATGGTTGTTCCGCAATAGCTTCAAGTACCAGATGAATCCGGGCGCGCGCCTCCTGGGCAAGCTGAATCACTCCACGAGCGAGAGCTCGCTGGGGACGTTCTACGACGGTGGCTTCACCGAGGCCGTATTCGGCTACGCATACAGGCCGATCCATCACGATCGCCTCAACGCATTGGTCAAGTACACATACTTCTACAACGTCCCGACAACTGACCAGATTTCACTTCAGAACATCGCTGCGGAGTTCATTCAAAAGAGCCATATCGTAGCGGTTGACGTTACCTATGACGTCACGCAACAGTTTACGATTGGTGGCAAGTACGGCTACCGGCTGGGCCAGGTTAGTCTCGACCGTGACAATCCGGAGTTCTACGACAATAACGCGGCCCTCTATGTCCTTCGCGGCGACTATCGTTTCCGCGAGAACTGGGAGTTCCTGCTGGAGGCCCGCATGCTGCACATGCCGGATCTCGACGAAAGCCGGGCGGGAGCACTGGCAACCGTATCGCGTTACGTTGGCGATCACCTGAAGGTCGGTTTGGGCTACAACTTCACCGATTTCTCAGAGAATCTGACCGACCTGAGCTTCGAGCATCACGGCGTGTTCCTCAATCTCACAGGCACGCTGTAAAACCAGGGGACGGACCACGGTTTTCAGCCGTGACCGTGGTCCGCCATATGTGTCACCCGATATCGAGGTCGGCCCAGGTTACGACAATCGTCTGGTCGATCGTGCCATTCAGATCAAGATCGATGTCAAGCTGGACGCGCATGTTGTCAAGAACGGTCACCAGAACACTGGAACCGCTGTCACTGATCAACAGCTGGCCCGATGATGGATTGTCGTCACCCATCACCACGAAATCCTCCAGCGAAGTGAATGTGACGCTGCCCCCCAGGACGTCACTGGTGAAAATGCCGCTGGCGCTGATGGATTGTGTCAGTGCATTTACATCGATGACGTGTGTGGTCAGGTAGTCAGACAACGCCTCGCTGCTGCCATTCGTCACTACGGTCAGCGATGCTGAGCCGATGGAGGCATTCACGGCGACATTGTCATCGCTGCTCATCTCGAGGTTGAGGTCACCGTTTATTGTCACAGCGTCAATGGCGTCGGTCGCAGTCAGGTCGACGAAGCCAAATGTGGCGACGAGACCCCATGGAACCACTTGATTGGCCGGGTCCCCGGTTACCGCCACATTGTCGATAATCGAGGCGCCATCGATGGTTACTCCGGATTCCTGCAAGAAGCACATATCGTAATCCGTATCGAACGAGTCGCCTGTCGACAGTTGGAGATTGTCGTCCGCATCGTTCCAGGTGGTCGTGACTTCGCCGGTGTCACAGGCCGTAACTTGCGTAATGATGTCGCCGAGAGCGGGTTTGGTCATTCCCGGATTCGCACTGCCTATCACCGGCAGTCCGATGACATCCGTAATGTCAATCAGGTCAGTTGATGCAGAGACGGCCCCAAGGACAGATTCGGTGACGTCCTGCGCGTTGCCAGCCGTGATCGGCAGCGCTGCGGTATTGGCCGATGGTGGCGGAGGCGTTCCTCCACCGCTGCTGCCGCCGCAGGAAGCCAGCGTTATCAACAGGGCAAACAATGTGGCCTGATAAATGGTCATCTTGCTCGTGTATTTCTCACTCATGGGTACTCTCCAGGTTGTTCCGCGCCCAATTCAGCGCCTTATCCTGATGATTATTTTCATCAGTGGGCGGCGTAAATACCTGATCGAGCTATGACATTTCCCTGAGGAATATGTAAGGGTTTTGTGGAAGTCGAATGGTGGTCCAGTAGTGCCTGGAATGCTTATTGCGATTGAATGTCCACTCTCGCCGAAAGCGGTCGTTCGATCAACTCGGAAAACGCCAATATGAGGGTCCGCTAACGGCCAGAAGCGACGATACCGGCCGACTTGACATCGAATCTGTCGCTCCAGAAGTGGCGTGCCAGTTCTTCGGCCATCTGGCTACGGCAGGAATTGCCCGTGCACAGGAACAGGACTCGCGCCTTTTCAGACATTGGCGTGACCGTCGGTGAAACTCTTAATGACGACGAATAAACCGAAGGCAAATTTATTCATTCAGACTCTTGGCTGCTCTGGAAAAATGGATGGCAGGTATGGGTCACTAGCGGCCCTTCAGCCCAAGTTTAGCCGAATGTCGGCTTTGGAGCGTATAGCGGACGTATTGGAGGTGTTTTTCCATTCAGGCAGAAACGAATGTCTGCTCTCACCGAAAGCGGTCGTTCAGATTGTTGAATGTCCTGGTTTCTGATCGTCAGCTAACGGCCAAGAGCAGTCATTCGATTGGCGAGATATCGGTGATATTTACAGGCAGCTTTCGGCCATTAGCAGACGCTCACGATTGTGGGGCAATTGCTTACAAGGTTGTCCAACGGGACCTGAAACCTGGGCCAATAATCGCAGACGATCTGATAATGTAACGTCGACTTGGGCCTGTGGCGTCCGCGCACTGCAGGTGAGCTCGGGTCTGAGCCCAAGTTGTCGCCATCCGGATAAAGCCAATCCGGAGGTGGCCCCCTTATTTCCGAACAATGGAGACACCATGAATAGGCAGGTATTGGTTATCGGTACGACGGTTCTGCTGGTCCTGTGTTGGCCAGCGTCCCGCATAGAAACACAGGCCGCACAGAGTGAGGCCGTCCTCGACGCCGACGCGATCCTTGAGCGCCTGAAGCAATTGGAAGGAACCTGGCATGGCGAGGGTGGATCTCTCGGTGGTGAATCCAGCTCGGTCGTTCATGAGTTCTTGGTCGTGGCGGGCGAATCCGCCGTAATGGAGATCATGGATCCAGAGGGCGAACGAGAAATCAACATGTACCACATCCACGGCACCGACGTCGTGATGACCCACTATTGTGGCGGTGGCAACCAGCCGAGACTGAAGCTTGATCACGCTAGCGCCAGCAGCGAATCGATGCCGTTCGTATTCCTCGATGCGACCAATCTGGAGAATCCGGCTGAGGACCGTCACATTCACGCGGGCAAGATTGTTTTCGTTGGAGCCAATCGCCTGGAGAGTTGGTGGACGGTGTACAAGGAAGGAAGAGAAGTGGGCAAGTCGAGATTTACGTTGGAGCGTACTTCGACTCCGCAAAAACCTAAATAAGCAGGACCGCATGCCATTTTACGCACAGGGCGATGTAGTCTCGAATGCTCCCCGATATAAATGTCCGCTCTCACCGAAAGCGGACGTTCAGACTAGCAAAACCTAGCTGTTTTGAGGGTCCGCTTTCGGCCAGAAGCGGCCGGTCAGAGTTCCCGCTCCCAAGTGACGTAGTACGTGACGTCGGCGCCACCAGCGCGCTCTGGCGGTGTACGCAAAATCAGGCGATTTCCTTCTATCTTGTAGAACCGTTTCTGATCAGTACCGACATAGTTTGGATACGCGGCACCTTCCACATGAAAGGTTACTACCTCAGCAGCTTCGTCCACGGTATATGAGCCGAAATAGCCGAAATACCCCGTAAAAGCCTCTATCAATTCATCAGGAGTTGGTCGAAGAAAATCACCTGAGTCAAAACTTCTTCGATTTGGGTCGGTCAGGTGAAGTGACAACCGACCACTTGCATCGAACATCACGCGACCCGTAGGCGTTTCCCCCTGATCATAGACAATGCTTCCGTCCGAGCTATGACCTTCTGACGAGATCAGACGCCAACTTCCCACCAGACTCTGGGACGCATTTCCTTCATCGCCTGTGCAGCTACCTAGCCAAACTACGCATGCGAAAACAAACAGAACGCTTTTTAGCATATTCATACCCCCTAGCTTGGAGGCAAACTTGTAACAGAAACTATTTTCGATTCAATCGAGCCTTGATGATACGAACGGCTGCAATGGGTCACAAGCAGTCGTTCGGGCCTAGTTTAGCCGAATGGCAGCTTTGGAGTGTAAAGCAGACGATTGGGAGCGTGTAGCGGACAGTGCGGAGCAAGCTTCCCGATCAGCAAGAATCGAACGTCTGCTTTTACCGAAAGCGGTCGTTCAGATAGGGAAAAGGCAAGCTTGCTGACTGGCTGCTAACGGCCACAAGCGGCCATCCTGCTGGTGATCTAGAATCGCCACTGCCTCGTCAGCGAGTCGCGGTCGACAAGCTTGCCGTTCGTAAAGATGTAGCGGATGTTCCTTGTGTCTGAAATGTTTTTCGCCGGATTGCCCTCGACTACCAACAAGTCCCCCTCGAGACCAGCCTGAATCGAACCCGTACGGTCATCAATTTTCAGAATTTGGGCATTAACGGAAGTCGCAGCCTTTAGCGTGTTTAGCGGTGAGATACCGGACTCGTTTACCCATATTTCCATTTCCCGATGCATGGCCTCGCCGAACCAGACTGTCGGATAAGTAGAATCCGTTCCAAGGCCAACCACCACGCCATTGTCGATCAAGGTTTTGGTCGAACGAATGGTGATGTCACGCAATTCTTCCGGTGTCATGATGTCACCATAAATGGCCTGTAAAATGGTTGCATAGCGCGACAGCGTGCCTTCCACTCCACCGTTGTTGTGTGCTTCAACATAGTGAGGTGGCTGCACGTCGATAATCAGTGGGTTATCTCCGATGTACCCGACCCCTTCCTGCTTGACGCGTGCCTGTGCAAATGCATCCATGACGACAGACGTGGCAATGACAAAGGTACCTTCGTCAGCCAGCATCTGTGCGCCTTCGGGCGTGACTTCCATGATCGAGAAACCATTGTGCGCGTATCCATCGAGATGGGTCTGGCGCGCAATCCAGGGGCTCATATTATTGTGCCATAGGTCGCAAATAACGCGCATGTCACGCTTGTGCGCCTCGCTGACCAGCACGCGAAGAACCTGTGAATTTGTACCGGCGTGGCATTTGACCATTTCTACACCGTAGACATTCTTCATGTTATCGAGCTGCCCTCCGATATAGCCGGCATCGGCAGTGGGTAAAATAGTGTTTGAGCCCGTTGCTCCCACTGACGCGGTCTCGAAATAGGTGCCTGCAATCGTAAGCTCCGGCCCCATCCAACCGCCAGCCGCAACGATGTCTCGCGCGTCGGCCGCACGCTCAGCAATGTTTCCAGCATCGAACGTATGCGTGACGCCGCTGTAGAGCAATGCCAGCAAGTCCCACTTCACGGTCAGTGGTCTCGGCCCATTATCGTTACCACCGCGCCAGCCACCCTGCACGTGGATGTGGGCGTCAATCAAGCCCGGCATCACCGTCAAACCGTCGCCATCAATGACCCGCACATCCTTCGGAATATCCAATGAGCCAGTTTTGCCAACAGCCTGAATTTTGCCATCCGCAATCAGCACGTCCTGTCCAGTTTGTGGTTCATTTCCCATGCCATCAATCACACGAATGTCTTGCAGGAGTGTCGAGCCGGTCCACTCGTAGCCTGGCTGCTTGGGATTGAGGTCGTTTTCGCTGTAAACAACGATAGGCT
>Ga0209578_10003612_pt1 | contig 11656 bp, 9 predicted proteins | sample tdAd472_FD_187127 | JGI IMG/M metagenome (GOLD analysis project Ga0209578, IMG submission 187127) | Marine sediment microbial communities from the Atlantic coast under amendment with organic carbon and nitrate - tdAd47.2 (SPAdes)... | ecosystem: Environmental > Aquatic > Marine > Coastal >...
AAACAATGAGTAGCGATTCCTCTTGCAGTCGCAGTCGTGGTAACCACGTCGTCAATCACTGCTACATGCTGGGGGAGCCACCCTCTTTTGGAGTTTTTGCTTCTGAAGGCACATGCCAGGTTTTTGTGTCGGGAAACAGCATTGAGTGTTGCTTGCGGTTGTGTGTCGACCACTCTCACAATCAACCGGTCTAAAAGTGGTACAGTTGTTTTTCTAGAAACAGTTTTGGCCAGCAGTCGCGCCTGATTAAAACCTCGTTGCCGCAAGCGGGATGGATGCAAGGGGACCGGGATAATTGCCTCTGGTAGCCCGATGCCAGAAACAGTCAAGTTTGCTGCGTAATAGTTGGCAAAATCGCGGGCCAGCAAATCGCCAAGCACATTTCCACAAGCAAAATCAGCCTGAAATTTGAATCGAGGTATAAGTACATCAAGGGGTGATGCATAGATTAGTGGGCATCGACAAAGAAAAAACGGGGGTGGATCTACAAGGCATTTACCACATCTGGAGGATTGCTCGCTATTGATTCCCATGGGGATACCGCAACTTTCACAAGAGTGCCCAATCCACGGAAGAAGTGAATGACAACAATCGCAAATGCTGGTGTGACCTGTAAACAAATGGTCGCATACCAAACATTGACTTGGAAAATAGAAATTGGGAAATTTGATTCTGCCGACTAGGTTCTTGATCAAGCTCACTATGTTCGCTATGAGGATGCGAGTTACGAATTACCTATTAGAAAAGTATAGTTCACAGTCTTGTGTCAGGAAAATTTGACGATTTATTCAGCCCATGACTGCCTAATTTGATCAATAGATACAACCAACCTGCTTATGCTCGCAGACTAAAACAATTTATATTTTGCTTGATCCAACCTATAAGGAATATTGATGCCGAAATATCGGGCTCCACTAGACGACATGAAATACCTGCTGCATCGTGTTTTTAACGTTGGCAGTTTTTTCCCTACTTTGAATATGCCTCAAGAGTTAGAGCCGGATTTGGTCGATGCAATATTGCATGAAGTGGCCAGGATGGCGGAGGAGGTTCTGGCTCCTCTCAATCAGTCCGGCGATTCCAGTGGCTGTCGTTTCGAATCTGGTCGCGTGCTCACCCCCGAAGGTTTCAAGCAGGCTTACGATAGCTTCGCCGATGGCGGTTGGTGCGGATTTACGGGTGCTCCTGATTATGGTGGTCAGGGTATGCCGAAGCTGCTTTCAGTTTGTCTGGAAGAAATGTTGTTTGCGGCTAATTCCTCCTTCGCACTTTATCCGCTTCTCACCAGTGGCGCAGCATTGGCAATTCAAGCTCATGGAAATCCGAGTCTTCAGGCCAGTTATCTCGGTAGTCTCTATTCCGGGAAATTTACTGGGACAATGTGCCTCACCGAACCTCAGTCTGGTTCCGATCTTGGACTACTGAAAACACGAGCGATTCCGAGGCAAGATGACACCTATAGTATCGAAGGCACCAAAATATTCATTACCGGTGGTGAGCATGATCTGACTGAGAATATCATTCATCTGGTGCTTGCCAGGTTGCCAGACAGCCCGGCGGGTGTTAAAGGTATCTCAATGTTTCTGGTGCCGAGGCAGCTACTCAATGAGAATGGCACCTCAGGTGCCAATAATCAGGTTAAATGTGGGTCCATCGAACAAAAGATGGGTATTAAGGCTTCCGCAACTTGCGTTATGAATTTTGAAGGATCTATCGGTTATCTGGTTGGTGAACCTAACCAGGGGTTAGCCTGTATGTTTACCATGATGAACTATGAGCGACTCACCATGGGCTCGCAGGGAATAGGGCTGTCACAATATGCCTATCAGGTCGCGCGAGATTATGCACTTGAGCGTAGGCAAGGTAGATCACCAATCATAGACAATTCTGGTAGCGAAGATGCCAGCTTGCTGGCCGATCATCCTGATATTAGACGAATGTTATTGACGCTACGGGGCAACCTGATGGCAGGCCGGGCATTAACTTTTTATACCGCTATGAAATTGGATGTTTGCAAGTTCAGTGATGATCGGGATGCGATTGAAAGTGCCACCGTGCTGGTTGATCTGCTGACACCGGTTGTAAAGGCCTATTGCACTGATCGCGGCTTCGAGGACTGTGTTTCAGCACAGCAGGTACTTGGTGGCTATGGTTACATTAAGGATTGGGGGCTTGAGCAATGTGTGAGAGATGCACGCATAGCCCAGATTTACGAAGGAACCAACGGCATACAGGCACTGGACCTATTGGGGCGCAAAGTAGTCAGGAATCAGGGTAGCAGTATCAGAATTTTAGTAACAGAGATCGAAGAATTCGCAGCCAGATGTAAGAGCCATGAGTCGCTATACCGTAAAGCCAGTGTGTTGAAACGATCCACTGATGAGCTGATGAGCCTTACCCAACACTTGGTAAAACTGGCCCGCTCAGAACCAGCAGCGGTTGGTGTTGCGGCGGTGTCTTATCTTAACTTGCTGGGAACTGTCACCTATGGCTACATGTGGTTGCAAATTCTGGCTAATGCGAATTTTGATGAGGAACAGATTAACGGGGAAAATTACCTTGAAGGTATACGGACAGCGGGAGAGTATTATTTTGATAGAATGCTTTCCCAAGTGAGGTTCTGGACTGATACAGCACTCGCTGGCCTGGGCCCTTTACTGGCAATGAAGTCGAATCAGCTATGACCGGAAATACAAATCTGAAATGCGTTTAAATCCAGTCAACATTGCTGGCCAATAGCTCACGATAATTGGAGAGGATCTCGGTTTTTTCTCCCACTAAAATTAGATTGCCATCATTTAATGGAATTACGACACTGTCAAACCGATCGTCTTCGAGGGTAAACTCCTGGTTGACCGGAGTATTCCTCACCACAACTATGTTCACCGAGCCCTGATTACCTTGCAGTACAAAGTGAGCACTGTTGGATTGAGGAATGACAACGCAAGGCTTTGCAAACAATACACGGCGTCCTGCAAGGGGGTCATCTAGCCGCATTTGTCCACCTACAGATGCTACAACTTCAGTCAATATTTGGATGCTGAGGTTATTACTTGAATCATATTCATCAAGCTCCATGTAGACATGGTCAAGCACCTGCTGGCCGAATGCCCGTTCTTCTGCCGTTGGGCCGTTATTACTGAACAGGGCGGAATACACAATTCCAATGCCTAATACCAGTGAGGCTGCAAGAGCAAAGCCCGAAGATCTGTACCAAGGACGAGCGAGAGGAGCTACCTTGCCAACATCAGCAGAGCTTGTGGCTTCTTTGCTTTCAGCATTGCTTTTTAATCTCGTTGCCAGCCCTGTAGGCACTTCAACCCCGTTTAAAGTTGCAATAAGGCTTGAATTGAATGCTTTCACTTCGGCTAATAGTTGCTGTCGTTGGGGATCCTCGGACAGAGCCTGCAGAAAATCCTCGCTGGTATCATCGGGATTGGCGAAAACCCGATTTTCAAACTCGCTGTTTTTCATGTCACTGTTGCTCGTTTAAATCTGATTCTAGATTTTTATTATTGGATGAAAATGCATCCTTCAATTGGCTTCGAGCACGAAATAATCGTGTCATCACCGTATTGCTGTTCAAGTCCAGAATTTCAGCAATTTCCTTCCCGCTGAAACCACCCACTACCTGAAGCAACAAAGGATCCCGGTACTCGCTCTCAAGTTGATTAATAGCATTGTGCAATATTTCCTTTTCCATAACAGCATCTGGTCCGTCTTCACTGGTATCAGCGATACTGTAGTCATCAATGTTCGTTAGCTCAGGTCGATACCGTTCATATAGCCTGGCGTTTTCCCGCCTAAGTATAGTAAACAGCCAAGCTTTGGCTGCCTTATCATTCTGCAGACTATCAAGAGACCGCCAGGCACGTAAAAATGTTTCCTGCACAAGGTCTTCAGCCAAGGGCTGGTTTTTACAGATCCAGTATGCGTATCGGTAAACATCCTGATACAAGGACTCCACCAATGCCTCGTATCTTTGCTTTTTGCTTTTTCCGGTAGAGACCGGTGAATCTGTCATTTCTTGCATTACTAATTAGTCTAATTTTGAAGTAGTTCACCGTGGGTAGAATGTGAAATATGACCCATGAGCTCAAAGAGGGGAGTTGACTTGGCTAAAGCTCAGAGCGCAGTGTGCCTAAAATAACGGTTTTCTTCAAGTTTTGAGCGGGCTTCAGTGGGTTCTGACTGCTATCATTCATAACCTGAAAGAATACAGATTTCGCTATAGTCATACCCGGTAAGGCTGGAGGGTAAGCGCAATTCCGCTTTTTGGTTGACGATGTGGCCCGTTATAATTAGCGCTTGATTTTACAGGTACAAAAAATGACAAATATAGCTATAGCTGGAGTCGCTGGTCGAATGGGTCGCACCCTGATTGAGGCTGTTCTTCAGAATGAAAAAGGGCTATCGATTACGGTTGCAACTGTATTGGCTGATGATCCGACCTTGGGAATGGACGTTGGCAGCCTCATTGGGCGCGGTCCACTGGGAGTGCAGACCAGTGCCAGTCTGGAAGACGTATCCCGCTCATTTGACGTGTTAATTGACTTTACCACCCCCGATGCCTCTATGGAGCATTTACGCTACTGCAGGCAGGAGGGAGTTGCTATCGTTATGGGTACCACAGGAATAAGTTCAGCCCAAAAAGAGGAAATTCAAAAAGCGGCACAGGACATTCCAGTGGTGTTTGCCCCGAATATGAGCGTAGGGGTGAATTTGTGCTTTAAATTAATTGAATTGGCAGCAAGCACTTTAGGGGAAGAAGTAGATATTGAAATTATTGAAGCTCATCACCGTCATAAAAAAGATGCGCCTTCTGGCACCGCTCTGAGAATGGGTGAGGTGGCCGCCGGTGTGCTCGATCGTGATCTGCAGGAAGTTGCTGTTTATGGCCGGCAGGGCATTGGTGCGGAACGAGAGCGAAAGACAATTGGGTTTGCGACGGTTAGGGCTGGCGATATCGTAGGTGAGCACACTGTCATGTTTGCCGGAAACGGCGAACGTGTCGAAATTACTCATCGGGCAACAGACCGGATGACCTTTGCTGCCGGAGCGGTCAGGGCTGCAATCTGGCTGGTGGAAAAAGAGCCCGGGCTTTACGGTATGAACGACGTGCTGGCGCTATAAAAAATTGAGACTGAAGATTAATCAAAGTTGGATGGACAAGGAGCGAAGTATTTTCTAGAATACGCGCTCAGAATGAAGCTAGTTAAAAGCATTAATTGAAATTGTGAAAACGGAGAGAAGATTTGTCTTCTTTCCGTTTTTTTTGGCTAGTTATTTTAACGTCAATTTTTTACATAGAGGAGATCAAGTTGCAAGCCACTGCAGTTCTAGCGCTGGAAGACGGTAGCCTTTTTCGCGGTAAGTCCATTGGAATAGAAGGTAGTACTGTCGGTGAAGTAGTGTTCAATACGGCAATGACAGGATACCAGGAAATCCTCACAGATCCTTCCTACGCACGCCAGTTGGTAACCCTGACATACCCTCACATCGGCAATACCGGAATCAATCAGGAAGACAACGAGTCCGATCGGGTTTGGGCTGCCGGATTGATTATTCGTGACCTGCCACTGCTGGCCAGCAACTGGCGCTGCGAAAAAACCTTGCAGGATTTTTTGCGCGAGCAGCAGGTTGTGGCCATAGCGGATATTGATACCAGGCGCCTGACCAGGCTGTTGCGAGACAAGGGCCCCCTGAATGGTTGTTTACTAAGTGGGGAGCAGCCCGAGGAATCTACAGCAATAGAGAAAGCCCAAGAATTTCCCGGATTGAAAGGCATGGATCTGGCCCGGGAAGTAACGGTGGATAAGCCCTATGAATGGGATCTGGGTGAATGGAATTTAGGAGAAGGTTACCCCCAAATGCCCAAAGCCAACTTCAAGGTTGTGGCATACGATTTCGGAGTTAAGAGAAATATTCTTCGAATGCTGGCTGCGAGAGGTTGTCGTGTTACCGTGGTTCCCGCCCAGACTTCAGCTGAAGATGTTCTGGCTATGCAACCTGATGGAATTTTCCTTTCTAACGGCCCCGGTGATCCAGAGCCCTGTGACTATGCGATCAATGCTATTAAATCAATATTGCAAACTGATATTCCGGTGTTTGGTATTTGTCTGGGGCATCAATTGCTGGCACTGGCAAGTGACGCCAGGACCATGAAGATGCAGTTAGGGCATCATGGCGCCAACCATCCGGTTCAGGATTTGTCTGACCGGTCAGTCCTCATAACCAGCCAGAATCATGGATTTGCAGTAGATGAGGAGTCGCTTCCGGACAATCTCAAGGCCACTCATCGCTCTTTGTTTGACGGTACTTTACAAGGAGTAACCCGAACGGATAGGCCGGCATTTGGGTTTCAGGGGCATCCAGAAGCCAGCCCCGGGCCCCATGATGTCGCCCATTTGTTCGACCACTTCATACATTTAATGCAACGAAGTAAGTGAGCTTGTATATCGGTAACATTCTGAGCCGAAAATTGAGCTTCGTGTAAACTAAAATTGCCAGGATTTATATACAGCAAATATGCCTAAACGAACTGACATAAAAAGCATACTGATACTTGGGGCCGGGCCTATTATTATCGGCCAGGCTTGCGAATTCGATTATTCCGGAGCACAGGCCTGCCAGGCGCTAAAAGAAGAAGGTTATCGGGTAATTCTGGTAAATTCTAACCCGGCCACTATTATGACCGACCCCTCAATGGCGGATGCAACCTACATTGAGCCCGTGAAGTGGAAAATTGTCGAAAAGATTATTGCCAGAGAGAAACCCGATGCAGTGCTGCCGACCATGGGTGGTCAGACCGCGCTGAACTGTGCCCTTGACCTCAACAAGCACGGTGTCTTGGAAAAGTACGGTGTAGAATTAATTGGGGCGTCCTGCCACTCGATTGATAAGGCGGAAGACAGAGAGCTGTTTGACAAAGCCATGAAAGCAATTGGGTTGGAAACCCCTCGTCATGGTATGGCCCACGATATGGATCAGGCTTATGAGGCTCTTGAGAAGATCGGTTTTCCCTGCATAATTCGCCCTTCTTTTACCATGGGTGGAACTGGTGGAGGTATTGCCTACAACAAAGAAGAATTTCAGGAAATTTGCTCCCGAGGTTTGGAGTTGTCTCCAACTAACGAATTATTGATTGATGAGTCATTAATAGGGTGGAAAGAGTACGAACTTGAAGTTGTCAGAGACCGAGCAGACAACTGCATTATTGTTTGTTCAATTGAAAACTTCGATGCTATGGGAGTTCATACAGGAGATTCAATAACCGTAGCTCCATCACAGACCCTCACCGATAAGGAATATCAAATCCTGCGCAATGCGGCTGTTAAGGTTTTGCGAGAGATTGGTGTCGACACTGGCGGGTCCAATGTGCAATTTGCCGTTAATCCTGATGATGGTCGATTGGTAATTATTGAAATGAATCCTCGTGTTTCACGCTCTTCTGCATTGGCTTCAAAGGCTACAGGATTTCCCATTGCACGGGTTGCAGCCAAGCTGGCAGTCGGTTTTACCCTTGATGAGTTACGCAACGAAATTACTGGTGGTGTCACTCCCGCATCATTTGAACCTACCATTGATTATGTGGTTACCAAGATTCCCCGTTTCACATTTGAAAAATTCCCGGATGCCAATGATCGAATAACAACCCAGATGAAATCAGTGGGTGAAGTGATGGCAATAGGCAGAACCTTTCAGGAATCCCTGCAGAAAGCATTGCGTGGGCTTGAGGTGGGAGTGAGTGGCTTCGATCCCATTCTAGACACTCAGCTCAGTGATGCCATGGATATACTTAAAAAAGAACTTATGGAGCCAGGTGCACAGCGCATCTGGTACGTTGCCGACGCGTTCAGGCTCGGGTGGTCAGTGGAAACTGTGCACGAATTGACTAATATCGACCCCTGGTATCTGATTCAGATAGAAGATTTGATTAAAGCTGAAATCCAGGTTTCCTCGGCATCCCTGGCGGATATCGACTACGCACGAATGTATGCGCTCAAACGCAAAGGATTTTCCGATCGCCGCCTGGCAGATCTGCTGGGTATTTCAGAACTTGAGGTTCAGAAACAGCGCCACGATTTAGGAATTCAACCGGTTTACAAACGAGTGGACACCTGCGCTGCAGAATTTGTTTCTGCTACTGCGTATATGTATTCCTGCTATGAAGAAGAGTGTGAGTCGTTACCCTCTCAGCGAGACAAGATTATGGTTTTGGGTGGCGGACCCAACCGTATCGGGCAGGGAATAGAATTCGATTATTGTTGCGTCCACGCAGCGCTGGCGATGCGCGAAGATGGCTACGAAACCATAATGGTGAATTGTAATCCTGAAACGGTATCCACTGATTACAATATTTCGGATCGGCTTTATTTTGAACCGGTAACTTTCGAAGATGTTATTGAGATATGCCGAGTCGAAAAGCCCAAGGGAGTAATTGTGCAATTTGGTGGACAAACTCCGCTGAATATAGTCAAGCGACTCGAACAAGCTGGAGTTCCGGTAATAGGTACTCCACCCGATGCCATAGATCGGGCAGAGGATAGGGAGCGATTTCAACAGCTGATTCAAAAGCTGGGCTTAAAGCAGCCACCTAATAGTACGGTTCGCAGCGTGGAGGAGAGCCTGGAAGAGGCCAGAAAACTGACCTATCCACTGGTGGTAAGACCTTCTTACGTGTTGGGCGGTCGGGCAATGGAAATTGTGTATAACGAGGAAGAGCTGCGTCGTTACATGCACGCAGCAGTGAAAGTATCCAATGAGAGCCCAGTGTTGCTGGACTATTTTCTCAGTTCCGCTATTGAAATAGACGCTGATCTGGTCTGCGATGGTGAACAGGTGGTTGTCGGTGCAATCATGCAACACATCGAACAGGCCGGTGTTCACTCAGGCGACTCCGCGTGTTCCCTGCCACCTTATAATCTATCTGCTGAAGTTCAGGACAAGATCCGTGAGCAGATTTCTAAGCTGGCATTAGAACTCGGGGTAGTTGGGCTCATGAATGCCCAATTGGCCTACCAGGATGGCGAAATTTATATTATCGAAGTCAATCCACGGGCATCCCGTACTGTGCCGTTTGTATCTAAATGCATCGGCACCTCCCTGGCAAAAATTGCCGCGCGTTGCATGACCGGAAAAAGCCTCAAAGATCAAGGTTTCGTAAAGGAAGTAATACCGCATACATTTGCGGTGAAAGAAGCAGTATTTCCATTCAACAAGTTCGCAGGAGTAGACCCGATACTCGGACCTGAAATGAAGTCTACTGGTGAGGTGATGGGGGTAGGACGTACTTTCGCAGAAGCTTTTAGTAAGTCACAAATGGCCGCCGGAGAGAATATAGAGACCGAAGGTAATGCGTTTATCAGCGTTAAAGATGCAGATAAGGAACATTGTATCGACGTGGCTAAAAAGCTTCATGATTTCGGTTTCAAGCTGGTTGCTACCAGGGGTACGGCCAAAGCCATAAAGGCAGCCGGTTTGCCTGTAGAGTCGGTGCATAAGGTGGCAGAAGGTCGACCTCACATCGTTGATATGATTAAGAACGATGAGATCCACTTGATTGTTAATACGACTGAAGGAAAGCAGGCGATTGTTGATTCCTCTAATATCCGCCGCAGTGCGTTGCGTCATGATGTATTTTGTACCACTACGATTGCTGGGGCTCTGGCGGTTTGTGAAGCATTATTATATGGCGATGAAGTGTCGGTATATACCCTGCAGGAATTACATGCTTCTCTACAACAGATTTAGTCGCTAAAGATAAAGTTTCAATATTTTTTCAGTGTTGTTATTCTTGACGCTAAAATGCGCTATTAACCACAGTAGCTGACTGCGGTATCTGCGGCCTTAAAATTTGGCCAATACCCAAACATACTTAAATGGAATGCCTGCCCGATATTAATTCGGGTAATAGGTATATAAGCAATATGCGAAAAGTTCCGATGACAGCAGCCGGTGCCGACAAGCTTCGGGCAGAACTCAATAAACTAAAGTCTGAAACCAGACCAAGTATAATATCAGCGATCGCTGAGGCGAGAGAACACGGTGATCTGAAGGAAAATGCCGAGTACCATGCAGCCAGAGAGCAACAGAGCTTCTGTGAGGGTCGCATAAAGGAAATTGAGGCAAAATTATCAGGTTGTGAAATTATTGATGTTACGCAGATAGAACCGGCCGGGCGTGTTATTTTTGGAACCACCATTGCGCTTTTAAACCTGAATACCGAGGAACGGTCAACTTATCAGATTGTAGGGGATGATGAGGCTGATGTATCGCAAGGAAAAATTTCTTACCAATCGCCCATAGCCCGCGCATTGATGGGAAAAAAGGAAGGGGAAGAAGTTATCGTGAAAGCTCCGGCTGGTGATATAGACTACGAAATTGAGTCTGTCTTACATCTTTAGTCTCTGATCTTGCGACGCTGATCCTCCGGGATGCGCAACAGATTGGAAAGCTTTGGATTGGAGTTATTCGAGGGTCGATATAAAAGTGCAATATGACCGACTTTCTGTACGCAGCAAGTGGACAGCTTTAGCTCGATTTCATTGATGATGTTTCCATTTTCGATCCGATCACCCGCCACTATTTTGACTTTAATGAGTTCGTGATCTGTAAGCGCGCGTTCTAACTCAGAGATTACATTCTCAGTTAGACCTTTTTGTGCGACTGTCACGATGGGCTTTAATTGATGACCTATTTTTCTCAGTTGTTTACTCTGCTTCTTTGTTAATTCGTTCACAAGTAGTCTCGCACATATGGCTAGGGCTTTCTCAAGCATTGTAGCTGAGATGAATAAGTAAACAATTATTATTACCAACTAAGTCTCAGTCTGCGGTAGTTAATTTTGGCAAGATCGAAAAGTAGCAAGAAATGGCTCAAGGAACATTTTGAAGACGCCTATGTAAAAAAGTCGCAACAACAAGGCTATCGCTCTCGAGCCTGTTACAAGCTTCTTGAAATACATAAGCGCGACAAACTGATTGTTCCGGGGATGACGGTAATTGATCTGGGTGCAGCTCCTGGTGGATGGGCCCAGGTGGCAGCACAACTGGTAGGTGAATCAGGTCGGGTTCTGGCAAGTGACATTCTGGACATGGACCCCATTGAAGGTGTCACATTTATACGGGGAGACTTCACTGACGAAGACGTATATCGCCAGATCGTAGAGACATTGGACGGGCAGAAGGCCGATCTTGTAATTTCGGACATGGCCCCAAACATAAGTGGTATGAAGGACATTGATCAACCCCGGGTCCTATATCTGGCTGAATTAGCCCTGGAACTGGCAAATTCGGTACTTTGCAACAATGGTAGCCTGCTGGTTAAAGTATTCCAGGGCGCTGGCACACAAGCATTTCAGAAAGAATTAAGCGGTTGTTTTAATTCGGTAAAAACAAGAAAACCACGATCTTCGAGGGCTCGCTCCAGTGAACTGTACTTTCTGGGGCGGGGTTTTATGGAAGAAAACTGAACTTTAGTGTCATAATGGACGTAAATTTAAACGCAAGATCGCACATTGGCCAGGCAGGGTGCGGCTTGAAACCGATGCAATTTAAATCTGATTGAGACCGATGTCCGGTCATCGATCCGATTGGGAGTAATCCTTTGAACGACATGGCAAAAAACTTGATTCTGTGGATGATCATCGCTGGTG
>Ga0209578_10003615_pt1 | contig 11654 bp, 10 predicted proteins | sample tdAd472_FD_187127 | JGI IMG/M metagenome (GOLD analysis project Ga0209578, IMG submission 187127) | Marine sediment microbial communities from the Atlantic coast under amendment with organic carbon and nitrate - tdAd47.2 (SPAdes)... | ecosystem: Environmental > Aquatic > Marine > Coastal >...
GGGGAGCTTGATGGCCCTGTCGCTCGAGTCCCTCGTCATCGACAACGACATGCTCGGAGCCATAATGCGCACAGTGCGTGGCATCGAGGTCAACGAAGAGACGCTCTCCTACGACGTCATCGAAAGCGCAGTTCGTGGCGAGGGGCATTTCCTGCGCGAGGAACAGACGCTGGCATTGATGCGGACCGAGTACGAGTACCCGAGCATCGCGGATCGCCTGCCACCGAATCAGTGGACCGAGGGCGGCTCGCTGGACATTCGCGAGCAGGCAGGCGCCCGCGTACAGCAAATTCTGTCAACGCATTACCCGCAGTACATTGATCCGGAGGTCGACAAAAAGATCCGCGAGCGTTTCCCGATCCTGATCGACAGCGCGTACATGCAACCCGGGAACGATCGCTGGTGAGCGGGCCGACTCGCCCACACCGCGGAGGCGGCAGCTCGACGCGCCGGGCCGCACGAGCCGGTGGCATCGAATCCCGTGCCGTCCAGCCTGGCCAGGTTGGCGGCCAGTACCGTCCACTGACCGACGCTGACATCCAGCGTATTTACAATGCGGCGCTCGACGTCCTCGAGAACATCGGCATCGGTGATCCGATCCCCGAAATTCTGCATTACGCGCTGCCCGGCGGTTGCACGCTCGATGAAGACAATCGGCTGCGCTTCCCGCGCGCGCTCGTCGAAGACCTCATCGACAAGTCCGCCAAGGAATACCCGCTGTACGCGCCGGACCCGAAGTATGACCAGGTGGTTCGGGGCGAACAGGTCTTGTTCTGCTCATCGGGCGAGGCCGTTGCGATCCTCGACTACGAGACGCAGAAGTTCCGGCCGACGCAGCTTACGGACCTGTACGATGCGGCACGCCTTGCCGATCAGCTTGAGCACATCCACAACTTCGGCCAGCCGTTCATCGCGGCACAGTACAGCCATGACATCTACGTTCACGATATCAACATCGCGTACGCCGAACTCGCGGGCACCAGCAAGTCCTTCGCCCTCGGCATCGCCGAAGTCGATCACATCGACCCGCTAATCGCGCTGTTCGATACCTATCTCGGTGAAGAAGGCGCCTTCCTCAAACGACCGTTCTGCACGTTTGGTGGATGCCCGATCGTCTCGCCATTGCGTTTTGGCAAGGACAATGCCGAGGTACTCGTCAAACTCTCCGAACTCGGCCTGGTCACAGACGTCGCCGTCGCGCCCCAGGCAGGCGCAACGTCACCCGCAGCTCTCGCCGGCACGCTGGTGCAATGTTTCGCCGAGACACTCGCCTGCCTTGCCGTCGTCAATCTCATTCGACCGGGGGCCGCGATCAACTTCGGCATGTGGCCGTTTATCTCGGACCTGAGAACGGGCGCGTTTTCCGGTGGCAGTGGCGAGGAAGCGTTGATCTCCGCTGCCACTGTCCAACTTTGTAATCACTTCGGCTTTACGACCAGCACCTGCAGCGGCATGACAGATGCGAAGACCATGGACGTCCAGGCCGGCTATGAAAAAGCGTTAACGACCCTGGCGGTCGCGCTGGCCGGCGGCAATCTCGTCGCGGCGTATCCCGGCATCGTAGGCAGCCTGATCGGCCAGTCTTTCGAAGGCATGCTCATCGATAATGACATGGTCGGTAATGTACAACGCGTATTGCGCGGCATCGAAGTCAACGATGAGACATTGTCCTATGACGTTATAAAAGACGTCGTTTATGGCAGTGGCCATTACCTCGGGCACGAGCAGACGCTTAACCTGATGCAAAGCGAATATCTTTATCCTAAAATCGCCGATCGGCTCACAGTAGGCGCCTGGGAAGACGCAGACAGCAGGACGCTTTACGAACGGGCTCATGATAGAGTCGCGGAAATGCTATCGGACTATTACCCGGTGTACATTGACCCGGCCGTGGACAGGAAGATACGCGATCGATTCCCGATTCGGTTGCAGCCCGAAGACATGAAGCCCGGCAACGGCCGGTGGTAGTCAGAAGACTCAATTAACCTTTAGCGGAATTTGCGTATGTCGCAGGAACAAAACGAGAACGACGATATCGTTCTGTCGGAACTTGCCGATGATGAGCTCACGGAACAAATGCACGATGATCTGTATGACGGTCTTGCCGACGAAATAGCCGAAGCCACGCAGATCCTGCTGGATCGCGGCTGGAGCGCAAAGAAGGTTCTCGACGAGGCGCTAGTCGGCGGCATGAACATTGTCGGTGTGGACTTCCGCGACGGTATTCTGTTCGTGCCGGAAGTTCTGCTCGCAGCGAACGCGATGAAGGCCGGCATGGCCATACTGCAACCGATACTGTCGGCGACCGGCGCAGAGCCGGTCGGCAAGATGGTAATCGGCACCGTCAAAGGTGATATTCACGACATCGGCAAGAACCTCGTCGGCATGATGATGGAAGGCGCCGGATTCGTGGTCATCGACCTCGGCATCAATACGGATGCCGAAACCTACATCGAAGCACTCAAGTCGCACCGGCCCGACATACTCGGCATGTCCGCCCTGCTAACGACGACCATGCCCTATATGAAAGTCGTCATCGACACGATGAAAGAACAAGGTCTCAGGGACGACTTCATCATCATGGTCGGCGGCGCCCCATTGAACGATGAATTCGGCACCGCAGTGGGCGCCGATGCTTACTGCCGCGATGCGGCCACAGCCGTAGAAGTTGCCAAGCAACTCATCGGCGAGAAGCGCGCGGCCGCGAACTAGGCCGTGGCCAATTCCGATGACAGCCAACGTACTACTCATTGCCTGCGGTGCGCTGGCCCGGGAGATCGTTGAGCTTACGCGTCTCAATGACTGGGACCACCTCACGATTCAGTGCCTGCCCGCCGAGCTGCACAACCGGCCGGAACGAATTCCAGGCGCGGTACGTGCGGAGATCGAAGACAAGCGCGAGGCCTATGACCACATATTTGTCGCCTACGCGGATTGTGGGACCGGCGGAATGCTCGACAAGGTACTGGACGAGTTCGGAATCGAAAGACTGCCCGGCGCACACTGTTACGAGTTCTTTGCGGGCTCGACGGCATTCAATGAACTGGCAGGTGCCGAGCTGGGTACATTCTACCTGACGGATTTCCTGACGCGTCATTTCGACCGCCTCGTCAGGACGGGGCTCGGCCTCGACGAACACCCGGAACTGATGCCGCAGTATTTCGGTAACTACAAACGCCTGGTCTACCTTGCACAAAGTGAGTCAGCAAAGCTGGACACCATGGCCGGGCAACACGCCGCTTATCTTGGTCTCGACTACGAACGCGTGTACACAGGGCTCGACCATGTAGCCCACGAAGTATCGGGGAACGTCATCCAATGGCAAAACTGATCTGTATCTACTGGCGCGACATTCCGGCGCAGGTCGTCGGCCGCGAAGGGCGCAAGAATATCAAGCAGGTGCTCGCGCCCCGTTTTGCAGATGCCATCGACCGCGCGGCCATGCGCGCGGGCCGCGGTTCCAGCGATGCTTACCTCGCCGACTGGCGTCGCGAGTCGGAGGCAGTCAGTGGAAACCTCGAGCAACAGGTTCAGGAGCGGGTAGACTTGTTCGAGAAGCAGTTCGACGACGAATTCCTGGAGTCGGTCGTCAAGGCCGGCGGCCTTATCGAAGTAGCCAACAAGCGCGCCGGACGATAACGGAGATCTGCATGACAAGAACGGTAATCAGTTCGGCGAGTAAGGAAGTTGTTATCGGCTTCGATCAGCCATTCGTCGTCATCGGCGAGCGCATCAACCCCACGGGACGCAAATTGTTGGCCGAGGAGATGAAGGCCGGCGATTACAGTCGCGTGGAAGCGGACGCGCTCGCACAAGTCGCAGCCGGCGCGCAAGTACTCGACATCAACGCCGGTATCCCGCTTGCCGACGAACCGGCGATCCTGGCGCAGTCAATCAAACTCGTGCAATCGATCACCGATGCCCCGTTGTCCATCGACTCGTCCATCGTCGCGGCGCTCGAAGCCGGACTCGAAGCCTACGAAGGCAAGGCCTTACTGAACTCGGTTACGGGCGAGGAAGAACGGCTCGAGCAGGTATTGCCGCTCGTCAAGAAACACGGCTGTGCCGTCATCGCAATTTCGAACGATGCCACGGGCATCTCCGAGGACATCAACATGCGCTTCGATGTCGCGAAGAAGATCGTGGAGCACGCTGCCGACTATGGCATTCCTGCGGCAGATATTGTCGTCGATCCACTGGTGATGCCGATCGGAGCTATTAACAGCGCCGGGCTCCAGGTGATGGATCTCGTGCGCCGGCTGCGCACTGAACTCAAGGTCAACACGACTTGTGGCGCGTCCAACCTGAGCTTCGGCCTGCCGAATCGTAACGGCCTGAACGCCGCCTTCATCAGCATGGCGATAAGCAGTGGCATGACGTCTGCGATAACCAATCCCCTGCACGCCGAGCTCATGCAATCCGTGCGCGGCGCCAACGTCGTCATGGGCAACGACCCCGAATGCGCGCAATGGATCGACGCCTATCGGGACCCTGCGGCGGAAGGCAGCGGCCGTCGCCGCGGCCGGCGCCGCCGGCCTCGTAACTAGCAGCCCGACAAACTGATGACTGCAGGGGGAAAAAATGACGCCATGGTGATTTTCACACCATCGGGTAAGCGAGGCCGTTTCCCCCTGGGCACAAGACTCCTCGACGCCGCAAGAAACCTCGGCGTCGATGTCGACTCGGTCTGCGGCGGGCGCGCCATTTGTGGCCGCTGCCAGGTCGTCGTCGCGGAAGGCGATTTCGCAAAGCATAACATCGCATCCCGTAGCGACAACCTCTCGCCCAGGGGCGAAGCCGAACAGAACCACAGGTTACGACGCGGACTCGCGGACGATCGCCGGCTGAGTTGCCAGGCGACGCTGCAGGCAGACGTCGTCATCGATGTCCCGGCCAGCTCGCAAGTGCACCACCAGGTCGTTCGCAAACCTCACGAAGCGCACGACATCGAGATCAACCCGGTCGTACACCTTTATTACGTGGAAGTCGCGCAGCCGGACATGCACATTCCGAGCGGCGACCAGCAACGCCTCTTCGGTGCGCTCGAAAAGGACTGGCAGCTCGAAAACCTGAACTGCGAACTCGGGGTAACGCAAACACTGCAATCCTGCCTGCGCCACGGCGATTGGCAGGTCACCGTCGCCGTTCGCAATCGGCGGCATGTCATCGCCGTCTGGCCCGGATTCAAGGGCAACGCCTTCGGCGTTGCGGTCGACGTGGGCTCAACGACGATTGCGGCGCATCTCTGCGACCTCTCGAGCGGCGAGGTCCTCGCCAGCGCCGGCAAGATGAATCCGCAGATTCGTTTCGGCGAAGACCTGATGAGCCGCGTCTCCTACATCATGATGAACCCGGGCGGTGAAGATGACCTGGTCCGGGTTGTTCGCGAAGCCATTAGCGAACTCGTTGCGGAGGTTGCGTCGGCGGCCGGAATCGACGTCAGCGATGTCGTCGAGATGACCGTGGTCGGCAATCCGATCATGCAACACCTGGTACTCGGTATTAACCCGGTCGAACTTGGCACGGCGCCCTTTGCGCTCGCAAACGACGCCGCTGTCGACGTGCTGGCAACCGACATCGGTATTACGATCAATCCAGGCGGGCATGTGTACGTCCTGCCCTGCATCGCCGGCCATGTCGGCGCCGATGCGGCGGGCGTGCTGCTCGCCGAAGCCCCCTACGATCGCGATGAAGTCTCACTGGTCGTCGATATCGGCACTAACGCCGAGATCGTTGTCGGCAATCGCACGCGCCTGCTCGCCGCGTCCAGCCCGACGGGACCGGCATTCGAGGGCGCACAGATCAGCTCCGGCCAGCGCGCAGCGCCCGGCGCAATCGAGCGCGTACGCATCGATCGCGACACACTCGAACCGAAGTTCAAGGTGATCGGCTGCGATCTTTGGTCGGACGACCCGGAGTTTGCGGAACAGATTTCGGCGTCCGGCGTCACGGGCATCTGCGGCTCCGGCATCATCGAAGTCGTCGCCGAGATGTACCTTGCCGGAATCATCGACGAAGACGGCCGAATCTCGGGCGACAACTGCCCGGCTTCACCCCGCATTATCGAAGACGATCGGACGTTCGCGTACGTCCTGAACGACGGGGAGCCGGCGATTCGCATCCTGCAGAATGACGTCCGCGCCATACAACTCGCGAAAGCCGCGCTTTACGCGGGCGCCCGCCTCCTGATGGAGCGCTTCGGCGTCGACAAGGTCGACCGCATCCGGCTAGCCGGCGCATTCGGTGCCCACATCGACGGCCAGTACGCCATGGTGCTCGGCCTGATCCCTGACTGCGACCTCGATCAGGTTTCCTCGGCGGGCAATGCCGCAGGGACCGGCGCGAGAATTGCGCTACTCGACAGCAACGCACGAAAAGAGATTGAAACTCGCGTCCAGCAGATCGAAAAGATCGAAACTGCGGCGGCAGCAGGCTTCCAGGATCACTTCGTGGCGGCAATGGCGATTCCACACAAGTCGGACCCGTTTAATAAGCTTTCACAAGCCGTTGAATTACCAGCTAAAAAGTCGTCGAAACCCGCCGCCGGCCGAAAACGGCGGACACGCCGATGAGGCACCCGGCCACGACAAAGCTGAAGTCGGACGAGGAACGCCACGCTCTCCTGGAGACTGTCGAAGCGGCGTATATGGAGATCTTTCCGACGCCGACAATCGAGTCAAAACTCGACGTGCTCGAGCCGAACTCCTACGTCGCCGTGACCTGCTCACCGTCCAAGGGCGTCGACGTGACGCTCGACATGGTGGAGCGACTCGCACACAGCGGCTTCAAAGTTGTGCCGCACATTGCGGCGAGGATGGTGAAGGACGACGCTCACCTGCGCGCGATTCTGAAACATCTCGACGACCTGCCCATCATCAGCATCTTCGTGCCGGGCGGCGATTCTACGCAGCCCATTGGCAAGTTCTCCACCGCTCTGGATCTGCTGCGCGCGATCGCCGAAGTGGATCACAAATTCACCGAGATCGGCGTTGCCGGGCACCCGGAGGGCCACTCGGCCGTCAGCAACGACGTTCTGATGGACCACCTACGGAAAAAGCAGGAATTCTCGAACTACATGGTCACGCAAATGTGTTTCGACGCCGATGCCCTCGCCACCTGGCTACGTGACGTGCGCGAGCGGGGTATCACCCTGCCCGCGTGGTTAGGCCTTCCCGGCGCTTCTGATCGCAGCACACTCGTAACGACGTCACTGCGCATCGGCGTGGGCAACTCGGTGCGTTACCTGAAAAACCGCGGCAGGATTGTGGCGCGGCTGCTGAAATCGAAGACCTATCGACCGGACGAACTGCTTGTGGACCTCGCGCCTTATATCGCCGATCCGGCATATGGCATCGCAGGCCACCACATCTATTGCTTCAACCAGGTCGAGCGTGCCGAACAATGGCGGCACGAGTTTCTCGACGCGCTGCGAACCAGTGGCTGACCTTCAGGACAGCCGCACCTGACGCGACGCAGCCCTCAGTTAACGGGCAGGATACGTACCATGCGACCGACACTGAATGTTTTGTCAGACGAGCTCATCGCGAACGTCCTCGACGAGGCGAAGCGCATCATGGCCGAGACCGGCATGGAAATACGCGGCGAGAACTTGCGCCAGCGGCTGCTCGATCACGGACTCAAGACTGACACGACCGGCAAGCGGATCCTGTTTCCGGCCGACGTCGTCGACACCGCAATCGCCAACGCGCCAAGTTCGTTCACGCTCTACAACCGCGACGGCGAGCCGCACGCCGAGATCGGCGGCTACAACGTGCACTATGTACCCGGCTCGAGCGGGTTGAAGATCCAGGATCACCGCACGGGCGAGACGCGCCTTGCGGATTCCAAAGACTTCATCGAGTACGCGCGCTTGTGCGACGGCCTCGAGCACATCGCCTATCTCGCAACAGCCTTCTCGACGAACAAGGACATCGAATCGCAGGTGTCCGACGCCTGGCGTCTTTATATGTGCCTGCTGACGTCGAAGAAGCCAATCGTATCGGGCGCGTTCTCCGAGCACGGCGTCCCGCGCATGGTGGAAATGCTGGAACTCTTCCGCAGCGATCGTGCCGGTCTGATCAAAAGACCGATGACGATTTTCACGATCACGGCAACCGGCAATTTCCGCTACGGCGAGGACTCCTGCCAAAACCTGCTCGATTGTGTCGAAGCCGGCATCCCCATAGAAATCGTGCCCGTCACGCTGATGGGCCTGATCGCGCCCGTAACACTGGTCGGCGCACTGGTCTTTCATTGCGTTGACGTGTTGACGGGCCTGACGATGGCGCAAATCGTCAGGCCAGGCGCGCCGGTGTTGTTTGGTGGCGCGCCAGCCACGTTCCACATGAAAGCGGCGAGCTCGCCGATGGCGGCCATCGAGGCCCAGCACCTGAATGTCGCCTACGTTGCGATCTCGAAAGCGCTCGAATTGCCGTCGCAGGCATACATGGCGCTCGGCGACGGCAAGTTCCTCGATGCGCAAGCCGGTGGCGAAACCTTCAGCAGCGCCCTGCTCGCCGCGCTTGCCGGCGTTAATTCCGTCTCCGGTCCCGGGATGCTCGACTTCGTGCTGACATTCAGCCTGCCCAAGCTCGTGTTCGACAACGAGGTCTGCGGCCAGGCGCTGCATTTCGTGCGGGAACTGAAGCCGGTCGACGACCTGCCGACCGCTGATCTCGTCGCACAGCTGATGAAGGACGACCACCTGATCACCGCGCCGCATACGCTGGAGCACTGGCCGAATGAGCTGTATCTCACCGACCCCGTCATCGATCGCGAGAATCGCGAGACCTGGGAGGAGAAAGGCTCGCTCCAGCTGTACGAAAGAGCCTGTGCGGAGGTCGACAAGCGGCTGGCCGCCTACACGCCGATCGAGACAGATGCCAAGACCGATGCCGCGATGCGCGAACTCGTGAAGAGCGGGCTCAGGGAACAACAGGACTTGCCCGTACTGCCGCCTCTGCCCGAAAAACAGGCGCCTGCCGCCGGCGGGCGAAGACGCAGCCGCCGGCGCCACCGACCTGCTGAAAATACGTAGAGCGCTCGCGCGAGCATTTAGCTTAGGATTACGCCGATTCGAATCTGCTGTGGGGCCGTAGCTCAGCTGGGAGAGCGCCGCGTTCGCAATGCGGAGGTCGGGAGTTCGATCCTCCTCGGCTCCACCAACTAAATCATCGACAGAGAATCAGGGGCCGCCGATCCTATCGATCGAATGGCCCCGTTCCTGTTGCAGCCCCTTGTGGTGAGCAACTACTGGGCTCGTTTCACGGTTACCGGGACAGGTCGGCATATCGTGTTGCAGACCGGCGAATGATCCTTCGCGAACGCCAATAAGTCATCAAGCTCTTCATCACTGCAGTCGGCCTTTATGTCCATCTTTATATCAACCTGCTTGTATCCGACCGGCACGGAGTCATCGAGCCCCAGCAATCCCTGTACGTCAATCGTACCGACAAGCTCTGTGGACAGACTCTCGATCTGAATGCCTCGCGCAGCGGCATGCAGTACTGTCGTCGTGGTCACACAGCCGGCCAGAGCATGTAGCAAGAACTCGACCGGGTTCGCGCCTTCATTGGCACCAAGTAACACCGGCGGCTCGCCATTCGTGAACTCAAAAGCGTCAGTGCGTGATTCGTCCTCACAGCCCGCGCCATAAAACTCTTTGATCCTCGAGCGGTTCTCACCACCATTGATCCAGCGGTTGCTGGCGCGAAACTCGAAATTGCCAAGCGACGGATCTTGCTTGACGGCTTCAACGGTGCCCACCAGGGCTGCCATGTCCAATCCATTGATTTGCATCGCAATCTCATTTTTTGTCATCGGTTGTGTCATTGTCTTCGTCCTCTGCGTTTGTGGGTTCCGGGTTCGCCACGCTGCTTTTTGAGCGTGTGCGGGCGACTTGACGCATACATTACGGCTCGAATAAGATGCGCGGAAGATGAGTTTTTGACAAAACCGGTTCTTTTATGCCACTTATTGTACAAAAATGACGAAAAAACCTGAGAATTCCCCTATTGATGTGATCATCATCGCCGTACCGGAGACGGCAGGTTCCGCCCTGTATGGCATGGTGGACGTCTTGTTGGCAGCCGGAAATATCTGGCAGACGCTGGTGCGCACCAGTCCTGTCGACACGCTCTTCCGTGTTCGTATTCTCTCCCAGACACGCGAGCCGTTCGTCTGTGGCAACGGCATTCCCGTCAGACCTGACCTTTCCGTTGAGCAAAATCCTGATACCCGGATTGTGATCCTGCCCGAACTCTGGCTCGGGCCAGACGAGCACCTGAAGGGTCGCTACCCGGAACTCATGAATTGGATTCGCAGACAGCATGAGACGGGGGCGTCAATCTATTCGGCCTGCTCCGGTGCGGTGATGCTCGCCGAGACGGGTCTGTTGAATGAGTGCGAAGCAACGTCTCACTGGGGTTATCAGGATCTGTTTCGAAAATATTATCCAAAGGTTCGATTTCGACCAGAACCAAACCTGGCATTTGCCGATCCAGCGGGACAGATTGTTACCGCGGGCGGGACGACGTCCTGGCACGACCTTGCCATCCATATCATCTCCCGACACTGCAGCCCGGGAGAGGCCTTACGTATTGCAAAGGTCTATCTACTCAAATGGCATGGCGACGGTCAACTGCCCTACGAGACGCTGGTACGCAACAGCCCGCACGCAGATTCCGTGGTTCGCAACTGCGAGAACTGGCTTGCCGAGCACTATCACGAACGTGCCGTAATACAGCGTGTGGTTGAGCAATTCAACGTGCCCGAGCGAACGCTGAAACGCCGATTCAAGATCGCTACCGGCTCATCGTTGATGGAGTATTTGCAGAATCTTCGCGTGGAAGAAGCAAAGCGCTTGCTTGAATCCAGAGAGTTGCCAGTGGATGAGATAAGTGTCGTGGTGGGTTACGAAGATCCCTCGTTCTTCAGGCGCTTGTTCAAACGACGCACTGGTCTCACTCCGAGTCAATACCGGCGAATGTTCAAGCCCGTTCTTGCAGCCTCAGCTTCACAATAAGCCGCAAAGCGAAAGAGCTAACGTCCGCTTTACGCTCCAAAGCAGACATTAGGCTAGTATTCGAGCGAACTGCCGCTTATGACCCAAAGCAGCCATTCGGCTGCTAGAGTAATGAGCGACCCACGGTGCAAACCTTTTATGCCGATTCCAACCTGCATCGCCAACAAAACGGAGCAGCAACGCTGCATGTACGCTGACGATCTGATCCCTGAGCCAATGGCCAGTATCACGCATGCGATCACGATCGATGCTCCTCCAGTCGAAGTGTGGCCATGGTTAATACAGATGGGAGCAGGACGAGCCGGATGGTATAGCTGGGATTCCATAGATAACGGGGGAGTCAGAAGTGCTCGATCGATCTTGGCAGAGTTTCAGAGCGTAGAAATAGGCCAAGTATTTCCTGCGATTCCTGGAGCTGATGATGTCTTCGTGCTGCACGCGTTAGACTCGAAAAGACACTTGGTTCTTTGCGTGCCCTCTTCATCGGAAGGGTTCCTTGTCAGTTGGGAGTTCACACTCGAATCACATGATGACAATGTGACGCGACTGATAGTGAGAGGTCGTATTGCTGAGAATTGGCTGACAGACATCGGCGGGCAAGCAGACGCAACGGGCGGACCAATCCTGATTG
>Ga0209578_10003617_pt1 | contig 11646 bp, 5 predicted proteins | sample tdAd472_FD_187127 | JGI IMG/M metagenome (GOLD analysis project Ga0209578, IMG submission 187127) | Marine sediment microbial communities from the Atlantic coast under amendment with organic carbon and nitrate - tdAd47.2 (SPAdes)... | ecosystem: Environmental > Aquatic > Marine > Coastal >...
AGACCGTCATCATCACCGGCGCCAGCCGTGGTATCGGCCATTATACGGCACGGCTTTTCCTGGAACGCGGCTGGAATATCATCACGTGTTCACGCGAAGACACACCGGAAGCGTGCAAGCGCGAACCGAAGTGGACATGCCACATACCGACCGATCTGGGCGATGACGACAGCATCAAGAACTTCATTGAAGAAGCCAAGAAGGCGCTCGACGGGGCTCCGCTGCATGCGCTGGTCAACAACGCCGGAATGTCGCCGAAGACTCCGTATAAGGAACGCCTGGGAATACTCAACGGCGACCTGGATGCCTGGCGGGACGTGTTCGAGCTGAATTTCTTCGCGCCGCTGAAATTGTCTCGCGGCTTCGCCACGGAACTGCACAAGGGCAAGGGCGCCATCGTCAATATCACGTCCATTGCCGGGCATTTCATTCACCCGTTTGCGGGGTCGGCTTATTCCATCTCGAAAACGGCACTGTCGGGACTGACGCGCGAAATGGCCAACGAATTCGCCGAGCTGGATGTCCGGGTCAATGCCGTGGCGCCGGGCGAGATCGAGACCGAGATGGTCGGTCCTGAATACGATCTGTTGATCCCGCGTATTCCGTTGCAGCGTATGGGCACGCCCGCCGATGTGGCGGGAACGATCTTCTATCTGTGTTCCGAAGATAGCCAGTACGTCACCGGCACCGAGGTGTGGGTGACCGGTGGCCAGCACCTGTTCTGATCCGCATGACCCGGGGGGAGCTTCATGGCGGTTCACGTTAAACCTGTGAGGGTCAGCAAAGCCGCGACGGACGGCATTGAAAACGCCGTGCATTTCTATCGTCGCGAAATCGACGCCCGTCCACGTCCGGCGGGCTCGTTCCTGGGGGCCTTCGTTAAACACAGCGGTGTGCCCGCGTTTTTTTGCCAGTCCCACGATCCCGAAGATTTTGACGATTTTGTCAGCCGTGTCGCCAAGGCCGATGCGGATCAGCGTGAATGCCGTTACGTCGCACCCGGCGATCGCAAGGGGTTCAAGGACGCGCCGGTTCTGCGACTTTCGGGGGCCGAGATCAGTCCGCTGATGTGGCGTCGGCGCACCTTCGGACAACGCCATTATTCCATTGTTGGCGAGGTCGAGAATCTGGGTGCGGCGGCGACCCAGGCAGCACTGTGCGATCTGCTGATCGCTCCAGCGCAGCACTGGGATGCGATTGTGTATTCCTCGAAGACCGTCAAGCAGGCGGCGGAGCGTTTGCTGCAGATGCAGGCCGAGTATCTCGGCTTTCGGATGGGCGGCGAGCACGACTTCGGCGGTGTCAGTTTTGTCATTCCGCCGGGGATCAATGCCGCCGCATACGAAGAAACCGACGAGACACAGGGGCTTCGCGAAGGCGTGCGCCGCCGCCTGGGCATCCGCGAGGACGATTTCTGCGTGCTGACCACCGGCAACTTCGCGTTTTATCAGCGTGCCCACCCAACACCGCTGTATCTGGCGCTGGAAGCGACGGCGCGGCGCACTGGCGTGCGTATCCATCTGTTGCAAGCCGGTTGGTTCGACAATGAAAAGATCGAACGTGCTTATCGGGATGCGATCCGGGAATTCGCACCGGCGGTGAATGCGATTTTTCTCGACGGCCGTGAAGCGGATATCCGCGACCGGGTCTGGTTCGCGGCGGATGCCTACGCGGCTTTCGACGACGCCATTGGCCATGGGACCGATACCGAGATGCTGGAAGCCATGGCCGCCGGTCTGCCGGTCGTCGCGGCGGACTGGGGCGGCAACCGCGACATTGTCACCAACGGCGAGAATGGCTACCTCGTGCCGACGTGGCTGCCGCTGGCCGAAAGCGGCGGCGACCTGACGCTGGCGCCTGAAAATGAAATCATGGGTGCCGACGGTGTGCGGGCCGATATGTTTCTGGCGGGCACCGTCAGCCAGACGACGGCAATCGATATCAGAGCGGCCGCCGAAACCTTCGAGGCGCTGGCCGGAGACGTCGAACACCGCCGGCAAATGAGCGCGACGGCACGAACGACGGCGCTGCAATCCTTCGACTGGCCGGTGGTGATCCGCCGTCATCAGGCGCTGTGGTCGGAACTGCGTCGAATCCGCGCCGATGCCGCCGAAATCGCACCGCCGATCCCCGGGCGTCCGGCGATCCCGCATCTGGACGATCCGTTCTCCGTGTTTCAGGGCTATGCAAGCCATGCGATTTCGGAACACGCGCGGGTGTCGCTGTCGCCCGGTATCGAGCGGGGTGAGGGCGTATCGAACCGGCTGGCGCGCATCCGTGCCAATCCGGTCAACGACACGGCAGGGCATGCGCTTCTGGAGCCCGACGAACAGGATCACGTGCTGGCGCACTTGTCCGAACGCGAGACGGTCGAGGTTATTCAACTCGCCGAACTGTTGCCCGAGCGCCGCCGCTATCGATTGCCGCGGACGCTGGGCTGGCTGGCGAAAATGGGTGTCATCCGCCTGACACCGCCGCCAAAGGAATCAACCGTACAGGCCGACGCAGCCCCCGCCGGCGTGTCTATGGTCGATCTCGGCATCACGGCACGCCGCCAGGGATCCGACAAGGCTGCCGCCGAATACTTCCAGAGCGCCCTGGCGCAGAACCCGACCGATCCGCTCGCTAACCAGCATATGGGTGAGATGATGGCGGAATCCCACGATCTGGATAAGGCAGTGAATTACTTCGAAAAAGCCGTTGCGGGCAATCCGACGGCGGTCGAGGCACGCCTCGATCTCGGCAAGGCGCTGTTCTTGCGGGGCGATCAGCAGGGTGGCATTGCTTATTTGCAGGAAGCCGTGTCGCTGGCGCCGGAAAACGCCGATGCGCACTATTTACTGGGCGCGGCCTATCGGCGTGCCGGTGCGGCGGATGAAGCGGTCAAGTCGCTGGAGCGCAGCTTGCGTCTGCAGCCCAAGCGCATCGAGGCGCTGGTGCATCTCGGCTATGCCCGCAAGAGTGCCGGCCGGCGCGCTGAATCCGTGCAGGCATTCAAGGATGCCCTGAAACTGGCGCCGGGGAATTTGTTCGCCCATGCCGGTGAAATGAGCCTCGGCATCGAGCGCGACGGGCGCAAGCTGCTCGAACGGGATACCGCTGCGCGCCGCGTCGCCCTGCATTTCAACGGGGCAGCGCAGTATTATCCTCTGGCGGCTCTGTTCAAGCAGGCGCAGCGCACACACTGGCCGCTGATTACGTCGGACGGGCGTGATCTGGTGGAATTCAAGCCTGACGTGGTGGTCGTCGGCGGCACGCAAACGGCGCAGGTCCGCGAACTGGTGCCAAATGCGCTGATCATTGCCGCACCGGTGTTTCTGGCATCGCAAAACCGTTTTCGCACAGCTTTTGACGGCGCTGACATCATCTGCGCCCCCGGCCAGATCGTCGGCGATGCCTGGGTGAAGATGGGTATGGCCGATACGTTGCAGGTACGCACCGTCGGCCATCTGCCGCTGGATCCGGTCTTCCGGGGCGATCATATTGCCGCCCCGCGTGCTCTGGCCGATGCCACGGCGACAGTGCTGTATGCACCCGCTCACCGCCCGCAGATGTCGTCGGCGGACGTGCTGGGTGAAAATGTGGTGGAACTGATCCGCGGGGCGCGCCATGACGTCACGCTGGTTATCAAGCCGCATCCGGAAACGTTCGTCCGCCAGCCGAAGTGGATCGAAACCTGGGCCAAGGCTGCACACGATCACGAGCGGGTCGTGCTTGTCGATGACCCTGATGCCGATCTGGTGCCGTACATCAAGGCGGCCGATGTGCTGGTCGGCGATGTTTCCAGCGCGATTTTCGAATTTCTCGCCATCGATCGGCCGATCCTGCTGCTCAGGAACCCGGCCTGTACGGCGGACGAAGCCGGTTACGATCCGCAGGGCATCGAATGGCGCTGGCGCGAGGTCGGGCGAGAAATCAACCGGCCGGAAGATCTGGCGCGCGCCGTCGATCTGGCGCTGAAAACCCCGGATGCGGGGACCGAACTGCGTGCGCGCTATCGCAGCGCCCTGTTCGGCGACATGATGGATGGCCGTACGGCGGAGCGGATTGTCGAGTTGATCACCGAGTTATCCACGTAATACACAATATATGTGCTAAATTCGTGTTTACGGCGCATGATATTGGGCTTTAACATTGATGACCCTGAAATCGCCCGGAGGTTGGGAGCATGGCGGATAAATCTGCCGACAGGACGGACAGCACAGGCGGATTGCCGGATGACGCCCTTGCCGACGATCTGGGCGCGGTGGTTCCCGGCGCGCGCGATGTTTTACCGCCGTCTTCGGGGGCGCTCGAGGATATTCCGATTGAGCCGCCGAGTTCGTTTTGGGTCCGCTGGAAGCTGCTGCCGCTGGGTGCCGGGGCAGCGACGCTGGTGTGGTTCTGGTTTTCCTATCAATTTGTCGAGCTGAATCTGGGGTGGAACAATCTGGCCGCATTGCTGCCGCACGAACTGGGTGGGTTGGCGGCAGGGGTGGCGACGCCGGTTGCACTGCTCTGGGTAGTTGTTATTTCCTATCACCGAGGCGCCAATATCCAGCATGAGGCGGCGGCGCTCCGCTGGCAGATGCGCCAGATGATCTATCCCAGTGATCAGGCAGAGTCGCGTCTGCGCGATGTGACGGACTCGCTCCGCCAGCAGACCAAGGATCTCAATCGCGCCACTGAGGAAGCGATGCGCCGGGGCGAAGCCGTCAGCAAGCTGGTTCGCGAACGAGCGCTCGAGCTGTCGCGGGTTTCCGAGGATGCGGACCTGCGCGCCCATGCGGTCGCCGATGCGTTGCGCCGCCAGACCGAGGATCTTGCGCAGGCTGCGGATAATGCGACCGAGCGCGCGCGCGGCGTCGGCGAAGTGCTGCAGAAACATGCATACGATCTGACCGTGTCGTCGGACCGGGCATCGTCACGGGCGGAAGACCTGACCGACGTGATCGGCAAGCGTGCACAGGAACTGTATCTGGCAGCCAACACCGCATCGCAACGTGCACAGGAAACGGCGGCGCTGTTCGATGACCGCACCGATGCGCTGAAGGACACCATGAACGAGGCCAATTCGCGGGCCGAGGACACGACCAGCGCGTTGCAGGCCATCGGCGAGGCCGTCCGCGACCGGGTTGCCGAGCTGGTCGGTATTTCCGGCGATGCCGACCGCCAGATGCGTGCCAGCGCGACGATGCTCGGTGACAGCGCCGAAGATATGTCGAAGCGGCATGCCGATGCGCTGGCGCAAACCGAACGGATGCGCGATCTGCTGCAGCGTCAGGCGAACGACTTGGTGGCGACATCGGACCGCGTGCAGAGCCGCACCAAGGACATCGAAGATAACCTCGCGCACCAGACGCACATTTTGTCCAAAACATCGGACAAGGTCGTTGCCGATGTGCAGGATGCCGGCGATGCATTGCGCGAAGATGCGCGTCGCCTTGATGTGACCTCGCAACAGGTGACGGAACGCGTGCGCGGCACCGGCGAGGCATTCCGCCTGCAGGCGCGGGAAATGTCCGAAGCTGCGGATACGGCCGCTGAGCGTGCCGAGAATGTCGGTAATGTGCTCCGGCGCGATTCCGACGAACTGTCGACGATCACCGAACGTGTGTTGGGCGAGGTTGCGCGGGTCGGCGAGGAGTTGCGCCGCCGCTCGGATCAGGTCGACGAGACCACGGACCGTTCTATCGAGCGGTTTGCCGAAGCCGGTGAAGCATTGGGCGAGCAGGCCGGTAATATGGCGCGAACCGCGAACCAGAGCGTCCTCCGCCTCGATGAGGCGGGGGAGGCGTTGCGCCGACGCTCCGTCGATATCGAAAGCGTTGCCGATACCGCCGATGCGCGGCTGTCGCGTTTGAGCGAATTGCTGAGCGATACGGTCTCCGCCGTGACGCACTCGACCGACAAGGGGGTTGCCGACGTGACCCGCGCCGCGCATGCATTGAACCATGGGGCCGCCTCGGTCCGGCATGGAGCCGGCAGCGTTGCCGAAGCTGCCCGCGTCACCAGCGATGAGCTGGCGCAGGTCATCGAGACCACAACCAGCGCGCAACGCTCGATCGGCGATCTCGGGATGCAGGCGAAGGATCAAGTGCAGGAACTGAGCGCCGCTTCCGGACGTGCGGCACAAGGCATCGAGCGGGTCAGCGAGACGTTGCAGAGCCATGCCGACCGATTGGCGCTTGTCTCGGCGAAATCGGCCAATGTGCTGGCCGATGCCGGCGAGGTAATCCGTCGCGAAACGACGAATATCGATCATTCGGCGAATACGGCAAAGGCGCGGCTTGTCGCTGTCGGCGAGGATTTGAGCGAACGGCTGCGCGATCTGTTGTCGGCTTCGGATCAGGCTTCGGCGCAGATCGGTGCCGTATCCGAGCTTTTCGACACACATGCGAACCGCCTCGACAAAACCTCCGATCTGGCGGTCGAGGATATCGACAAGGTCGGTCAGGTCCTTGAGGGACGGGCGCAACAGGTGGCGCAGGCGTCCGACCGGGCGGCGCAATTGCTGAACCTTGTCACCGATCTGCTGCACAAGCAGTCGGAAGATCTGGGCACGATCTCTGGCCGCGCCTACGCCGAGATCGAAGGCGTCGGTGACGTGATCAAGGAACGTGCGATTCAGGTCGATGCCGTCAGCGACACCGTGCGTCGTCGGCTCGTTGATGCCGGAGAAATCCTGCAGGCAGGCACCGGTGAATTGTCATCGGCTGCCGATCATGCGACTGGCCGTGTCGAACTGACCGCGAACGCGATGCAGAAAAGCGCGGCGCAGATGCGTGAAACGTCCTCCGATGCACTTAGCCGCCTGGAGGATGTCGGTCGTCGGCTGATGCGCGAAGTCGAAACGGCGACCGGCGCGACCGACCGCGCCGCGGAAAATCTTGCCGGGATCGCCGGGTCGTTGAAGCAGAACCACATCGAACTGGACAGTTCGTTGGAAAAGACCCGCGAGCGCATGGGCGATGTCGGCCAACTTCTGCACAAGAGTTCCGAAGACCTGACGAGTACCTACGAGTCGGCGACGACGCATGTGCAGCGGTTTGCCGATCTGTTGAACCAGCAGTCGTCGGGGCTGACAAGTTCGTCCAACGAAGCGGCGGCGCGATTGAGTCGGGTCGGTGAGGAAATGCAGTCGCGCTCGCATGAAATGAGCACCACGGCGGACCGAGCGTCGCAGTTGATGAGCCTGGTGTCGGATGCCCTGCAACGTCACAGCGGCGAAGTGCAGCAGGCGGCGGAGCGGGCATCGAGCCAGGTCGAAACGGTGAATGCGGAACTGCGCGACGGCGCGCGCGATCTCAGCGACGCGTCGCAACGGGGCGTTCAGGAAATGGCCGAAGTCGGTCAGGCGCTGCGCGAGCGCTTCCAGGAAGTCAGTATCGTCGCGCGCAAGGCGACGGCGCAACTCGAAGAGGCAACGGACGGCCTCAAGCATCGCGGGAATATTCTGGAGACCACAAGCGAGGATGCCGTCGAACGCCTGGAGCGAGTCGGCGAGATGATCGGTCAGCGCGCATCCGAAGCGTCAATGGCGGCGGATCTCAATGTGTCCAAGCTGACGCGCGCGTCGGAAACGCTGCGGACGCAGATCCACGAGTCCGGCGACCGGACAGATTCCATCGTTGAACAACTCGAAGGCGGCACCGAGGGGCTGCGCCGCCAGTTGCAGGATTTTACCACCACCTACAACCGCGCCGAACGCGGTCTGGAAGCGCTGGGCGAAGCACTGGGCCGTCGTGCGCAGGAACTTTCCAGCACCACCGACATTGCGCTCGGCAAGGTCGGTGCCTGGGACAAGTCGGTACGCTCGCACGTCGATGCATTGTCCAAGGCGACATCGGACGTGGCGCGCAAGTCGCACGAGATCAATCAGGTGCTGGATACGCGCACCCAGGAAGTCCGCAATGCCTCGAACGAGGCGTCGGCGCTGCTGGCGACCCTCAAGGAACGCACCGATACCGCGAGTCTGGAAGAATTCACGCGTCAGGCGACGTTTATTTCCGAGCGCCTGCAATCCCTGGCCGTCGATGTCAGCCGGGTGCTGGAAACGCAGGTTTCCGAGGAAGACTGGCGGCGCTTCAACAAGGGCGAGAAGGGGATTTTCGTCCGCAAGCTGCTCGGCTTCCGCGAGCGTGCGAAATTGCAGCAAATCCGCCAGACCTATCAGGAAGACGCGACCTTCCGCGACTACGTCACGCGCTATCTGGAAGAGTTCGAACTGTTGCTCGACGAGGCCTCCAAGCGCGACCCGAACAGCATGCTGCACGCGACGTTCCTGTCGTCCGACATGGGCAAGGTCTATATGGTCCTGGCCCGCGCACTCGATCGGGATATGTAGCCAGCGGGCTTAAAGGGCGGCTGTTTCCGCGAACCAGGAAAGCTCGTCCGCTAGCGACACGACGCGACCGATCACGAATAGCGTCGCCCCATTGATTTCCGCAGCGGCAACGCGTTCGGGCAGGGCGGATAGCGACGTGATCAGGGTTCGTTGCGTCGGGCGGGTGCCCATGTTGATGACGGCGACCGGGGTGTCGGCGTTCAGCCCGTTGGCGATCAGGCTTTCCGAAATCTCGCCGACGTTGGACATACCCATATAGACAACCAGCGTCGTTTCCGGATCGGCAAGGCTGCGCCAGTCTAGATTGAGCGGCTCGTCGCCCTTGCTGTGGCCGGTCACGAAACGCACACCTTGCGCAAGACCGCGATGCGTCAGCGGAATACCGGCGTAAGCCGCGCACCCGGCCGATGATGTGATGCCGGGGACGACTTCGAACGGGATTCCGTTGCGGACCAGATGCAGGGCCTCTTCGCCGCCACGCCCGAACACGAAAGGATCGCCGCCCTTGAGGCGCATGACCTTCTTGCCGACCCGTGCGAGGTCCACCAAAAGATTGTTGATGTCTTCCTGCGGCATGTAGTGGTTCGATGCACGCTTGCCGGCAAAAACCCGCTCGGTCGTTTCCGGGATCAGGGACAGGATCGACTTCGCCACCAGCCGATCATAGACAATCACGTCGACCTCGGTCAGCAGACGGTGCGCTTTCACGGTCAACAGATCCGGATCGCCGGGGCCGGCACCGACAAGCATTACCGGATGGATGATGATTTCGCTCGTATTCATACCCTTGCAATCGCCACTGTTCTTAATAACACATAGCGGCGTTTATCGCGGATCAAGGATGGACAAACAAGGACCGATCCACTACCAGCATGGAGGCGTATCAAGGGAAATGAACTTGTCTGCCGACACAAACCACGGATCTAAGCACGACGGGGCCAGAGCCATTGGGATATGGCTTATGATCATCTGTGCGATGGTGTTCGCCATGGTCGTGCTGGGCGGCTTCACGCGGCTGACCGAGTCCGGCCTGTCGATGACCGATTGGCGCCCGATTACCGGCTGGCTGCCGCCGATGAGCGATGCAGCCTGGCAGGCGCAGTTCGACGGCTACCGCGCTTCGCCGGAATATCTCAAGGTCAACGCGGGCATGAGCCTCGCGCAGTTCAAGGAAATATTCTGGCTGGAATACCTGCATCGGCTGTGGGGGCGGCTGATCGGTCTGGCATTTGCCGTTCCGTTTGCGATTTTCGTGATCAAGGGTCGGGTCGACCGGCGGCTGATGCTTCGTCTCGGTGTGTTGTTCGCGTTGGGTGGATTGCAGGGACTAATCGGCTGGTGGATGGTCAAGAGCGGACTGGTCGATCATCCCGATGTCAGTCAGTACCGACTTGCGGTGCATCTGATGATGGCGTTCCTGATTATGGGACTGGGGCTGTGGTTCGCGCTCGATCTGCTGGGATCGGGACGTGCGGTAGCACCCAAGCGGTTGCGGCGATTGTCCTCGCTTGCGCTGGCGATGGTTTTTGTGACGGCTTTCAGCGGCGCGTTGGTGGCGGGGCTGAACGCGGGACTGATCTACAATACTTTTCCGCTGATGCTGGGAGAGGTCTTTCCGAGTGAAGGTTTCCAGCTTACCCCTTGGTATCTCAATTTCTTTGAAGATATTCCGACGGTTCAGTTCGATCACCGCTGGCTCGCTATTTCAACGTTCATCATCGTTGCTGTGACCTGGTTCTTGGCGCGCGGCGCGGCGGCGGAAATCCGCACGCGCGCCAATGTGTTGCTGGGCATTGCCCTTGTGCAGGTGACACTCGGCATTTCTACGCTCCTTCTGATGGTGCCGGTCCCGTTGGCCGCCGCACACCAGGCTGGTGCCGTCGCGCTGTTCGCCGGGGCGATCTGGCTGCGCCATGGATTAAGCGACACGTCGCCGCGATGAAAATGCAATAGGCCCTTGCCAGATCGGGCCGCGACGAACCACAATCCCTGTGAACAATTTGCATCTGAAAACAGAATTAAGGGCAGGGAGGCCTCGGATGGGCGAGAAGACGTATAGGCTGGTGACACGAAGCGATTTTGACGGCTTGGTGTGCGCCGTTCTGTTGAAGGATCTCGGGATTATCGACGACATCAAGTTCGTCCACCCCAAGGATATGCAGGACGGGACGATCCTGATCTCCGACAGCGACATCACGACAAACCTGCCTTATGTGGAAGGCGTTCATCTGGCGTTCGATCACCATCTCAGCGAAACCATTCGCGTCGGCGACAAGCCGGACAACCATATCATCGATCCCGATGCGCCGTCCGCGGCACGCGTCGTCTATGAATACTACGGTGGCAAGGAAGCGTTTCCGAAAATAGCCGAGGACATGATGCTCGCCGTCGACAAAGGTGACAGCGCACAGTTCTCGGAACAGGAAGTCCTGAAGCCGGAAGGCTGGGATCTTCTGAACATGCTGATGGATAGCCGCACCGGCCTCGGGCGGTTCCGCGAATTCCGCGTCTCCAACTATCAACTTATGATGCAGCTGATCGACTATTGCCGCGATCACACGGTCGACGAAATTATCGCCCTGCCGGACGTCAAGGAACGGGTCGATCTGTATTTCGAACATGAGGGTAAGTTCAAGGATCAGATCAAGCGCTGCTCGACGGTGCACGACAATCTGGTGATTCTCGATCTGCGCGACGAAGAAACGATTTATGCCGGTAACCGCTTTATGATTTATGCGTTGTTCCCGGACTGCAATATCTCGATCCATGTGCTTTGGGGGCTGAACAAGCTGAACACCGTGTTGGCGACCGGCAAGTCGATCCTCAATCGGACGTCAAAAACCAACGTCGGCGAATTGATGCTCAAATACGGCGGCGGCGGACACGAGAACGCCGGCACCTGCCAGATCGAGAATGATGCCGCCGAGCGGGTGCTCGGTGAACTGACCGCACAGATCAACAAGGACGGCTGAACTTGTCCTCACGCATCCCAAATGTGAAACCGGTAAGAACGATGCGGCGACGTGTGCCGAGTTTCGTGATTGTCGGGGTGCTTGGGGTGCTTTTGGTGTCCGTGATCACCGCGTGCGTCACCAACCAATCCGCCATCGGCCGTGTCGTCATGGCCATGAACGACGAGACGAGTCAGCTTCCCGAAACGACCCGCCACGAACTGGAACGTTTTGCCCGTGTCTATGACACCTATGTCGACGATGCCACGGATCGCGAGCGGCTGGATTATTTCAATTTCGCCTATCGCCGAGTGCGGGCGAATTATGTTTACGAGGTCGATGACTCAAAGCTGATCAGCGAAGCTATCG
>Ga0209578_10003621_pt1 | contig 11641 bp, 15 predicted proteins | sample tdAd472_FD_187127 | JGI IMG/M metagenome (GOLD analysis project Ga0209578, IMG submission 187127) | Marine sediment microbial communities from the Atlantic coast under amendment with organic carbon and nitrate - tdAd47.2 (SPAdes)... | ecosystem: Environmental > Aquatic > Marine > Coastal >...
GAAATCCTAAAACAGGGGCTACATTTGTAATGTGAACAAAATTACAGATTTATTTAGGGTCCTCCAAATGGTTTCAGAATACCGTGCACCACTCCACGCACTCCTTGCTTGAAGCCGCCCTCTGGCAAAAGTTTCCAAATCCACCCGGGAATGGTGGCCACAGAAAAGAACTTGGCAAAGCCCTTGAACCATGTGCCGGCGGTGCTTTTGGCCATACACGAGCCTATTCCAGCCACCCCGCTGTTTCCTTTCAAAGTACATTTGACAGCTTCGTACATTAAAAAGATGGCGACCCCGGCGACTCCCAACTCGATGCCCTCCCATGCCAGATCGTTTAAGGTGGTGGTCATTTTTCTAAGTCTTTGGTATAGAAAGAAAAGAAAAAAAAACCAAAAAATGTCCATTCCTGCTGCTATGGGGATACTGGGAGGGTTGACGTATTTCAAAGGTCGGTTCTGGGCACCGAGATCGCCAGTGGAGGATGAAACACCCGAGTCTGCCAGCTATCGACATTACACCATCGAGCGAATCTACAAGGAGCCCGTGTTGTTGGCCCAGCTACGCAAAGTGGGGCCTTCGGAGGACGGAATGTACACCTGGTACCAATTGTCTGGCTCCAGATACAAAGTGACCAACATGCAAGCCAGACACATTGACAAGTTGCAACAAAAGGCGTTTATTGAGTGATAAAGAAGCAAAATTTCTAACTGTACAATTGTGAATCATGGAGTTGTGGCGTATTGCGCTCCTGGCTGTTGCATGGTTTTTGTTTTGTCTAAGTTCTATTTCATGTGTAAGTAACATGAGAGCACTCTGCAGTGGTTATGTTGAACGACAGAAGCAACAAACACTAGAGAAGGGCGATCCCCCCTCCGGGAAATGGGAATGAAACAGCAATTGTATTAAAAGCCAAATTTTTACCACACCTCCATCCAAATAGCACAATCTGTAATGTCCACATTGCTCATACTGTAAGTGTAGCCAAACGTAAAAGTGAGCTCCCACTCACCGTGACTGACTGGACTCTGCACGTCAAAACACGGTTGACTCTGGGTCCAGTCGGCAAAATCCATCACATAATCATTGGTGCCCGGCGCCGGGATGGTCAAAGGAACCACTTCCCCACCCACGGTGTGTCTTTCCAGCGCGTCTGTCTTGTCAAACACGCTACAGCCTCCGTTCACCTTGAGACCAATGTTGCCATTGCTCGCCACCTTCATGTTCACATGGCGGTAGGCTGTGCTGGTGGTGCCCACGCGCATCGAGATACGAGAAACGACCAACTTGACCGGTCGCAGCGGCACCTTGAAGCGGCACGTCACACTATTGAACGGGGTGGCCGAGGTTTTATTGGCAAACAGCCGGTACGGTTTCTGATCACACGGTGGCACCCCCATCTTGGTTTCCCCTGTCTTTCTTAGAAATTTCATCAATCGGATGTATCTTCGAGTGACATCACTCTACATTTCTGAAATACATTATGACTAACAGATTGTGGGTCGCCGCCAAGCCAATCAATACTACACTTCGTGAGTTCCCCTTTCAGGAGGTTGCACTTGTCAGCATAGTGCTTGACCTTGCTCCTTACAAGCTGGCAGCCCTTAAGTTCCTCAACTTTGGTTTTGACTCCATCCATGGGTCCCTTCAGAGAGGTAAACATAGCAGACTGGACGTCCAAAGAATAGTCGTTGTCGAGCCATGTCAAAAGATCATCACGCCTGGTCCAACCGCCCTCTTTCGTTTCCATTCTTAAGAACTGGAAAGAAGCGATACACTGCAGCCCATACAAACGGCAAAGCCAAGCCCAGAATGCAAACTTCTCCTTTGAATCCATCTTCCAAATCCTATCCGTGAGGATGAGGTGGCTCTCGTCTGGGGATTTTCTCACTTCACGCATTGTAACAGTTGCAATGCCATTCGAGCGCCTCCTGTAACGAACAAATTGATTCTCCTTCCAGAATTCAATAGACTGCGTATCATAGAACTCGTCTGCAAAAACTTCAATGTCGCCGCCGTCTGGTTCGGGAACTTTGCAAGAGTATGCAAAGTGGGCGGACTCCGCCTTCAAGTCAGATGGTAACTGCTGCTCCGGATCAAGCACAACGGACAATTCAACAGATGGGCAGTTGTAAATAGGCATTGCTTGCTTCCATCCCATCGGCTCAACCATTACGGACGTCATGCTGCCTCCCTCCATGAGAAAAAGTGGCCAGTGCTCTGAAAAATGGTGCTTCCTGTTTTTGAGTTAACGGTTTGATCGATATAATGAAAGATGATCGATATACATAGGGAAACAGCCGATGCTAGTCTAATTAGAATGTGCGTAGACACTTCAACCCCAATACCCCATGACAGCTAATCGCAGTACAGGGCTTCCGTTAGTGCAATAAATACTTGTACGAAGAGACCAGCGGATCGGACAGCATTGTATTTATCGATCAAACAAGGAAGGCGCGACAAAATGCCCGATTAAATTTCGTTGTTTTGACGGGCATCACACTGTCTGTGGTGTGGTGACGGCCAGTTTGTCGTTCATCAGACTGTCCATGGTTTTCGGTAGTGAGACACTCTCATCACTGTGCAGTTGCATACTGTAAGCGTCCCCGTGCAAATTGAAATCCACAGACGAGCGCCTTCTGCGCACCTCGACGCGTTTGTTCATGTACACCGAGAGCACGCTGAAGGCCAAGGCGACATTCCACAACCGAAAAAGTAGCAGGTCGTGAACCACCAACACTGGCACTAAACCCAGCGTGGCACAGCACAGCGGCAGCCAGTACTTGTTGTCCTTGAACAGGTGCAACCGTTCGCGTATCTCCACCGCAGAGCGACAGTCGACAAACCAATTGAACGGTACCACCACAATCAAGGCTATGTACTGCAAGACAACATCCACCCAGAACATGGTCAGCGGTACATACACCGAGGAAGCTAGTAGTAGGCCGTTCACCAGCACAAATTGGATCCACATCCAGTGATCACCCAAATTGAAAGTCATCAACTGTACGGCTGTGGTGACCCATTGTGTTTGCAGTTGGTTATTCAATTGCCACAATTGCTCCGAGGGCCCAGCACACACTTCATAGTCGAGACACACCCACAGCAACAGCTCGGTGACGCCCTTTGCGAACACAGACACGATGGCAATGTATTTCTTATCTCTACAAAAGGCCGCGAACAACACGGGCCAAGTGAACAGCCACACCACCAAACTTAGCAGGCCGTTCATTCCTGTTCTTTTGGTTCAAGGGAACATCTGCAAAGGCTTCTTTGGAAATTTTCGCACCGTCACACTGCCAGGGTGGATGAATGTGCCCAACTTGTATCTGCCCGTGCGCAACATCTCCATGGTGTGTTCCCAGTGTGATTGTGGTTCCTCTGTGTGGTCTTCCATGTTGCCCCGCGCAAAAAACGGGTCGTTGGTCTCGATCAGCATTTTGTTGTGGTCTTCGTCTTGCTGCCCGCCTTCCAGTTCTTGCATCTCACTTTCCACTTGTTGCTCTTCTGCGCGTTTCTCTAGTGCCAGTTGTGTCCAATCCAACACCGAGCGGTCGAGCACGGCTTTGTATTTGGCATATCGATTCAGCTGTTCTTCCCAGTTACATCCACACGCCTGCCACACTTCCAGCGCACCCAGACGAAAGGGGGGCGGTTCCACGTCGGCCGTGAACACCATCATAGAGTCCAGCGGGTTGTGGTAGTCGTGGCCCTGGTCAATGTACAGAAACTGAAAATCCCGGGTACTTTCCTGTAGGATACGGTTGAAATCACGCCGGTGAGGGAACCAATCGGCATAATCCTTGGTGATGGCCTCCATTTGCCGGTTTTGTGATTGGTAAGACACTGCCACAATATCGGTATTACCTCGGGTTTTGGGCCCGATCGCCATAAAATCTTGCACCATGTTGAAACAGCACAGCCAGTAATGGCGCCCATTGAAACCTAACGAGTCAAAAAAGTTGGACCACCTGAGATGTTGTGCGTCATCGGCCACATCCTCGAAGATCAGGGCCACATAAGGGATGCGATCCCACTTCTCGCCCAGCTCGTGCATCTTGTCAATCATGTTTTTCTGTTTCATCAGTATACCTTCCAGCACTTTTTCGTCGATACCCTCGATGATGTGCTCATCGGGCACGTGCTGCGTCCAAAAACTGTTCATTTTAGTGTGTGTGAACACATACACATCATAGAACAGCACACTTAGCAGGTACAGGATGTGCCGACACTGCAGGGTTTTGCCTCGTCGACGTTTGCCAATCCAGGTGTAGATACCTTCCGGTCGCAGGATCGACAAGTCTAAAGGTTTAGTAATGGCAAACACCTCACCCTGTTGATGTTGTTCTTGTTGCAGCGGGTCCAGCAGATTCACGGCAGCCTCTGTTTCTTCTTCTTGTTGTTGCTCTGGCTGCATATTTTCTTTTTTTGAGGTTGACATGTGGGAAGGAGGAGATAATGGAAAGACAAGAACACCAACTGCTTCAAGACCTGGTCAAAAGAAATTTTGATGTACACGCCTGCACTCCTCTACTCAAGCAGACGCACGTCCGACGTCTGTACCAACAGCCGGCCACACAGCAACGCCGCCAATCGCACTGGTTACTGCAAGCAAAGTTAAAAAGTTTATGTCCTGACCTGGTTCCGGTGATCAACAAGATGGTCCAGCGCACCAATTCGGAAGGGTGTTACCCTTGTCCTGATTTGGAGGTAGATGTGTGGTGGTTAGTCGAACAAGTATTGAATTGTGTGGAGCGCAACCACAAAGACCGTGTACCCTTACTGCACGAAACGCTAGCTGAAATGGCAGGTCATTGTATCCAAGGAGACAGCCACCGTTTGGTCTGTTTGCTGTTGTCTCTGCAATAGAAATTTCTAAACCACCTCTTTGTAAGAAAAACAAAAACAAAGATGACGGATCCCAGTGGAAACAACGACCCTCCCGCTGCGAACAGCAGTGCCTGGCCGAGTGCCAGAGCCTTTGTAGATAGCATCGAGTCGGCGGGCAAAACGATTTACAAACGCGATGTCCCAGCACTGACCATGGAAACAGCCGCCGTGGTGGGGTTCCAAGGCTTGATTAGCTATTTGAACAGCCAGCAAGTGCCACCCGTAGAGGGTATGATTTGGCAGGCGGTAGGAGCCATGGCCGGTACAGTGGCTCTCGATGTGATCAAGACCCGTTCCGCCATTATGGCCAGCAACAGCAGCAGCAGCAGCAGCTCGGACAAGTCTGTCATCTACAAGTGGAAGAAGAGTACCATGCAAATGGTGGAAGACAGTTCGGCCATTGTCATCGGCCAGTGGGTAGTTGGCAATTTGAGATTCGGCCGAGTTCCGTCGCTGGACCAGCTGAGTTTGTTCCCATTGGCTCTCAGTTTCGCCACTACGTTTGCCGCACTTTCAGTGGTGGATGTTGTACAGGAAAACCGCCAGGACGATACTTTTATGCCCCTTCAACGTTAATCTTCTTTTTGAAAATACAGACCCTTCCCCAAAAAAAAATTCTAAATACTGGGTGTAAGTAAACGGGGAGTTTTCCAGCCATGCCCTCTTCCAAACCACTACCTGCAGAGGAAGTCACCGACCACTCCAATATCGCCAACGCAGAGAAAGATGTGGCTAAAAAGGTTCTGCAGACACAGGGGCGTCAAATACTGGAACAGGGGAAGAAAAGGACGGCGGATCCGCGCCCTGCCGCCACCCCCTCTGTTAGTTTTGCCGAAGATTTACCTTTTCGCGGAGCTAGCCCGTCTCGATCTCGCCCACCTCCCATGACCAACAACCAGAAAGCGGCCCCCGACAAAGACGGCGATCAGAACACGTTGGCGCTGTGTGTGCATCTGAATGGCTACCGCGAGAGATATCAACACAGCCACCCCGATATTGGCTGGCCTTCCGATCCCGGTTTTACGCCGGACATGGGATACACCAAGTTGCACATCCGACTGAAAAACATCAAAGCTGCACTGTCCTACAAAACCACCAAACACGTATGGCAGTTGGGGGTCAAGAGCGGAGCTAGAGCCACCCGTGATCTGGTTTCGGAGATCATGAAGAAATTCAACAAAGACCCCACCCCACTGCACGAACCGCTGGACCCCATACCGCTGATTGACCAGGTGATCGACAACGACTTACAGGATGCGTTTGCCGATTTGGCGTTCATGTACGGCGGTGTGGATGCCCATCCGGCGGTGATCATCGCCTTTCAATTGAGCACGGTGATGCAACAGGTGTACCTGAAAAATTTGAGAGCACTGAGAGAGAACAAGCGTCCAGAGTCATCGCGATTTGCACAATTGTGAAAAGAGGGAAGAAACTTTTCTAAAGCAGGACTACCAGAAAACCAAAAACAACAAAAAGATGTCCAGTGGAAGCAGCCGAGTCTTTGAGGCCGTCATTACTGAATTTGTGTATGGGGGCCTAGGTGGGGCGTTGTTGGATTATGCTCTGGCCACTCGCGCCGAAACAGTGGACGAATCCAATATTGTGTCACAAACCGGGCTGTTGGTGGCCCAACTGATGGCCAACGCCATGGCCACTCGCTATGTGTATCAGCAACAGTACCATCAGGGCCGAGCCATTACCATTGCCGACATCAAGGATGGTGGCGGTATTGTGTACTACAGTGTACTGGGTGCCTCTCAGCCCAATTTGATGACGCGCGCCGCTCGTGTGACTCAATTTTTTCACGGAAAATTGGATACCTTTATTGAAAGTATCCGTGTTGAACCTGAGGATGATGACGACGATGTCCAATAAAACAATTTATTCTTATTCTTTCTTTTACGCCTTGCTCATTATGCTGTATGCATACAAGGAGGCCCCTCCGGCCACCGACTGCACAATCATGGGGTTGTAAGCGCTCACAAAGCCGATGTTGCCAACCAGACCACCGGCAGCTGCTGCGGCCACAATGCCAATACCATAATCCTTGAAAATTTGGGTAGGATTGCTAAAAATACTGCCACCCGAGCTCTCCTGCTCCAGGAACATTGCCGAGATCGCCCCTGCAGCACCACCAATGATAGCACCCTGTTGATTGAAAGAAGCCATTCCTCTGTGTGTTTTTTGTTTGACTTTTAACTCTTAGAATTTTTTGTATTTTTTCACATTCCCAGCAACCATCCGGCTGTCAGCACCGCCAGAGCGGCAGGACTGCCCCACCCACTCCACATCAAACCCGCAACTGCCACCACTTTGGTGGATGGGTAGGCCAGTGGCTTTGATTGCTCTCCCGTTTCTCCTCCTTTGTCCGTGTTCTTCAAACCGTAATGCTGACGAATTTTGTCTGCGCTTCCGTGCCGACAATCCATTGAGCTGTATTTTTTTTTCTAATGTACCCACACAACTCTAGAAAAAACAACAAAACAAAGAGATGTCTAGTCATATTTTTGAAAGAAAGTGTGGCCATTGCGCCGAAATCACCCAGTTTGCCATCAAGGGCCCCTTTAAGGATTACGATGAGAAGCGAAACCTGAACACCATGGTCACTTGCCAAAAGTGTGGCCGTGACACATCCAATTTTTGGCCCCGTGACGACGAAGAGACCTTGAAGGATTTTGAGGTGGTGAAATGTGAAAGTTCCCGTCCCTTCCACTGGCGCAAGGTGGTCTATGTGCCTGACGAAGCTGCCAAGCAGCCATACTTGTTGTCCTTGAAGCCCGTGCACGACGAATCCGACTCTCGTGGTGCCAACAAAGTCATTATTGTTATGCGTTACATGCGCGACAAGGATGTCAACAGTAAGCGTATGTTGGCTGCTTTGGGAGAGAAAAAGAAGCCTGCTGCGGGCAAGATTGAGAAGAAGCCCCCTGCTCAAAAGAGACCTCGCAAAATTGCAGCGGCTAAGGCGGTAGCGTCATCCGAATAAATTTATTTCTTCTTTTTGAACATGGGGTCCTTTTTGAGTGTTTCCAGTACGCTGTTTGAAGCATGAAATCGGTATTTGCGGCCTTTGTAGAAAAATACGAGTGACTTGGATGGTCTATAATTCCATTTCCTCACCTCGCCAGATGTTGTGGCGAGTAGTGTAATAGGATCGACACCACCCAACTCCTTTTTCAAGTGCTCCCAGCCCTCCAACCAGTTATCAAAAACGTACACCACAGGGAAACTCCACTCGACTGAAGAAATAAGTAAAACACAGGTCGTAGGCATTATATCCGCTTGTTTCCACACACTAAATAGAATTTTTCTCCGAAAAAAAAATAAGGATCACTATTCTGTGTTACGAATTTTCGCAGTCAACTCGTCTATTCTCTTTCGCGTCTGAAGCATCTTTTCCGCCTGGGTATTCGTTAATTCCAGGGCTTCCATCAAAGCATCGATCCTCTCTATGTCACATTCATCCACGATGTCTTCTCCCAACTCAGCGATTTTCTCCAAACACTCTTGGATTTTGTCTTCATTTTGTTGCTTACTTTTCACCCTGTTTTTCAACCCTTGCAGCGCGTTTTGCAGATTTATCAGATCTATCAGCTCCATTGTTGTTGTTCCAAAAGAGATAGAATATTTTTCTAACCCCAGTTGTCCAAGTTATAACAGACAATGTTACAGTGGCTGGGTTTAGGCAATGAAGTGGACCGTAAACACAACACCCGGGATCCTCGCAAGTTGCTGACAGGTAACGACCTCAAGTTGAACCCGGGTGCAGAGTGGGAGACTCAGCGACCCATCAACGTCCGGCGTTTGACCGCTGACAAACCCTGGGAGGAGTATGATCGTGAGTACAGCAGTCTGGCTCATGCCGAGCGATTGGTACATGCCTCGCAGATGCTGGGTCGTGAGGCTAAACTGGAGGCTCAAAAGACCAGCAACCCGTTCTCTGAAGACCGTGGCAAGTTGTGGAACAACCCCACCGATGAGCTGAAAGGCAAGATCAACTTTTTACGCAAAGAATTGGGTCTGGAACCACTGGATGTCAGTTGGGCCTGGAAGGATACCAACCGACCCGAGTATTTGCATTTTCGCAACAAAGCCAGCGCCGAGGTGTTGATGGATCACCTGGTGGAGTGGGAGATGGAGTATTTGCCCATCAAAGTGGAGCTGGATTTCACGCAAGGTTTGAAGTCGTGGCTAGAAGGTACTGCACCACCGGAACAGTACGAGCGGTGTTTCTGGGCCAACCCGACTACCTTGAAAGAGTTCAAAGACAATGATCAGTACAAACGGATGATTCAGGACATCAAGGAAGGCAAAATTTACGGTGATGTGGCGGCCATGGAGAGGTTGCACGAGTACCAAGATGAAATGGGCCTACTGCGTAAAAGACGTGGAGTAGTGGAGGCACCCCTGATGAAAGACAGGGACAATTTTGAAACGCAAAAGCGCATCTTTTTGGAGACACTCAAGAGCACGGCGCCCAAATCGGATGCCGAGGCGCTGTTGTTTTACAAGTACATTGTGCTGGGCCACCCGTTGAAATGGGAGGACAGCTTTTATTTGTGGAACCACCATGGCCCACCCAGTGACAATGACAATTTCCAGAAAGAGTTGGTGCAAGCGTTGCAGGATTTGCGAGCGACGAACAACAACGAAAACGTCGGCTCTCATGTGCAGCCAGACATTACCAAAGTCAAAACTGAATCGGGAAACGTCAGACCCTCTCTAGAAAACAAAAGCGAAGTCGCCGCCGCCGAGCCCGGAGAGGGGAAGAATGATAGTGGTTCGGATGAGGTAAAGCAACAGCTGGACACAGTGCAACAAGACGTCAAGCTATTGTACAACTCCATCAATGGCATGTTACAGAAGCTGGACAGGCAACCTCCGCCAACAGACGCGGCAGAAATTGCTCGTGATGTGGTGGCGCAGATCAACCAACGGGGACGAGGAGCAGGAGGAAGTGCTGCTACCACCGTGTCACCTGAGGAGATCGCCACTGCTTTACATGGCAGGATAGCACCCTTCAACTTTTCAGATGAACACGTAAACTCTCTGGCCAAAAAAATAGCGGAGCACGGCACCTTTAAGAACTTGTTGGCTTCACAGGACAACAGGAGGGGTGGAGGAGGAGGTGCAGGAAGTGCCCTCAACTTCTCGGATACAGTCAGCACCGAGGAAAGCGGGTTGGCCGATTTGAACAACAAATTGGATGAACAGGCCGAGGACACAGCCGAGAGACTGGAAGGTTTTCAAAATCAGTTGACTTCACTCGTTTCCGGACAAATTCAGGCCCAAAAACAACTGAAAGATGACACCATTCAGGCCGTCCGAAAGATGGAATCGGGTGTCATTGCCAGTGTGAAAGCCAATACCGATGCTGCTAGTGCGGCCCTGCAAGGACTTCAGCAATTTCAACTGACCCTGCCCGGTGAGTTTCAACAACAGTTGGTGGCTGCCGTGGCACATAGCACCAGTGCTGGCAATGCCGAGTCGCGTTGGGAGGAAATCATTCAAAGACAGCTGGATGACTTTTTTTCTGAGAAAGCCCGACCCATGTTGGAACAAACGACAGACAAACTAGGGCAAGTATTGGCCGTGTTGAAACCCGATCAAATGGCAGGAGCCACACGCGCCATGGCCGAAATCGAACCGTTGCTTGGCCGGATGCGAACTGCCATTACCAATATGGCGGAAAAAGCAGACGCGAAGAAGCAACAATCCATGCAGATAGAGGCCAAAGGGAATGAAGAGACGGAAAAGTTGAAGAAACAAGTGAGTTCGTTGCAAAACACCTTGAAGAAAGAGCGACACGACCACCTGGCCCAGGGTCAAGCACGTATCCCGGTTGCTACGGCAGAGCTGGAAGCCGTAGTGGATCTGGAGAAGGAAAAAAAGGCATTGCAAGAACAATTGGACCAGACAATAAGAGAGAAAGAAGACACCATCAAACAATCCCAGGGGCAGCTGCAACAAGCAGAACAACAATTACAACTCAGCACAGGAAACAACGAGCAATTAGTAGGCGAAGTTGCAAGACTAAAAAGCGAGATTGAAAACCAACAGTCCACCCACCAACAGCTGACACTAGAATTGCAAAACAGTAGAGGGTTACAAACGGCCAACCAATTGCTCGAACGGGAAGTGCTCACACTCCAAAACAACCTAAAGTCGTCAGAGACTGCCCTGGTGGAGTACAAAGCAAAAGCAAACGCGCAAATAGAGCAGGCACAGGAAGCTGTAAAGCAAAACGAGACACAGGTGGTGCTGTTTGAAACCAAAGTACAGCAGCAACCGGCATCGGATGAGCTCAAGAGTTCTTTACGTCATATGAGAAAAGAACTAAAGGACAGTCAGCGTGACCTGGAGGTAATGACTCGAATTGTACGGGAAGACGAAGCTGGGCACACCCGTGAAATCCGGCAGTTGACAAATGAGATAAATCAGAAAGACCAACAATTGGCGCGATTCGACGGGGGTCTTTACGAACAACGACGGGAAATTGAGCAGTTAAGGGGTATAATACGTCAGGGGGGACAACAATTGGCACTACAACAGAGACAGCTGGAAGATGCTGGGAAAAGCGAAGAGGAGCTAGAAAAGCTGAAAACCCAGATAAAACAGTTCCGGAAGTATTACAGCAGCAAGAGTGCAAAATTGAAACAACTTGAAAACGACTTTAAAGTTCAAAGTCAAGAGTTAGTTGTCTTGAAGAATGCCACAAAAACAATGTACGATCCTCCGATGAAGGCACTGGAAG
>Ga0209578_10003623_pt1 | contig 11637 bp, 9 predicted proteins | sample tdAd472_FD_187127 | JGI IMG/M metagenome (GOLD analysis project Ga0209578, IMG submission 187127) | Marine sediment microbial communities from the Atlantic coast under amendment with organic carbon and nitrate - tdAd47.2 (SPAdes)... | ecosystem: Environmental > Aquatic > Marine > Coastal >...
CCACCCCCGCATCAGCGGAGCCGACCCACCCCCGCATCAGCGGAGCCGACCCCTGAGAGCGAGCCGGTCGCAGGCGGAGGGGTGCGGGGTGCCTCCGCCCGAGACATACGCGGGTGGGGAACGCTGCCACCCCTGACGCTAGAGGCAAACGTGCCGAACACGTTCCCCACCCGCGTCGTCGAGGGCGGAGGCACCCCGCACCCCTCCGCCGTAGCCGAGCGAGCGAACCCCGCACCCCTCCGCCGTAGCCGAGCGAGCGAACCCCGCTACTCCAGGTCCCGCTGCACCAACTCCGCGTAGATCCCGCCCTGAGCGATCAGCTCGTCGTGGGTCCCTCGCTCTACCAACCGCCCCTCGTCCAGCACCAGGATCTGGTCCGCCGAGCGCACCGTGCTCAGCCGGTGCGCGATCACGAAGCTCGTGGTGCCCGCGGTCAACTGCTCGACGGCCTCCTGCACCAGCCGCTCGGTGTCGGTGTCCAGCGCGCTCATGGCCTCGTCGAGGATCAGGATCTCGGGTCGCTTGAGGAACGCGCGCGCGATCGCGAGCCGCTGAGCCTGGCCGCCGGAGAGCTTGCTCCCGCGTTCGCCGACCATGAACTCGTAGCCCCCGGGCAGCGCCAGGATCTCGTCGTGCACCCGGGCCGAGCGCGCGGCGGCCTCGATCTCCTCCTGGGTGGCGTCGAGCCGGCCGTAGCGAATGTTGCTGGCCACGGTGTCGTTGAAGAGGAAGGTGTCCTGGGGAACGCTGGCGACGCGCGCGAGGAAGCTCGCGAGCTCGAAAGAGGTGAGCGGCGTGCCGTCGAGCAGGATCCGCCCCTGCGCGGGGTCGTAGAAGCGGCAGAGGAGGTCGACGAGGGTCGACTTGCCGCTCCCGGTGCGGCCGACGAGGGCCGTGGACGAGCCCTTGGCGGCGGCGAAGCCGATCTCCTGGAGGACCGGGGTCTCCGGGCGGTAGCCGAAGCTCACCCCCTCGAAGCGGATCTCGCGCTCGATCCCCGTGTAGGGGCGCGCGTCGGGGGCGTCGGTCACGTCGGGGCGGAGGTCGAACAGGTGGAACACCCTCTCCACCGCCGGGGCCGCGTCGTTGAGGGCGTTGTAGCTCACGCCAATGATCTTGATCGGCATGTACATCCACATGATCAGCCCGAGGAACACGCCGAACTCGGCGACGCCGATCCCGAACATGCGGCTGACCACGAGCGCGCCCCCGGCGAGGAAGACCATGGGAACCATCACGTCGTTGACGAACTGCATCCACGACTTGGCGGCGATCCGGGCCCGCAGCGCGCGCTCCTGGTGGTCGGTAGAGATCTGGGTCAGCTCGCGGAAGGCCTCGATCTCGTGGTCCTCGCGCTGGAAGGCCTTGACCTCACGGATCCCGGCCAGCATTTGCTGCAACGACTGGGTCACGTCGCCCACCGCGCCCTGCCGCCGGCGCGCGTTCTTGCGGATCTTGCGCCCCCAGACGCGGACGGGGAGCACGATCCCCAGGCCGAACACGATCAACCCCAACGAGAGCTTCCAGCTGATCCAGATCGCTCCCGCGACGAGGATCGTGACGTGGATCGAGCTGATCAGGAGGTCGCTGACGAGGAGCGTCACCACCTGGCTGGTGAGCATCAGGTCCGCGGTGACCCGGCTCAACAGATCGCCCCGGCTCTCGTCTTCGTAGAACCCCAACGGGAGGGTCAGCAGGTGGTCAGCGGTCTGGTTCTGCAGGTCGACGTAGACGCGAGCGACCAGCACCCGCGAGAGCACGAGCGAGAGGTACTGGAACAGCGCGAGGAGGAGGGCCAATCCCACGGCAGCCCAGAAGATCCACCACAGGTGGCGCTGAGCGCGGAGGAGGGCGGCGCCGTAGGCCAGCTGCCGGGCCTGCAGCGAGAGCGCGGCGGCGAGCTCCGGCTCGAGCCCGCTCTGGGCCTTGCGCTGAATCTCGATCGCCCTCCCGAGCTGGCTCCAAGCCTCGGCGTCGTCGAGGGGGGAGTCGTCGGCGACGCGCAGCACCGCGTCGCGGGTGCGCGCGAACAGCTCTTGCAGCTCGTCGGAGCCCGCGTCCGAGGGAGGCAAGAGTTCGACCTGGCGCTGGAGGGCGACCAGCTCGGAGCCCGAGGGCGCCACGCACGAGGCGAGCACCTGCTCGACCCGCTCCGGGTCCGCGACGTTGGCCAGCTCGCGGTCCTCGATCTCGTCGCGGGGGTCGCTGCTGCCCGCCTCGAGGAACACCTCCGAGAGCAGCGGCCCGATCAGCAGCGCGCGGGCCACGTCGCTGGAGGCCATGATCACGGCGGAGGCCACGAGGCCCACGATCCAGGCGCGGTAGGGGCGAAGGAAGGGGAACAGCCGCGCGAGGGGCTTGAAGCTGGTCCGGTTGCGCTTGCGCTTGCTCACGGGAGCCCGCTGAGCATGCGGCGGTAGACCCGCAGCGTGCCCTCGACCATGGCGTCGGTGGAGAAGTCGCGCTGGACGAGGTCGAAGGCGTTCGCGGCCATGCGGCGGGCGAACTCCGGGTCGTCGAGGTAGCGCACCACGCCGCGAGCCAGGGCGCCGCTGTCGCGGATCGGGCAGAGGATCCCGGTCTGCTCGTGGCGGACCGACTCGGGCATGCCACCCGCCTCGGTCCCGACCACGGGAGTCCTGGCCGCCATGGCGTCGAGCACGCTCGTGCCCAGGCCCTCCATGTGGCTGGGCATGACGAAGATATCCAGCGCCTTGAGCAGCGAGGGAACGTCGGTGCGGAACCCGGGGAAGCGCACGCTGTCCTGGACCCCGAGCTCCCGCGCCTGGCGCTCGAGGTCCTCGCGCAGCTCACCCTTGCCGATGATCGCGAAGGTGGTGTGGGGGTGCGTGCGGAGCACCTCGGGGACCGCCTCGATCAGGTAGCGCTGGCCCTTGTGGTCGGCCATGTGCGCCACGTTGGCCACGAGCGCGTGCCCGGCGGGGACGCCCAGCTCGGCGCGGAGCTCGGCGGTGCGTTCGGGGGCGCGCACGATCTTGCCCACGTCGATCCCCGAGTGCACGCACTCGATCCGCTCGGCGGGCACGCCGTCGTCGATCAGCACGCGCCGGATCGCCTCGGAGACGGTGACGTACTGGTCCACGCCGTGGAGGTATTTGAGGTGGTTCAAGCCGAAGAACGAGCGGCGAAAGATCGAGAAGTCGACCCGGCGCGCGACGATCATTCGCGGGCGACGCCGCCCCAGGCTCGCCGCGGCCACCGCGCCCAGGGTGTGGGCGTGCGAGGTGTGGGCGTGGGCGAAGCTGAAGTGGCCGCGGCGCATCAGCCGGCGCAGGCGCCAGATCGCGAGGGGGTCCGCCTCGCCGTGCATGCGCAGCTCGTGGACCACGTGCCCGTGGTCGCGAGCGCGCTCGGTCATGGGGCTCCCGGGCTGGCTCACGAGCTCAGAGGCCACTCCGCGCTCCGCCAGGCCGTCCAACAGGTAGAGCAGCTGCTGCTCGCCGCCGCGCCAAGTGGGCTCGGTGTTCAGGTGCAGAATGCGGAGGACGGCCACCCTGCCTACACCGCCGCCTTCTGTCGCTTCTCGGCGAGGACCTCTTCGTAGATCGCGAACATCTTCTCGAAGTGCCGGTCCCAGCTGAGGTCTTCAGCGGCAGCGCGGGCGGCCTGCCCCATGCGCTGTCGCTGCTCTTCGTCCCCGGCGAGGGTCATGATGGTGTTGGCGATCGTGTCGGCGTCGTCAGGGTCCTGAAGCCGCCAGCCCGTCTTGCCCTCTTCGATCACCTCGGCCGCGCCGGCCTTCACGCTGACCAGCGCCGGGACCCCGGTGGCGAGGGCCTCGAGGACGACGTTGCCGAAGGCGTCGAAGCGGGTCGGGAGCACGAACAAGTCGGAGAACGCGTGCCAGCGGTCGACCAGGTCCTGGGTCCCGTAGAGCCGCACGGAGTCGACCACGTCGAGGCGCTTGATCTCCGCGGCGAGCTCGCGCTCGTAGTGGTGGCTCTCGCGCCCGACGATACAAATCCGCAGCTGGCGCCCGTCGGGGAGCCCTCCGCGCTCCTTGACCTTGGCCGCGGCCTGAATCAGCGCGGGCACGCCTTTGCGCCGGTAGTCGTGCCCCACACAGAGCACGAAGAACGGGTTGGGGGGCATGGAGAGCCGCTCGACGTATTCGTCGCGCCACTCCCCGCGCTTGTCGGGGTGGAAGCGCGCGGTGTCGATGCCGTTGTAGAGGGTGATCACCTCGTCATCGTTCAGGCCGTATCGCCGCTTGATCTGGTCTCCGGCGAGGTCGCTCATGGCCACGATGCGGTGGAAGTTGCCCCGGGTGAAGCGGCGCTGCTCGATGGCGAGCACATGCTTCTGGTGCAGGCTCGCGCGCTTGAGCTTCTTCTTCAGCGCGCCTCCGCCAGCCTCGTCGATGCTGTAGGTCTGGTAGTCGAGCAGGCAGCCGGAGCCGTCGGTGTAAATGTCCTGATACGAGCTCTTGGAGAACCCGTGGACGATGTCGAAGTCCTCGCGGCGCACGTTGCGGCTCAGCCAGCGGTCGAAGCTCCACACCTTCATGAAGCGGATCTGCTTCCAGGTGTTGGGGATCTTGTGGATCTTGACCCGCGGGTCGACGTGCTCGTCCCAGAAGTGGCAGAAGAAGTGGACCTCGTGCCCGGCGTCCGCCAGGCGCCGGACGAGGTCGTATGCGTAGCGCTCGACCCCGCCCTGGAAGGTGTAGCGCGTGTGTGTGATCGCGACTTTCATGCTCGGCGGATTCTGCCCGACGCGGCGTGGAAATCCAAGCGCGCTTGAGGCTTGCGTGAGCGCTAGTCAGCGACTCGGTAGCGCACGATGTGGTAGAGCGCCGCGAGCCCGTCGCGCCAGGTGATCTTCTTGCCCTCTTCGTAGCTGCGGCCGGCGTAGCTGATCGGGACCTCGTAGAGCCGCCAGCCGCCCTTGGCGAGCTTGGCCGTGATCTCGGGCTCGATCCCGAAGCGGCTGGACTTGAGGTTCAGCGAGAGCGCCACGTGGCGGAACATGGCCTTGTAACAGACCTCCATGTCCGTGAGGTTGAACCCCGTCGTCACGTTGCTCATGAAGGTCAGCGCGCGGTTGGCGGTGTAGTGCCAGAAGTAGAGCACCCGGTGCGGGCCGCCGAGGAAGCGCGAACCGAACACGGCGTCGGCGCGCCCGTCCAGCAAGGGCTCCAGGAGCTGGGGGAGGTCCTTGGGGTGATACTCCAGGTCGCCGTCCTGGATCACGACCAGGTCGCCGCTGGCGTGCTGCAACGCGGTTCGCACCGCGGAGCCCTTGCCCTTGTTGATCCCGTGGCTGACCAGCTTCAGCGCCCAACCGGGGTGGTCTTGCTGGAGCTGGGCGACGCGGCGAGGGGTGTCGTCGTGGCTCCCGTCGTCGACCACGACCACCTCGCGCTCGAGGGGCAGCTCCACCGCGAACACGCGCTGGAGGAGCTCCTCGATGGTCGTGGACTCGTTGTAGACCGGGATCAAGACCGAAATCGACTTGGGCGTCACCCTCGGATCCTAACCCGACCCCGGCAGACGAAACACGAGCCAGCGGTAGTGGGTCTTGCCGACCTGGCTCGCGAAGCCCGGGTCGATCCGCGCTGCGCCAGCCGCCTGGAGTGCCTCGTCCAGTGCCCCGGGTCGCGGCGCGCGGTGGCGCAACGCCACGACGAGCAGGCGCACCCGGGCCCCACGCGCCTGGGCGACGAGGTCCTCCGGAGCCAGCGTTGGGGTGTCGCGGTAGCTCGCCCCGGCGTAGTGAGCGACCACCCGCGCGTCGATCCCCCACACCTCCCTTGGCCCGTCTCCCAACTCGGCGCGGACCCAGGCGCCGACTTCGGCCTGAGGTCCACGCCCCGCCTGCTGCGGGTCGAGGGCCTTGGGCAACAGCGCGACGCACAAGCAGGCGAGGCTCAGGACAGCCAGCCTCCGGCCACGGCGAGCGCCAAGCCGCCGCCAGGGGATCGCGGCCCAGGTGACCGCCGCCAGCGGGGGCACCAGTGCGGCAGCCCCGGAGGCGTGGGTGCGTCCCGTGTAGCCGTAGTTTGCGCGTAGCAAGATCTGCCCGACGAGGAAAGTCGCCAGGGCCCAGGCGTGAGCGGGTGGCGCGCGCGAGAGCGCTGCGCCGGCCAACGCGAGCAGGAGCAAGGGCAGCACCGCGGCGGACGCGACCTTCCCGACGGCGTAGGTCGTCGCCCCCCACCAACCGCCGATCGGCGTCGGGGTCCGCGGGCGCCCCTCGTCGCCGACCGCCTCCTCGGCGACCAACGCGCGCAGGGTCTCCGGGGGCGGGGTCCCGAGGGAGGTCGGGGTGGGTCCGGTCAAGCGCGCGACGGTCTTGCGCCCGCTGAGTCGCCACTCGCCGTGGTGCCAGCGGAGGAGGAGTAAGTAGGGGGTGGCCACGAGCAGCGCAGCCAGCCCGAAGGCCAGCAGCTGCGGACCGCGCTTGCGCCCGCACACGACGAGGGCCAGGCCCAGGCCCGCGCCGCTGGTCAGCGCATCGGCGCGGGCGAGGAACCCCAACCCGAGGACGGCCCCGGCGGCCCCTGCGCTGCGAGCGCTGTCGCGGACCAGGGCGCGCACGGTCAGCGCCGCGGCGACGGCGACCAGGCCGTGGGCCAGCCCGTAGCCCATGACCTGTCCGCCGAGGCGGACCAGGTAGGGTTGCACGGCGGCCAGCATCCCAGCGGCGAAAGCTGCGCGGCGGGCAGCGCGAGGCCAGAGGTCGGCCGCGGCGCAGGCCGCGGCGGGCGCGACCAAGGACGACCCCAGCACGACCAGCACCAGGGCCGTCGCCTCGAGGGGGACGCCGAGCAGACGGTGCAGGCCCCCGCTCAGCGCCCCGAGCAAGGGGCTGAAGCCCGGGTCGAGGGCCCCGTGCAAGTCACCCGCGGACCAGGCGCGGGCCTGCGCCAGGTCGACGGCACCGTCGGGGGTCAACGACTCACAGCGCGCCGCGGCGACCGCGCGCAAGAGGAGGGCCGACGACCACACCGTGACCAGCAGGCTGGCTGGGAGCGGGGGCCGCTGCGCCTCGGCCTTCACCCGCGCGCGATCAGCGCTTGAGGAAGGCGAGGGCCGCGCCGACGCCGGCGCCCAGGGCCACGAACAGCGCGAGGAACCCCATGACCTTCATCATCGTGGCCGTGGACTCGAGCTGATCGATCACCGCCTTCTGGCTGGGCGCGACCGCGATCAGGAACGGGTCGCCGCCGGAGATCGTCCCGCCCTGGAGCTTGCCGAAGATCGTCAGCCGGGAGGTGACGGGGACGCCGGTGTAGGTCACCCGCGTCTCCTGGGTCGCGCGACGGTTGTCGATCTGGTGGAGCTCGGTCGTGCCCCGCCAGCTCGCCCCCTGGGGCTTGACCACCAGCTCTCCAACCGCGAGGGTCGTGGCGGTGAACTCGTCGGTGCGAGTCGTCTTCCACGAGCCCCAGCGGCTGGAGCGGCTCGACGAGCCACCCTCCGAGCTCGAGCTCTTCTGATCGCGCCGCTCGTGCTTTGCCGAGTAGTAGACGCAGTCGGTGTTGACCCCGGGAACTCGCACGGCGTGCTTCACCTCCGGCACGACCCCCTCGATACACACCATGCCCTCGTAGCTGGCCGCCTCTTCGAGGGTCTTGACCGGCACCTGCTGCAGTTGGCGCTCGAGGCCCTTGGCCGAGCTGCTGGCGAACAGGCCGCCCACCCCGCACAGGAGGCTGACTCCAGCGACGATCGCCAGCCCGGTGCTGGCCTTGGCCCGGGTCGTGGGGGAGGGCTCGGATCCACCCTGGGGCTGGGCAGAGGCCGCGCCCGACGCCGCTGGGGCGGGGGCGGGGGCAGGCGCGGGCGCGCTCGCGGGGGGCGCGCTCATGCTGCTGCCGCAGTACTCGCACTCGGTCGTGGAGGAGGACTCGGCACCACAGTTCTCACACTTCGTCATGCGTGCGAGTCTAGCGTAGATTCAGCTCGCGCTGGACGCCCTCACGGGCGACCGCGCGACGGAGGGACCCTTGCGCGCTCTGATCAAACGGTTCACCGCTTCGCCCCGCGTACTGCGCCTGCTGCTCAACCTCTACCCTCCGTTCCTCGGCGCCGGGATCCGGGTGACGCAGGTCGACCGGGACCTGCGCAGAGTTCGGGTCGACCTCCCCTTGCGGTGGTTCAACCGCAACTACGTAGGGACCCAGTTCGGTGGCTCGCTCTACGCCATGACCGACCCCTTCCTGATGCTGATGCTGATGCACAACCTGGGTCCCGGCTACGTGGTGTGGGACCAGTCCGCGCAGATCAAGTTCATCCGCCCGGGTCGCGGGCGCGTTCACGTGGAGTTCGAGCTCAGCGAAGCGCGTCTGGATGAGATCCGCGAACAGGCGAACGAGAATCGGCGTGTCTTGCCCGAGTTCACCGTCGTGGTCCATGACGAGTCGGGTGAGGCGGTGGCGCGCGTGCAGAAGACGCTCTACGTCAAGCGGAAGGCACCTCAGCAGCGTGAGGTCTCGCTGCAGCCCAGCTCGACATCCTGAGGCTCTACCTCTTCGACGCCTTCTTCTTCTTCGACGCCTTCTTCTTCTTCGACGCCGTCTTCTTCTTCGACGCCTTCTTCTTCGACGCCGACTTCTTCTTCGACGCCGACTTCTTCTTCGACGCCGACTTCTTCTTCGACGCCGACTTCTTCTTCGACGCCGACTTCTTCTTCGACGCCGTCTTCTTCTTCGACGCCGACTTCTTCTTCGACGCCGTCTTCTTCTTCGACGCCGTCTTCTTCTTCGACGCCGACTTCTTCTTCGACGCCGTCTTGGGCTGCCCCGAGATCTTCCCACGCTCGTCGATGGAGATCAGGGTGTAGCCGCCCGCGCCAGGGATCGTGAATCGATCGCCGGGCTGCAGCTCGATGGACCCTTTCAGACGCCGGCCATTCAGGCGCGTGCCCTCCCTGGAGTCGAGGTCACGGAGGTAGACCACGTTCCCGTGGACCTCGATCAGCACGTGCCGCTTGTCGAGCTTGGAGTTGTTGATCATGACGTCGCAGCTAACCGCGCGCCCGATCAGGGTTCCGTGGCTGCGGACGGGCAGCCAGCAGCCCTCGTCCCGCTCGAGGTAGAACAGCACAGGCGACGCCGGCTTGTCGCCGCTGAGCGCGGCGGGGGCCGTGATCGTGACCTCCCTCAGCACGGGGTCGTCGAGGCTGATCGGGTGGGCGCCGGGCTTGAGCACGAGGATCAGGAAGGCCTTGACCTTCTTCAGGCGCAAGAGCAAGAGCTGCCGTTGACCGCGGAAGTCAAGGTTGCGCAACTCCCCCGCTTCGTAGGGAGCAAAGCCCTTGTTGATCGAGTGCAGGAGCACCGAAGTCACCGCAGCGAGGAACTCGCCCTTGCGGCGCTCGTCGTGCGTCGTGGCCAGAATGAAGCCGTCCGAGCTGGCGACGGTCAGGCTCTCGCAGCCTGGGATCGCGCTCTTGACTCGCTTGAGCCGCTGAATCAGACCCTTCAAGGTGCTCCTCCTCGGATAACGGTGGCGCATTGTGCCACAGGGGTCGGATCGCGAAAACTCGACACGCCTCCATGCTAGGTTGACGCGCCGAGAGGGGCCTGGTGAACAAGAACGACGTTGTCTTTTTGGCGTCTGCGCTGCGCGACAAGGGCGCGCGGATCACCGACTGCGTGAACCGAGCCGCGGCCTGTGGGCTGAGCGTAGGCCTGGGCGAGTCACGCAACCCGAAGGAGTGGCCCAACGAAGACTCGGTGGCGCTGCACGTGCTCCCCGACGGCGGGGTGCTGGGTATCGTCTCCGATGCCCATTGGGGCGGTGGGGCGGGTGAGTCCGTCGTCCGTCACGCGCGCGAGGCCTACGTCCTGGCGCGAGGTGCGACCCCCCTCGATCGACTGCGCGCCTCCTTGCGCATGATCGACAAGCGCCTGCAGCAGGAGCGCTTCGGCATGGACCGCTCCGAGACCACGGTCCTGATGGTCCACCTCCTGGGTCGCCAGGCCAGCTACCTCAGCCTCGGCGACAGCATCCTGCTGCAGATCAGCGGCGATCGCTGCCAAATGCGGAACCCACCCTCGGGACGCTTCCCGCTCCCCTTTCTCGGAACCCACCCGCTGGAGAAGCTCCCCCCGCGAATCCACCCCGACGGGGGAACCCTCGAGCTCCGCTCCGGCGAGATCCTGCTCCTCGCGACCGACGGACTCGAGGAGGGCACCGCAACGATCGACCCCTCTCAGCTGCCCGGGCTGTTCCGCGGCACGGCGCCAATCGAAGAGCAGGTGCAGCTGCTCCTCGAGCGCGCGGACGACCCAGCCCGCGGTGGGGGTCGCGACAACCTCGGCGTCGTGGCGCTCCGCGCAGAGTAGCGACTGGAGCGCGCGATCTCGGGCGATCAAGCTTGGACCCGTGGACCACCCGCACGCGATCGGGCCGCGGCGGACCAGGCGACGAGCTCGTTTCTCCTGCAAGGGGAGCAGATCGCCACCGTGCTGCCCTCGCAGACCGAGCGGGCCTTTCCGCGTGTGGACCGTGCGCGGGGAGCTGCTGCGCTTGGCCTCCTGAGGCCTGGCCCGCTGGGGCCTCCCTGACCACACTGCACACGTGGTGAGCAGCGAACAACCGCGCGAGATCGGACCCTACCGGGTCGTGGGGGTCCTCGGGCAAGGAGGGGCCGGCGCGGTCTACAGCTGCGTCGCCCGCGACGGACGCCAGGTCGCGGTCAAGCTCGTGCGGCTCCTGTCCCCCGACGACGCGCTGCGCTTCGAGCGCGAGTGCCGCCTGCAGGTCCAGCTCGGCGGCGACGGGTTGCTGCCGATCTACGACGCCGGGCGTTGCCCGCTCGGGGCCTACGCGGTGACCCCCCTCGCCACCGGCGGTACCCTCCGCGATCGCTTGCGCCACGGCGGGCCCCTCCCCTGGGACGAGGCCGCACGGTTGGTGCGGCGCCTGGCCGAGGTCGCCGGGCGGATGCACGCCGCCGGGATCGTGCACCGCGACCTCAAGCCCGACAACGTGCTGTTCAGCGGGGACGGGCAACCGTGGATCGCAGATCTCGGGCTGAGCAAGCACACCCAGGGGCGGGCGGGGGTCGACTCGATCAGCCTCAGCGCTACCGGCCAGTTCGCAGGGTCCCCCGGTTACATGGCCCCCGAGCAAGCCATGGACGCCAAGTCGGTGGGGCCGGCTGCAGACGTGTTCGCGCTCGGGGCGATCCTCTACACCGCGCTCACCGGGGCAGAGCCGTTCAACGCTGCGAACGCGACCGCCGCGGTCGCGCTGGCGGCGTCGGGCAGCTTCAAGCCGCTCCCCGCCTCGATCCCGGATTATGTGGTGGAGGCAGCCACGCGCGCCATGGCGCCGCAGCCCGAGGATCGCCCGCCCACGGGAGCCGCTCTGGCCAACCTGCTCGACCCGGGGCGGGCCGCTGGGCCGGTGCCCCCTCGGCGTGGGGCCGGGCCTCGGCTCCTCGTCGTCCTCGTGCTGCTGACGCTGACGCTCGCGATCCTGACCTGGGCCGTGCTCCGGGGAAGGCCTGTCGACGCGGCCGTAGCCGAGGTGGACACCTCCCCGTCGGAGACACCGGCAGATCCCGCGCCACCCGCCCCTCCGGCTCCCGACCCTCCGCCACCCGACCCTCCGCCACCCGCCCCTCCGGCTCCCGACCCTCCGGCCCCCGACCCTCCGGCCC
>Ga0209578_10003626_pt1 | contig 11635 bp, 10 predicted proteins | sample tdAd472_FD_187127 | JGI IMG/M metagenome (GOLD analysis project Ga0209578, IMG submission 187127) | Marine sediment microbial communities from the Atlantic coast under amendment with organic carbon and nitrate - tdAd47.2 (SPAdes)... | ecosystem: Environmental > Aquatic > Marine > Coastal >...
TTTTGTTCAGTGGTGAGATCAGACAGCAACGCCATAATGGTACTGGCCACAGCCCCCGCTCCTTGCATCGCCCGCCCGGCGATCAATCCCCACATGGAATCCGTCATGGCTGCCAGCAAGCTTCCAGCGAGGAACATCAGCATACCCCCCACAATGACAGGCTTGCGGCCAACCCGGTCGGAGAGAAACCCCAAGGGGATCTGGAACACTCCCTGAGTAAGGCCGTATACACCCAATGCCAGACCCACAAGGAACGCAGAACTTCCGGAATACTGGCCCGCATACAGTGCCAGCACAGGCAGGAGCATAAACAGGCCGATCATGCGGAAGGCATAGAGAGAGGCCAAACCAATGAGGCTTTTACGTTCCAATGGGTTCATGGGAGTTACGGCTGTGCGTCAGAAAGGCCGCATTATAATGGGCCAGGACGTTAAGCAGTAGGGGGCGAAGATCATTTACTGTCGATCATAAATATCTTCAAACCTGACAATGTCATCCTCCCCCAGGTACGAACCCGACTGCACCTCTATCATTTCCAGGGGAATTGCTCCCGGGTTCTCCAGGCGGTGAGTCTCGCCGATGGGAATGAACGTTGACTCATTTTCAGACAGAAGAAATTCTTCCTTGCCCTTGGTCACCAGAGCAGTACCACTGACCACAATCCAGTGTTCAGCACGATGATGGTGCATCTGCAAAGACAGTCTACCGCCGGGCTTCACGACAATTCTCTTTACCTGGAATCGGGGACCATTCTCAATAGAATCGTAGTAGCCCCACGGACGGAAAACCTTCCGGTGAACATCCGCCTCACTACGCCGCTGTTCACGAAGGCTGGCCACAATGGCCTTAACCTCTTGAACTCGGGATTTGTCCGCAACCATAAGTGCGTCGTCGCTTTCTACGACCACCATATCTCGCAGTCCGAGGGTGGCAATTAGTTTTCGGTCCGCCTGCACATAGGAGTTATGGGTATCCAGTGCCATAACATCGCCTTTAAGGGTATTACCTTGCTCATCTTTGTCTGATACATCCCACAATGCCGACCAGGAGCCCACGTCACTCCACCCACAATCCATAGGCACAACCACTGCCGACGGTGTCTTTTCCATTACCGCGTAGTCAATGGAGTCTTCCGGGCAGTTGAGGAATAACGCCTTGTTTGGCCTGACAAAGTCCTCATCCTCTTGGGCCTTGGCCATAGCCTCCCGACAAACTGCAAGGATATCCGGGCGGTGATTGGCCAGCTCTTCCAGGTAGCGGTCGGCACGGAAAAGAAACATACCGCTGTTCCACAAGTAACCCCCCTGTGCCAGATAGGATTCCGCCACCTTCATAGAGGGCTTTTCGACAAATTCTGCCACTTCCAAGGCAGGACCACCGGCAAACTGAGCCCCACACTTGATGTAACCATATCCCGTTTCGGGAGAGTCAGGGACAATCCCAAAGGTGACCAGCTTTCCCTGACGAGCAAACGTGATAGCAGCCGCAACAGACCGGCGAAATGATACTGCGTCCCCAATTGCGTGGTCTGCCGCCAACACTAGCAACACCGGATCATCCCCTTCTAGGGAATTATCCAAGGCGTAGCAAGCAGCCAGCGCCACAGCCGGAGCAGTGTTTCTCCCCTCCGGCTCCAGGAGGATTTTCCCCCCTGCCTGTCCAGCCAAGCGTAGCTGCTCCGCGACCGTAAAGCGGTGGTCTTCACAGCAGATCAAAAGCGGCGGCTCACAGTCCATCCCCTCCATACGGGCGCAGGTTTCCTGCAGCATCGTCCGATCACTCAATAACGGTAAAAATTGCTTAGGGTATAGCTGGCGGGACAGTGGCCACAAGCGGGTACCGGAACCTCCGGCCATTACAATTGGGATTATAGACATGAGGCACTCTCACTTATCAGCTGTCACTTAGCATAAAACAAAGGCTGGAATTATTGAATTCATCGCCTAATCAACGCCATTTCTTAAATAGAACACTAAATACAAACTGGAATAGCCAGCCGGCATTTTTAAAATACCTTGGGACCATTCGCCTTGGCTCAGATAGAGCTCGGTGCAACCACTCGAGACTCAGTTTTTGTATCCATAATGGTGCCCGAACTGTTTTTCCCGACAAAAAATCTAAAGATGCACCCACACAAAAAACATATCTAATCGAATTCTCTTTGAGGATGTACAAGTCTTTAATTTTTTTTGCCAACACTTCTTGCTGTGGAGAACCAACAGCCAAGAAAACGTAACTTGGCTGACACGAAAAAATAAAATCAATACACTTAGAAACCTCTGACTCTAGATGGATAAATCCCATAGGCGGGTTGTAGTGAAATGCCTCACATAATTTAAAGGATGTTGCTACCAGCCTAAACTCTTCAAGAGAAGTCCCTATCACACAAACTCTCTCACTCCTCATCCATTTTTGTTGAAGCAACTCCTTAGTAAGATCGCTACCCGGAACGACATTCGATAAACGATTCGGAGTTATGTATGACAAGATCCTTATAATCCGACTGTCACATAGAATTATGTCTGCCACTTGATAAGTATCACTAAAATCATTCAATAATTTATTTCCACACAAACGTGAAAAATGGTCGACATTAGGAGTTACCACGATCTTACAGTCTGGCTTAATTTCTCGATCTGCTGATATCTTAGCCACAACCTCCCGAAGAGGAACATCTAAGATCTTAAACCCCAAAAAGATCTTTTCTTTTTCAATCATACCAAAGCTCTAAGAAACAGAAGATAAGGTACCCTGTTTAACTTGCACAATATTAGGCATCCAAAGGCAAAGAAGAAAGATCGCGAGGAAGATGGGCAAGTTAAATGTGTGCAGAGGGAAAGAGAACAGCAAAGGCAACAATACAAATGCTGGAGTACTTCGTATCAGCCCAAAGCGTGCAATTAAGAAAAAAAGACAGAAAGCTATAGGGAGTACGAGCAACAAGAAAACAAGCCCACCGCCAGCGAAGGCAAACTGGAGCGGCATGCTTTCAAGTCTAGTATTCCACGCGCCGTAGCCACGGGCATCGACAAAGCCTTCACCATATAAGTGTACAATGTGAGAAAACCCTATTTTATAATTGAAAATATGCTCCCTTATTGAACCTGTTTCATCCTTCATAACCACATCGATAAAAGCAGAAAGCAAACCATCTCCAAAGAAAAGAAAAAAAACAATAGATAGGATAAAAATAGGAACATATACAGCCCATCGGCTCCCAACCAATGCCATGTAAAAAACTGTGATCCCAAGCAAAAAAATAGCACTTCTAGAAAATGAGAATAGAACAATCAAAGCCAATAAGACGCATAAAAACTTATCCCGAATATTCGCAACGTACAAAATCAGGAATAGAATTAGGGCTGAAAAACTCGAAGAAAGAGGGTTAAAAAAAAGCCCATACATGCGCGGAACTCGCCCATCCATTAACAACCCGCCATAATTGTTATCTCTCCCATAAAAAATCACAGCAATCTCTTCCCAAAAATACAAATGAATAACAGAAGAAAGAATCAAATAAAATACCAATGTCCACCTTAAAATAGGTAGGGAGCGATCCATGTCAACTAGCAAGGAAAATTTTGAAAAAAACAGTCCGAAGGCAACAAACAACAAAATTGCATATGACTGATAAAAATACTCATCTCTCAACCCTCCCAGAAAAAAATAGGTGCTTGCCAAGGCTAGCAAACACAAGAAAGCTAAAAACACTACCAATAAAATAGTTTTTTTAATCTTCCCTGACCCGAGAAAAAATGCAACAGGCAAAATTAGCAGAAAAAACTGCGTTATAGGAAAAGCTATTTTTAATAAATTAGCTAATATAGCCTGAACAATGGCTAAGAGGAAAAAAGTAGACAAAAAAACATCTAAACTGACCGAATTCTCCTTTGCTTGCGTTACCATCACTTCTCACACACTCTAAAGTCAACATAACAGCCGTCAAATTTTTCACGCAAAACACGATGAATTCGAATAACGTGAGAGTCTGTTTTACTATCACTCCTATCTAACAGACTATGAAGCATCGAATAGCTATTCACGCCAAACACATCGCGAGAATAGACGATAGTATTACTCCACATTCCAACAATACATCCAAATTTTAATCTACATATTAAAGCCTCTGCAGTAGAGTCGGTTTTTATAACTGTCATCCCAGCCACCACCAACAGATCAACTTTCTCTCGTGATGAGCGAGGGTGGGGTTTAAAGTAAACCTTACCAGTCATGTGACGACTTGCATCTAGATAAAGGTCAATCTCATCCTCAAGTGAGCAGATACCATCTTCATAAAGTGTCTGCCCCAACATAAGAACCGCCCCTTCAGGATTTACAACACACAATGAATCATCATTATTTTCATTTCCACAAATCGTCTTAATTTCAGCCTTTACTTCAAGCAAGCTGCAGAGCTCTTTCGCACCCCATTGCAAGTTGACTTTCTTCGGAAAGAAGAGATAGTAGTTCTCCGTCTTCTCAAACAACCAATGACATGATCTCCGGTAGAGTTCTAGCTTGCCACACAGCAAAGAAAGAACAGTCTTCGCTGCTCTTTCAAAAAAACCGTAGTTCATAAAATTAAAGGGGAAGTAGTCACATACACCATCTTCCACACGATGTATATTTACTAGATCGCTATCCCTTAGCTCTTTCAAAAAAGCTCTGGTTAAAGGGCTATAAAAATTAAAGTAGTACACATGTGTATTTTTTTTCTCCGCTCTCAATAGGTTTTTTAAAGATTTTACAGAGCTGCTAACTTTACCAAACTCACCGTTCATTGATGAGAGAAAACCAAATACCCCCTTACGCCTAATCGTGATAAATCGAGTATTTTCGTGAGAAAAAACTGCATAAATTTTTCTGTCTTTCAGCATGTTCAATATCTGATGACAAGAAGAGTCTGAAATTTTCTCAACAACAAACACTGAATCTACTAAGGATTTTTTATCAATTATTGCCTTGGCCACAATTGCATGCCAGGGACTACCTACAATAAAAATATTCATACTAGATCCGCACACCACCATAGAGCCAAGTGGTTAAAACTTCCGCATTATCCCAATGCATCACTTAATCCAGAAATAACTGGAGTACCTACAGGTAGCCAGCCATTTATTTCCTCAGCTTCGCTCCATTTACTTGCAAAGATAAAGTCCAAATTCGCTCTATTAGCAGCCTCATAATCGTAGCGACTATCACCAATAAAGACTCCTGGAACCTTAATATTTCCAGAGGTCATTTCACGCGAAAGAATATAATCTTTGTTATCCGGACTACCAAAAATTCCCCCATCAAACAAATGAGAAATCCCTCTCAAAGAAAACACTTCACGCAACTCCTTCTGATCTCCGCCAGAAACGATCAGCCAATTGGAATGGGCAGTTACTTGCCTTAGGACCTTAATTCCAGAGGCAACCTCGCACGTCAGCAATCCTTGCCAAACGGATCTCGCGTAAGTCTCGAGTAATTGTTCAATACCCACACCCCTGCTTTCGTCATCTAGAATCTCCTCCAGAAAGTATTCAAACTTTCTGTAACGTGAAATACCGCCATTTCTAACATGGTAAGCGACTAAGGCCTGAGCAGCATGTTCTCCAAAAGGAGCCGCAGCCTCATAAAATGCTTTCGTTTTTACATGATTAGAGTTAAGTACCACTCCATCACAATCAAAGACAATGGTTTTATAATCCGTCAATATCATAATCCATGCACTCGCCTTAAGCCTGCTTCAACTGGAAGAATGTCCTCTTCCACGTCAACAGCTAAGCTACCTGCTCGTGTTTCAATCATCTTTACAGGTTTACCCAACTCTAAAAAGCGCAATATCTCAATATCCTCACAACACTCTAACTGACTCTTGCGGCCAAAATTCTTAAAGGCTAAAAGTTCCTCTTTAGTAAAAGCGTATATACAAACCTGCTTTTTATATCGGAGAGGCGCATTTTTTTGCTCTTTAAAACCTGGCAAAGGGCTACGCGACATATAAACCAAGTAGTCACTTTCATTACTAATGACCTTGGGAATATTCACACTCTGTGGATCCTCACTCTCTGAAATCCAACTGTAGCCGTTGACGACAGCATTTATATGTTTTCTTTTCTCGTCGCGAACATTACAGATATCCTGCGGATCAACCAGGGGCTCATCGCCTTGTACATTGATATAAATATCTGCTTCTATTTGTTCAGCCGCTTCTGCCAGTCTATCCGTACCAGTCAATGCTTGATCGCTGGTCATCACAGCATTGAACCCTGCAGACTCGACCAGGCTATATATTCTTGCATCTTCTGTTGCCACATATACATTCTCCCGCCCGACCGCCTTGGCTGATAGCTCCGCTACCCAGAGAATCATTGGCTTGCCAAGTAATAGAGCTAATGGTTTACCTGGAAACCGTGTTGATTTGTAACGCGCGGGAATTAATACAACACTTTTCATTGGCTAAACTCACATTGCGTAAATTGAGTGTACAGCTATCGGATAGCGTGTTGGCGTAACGGAGGCAAACTGCAGGCCCGTCGAATGAGCTGCATAAGTAGCGAACAGTTGCTGTATTTCGGCCGTACGAGGATCGTCCGCACCATACCCATCAAAGCCAGCCAGCCAGATTTTAGTCGCTCGCCCACTCGTGGCTACAGCAAGGGCATAGGCAATGACCAGAGAAGTCGGTAGTACGGCATGCGTGTCGTAAAATCCAAAGGTATCTGCTTGTACCTCCAGCCCAAAATCAAGCAACTGTTTACTTTGTAATGCTTCTAACACATCGTCCGGCAACATGGATGCTGGAGTAATCAACGGCTGCGGCAATTGTGTATGGGCTTCACAATCAGCAAGAAGCCGCACAGGATGACAGGCTACACGTGCATCAATCAACTCCGGGGCAATCTGAGATTGTGTGTTCAGCGCCAATACAAAAGGCTTAGCTTTGCGGATATATGCTTCCAATGCTTGCCGATGGGTAGCCACACCTGGACCTGTCCCAAGAAGAAGTACTTCTCTTCCTCGAATCAGGCTTGCCGGCTCCCACGTGCCACGCGGATTACCTTGATAGAAATGTCTTGCTGCATCCAAGGTGTTTAGGCTGAATTTCTTCCCACCTTCGACACGCAAGTGCCCAATGACTGCGAAGATATCCTCTTCGCTATAGCGGGAATCGCTGAGCATTTCCTGAATATACGTAGGATGGATGCCGTATTTTCCCGCAAGATAATAGTAGGTATTGGTGCCCCACCCACATTGATATTGCATTGGCAAAAAAACCTGATGGACCAGAGCCATCAATGGCACCATATTGCACGATGTATTTCGCAACTCGGCCAATTCGAGTGCTATATACTCGGTCTTGGCATTTCCAGGACCACGCCCCATACCAGTGACGGTTGCATCGACCCATGTCACGCCTTCATCAATCGCTCGAAGCGTGTTCTGTAAAGCCATACCCATATTGTCATGAGTATGAATGCCTATAGGCCCTTGCCAATGTTTACGCAGCCAACCAATGATTTGGGCTGTCCGCTCCGGATCGAGGCTGCCCATACTATCTGCAAAATACAGGGCATCCAACGGCCAACTGGACGCCTGCAGGGCCAAGGCCTCGATTTCCTCCTGCCCCCGATCCGCAACTTGCATTAAATTGAAGCCGACAGTATATCCACGCTCTTTCAACCAGCTACTTGCTGGCAACGCATCATTAAACTCATGCACATGGCATGCAATTCGTACTACTGACACAGGAGACAAATTGGCCGGCTGCGGAAACAGTTTCTCAAGGGAGGCCAGCTGTGAGGCCCCCTCAGCCAATAGCTCTACGGCATTTACCATTACGCCGACTAATAACCCAGGAGGAACATCTAGCCCCCGAATGAAGCTATCCGTCGTAAACGCACAGGCGCCCTTGAATCCTTGATTCCTTAAGGACCGTAAACCGAGTTCAACAACATCAACACCTACCGCCTGCATTGCCTTGAGGTAGTTATCGATGAGCTCTTTTGAGAAGTTCCATTCATTGTAGTAACCGCCATCACGAAGTGTGCAGTCGAGAAAAACCATAGAATGGTCGGCCATAGTTTATTCACCTCAGAGGATGGCCAAATACTGCGCGATGCTTGATCCTCAGCAGGGTGCGAAGATCCCTATCGAACCAGTCCATCAGGTAATTGGCGAAAAAAGTACAAAATAGCGTCGCGAATGCAGCACCTAATATTCCCATCACGGGGATGAGTAGGTAGTTTAGGGCTACATTTAGCAGCGCTGCCAATGCCGTACGAAGTGCGAACTTCCGCTCCATATGCTCTACATTGAAATAACGAGCACTGACGGAGCCAATAGCAGCAAATACTGTGGTCCACATCACGATACCGACAACTGGGGCTGAAGCTCTGTAAGCCTCACCAAACGCGAGCACCATAAGCCACTCGCTAGAAAGACTGACAATCAATGCCGCGCAAAAACTTGACCATATAAGAACACGAAACAACTGCGTAAGCCTGCGGTGATATTCTTCCTCGCCCCTCTCTTTTGCATTGATAATTAGAGGCAGCAAAGAAACAGACATAACAAAAGGTAGGATCATCCAAGCCTCATAGACCCTTGTTGCAGCTGAATATAAACCAACCTCTTGCATACCCAGCATATTGCGAATCATTACTTGATCAATACGCATGTAAACCAAGATTGCAATGGCGCTCAACACCATCGGCCAGGCGCTTCGCAACAGTTCACGAGCAAGAGAAAAATTAAAACACCTAAAAAACGTCAAGTTTCGCCTAGCCATCAGCATAGCGATAAAAGAAAGCGCCAGAAGAAGGTGGTCCGCAAGGCAAGCAATGACAAACCAAACCAACTCAGCGCCCATAAATATAAGCATCAACTTAACCAAGGACATGAGAAATAGAACGGAACTTTTACAAATTGCGGAGTACTTCGCCCTAACTTCCGCTTGAAAAAAATAGTCTCCGATAAAAAAAGCTGTAGAAAAACAACTAATCGAGACTATGGCAATGTAAAGCTTGACCTCCATCTGCTCGTCGATGCTATACAATCCCACCAACATCAGTAGATAGCAAACAGTTGCAACCACCAACATCAACCAAAAGGCTGTACCCATTAACTGATCATGGCACTGCGGCCTATTCACCAACTCACGTACCAGTATCGCATCCATTCCCAAACGAGTAATCGCCATGATAAAAGCCGAAATGGCCAGCACGTAATTCAATATCCCAAATTGCTCAGGCCCAAGATAGCGTGCTATGTATATACCGACAAATACTGCGGATACAATACGAAGCATCTGCTCGGCCAACATCCACGACGAATTAAACAAGTAACGCTTAACTGTTGGACTGCTCAAAGCCCGTCTAACCACCTACATTTCCGCCAATTTTTTGCCATACCCGTCTGTAACCCCTCAGCAAAGCTCAAACTTTGCGAGCCATGCTCTGAACAATTGAAGCCTATTCTCCTATATCAACGAACTTAACCTCCACCTCGATATTTAGCCTAAATATAGGCACAAAAATTGAGGACATAAGGCTTATCTACTCGGCCAGCACAGCCATATGAGACCATACCACCATCGCTTGAGGTGAAGCCACGGAATTGGTGGTGAGCGACTAGCTGTCCGCAAATATCAAAAGCCTTGAGGCAGATTAGGCTGGCCAAGATCAAAATTTTTTCTTGGCAAAATTCGATACCACCCTGCTCACGAACCAGCAGGACGGCAAGAGATTCAACCGGTTTAAACTCTACGCCCTTGCACCATGCTCCGAACCAACGCAGCAAATAAGCCAAGCCCTCCCCCCAAAATCATACCTAAAGCTAAAATTATGGCTTTCTTTGGCTTAACCGGGGTTTCCGGCACTTCCGCACGACTGTCCAAAGTGAAAACCGAAACATCGTCCGGATTGACATCAATTTTCCTGAGGAAGTCGAGTTGGTTTTCGAGGCCGCGCAACTCGCCAATAAAAGGGTCATCATTTTCCCTTTTCTCTAGGACGGCCAGTTCTGCTCGGATGGCTTTTGCACCACGCATATACATCAGGTTGCCATCGATAAATTGGGCAAGATCACCGTCCGAGGATGTTTTCCCGGCAACCACCTGGGGGGCATCCAAGCCCACAGCTTCCGCCACTACCAGAGCCTCGCGTAATCTAATAATACGGTCCTCCCGACGTTTCTGAGCAGTGATTCGAAGCGCGTCGATCTGTCTTTCAATCACTTGTGTCTTGGTTTCTATCTCAGAGAGCACATTATCCTGCATATCCTGCTCGGTTTTTTTCACCACCATATCAATGTAATGATTGACCCACTCTGCGGCCTGATCAGGTGACTTATAGCCAACCATCACCTCATAATATTCAGGCCTATTTTTTTTATCCGGAGCTTTTACTGTCAGTACTTCATTGAACTCCTTCCACAACTTGTCCTGCGCTTTGGCACGCTTTTCAGCCGCTAATTCAGGCAAATACGTGTCACGAAAAAAGGTACGCTTCAATGCTGCCGACAGAAGATTAGTCTTGAATACCTCATAAATATCAGACACTTGGAATTGATCTAGCATTGCCTCGCTACGTCCCAGGTTGTAGCTGGCGATATCACTCAAACGAGGGGGCATCACACTCGCCCTGGCTTCATAAACAGGGGGACTAAGAAAGGCATAAGCACCAGCAGCAGCTGTCACCACCAGGGTGATAAGAATAATCAGAAGTTTTTGCTGCCAGAGGTTACGAAATAGTTCTACCAAGTCGATTTCATCTGAGTAAACAGGATAAGCATTTCGCGGGGCTTGTTCGGGGTCCATCCGGTAAATCCTTCACTTCGGGGGCAACGAGGCCGCAGATTATAGCAATAGCCACAGTCTTTTTAACATCGGCAATTTCCTCATTACTACTACTCCCTTAAAAACTTCACAATGCTAGCAACCTCTTGCTTTCCCTCTCCGGCTTCCCCATCATTTCCGGTTTGCCTTTTCTGGACTCATCTTTGATGGAACACATCTCCATTCGCGGCGCGAAGACCCACAACCTGAAATCAGTAGACCTCGATCTACCAAGAGACAAGCTGATCGTAGTCACAGGACTGTCCGGTTCCGGCAAGTCGTCTCTGGCTTTTGATACGCTCTATGCTGAGGGGCAACGACGCTATGTGGAGTCACTGTCTGCCTATGCAAGACAGTTCCTGTCGATGATGGAAAAGCCGGATGTCGAACACATTGAAGGGCTCTCCCCCGCCATTTCCATAGAGCAGAAGTCTACCTCACACAACCCCCGCTCTACAGTGGGAACCATCACAGAAATCCACGACTACCTGCGGTTGCTCTTTGCCCGAGTTGGCGAGCCTCGGTGTCCGGATCACAAGGAACCCCTGGCGGCACAAACCATAAGCCAGATGGTTGATCAGGCACTCTCACTGCCTGAGGACACCCGCCTTATGCTCCTGGCCCCCATTATCCGTGGCCGTAAAGGTGAGCATGCACATGTCTTCCAGAGCCTCAGGGCACAGGGGTTTATCCGCGTTCGGGTGGATGGCCTGATTGTTGATCTGGATGATGTGCCAGAGCTCGAGAAGAATAAAAAGCACGATATTGATGTGGTGGTCGACCGCTTTAAGGTAAAAACCGACATCAAGCTGC
>Ga0209578_10003627_pt1 | contig 11635 bp, 13 predicted proteins | sample tdAd472_FD_187127 | JGI IMG/M metagenome (GOLD analysis project Ga0209578, IMG submission 187127) | Marine sediment microbial communities from the Atlantic coast under amendment with organic carbon and nitrate - tdAd47.2 (SPAdes)... | ecosystem: Environmental > Aquatic > Marine > Coastal >...
TGGTTTAAGCGCCATCAGCGAACAGGAAAGTTTCTGTACGATATTCTCCGCCGTGTTGCCGATGACGAAGCCGGGGATACCAGTACGCGCGACCGTACCCATCACCAGAATATCGATGTTCTTGTCTTCCACAAATGACGGAATGCATTCCTCGGCTTTGCCACGCAGGTGATGTATCCGCTGGCTTCCGGATACACCAGAGGCACTAATTAACTTGTCAAGTTCGGCGCGATGTTCCCGCTGTGCGTCGAGAACAGCTTGAGTAACCTGCGCATCCGATACCTTTACCCAGACGCTATCTCGTAAGAAGGACTCAAACTCATAGTCCCAGCACGAAAGGATATTCAAGTCGCCACTACAGCTATCCGCTAAGGAACGTCCTAACTCCAACATACGTTTTGACAAATCTTCCGCTGTCTGCTCGGTGCTCCTTGGATCAATGGCGACAGCCACTTGAATATGTTCTCTTGAGTGTGCAATCGGGCGGCATATCCATACTGCACAAGGGCATTTGCGCAGCAACTCCATATCGATGGCTTTAAAACCGCTGCCACGGCCTTCAAGCGGCTCCGCCTCTTTGATTACCAGGTCATGCCCGTGCTGGAGCACGTACTGAATGATCTTTATGGATGGGGTTTTGTCGCTGACGAGTTCAATCGAAATGTCGACAACGCCTTCTTCCAGCTTGATCTCTTTTTTGGTGGAACTTATCGAAGCTTCCGCCTGAGCGATAAGGAATTTCTCGTACTCCTTTCGGTAATCAGGAAACTCAGTCGGGAATTCCGGGCACACAACTAGAACGCCCAACGGAGCGTCATTGTTCCGTGCCAGGCTCAGCGCTTGCTTTAGCCCCTCGGTTTCATCGGCGGTTCCGTGGCTGACATAAAGCGGGTTGTGATAGTGACGCACTTGGAACCTCCTGACTGTGGGTAGTAGTAGTCATCATAAAATTGCGATTGCTAGAAGTAAATGAAAACAGCTATAAATGAACATTAATTAATCAAAACAAGATCAGTTTAATCATGCTGAGCGCGCCATTCATGACGATTCAAGACGTTGCTGAGCTTCTGAAAGTGAGCAAAGCGACCGTACGTACTTGGATAAAGAATGAGGAACTTCGGGCTGTTAAGTTCGAACGGGAATTTCGAATTGCAAAAATCGACTTGGAACGCTTCGTCGAGGCACACGCTACCACGGCAACACCGGAGACCGATCGCTCATCTAAAGACAACGACGCAGAGAAGTAGACCAGCTTCTTCAAATGAAGCAGCGTCATTCGCAATCAAAAAATCGCGGCGATTGCACAAGGTAAATCAGTAAGCGTATCGGGCGGGATGCGGTTGTCTCAAATCGGCCCGTGGCACTATTTGGGACAAGATCACGAGATTTCAGTAGAGGAAGAGAAACGAACATTGATTACCAGGAAGTCATCATAATGAGCGATGGAGAAAAGCCTCCTAGACTGCGTGCTCCACACCCGGCGGTCCTGATTGTCGCATATCTCTTTATTGCCCTAATGCCGTTGGGGATGGCTTACGCTCAAGGGGTCCCGGCGCGCCCCGTCCTTGATGAAGTTTCTTCTGCGCTGGCTATAGTCGCCTACGCCGTATTACTAATGGAATTCGTGCTTTCGGGGCGTTTTCGGATGATATCCGGCCGCATAGGGATCGATGTCACGATGCGCTTTCACCAGTTGATGGCGCGACCCATCTTACTGTTTCTTTTGATTCATCCGTTCATTTACTCGATACCATACGGCCATTCATTGCCTTGGGATGAAACCGGTCAGCTAACACTCGGTCTTGGTCCGGCGTCTCTCGCCACCGGCCTTATTGCATGGATATTGCTTGTCGCGCTGATTGTCACGGGGGTCGCTCGGGACAAGCTGCCTTATCGTTACGAAACCTGGCGCATTCTCCATGGGGCGGGAGCGGCTATCATAGCCGTCGCCGGCGCCCACCATGCCATTGCGGCAGGTCGTTATAGTGGGCAGGCAGCCCTGGAACTTTTCTGGCTTGTCCTCGTCGGTATTGCCTTGTCGACCCTGGTGTTTGTTTACGTGGTGCGACCGCTTCTGCAGTTGCGGCGCCCGTATCGCGTCGTCTCGGTAGAGAAATCTGCTACCAAAACGTGGACGGTGCAGATAGAGCCTCGCCGCGTCAATGCAATCGAATTCGAAGCGGGGCAGTTCGTCTGGCTGAAACTGGGACGTTCTCCTTTCGCAATCACCGAGCATCCGTTTTCGATCAGTTCATGCCCGGCGGCGCGGCCACGCCTCAGCTTCGATATCAAGGAAGCCGGTGACTTCACGAATACCATCGGCAGCTTGCAGCCCGGGACGGTGGCTTATATCGACGGGCCGCACGGTAATCTAACCTTGTCCGGCAGAAACGCCGATGGCCTGACTTTGATTGCCGGAGGCGTTGGTATGGCGCCGATTATGAGCATCCTGCGGCAATTACGCGCGGACGGTGACACGCGACCGATTCGGCTCGTATACGGCAACCGAATAGCCGAACAGATCTTGTACCGATCCGAACTGGAAGAAATGAAGCAGGATTTGAAGCTTGAGGTGCATCTCGTGCTGTCCGAGCCATCGCCTTCGTGGGAAGGGTTGACGGGAGTTCTAGACAACGAAGTTTTGGCGGCATTGCTCGGAGACAAGGCAAGTGCCGGAGAACTTTACGTCGTGTGTGGTCCGACGCCGATGATAGAGAGTATCGAAGAAACCCTTCTTGGACATGGCGTTCGAATGCACCAGATCATCTCAGAAAAATTCAGTTACGATTAAGCGGGTCTTTTATGCGGCACCGACTTCTAACCTGGATTTATACCGGCATCAGCATCTTGCTGCTGATCTCTGCGCTTTTCTTCGGTTTACGCTAAGGGCCGCCAGCGCCGATTCTGCCTATTCACCGACCAGTGCCGTTGTTGTACCTGATGTACGCGAATCGCCGTATACGGAAATCAGTCCCCGAACACGCTCAAACGACCGTCATTCCCGTATACGTATACGGGACCGGGACAACCGGTCCTGAGATGTGCTCCGTATACGGCATGGTATTGCAGACGGTTTCGCGTTGGCGCGGATCAGAGATCGGCATGGAAGGTGGGGCAGATGACCGGCTCAATAGAAAAGTTCCCTTTAAAGGGAAAATCTTAAAACGAAATAATGTTGCTCTTTGCCTTTAAAGGGACCGGTTTCCTTTAAAGGGATGTTTCCCTTTAAAGGCATTCGACCCGGCAATGCCATTCCGCTTAGACCATACGCGAACCCAAGGGCTTCCTAGAGCATCCAATGCTTAAGGAGCGATCCGAACAGATACGGGATTTGTACGTTTGAAAGTTGAGACGACCCTGCCACCCAGACGATACCTCGCCCGCGATGAGGCGGCGGCATGGCTCGGTGTGTCGGTCGATACCTTCAACACGCTCAACATCCCCTTTTGTGATTTCGGTCCCCGGACAAAACGCTGGGACGTTGTGGACATCGTTCAGTACGCCAACGATACTAAACGATGCGACAGCGCCCGAACCTCAGACATGAGGAGACGGCAACTATGCGACTCTACAAACGAAAAGGTTCACCCAAGTATTGGGTCGATTGGAGAGACCAGAACGGTCAACGACACCGCAAAAGCACTGGGACTGACGATAAACACTTAGCCCAGGCCCTTTCCGCTAAATGGCAACAGGAGAGCTTCATGGAGCAGCATTTCGGAGCACTACCCGAAGTCCCGTTTCGTAATGCCCTTCTTCGCTATGGTTCGGAGCGCAAACGGGAGAACCCTGAAGGCTATGAGGCCAGCACGCGTTATCGGCTTCAATTGCTTTTGGATACCTTCGGCAATTTGAATTTGAGCGAGATTAAGCTGCTTACGATCCAAGAATTCGCCGATATGCGTCTTGAACAAGTCAAACAAGGGACGGTTCAGAAAGAACTGGCAACGCTGAAGGCGATTATGAATAAAGCGTATCGAGAAGGCCGTATTCTGATCGTGCCACCGTTCCCGAAAATTAAGATGCAACAGGGCCGGTGTCGTTGGCTAACTATTGACGAAGAGCAAAGGCTTCTTGCCGCTTCAGCAAAGCACTTAAGGCCGTTGATCGCGTTTGCCGTCGATACAGGGGGCAGACGTTCAGAACTCCTTAAACTGGATTGGCGGAACGTCGATCTGGAGAGGGGCCTTGTGACGTTCACGAAAACCAAGAACGGCGAAGACCGCACAATACGTCTCACTGAGCGTGCTCGCGCCGTTCTGCGCAATCTGGAACCTAAAGAGATAGGGCCCGTGTTCACCTATCACGGCAAGAAAATACACGACACGAACTCGTCGTTCGCCAACGCACGCCAGAAGGCGGGCATCGACGACCTTCGATTCCATGACCTGCGGCATACCTTCGCATCCCGTTTGGTGCAGCAAGGCGTGTCGCTATACGAAGTCATGCACCTGACCGGGCACAAGAGTGTCTCCATGGTGCAGCGCTATGCCCATTTAGCCCCTGACTTTCAGGAACGCGCCATCGCGGCCTTGAATGTCTATGGGCACAATATGGGCACAGTGGATTCCATCGAATCCTCTGACGTTCCGGCTAACCCCTTGAAAAGAATGGTGGGCGCGACAGGGATTGAACCTGTGACCCCTGCCGTGTGAAGGGAGAGAACTTCTGCCCATTCAGTGCAGTTGCTTCCTGTTCTGTCGCCACTTCATCCCATTCAGTCCATTTGCGTCCTGTTTTTCCCGGACAGATGTCCGGATTGAATCCAATCCGGACAAGTTTCAATCGGGACAGGTAAACCTGTAGCGGATCACCAAAGGCTACAATAGTGACCGCTTTCTCCAGCAAAGCTGACAAGATCGGCAATCGGAACCGACGTCAGCTACTGACCCAAAGCGGACAAGCTGAGCTGAATATTCGAGCATGTCATCACGAATTGCCACACGGGCCGCATATCGTCCCTGCGTGACAGCGGCATGTTAAGGCATAACGGAATAATCCGATAAACTACCTTCTATGTTATTAAAAACTCGACACAGGCTTTCAAGCCACCGAGAGGTGACTCCGTGAGCGTCAACGTGCCGCCGGTGACCTCCACGAGATCGGCGACGATGGAGAGACCAAGCCCCCACCCGGGCGCAATCTCGTCGAAGCGTTTGCCGCGCCTGGAGGCCTCCGCCGCCTGCTCCGCGGACATGCCAGGTCCATCGTCCTCGACGAGCAGCATAACGTGCTCTGCGGTTTGTGCGGCCGAAACCCGAACGCGGCAAGACGCCCATTTGCAGGCGTTCTCCATCAGGTTCCCGAGGATCTCCTCCAAGTCCTCGCGGTGCCCCGGAAAGATGACGCTGTCATCGATCGCAACCTCGATCGTGAGGTTCTTGTCCGCGAATATCTTGCCGAGGACTTCGGCAATGTTTCGGGCCGTTCCGGCGATCGGGGCGGCGGCACCCATGCGTCCCCCGGCGCCGGCAACCGCCGATGCCCGCCCGAGGTGGTGCTCGATCAAGCGCCGCATCACCTGAGCCTGTTCGCGCAGTACGCGCCGGTCTGGTTCCCTTTCCATCTCCGCCGAGATGACGGAGAGCGGCGTCTTCAGGCCGTGCGCCAGATTGCCCACATGGCGCCGCGCTCGCTCGATCAGTTCCGCATCCTTGTCGAGGACGCCGTTCATCGCGTCAGCCAGCGGCGCCACCTCTTTCGGGTAACGGTCGGCCAGTCGCGAATGCGTGCCGCGCCTGACAGCATTAAGGTCTGCCGCGAGAACGCGCAACGGGCGCAGCCCGAAGCGCACCTGAATCAGCACCGCCACAACGAGGCCCAGCCCCAGCAGGCCAAGCGCGGTCATCAACAACAGGTTGAATCTGTGCACGCCGTCGCTGACCTCGCGCAGATCGCCGGCCACCATGACATGGACAAGCCCGCCGATGTCCGGAAGCTCGATGTCGCGTTCCGCCACTAAAAGCGGTTCACCGTTCGGGCCCTGGGCCCTGCTTAGATGCAGTTTCGTGTCGCTGGCTGCGGGCTGAAGCGTGCTGTCCCAGAGCGAGCGAGAGCGCAACAAGGTCCCGGACGGCTCCGTGACCTGCCAGTACCAGCCGGAATAGACCTGCTCGAAGCGCGGATCGCCCAGCGGGTGCGTCAGCGTCACACCACCGTCGGTCGTCGTCGCCATCGACGCGATCATGCCGTTCAGGACCGCGTCCAGGCGCCGGCTGAACTCGTTCTCGACCGTATCGCGGAATGCCCAGGTCAGCACACCGCCGCCAAGCGCCAGAATCAGGATCAGCCAGACCGCCGCACCCAGAATCAATCGCGTCGAAAGAGCTGCCGCCGGACGCCCTTGGGCCTTGCGCATTGTCACGTCTCCGGCTCGGTGAGTTTATACCCCCGACCGCGGACAGTCTGAATGTACGCGGCGCCGATTTTCTTGCGAATACGGCCGACCAGCACCTCCAGCGAGTTTGAATCGAGATCAAAGTGCCGGTCGTAAACATGCTCCACCATTTCCGTGCGGCTGACGACCCTATCCGCGTGATGCATCAGGTACGAAAGAATGCGGAACTCCTGCGCCGTCAACTGGATCGGCACGCCGTCGATACTGACCCGGCCGCCGTTGGTATCAAGCCTGAGCGCACCACAGGTCAGTTCCGGCTGCGCGTGGCCCGACGTACGTCGAATAATTGCCCGTAGCCGATAGACGACTTCCTCCATCTCGAACGGTTTGACCAGATAGTCGTCGGCGCCCGCGTTGAAACCCGCCATCTTTTCCGACCACCGACCGCGTGCCGTCAGGATCAACACGGGCATTGTGCGCCCGGCCTCGCGCCAGCGGTTCAGGACCGAAATGCCGTCGATCCGCGGCAGCCCCAGATCGAGTACGACCGCGTCATACGGTTCGGTGTCGCCAAGGTGCCAGCCTTCCTCCCCGTCGTACGCGACGTCAACGGAGAACCCTGCTTCCTCCAATACCTGTTGCAGCCGAAAAGCCAGTGCGGTCTCGTCCTCAACGACCAAAACCCTCATTCGTGCTTGTCCCGCCCTTTTACCTTCAGCAAATCCCCGTTGCGCGCGTCGTAGTATAGTTTATAGACGCGCCCGTCTTCCGATATGATGACGAGTTCGTAGACCATCTCTCCATCCTCGTCCTCAAGCTCCGCCTCGATCAACTGCCCGGGGTACGCCTTGTTCGTGTGTTTGAGGATATCGGTCAGCGGCAGAATTTCGCCGCGTTCGACGGCGCGACGGACACGATCATGGTCATCGTCCGCCCAGGCGGGCACGACGGCGGCGGTCAGCAAACAGGCGAGAATGGGAATCATAAAGCGTCGCATACGTCAAAATAGCCTTTACTGCATGAACCGTACATGAACGAGCCGCTCAGGCCTCGTTCAGATTGCTTCTGCTAGCGTCCTCCCAACGCAACAAAGGAGCAAACGTCATGTTAAAGAAAATGCTGATTCACGGACTGATCGCCGCCGCTGTCATCGGCGGTGCCGCCGCCGTCTATGCCTCCGGGCGTGGCGACGGATACGCAATGGACTACGCCGCCCCTACCGTGCGCGTCGACGCCGATCATCCTGAAACCGCGAACAACGGTTATATCGCCGATGACGCCGGGAAACGCTTCTTCCGGCGCGGGCACGACGACAAGCATGAGCGCAAACACGAGCGCTACGGCGAGCGGTCGGAACACCACCGTAAGCACGGCGAACGCGACGACGACTGATCAAGGAGCGGACGATGACCCCGACAATGACCCCAAGACGACAGCAGGCAATTCTCCTCTTCTGGCACGCATGGTTCGGTGGCGGCTATCTGGTCGCTTACCTTACCGCGGACGAGGACACCTACGGCATGCATCTGTTCGCGGGGTATGCGGTTCTCGCGGCTGTCGTCGTCCGCGTGCTGGCCGGCCTGATTGCGCCGAACAGCAAACTTCTCAAACTGCCTCACCCAAAACTCGGCGGCCTCAGCGACTGGTTTCCCAGCGGCAAGGGCCGCCATCCTTTCTTCGCCTGGTTTGCCGCCACGCTCCTCATCGTCACCGGCGCCGCCGCTGCGACGGGGGCGCTTTCGGACTCGCTGATGACCTGGCTTGAGGACCCGCACGAGGCAATCTCCGAAGCTTCCCTCTGGGTCATCTTCGCGCATATCGCTTTCGTCACTTTCATGTACGGCGGCAGGAAATTTGTCAGACAGGCCGTCACGAAACTTGCCGAACGGCTGCCGTTCACACACGCCTAGGAACCAACACAATGTTACGTCCCATCCTATTCGCGGCGGTGATCGTCGCCCCCACGCTGGCCATGGCCGGCAACCCGGACCGCAACGCCATCATTGCCGATTACGCGGAGCAGGCGCGCGCCGCCGATGCGGGGTTTGCCGCCTTTTCCGCCACGCGCGGGGAAACCCTGTTCCGCACCAAATGGCCCGGTGGCGATCCGCGAACGCCGTCCTGCACAGCATGCCATACGGGCAATCCGAGGAATCCGGGCCGCAATGCCAAGACGGGGCGCCCGATCGACCCGGTCGCCGTCTCCGTGAATCCGAGCCGGTTCACAGATGCCGGTGATGTCGAGAAACAGTTCACGCGGGACTGCAAAAGCGTTCTCGGCCGCCCCTGTACGCCGCTCGAAAAGGGCGATTACATCACCTTCATGACAGGACAGTAATTATGCGTTACTCAATCGTTCTCGCCACTCTCCTCGCCTCGACGGCACCGGCCTCGGCCGACGACTGGGCCCCGCCGATCACGAACAAACTGGTTCAAAAGGAATGCGGCAGTTGCCACATGGCATTTCAGCCGGCGTTTCTGCCCGCCCGTTCATGGGAGCACATGATGAATACCCTCTCCGATCATTTCGGCGAGGATGCCTCATTGCCCGAAGCACAGGTTGCAGAGATCCGCGCCTACCTGACCAACAACGCCGGAGACGTGAAATGGCGAGGCATCGCGCGCAAGTACATGCGGTGGGTCGCCGCCGATGGCGCGCCCCAGAAAATCACCGAGAACCCCGCGTTCCTGCGTGAGCATAACTTCCTGGATCGCGTCTGGAATGACCCGAAGGTCGTCACCAAGTCGAACTGCCTCGCCTGTCATGCGCAAGCAAACAGCGGCAATTATGACGATGATTGAGACCGGTCAGGAAACGGTCAACCCGTTCAGGGACGCCCCATCCACTTGAATTTCCGGTATTGTCCTATGGTGGCTAGAAGCGGACGGATTTTGGTTGAGTAAAATATGTCTGCCACTGACCCATTGCAGACGGATAGTTATATTTTTTGGTCGCATCACTCCATCATTATCAGCAAAATTTGACGGGCCGCTGCCAAGTGCTCCATTTGAACCGACGGCCCCTCAGAAATCATACTCGAACGATGGTCGCGCCACCGGGCGCACTCAAGTTGAGGCCGTTCATCAGGTCTTCTAGGAAAAAAGCTGCAAGTTCGCCTCGGCTGCTGACATTCGCTTTGCGATAGACCGCGTTACATTGGCTTTTGATGGTGCCCGTCTTGGTCATCCGAATTCCGGCGATCTCTTGAATCGTCAGGCCTTTGATTAGCATCGTTGCTATTTCAAGCTCGGATTCTGTCAGCCCCCATTTTCGCATTTGCTTTAACATGATGTGCAGAAACTCACCGGTTGCCCGTCCCGATACGGCACGCAAGTTCCGGTTTTCCTGCAAGGTCCGCCGGAAGATCACGCCGATGAAGACCAGTATGAATCCGAGTCCCTGAACTGCGATCCACTCAAGAAGAGTATGGTTGGCGGAAAAGAAGTGAACCTCCATGTCAAAAGTCTCTGATACGACGTCGACGATCAGTATTACCTCAATAACAGCGAGAGCTGCAAACGCTGTGGCAACCGGTGCGACACGTTTATGAATGGCCAAACCCGGCAATCTGATATTCGTCATGAGAACCTCCTATCCCCACTTCTGCCGGAATGCGGCAGATGGGTAACTATCTCAAGTCCCCGCCAAACTCGCATTGATGTACATCAGATCATGCCGGGCGTATTACTTCGGCGGATTCCAGCAAAATATAACCTTGGTTGATTGTCCGATCTGCATGGTGAGGCGCAAGATGCTCTCCTGCTCGGGCTCATGCCCGATCGCCGGGTGCGAGTGGACGGAGCGATTTTCTGGATGTCCCTCGCACAAAATCCACTTCAGGCCAGGGTCACGCTCTCGATCGCTTCGTCAGACCAAGTTCCAGGATCGTTTCAAACGTCAGGAGGACAGGATGCGGAGAAAATATGGGAGTTATCTTTCAAGTCTCACTGCTGCCATCGCCGTCGCGTCGGCATTTTTGGTGATGCCGGTTCAGAATGCTGCGTTCGCGGACGACGGCATGATCGCCCATGGCGGCAAGCTCTACGACAAATGGTTCAAGGTGACTAAGGCGCCGACACCGGAGGACACGCATATGTCCTGGCCGGATTCCAATACCAAGAAAAAGGGGAATGCCACCCACCGCTGCAAGTCCTGCCATGGCTGGGACTACATGGGGAAAGACGGCGCTTACTCATCCGGCTCTTATAAGACAGGGATTATCGGTTTGCGGAAATACGACGGTGGCGACCCCGCCAAGGTCGTCGCCACGCTGAACGACAGCGTACATGGTTATTCCGGCAAGATGGATGCCGTTGCCATGGACGCGATTGCGCTGTTCGTGACCAAGGGACAGGTCGATATGGACGCAACTATCGACCGTGTGTCGAAAAAGGCAAAGGGCGATGCGGACAAAGGCAAGAACTATTATGGGACGCTCTGCGTGAACTGCCACGGTGTGGACGGCAAGCTGCCGAAGGACATGCCGGCCCTGGGTGGCTTGGCGAACGGCAATCCGTGGGAAATCCTGCACAAGATCCTCAACGGTCAACCCGGTGAAGCGATGCCGGCCCTGCGCGCTTTGCCGATGCAGGTTTCAGCCGACGTTTTGTCTTATCTCCAAACGCTACCCAAGGAATAACACCCGCTACGCGTACCCCTCCGTCGCATTTCCGGCGGAGGGGCTCGTCTACTTAAAGTATGAAAGGGCGCTGACATGAAATGGCTCAGGGCGGCTTGGTCGTGGTTTATGTCTCCGAGCATGCGTTTCGGGTGGGGTGCGATATTTGCTGTCGGCGGGGTTGCCGGCATTATTTTCTGGGGTGGCTTCAATACGTTCATGGAACACACGAATACGCTGGGTTTCTGCATTTCGTGCCATGAAATGCGCGATACGGTATATCAGGAGTACAAACAGTCCGTGCATTATCAGAACCCGTCAGGCGTGCGGGCGATATGCGCCGACTGCCATGTGCCAAAGGACTGGACGGCAAAGCTGGTTCGCAAGATCAAGGCCTCGAACGAGTTGTACCACAAGATAGCCGGAACAATCGATACGCCTGTAAAATTCGAGGCCAAACGGCTTGAACTGGCCGAGAACGTCTGGGCTGAAATGAAGTCCAACGATTCACGCGAGTGCCGGAACTGCCATAGTTACGACGCCATGCATTTCGAGGGCACTGTCAGTCTAAACGGAACCAGTCGCGGAAAACTTCAAAGCATTCGGGTCAGGCTCTAAGTTGTCGCCACTCGGCCAACGCGGCGGATCGGTTCTGCCTGAAAGTTGCACGAGAATTTAA